>Ga0194113_10001840_pt1 | contig 29020 bp, 30 predicted proteins | sample TA2MahC200mmetaG_FD_146193 | JGI IMG/M metagenome (GOLD analysis project Ga0194113, IMG submission 146193) | Freshwater microbial communities from Lake Tanganyika, Tanzania - TA2015017 Mahale Deep Cast 200m | ecosystem: Environmental > Aquatic > Freshwater > Lake | place: Tanzania: Lake... | reverse complement strand
GGCAAAATCCAAGGTAGTGATATGGCAGTCCATTCCAATATAATGCATTCTGGTATCTCCTTTCTAAGATGAGATGAGCAACTTTATCATATCTTAGTAAAGGGATACCCATGGTTTCATTTTCTCACAATTGAGACAGGGCGGCACCGCCGACAAAAACAGCTGGCCCCAAGCTCCTAGCGGGATTAACAGATGTCCCTGTTATTGGTATTCCAACAATATGGATAAGCACAAGAGAAAGGCCGATGGATAATCCAGCAAAACCCTCAGGTGCCTTCTTGCTGGTGGAACCAAATATGACAAAGAGAAATAGCGCGGTGAGAACTACCTCTGCAATAAGGCAGGCCAATAGCGAATAGCCACCAGGAGAGTATGCCCCATAACCATTCTGTCCCAGTCCGTTGACAGCTAGAGAGTAATCGCTATTACCTACCGCAATTGCCAGTAGAATCCCTGCAGCGATGATAGCACCTATACATTGAGCTATGATATAGAAAACCGTATCTTTCCAGTTCATCTTGCCGGCAACAAGCATTGCCAGGCTTATTGCAGGGTTTATGTGGCACCCTGATATCCTTCCAATCGCATATACCATGGCTAGCACTGTCAATCCGAACGCAAACGATATACCAAGAAACCCAACGTATTTACCGGCTATCACAGCACTACCGCAGCCGACCAAAACCAGTGCAAAGGTGCCGATTAATTCAGCTATATACTTTTTTACATTATCGTTTTGCATTACTCCTAGCCTCCTTCAATTTGATGATAATTTATGATTAAACATCTACTTCCTATAATTCTATTTGTCTTTTCTCTTAAGTTCTCACCTCCTGTAAATAGTTAAATAACAGCAATTCCAATGGAAACACATTATACACTATGGTAAAGGCGAGACAATAGTTGGCTAAGTTCTGCTGGACTTTTACAATCGAGGCGGACTCCTGTTGACAGTTCTCTTGCATTTTGATTCCTGCCCGGCTTATCACATCAATTTTACTGCATGATTTTGATTAACCTATTTTTCTATTATATAATAGGACGTGCAAGGAAAATTTGCACACAAGTAATTTGGAGATTAACTTCAGAAAGGAAAATAGGAAAACATGATAGAAGACGTCTACAACAGACTGGCTGGAGCGCTTAATGCCCGCAGTGTTGCGTATCCTTCGATTCCGTGCGATGAATTTTATGCATTTGCCAGGGAACTCTTCACGCCGGAGCAGGCGGAGATTGCCTGTAGCATGCCCATAGGCTCCGCAACTGCTGAGGACTTGGCCAGCAAGATGAAGGGAACCAATGTCGAGGACTTAAGAAAGCAACTGGAAGAGATGGTGAATAAAGGTGTGGTGCGTTCACGGGAAAAGGACGGCAAAAGGTATTATGAGTTACTACCCATCGTTCCCGGCATTCTCGAATTCCAGTTCATGCACGGCAGAGTAGACGAGCGTACCAAGCGCCTGGCGCAGCTACTCAAATCCTATGGAAAAGCCATGAAAAACATAATGATGACAGCACCACCCCCGTCTGCTGCCGCTGACACGTCGGCAACCAAAAAAGTCCCTGTGGAGGAGGAAATCTTCGACCTCTCCACAATCCTACCTTATGATGAGGTGATGAAACTTATAGACAAAACGGAGTATATTGCTGCCGGAACGTGTGTCTGCCGACATCAGGGTGACTTGCTGGACAGGCCTTGTGATAAACCCAAGAATAACCTGTGCATGATTTTCGGCCCATCAGCTCAATTCGCCAACAGTCACGGATTTGTCCGTCTCCTCTCCAAGGAGGAGGCCAGGAAGAGCATAGATGAAGCGGAGAAGGCCGGCCTCGTCCATAATTTTGCCAATAGCAATGATAAATTCATTGACCTTCTGTGCAATTGCTGCGGCTGCCATTGCCCCTTCTTAAGAGGCGCGGCACGCTCCCCTGTACCCAATAAGGCTTTTATTGCCAACTGGATTGTTAAGATAGACGACGATGCCTGTACTGGTTGTGGTGCCTGCGTAGATAGGTGCTGGATGAAGGCCCTGAAAATGGATGGGGATTTAGCCGTGCGCGATGCTAACCGTTGCATCGGCTGTGGCATCTGCATGTACGTATGTCCCACCGACGCCATGAAAATGGCACGGAGAGAAACAGCCGCCGTCACAGGATAAGGTTCGAGATTATTTAGCAACTCACCTCCGTCATTGCGAGCCCTTCTTTATGTTATTCTGAGGGAGCGAAGCGACCGAAGAATCTCACTCAGGGTAAACTCCGCGTGGCAACCTCATCTCCTCACCGCACCTAGATCGCTTTGTCACTTCGTTCCTCGCTATGACAAAAGAAGTAGCGAGATCGCCACGTCGTCCCGATAAATCGGGACTCCTCGCGGTGACAGCAAATGTAGGGACAGGTCTTCAGACCTGTCCCAAGCGGACAGACCTAAAGGTCTATCCCTACGACCTTGTAAAAAAGGGATATGTCACCAATGTACTGGACGAATACACAGCCTTGCCTCACTTGGATTGTTTTTGTATAATCTCCCCCAGATTTTTCAAAACAGGACATTCTCAGAAAGGGGGTGACGCTATGAGAGTTCTAAATCGCCGCACCTGATTAGCAGGCGAGATGCATGTTGTGCATCATTCTCTAGCCCCTGCTGCGTGGAAAGTCCATAACGTCGCCCTGATGCTCTTGCCTGCCTGAAACTCTCCATCAGCTCCTCGTTATGGTTATCCACGTGGTGGGAAAACTATAACGAAAGGAGCTTTAATGTCTTCAGTTTCAAGGTTTCTTACATCTCGTTGGGGTCCAATTATTACTGGCCTCGTTGTCGGAATTCTGGCACCTGTGCTGGTCAAACTGGGCAACCCCGGTAACATGGGAATCTGTGTCGTCTGCTTCAGCCGTGATATTGCCGGTGCTCTGGCTTTGCACCACGCCAGCGTAGTACAGTATATCCGTCCAGAGATAATCGGCTTTGTGCTTGGAGCCCTCATTGCAGCTATCTCCTTCAGAGAATTCAAACCTCGTACCGGCTCGGCGCCGCTGGTACGTTTTCTGCTAGGTATGTTTGCCGTATTTGGCGCCCTGGTCTTTCTGGGCTGCCCGTGGCGCGCTTATCTGAGATTAGGTGGCGGCGATTGGAACGCCATCTTCGGCATCCTCGGACTTGTAGCCGGCATTGGCATAGGCATCGGTTTTTTGAAGATGGGATTCAGTCTAGGGCGTAACCGTCCGGCTCCAAAAGCCCTGGGATGGGTAATGCCTGCCATAATGGTAACCCTGCTTGTGCTTTTGATTTTGGCTCCACAATTCGGACGAGATGCCAATGGGAATCCTACCGGCCCGATATTTTTCTCAGAGAAAGGCCCTGGCAGTCAACATGCTCTGATAGTCATTTCCCTTGCTGTTGGGCTTTTCATCGGTTTCCTGGCTCAGCGCAGCCGTTTCTGCACCGTGGGAGCTATACGAGACGCAATCTTGCTCCGTGAATCTCACCTTCTTTACGGCGTCCTTGCTTTCATCGTGGCTGCTTTTGTCACCAATCTGGCGCTTAGCCAATTTCATCCCGGATTCCAGAACCAGCCGGTAGCTCATACCAATGCCTTGTGGAACTTCGGTGGTATGGTGCTGGCTGGTCTCGCCTTCACTCTGGCTGGTGGCTGTCCCGGGCGGCAACTATTCCTTTCTGGAGAAGGTGATGCTGATGCCGGCATGTTTGTTGCCGGAATGGTTGTAGGCGCTGGATTTGCTCACAACTTCAGTATGGCAAGTTCAGCCGCTGGTCCGGCTGCATTTGGACCGATTACGGTAATAGTCGGGCTGGTGATATGCATTGTAATAGGTCTGACAATGCGGGAAGTTAGAACATAGGAGGTTTATCATGAGCGATGTTGAGATTGTAGACGCTCGCGGGCTGTCATGTCCACAGCCGGCAATGCTTGCACAGAAGGCCTTGCAAAAGCTGGGCAAAGGGACCGTAGAAGTCCTCGTCGATTCGAGCACCGCGCGTGAAAACGTTTCCCGCCTAGCCAAAAATTCTGGCTGGGATGTCACCGTGGAGGAGCAACCCGGAGGCAACTACCGTATAATACTACGAAAATGATTTATCTGGATAATGCGGCAACATCCTGGCCCAAGCCGCCTGAAGTCTTGAAGGCAATGGTAGATGTCCTGGAGCGCGCCGGGGGCAATCCCGGCCGCTCCGGGCACCATCTATCTGTTGAAGCAGCACGCGTGGTATATGAGGCAAGGGAAGATATTGCTCACTTTTTCAATATCAGCGACCCGACACGAATCATCTTCACCAGCAATGCAACTCATGCTATAAACATTGTCCTGAAAGGTTTGCTTAAGCCCGGGGACCGCGTTGTCACCAGTTCCATGGAGCATAACGCTGTAATGCGACCACTGCGAAGCTTAGAGAAACACGGGCTTATCCTCGATGTCGTCCCCTGCGCTTCTGATGGCAGCCTCGACATAAACGATATCGCCAAAGCAATAGACTCCAGCACCCGTCTCGTGGTCCTTATTCACGCCAGCAATGTGGTAGGGACGATGCTGCCCATCGCCGAGGTTGCACCCCTTGCCCACCGGACTGGTGCCTTACTGCTGGTAGACGCCGCACAGACTGCGGGGGTCATTCCCATAGATATGAAGATAAGCAGGATTGATTTCCTTGCCTTTACCGGGCACAAGGGCTTGCAGGGTCCTCCGGGAATCGGTGGACTTGTTATCGGTGACCATGTTGACACCTCGCAGATTGAGCCCCTGATGCGAGGTGGCACGGGGAGTCAGTCAGAGCTGGAGGAGCAGCCAGAACATCTCCCTGACAAATTTGAGAGCGGTACCCCGAATATTGTCGGAATTGCCGGTTTACGTGCCGGCATAAACTGGATTATGGACAGGGGTATAGAGACAATCCGGGCACAAGAGAGGAAGCTTACCAGAACGCTCATCGATGGTCTGTCTAACATATCGGGTATCCAAGTACACGGAACGCATGACCCTGAAAAGACAGTGGCCATTATATCCTTCACTGCTACAGGCAGGCAGGTCTCGGAAATTGGCCTGATGCTCGATGAGGGTTATGGCATACTGGCCCGTGTTGGCCTGCACTGTGCTCCGGCAGCACACAAGACAATCGGCACATTTCCCGAAGGTACAGTGCGGCTGGCGCCGGGTGTCTTCACCACGATGGATGATATCACCACGGCAATCTCGGCAATAGAGAAGGTCGTTGGCTTATGATAGAATACGGAGTAATATTGTTTCATACCACTTCATCGGTTATGCGCGCTGAAAAACTGCTGGCAAAAGAAGGGTTTGCTATCAAACTGATTCCTACACCGCGGGAATTCTCCAGCGACTGTGGCGTTGCATTACGCTTTGACTGGACACAATGTCAGCGAATTAAGGGAGTATTGGACACAGCAGGCGTGGAAATCGCTGGTATTCACCAACTGTGATTTATATCCGGCGCCTGCGACAAAGCCAGGATATAAGGTATTCGTTAAGAGAGAACTGCAGAGCCGGAGCACAAGAACGAGGAAACTAGCAAAGGAATTCCTATATAAAGAGGAACCTAATCCCTCATTAAAGCCCAAATACTCGTTTTGCGTTCTCACAGAGGAATAGCTTCTTCACTTCATCATTGAGTTCTAGGGTATCCAAATCTTTTAAACACCGCGCTGCTGTAACCATCGGGTAATTAGTTCCGAACATAACCTTCTTTTTGCCGTTCTTTTTCATATAATTTACTAATTCCGCCGGATATCTTTTAGCGACATAGGCCGAGGTATCTATATAGACATTTTCGTGTTTCGTTGCCACCGCAATCATTTCCACCGTCCAGGGATATCCGATGTGACCCCCAACGATTTTGAGTTCAGGAAATTCCAGGGCTACCTCGTCAATATAGGGGATGGGCCGCCCCGGTTCGGAAGGACAAAGAGGGCCAGTATGGCCGACTTGGCAACAGAATGGAATCCCAAGCTCGATACACTCAGCGTATAGAGGATAATAGCGCCTGTCAGTCGGGGGCAGGTTCCAGTACCACTGGACAATTCTCAAGCCCTTAAAGCCAAGCTGACGCACACATCGCCTCAGCTCTCGAATGCCATCCATAGGTCGGTACAAATCAACCGACGCAATCCCCACAAAACGGTGAGGATACTTCTTGACAATATCCGCCACTTCGTCGTTTGATATGGTTGGCCCCAGAGGACCCCACCAGGCACATATTAGACCCAGCTGAACACCCCCCTCATCCATGGCTGCAATGGTGACCTCTACGGGAACATCCTCAGTCACTTTCTCCATGCCCGTCCATCTTCGAAGAGAATCGAAAATGGGCTGGTTTGAGTGTTTAGGTGTTGGGTGCTGCATCCAGACGTCGATGATTCCATAGTCTTCTGCCATGATATCTCCGATTTTCAATACTTTTCCTCTTCATCTCAAACATATTACGACTGGAATACAGAAATTGCAACAGCCAGCTATTGCCTTAAAGCTAATTGCACATTATAATAATCGTATGATGACAATGCCTCCACCACGTGAGTCTGGCGGGAATGATACCTTCTCCTTCCTAGAACGTATCTGCAATATTGTCCACAGTCCGCTTGAACCTGAAGATGTCCTTGCCCCGCTTGTTAATGAGTTGGTTACAGGATTGGCGGTAGACGCTTGCTGGATTCAACTCCTTATCCCGGAGCGCGCGGATTTGGCCAAGGATTATTTTTGACGTGTAGCCCCGTCCCGCTTTGCGGGATAACCTCGGGAACTCGACCCTGAAGGGTCGAGGCTACATTCATGTAATTTACTAATTCCGCCGGATATCTTTTAATGACAAATTTATAAACGCCCTGTGGCAAAGACTACCTCAAAGCTAATGCCTTGTTTACTGCATGAAAAGCGTTGATACGCCCTTTAACTCTACTGATGTCAACTGCATCACAGCCACCCTCAATAGCTGCTCGCACCTCGTCATTGACAAAACCGCTGCCATTCTTATCACTTCTCAGAGCAAAAAGTAGACCAGCTAACCCGGATACATGAGCCGCAGCCATTGAAGTGCCACTTTTACTGCCATACTGGTCACCAGGCAATGTAGAATAGATGTCCACACCAGGAGCGGCTACATCTACCCAATCACCTTGACTCGACCACGACGCCACATAATCATTACTGTCAGTAGCTGCCACCGCCAGACAATTGGAGTAATAAGCCGGATAGGCTATCTTTGTACCTATACAGTTGCCGGCGGCAGCTACCACAACAACTCCTTTGCTCCAGGCATAGTTAATTGCTTCCTCCAGGTCCCGTGATGGTTCAGTGCTGAAAAGACTCATGTTTATAACCATAGCACCATGCTCCACCGCCCACCTGATACCTTTAGCCGCTACGGAACCATAAAATATACCATAATCATCAGCCACTTTAACATTCAACAAACGACAATCATACGCCACGCCAGCAATACCGGCACCGTTATTCGCCGCTGCGGCAATGATGCCGGCAACATGCGTACCATGCCCATATACGTCATCAGCGGTCGGGCTATCAGCGAAATTCACCTCAGCTATAACCTTACCGACCAAATCTTCATGCCCCTTATCAATCCCCGTGTCCAGGACAGCGATAACAACGCTGGCCTTTCCCGATGTAAATTCCCACGCCTGAGGCGCCATAGTCTTTGGGATAGCCCATTGCCTTCCAGAATAGTCATCATTCGAAGCCGCCACTGTCGATTCATAACTAGCAGACTCAAATTGAGAAGTAATGACAGCTACAGAGCCTGGCTCAACCTCAGAACTACCTTGTAAAGCCTGAAGGGGCAGGAACCTTGCCGCCAGGCAGAGAAAAAGGAAAACAGGCAGCCATATAAACCTAATTCTGGCCATTCCAGCGCTAGTTTATATGGTCGAGTCCGTTTTCGAATCACCTGTAGGTAACGTTTTGATGTAGCAATTTAGTCACACTTCAAACTAGGATTAAAGTCCTAAATACATAAAGAAATGCAAAAATAAAACATCAAAAGTCAAATTCCTTAAATTCTAAGATTGTTTACCAATGTAGCTGCGCGGCTCTAGCCAAGGATTATTTTTGACGTGTAGCCCCGTCCCGCTTTGCGGGATAACCTCGGGAACTCGACTCTGAAGGGTCGAGGCTACATTAGTGAGTTAAGATGCATAAGAATGGGGCGTTGCTAAACAATCTCTTAAATTCTAAACGCCTGCTGTTTTAGTCATCGGGAGTGTCGGTAATTCTACCTGTTACTGAAGTTGCTCAACAATCTAGGGGTATGCTCTCTTGACTCTCTCCAGCAGCGGGCACTACACTAAACCTGCCGGTTAAACCATCTATGTCAACTTGATAGTCACCGGGTGCACCTGCGGTAATGACGAAGATGACCTGGCGACTTTCCTCGGGGCTTAAAAAGGTTATCTTCTTGACGGCTTCAACTTCGCCATTTATTTTAAGCTCTATCTTTTGCAATATGATGGTGAATTGGCTGTTATTAGTTACGGTGACAATTATGCTTGCGTTGCTGCCTGGGATAAGTTGGTCAGGTATGATTTGTAAATCGGTGATTGTAGCAACTGGGGCTGTCTGCTCGGCTTCGGATATCTTGCCAGCTCTGGGTAGCTCTGTAATTGTAGCAATTGGGGCTGTCGGCTCGGCTTCAGATATCTTGCCAGCTTTGGCTAGCTCTGTTTTAGGCCCCTCTTTGCCGAATGGTTTGATTTTAAGCAGCGTTAGTTTGGGCAATTTGAGCCTGGGCAATTTTATGGCTGGTAACTTTGCCCGGGGCGGCTTCACCTCGCCCAGCCATTTTCTTCGGCCTGCTAAGTTGAAGCCTAGTGCTAATCCGATTAGTAGAGTGGCGATGGCAACGATAGACGTGATTACCCAGTAAATAATCGGCAGTGACAGAGTGAATTCGCCGCTTAAGTTATCCAGTGCCACCTCATATCTACTTGGCATATTTCTGGTTACCGTGAAGCTGACTGTCTGGCTTTCTCCGGGGGCAAGGGATATCTCCATAGTGGCTTTAGTGGCACCATTTATGTTTAAGTTCAGGCTATGGCTGCCTTCGCTGCCGCCGCTATTGACTACTTGAGCCGTTATGGTAACCGGCGTGCCGACTATAGCCTGTCCCGGAGTAATGCTCAGTTTGCTTACCTCAAAGCTTGCCGGCGCTGCTGGCGGAGGTGGTGGTGCAGGTGCAGGTGGAGATGGAGGTGGAGGTGGAGGTGAAGGTGCAATTTGGGCTAAGAGCGCGAACGATGTGGATTCATTTATCTCAACTGTTATAATACCGGTTGCAGCTACACCAGCGTAGCCGGGTTCTAATTCCACCCAGCCCTGCTCGGTGTCGTAACGAGCAATAGCTAGTGCTGAAACCCCCTTTGGTAACTTATTGGGCTCATACTTCATCACCAATCTGGCTTTGGGCTGGAAAGTAACGGGATAAGAGACTGATGAAACACTGGGTTTGCAAGTTAAACATTCCTGAGTCTCGGTTTGGCCGGTGGTGATGTTGTAAAGCGGGCTGGCTAGTGTGGCACTCTCAGGCAGTGGCGATTCTGGAGTTGCGCTCACCTCTATTGTTTTTGGCACGATGTATTGCACGCCCCTAATGTAGCTAATTACCTTGGTACCCTTGTCGAGCTCCAGTCTGATTGTATTAGTAGGGTCAACTGCCACGCAAGACTCACAAAGCACTCCCTCATAGGTCATCGTGACCGTGGTTACTTCTCCCAGCACAGCTACAGCTAATGTTAGGGGGCATCTCCCAGCTGCTGCAGCATCTGGTGAGATACTGCCACCGCCACCTCCGCCGCCACCACCTCCACCACCCCTCGGTGTAGCTTGAGCTGTAGCTTTATCATCCGAGAACTGCTGGCTGCCACTTACCTCAGACCAGGCAGAATAGTAATAGGTGGTACCGTTGGTTAACCCGGTATCAGTAAAGCTGGTGCCGGTATCAAAATAGACCTGCTCACCATCGCTTATTGTTGCCGGGAAGGTAGTGGTTGACCTTCGGACCATGGTTCTGTTAGCTCCATCGCCTTTAGCCCAGGTTAAGCTGACCTGAGTATTTCCTGGCCTGGCCGTGAAGCTACTGGTCGGCGGTGAATCAGGCTTGGTTAGCAAGGTCTTATCGTCACCGTAGGTATAGCTGGTGTCATATTTACATACAGCCCTGAAGTGGTATAGTGTTCCTTTATTCAGGCCGGCTATATCGGCGCTGAAGGTGCCGGTGGCATCTTTCTCCTGCTCGGTGGTATTGCTTCCATAGCTGGTATTTAAGCCGTACTGGAAGAAGACGTATACCGGGGAATAGCTGCCGAGGCTGGTGAGGTTGCCGTTTAAGGTGGCCCCGGTGGTGGTTATATTAGTGGCATTATCGGTGGCTACTGCGGGCAGGTCGGGGCTAGGTGTGGCTGAGGTTTGGGCTTTATCATCCGAGAACTGCTGTAGGCTATCGGCGGTGACCTCAGACCAGGCGGAGTAGTAATAGGTGGTGCCATTAGTCAGCCCGGTATCAATGTGGCTGGTGCCGGTATCAAAATAGACCTGAATGCCATCACTCCGGTTGGCCGGATAGCCACCTTCTTTTCTAATGATTATGGTTCTGTTAGCCCCATCGCCTTTAGTCCAGGATAAGCTGACCTGTTCATTTCCCGGGGTAGCCGTGAAGCTGGTCGGCGCATCAGGCTTGGTTAACAAGGTCTTATCATCACCGTAGGTATAGCTGGAATTGTAGCGGCAGGCAGCCCTGAAGTGGTACAGCGTTCCTTTGTTCAGGCTGGTTATATTATCGCTGAAGGCGCCGGTAGTTGTTTTCTCCTGCTCTGTGGTATTATCGCTGTAGTCGGTATCTAAGCCGTACTGGAAGAAGACATACACTGGGCTGTAGGTGTAGGTGCCGAGGCTGGCTAGGTCGCCATTTAAGGTAGCTGTGGTTTCCTCAACCGCGGTGGCATTATCGGTAGCTACGGTGGGTGGTATTACTGCTCTATAGCCTCTATCATGGTTGGTCTCCTGATTGGCAGCACCCGTGGCCGACAGTTCACAATAGTAATATCTGCCACTGCCATCTGCCGGTGCGCCGGTATCATTGTAGGGATTAGTTGTAGCACCTGCTATAACACTATAATCAGCATCACTGTCGCCGGCGCTTCTATACCACTGATAGTTTAGAGTGCCGACTCCACGATAGCCAGTATCAGTGGTGCTATCGGCACTTTCACCTGTGGCGTTCTTGGCTACCACTTTATAGGTGTGCGTAGTGCCAGGATTAGCACTTTCACCGGCTATTGACAGCTCTACATGAGCGGTACTGGTGCCGTCGGAGGCGCTAGCTGTGCCGGCTGTTATAGTAGGTGCATCAGCGGCGGTGTCATCGTAGGTTGCCACATCGCCCAGCCAGCCAAGTCCAGTGCCATCCCGGTAAACCTGATAATCTGTAGCGCCTGTAGATTTAGTCCAGGTGATGACTACCTTATCGGTATGTGTGCCATCTGTGGCTGAAACATCGGTAGGTGCTGCTGGTTTGGTTAGGAATGTTTGCTCTGAGCCATAGCCCCAGCCACCAGTGTCATTCTCAGCACAAGCCCGATAGTAGATAGGGGTGCCCGAAGGGAAGGTGCCACCGCTATAACTGAAAGTGCCTGTAATCCAAGAGCCCGATTCAGTCCAGTTGCTGGCGTATCCTGATGCAGCCGGTGCTACATTGCCAGGGTCGCCATGGCTTACTGTATCCCAGACAAAGCCACGTTCCGTGATGGATGTATCGTTAATAACAGTCACATTACCATTCAAGGTGGCTGTAGTAGCTTCAACACTGGTGGCAGCACCGGTGGTAACTGTGGGCGGCGTAGACTTGGCGAATATAACATCAATATAGGGCGGCAGGTTGCTATCAGTGCTGAAGGAGACGGTCATGCTGTGGGTGTGATTGTTTTGAGCTACATCTACTTGTGAGGGGGCATTCTTTATTTCATTGGTCCCCGAGGTGGCACCAAGGGAGATTTCCAGGTCTGAATGGGAATGGCTGCTACTTCCGCCAGTTGCTCCATAGCTGCTGCTTCCTTTGATAAATTTCTCATTGAAAACCCCTCCATCACCGCTCAGCACGCTCCAGTTCCCAGGCGTGCTGTCGAACATGGCAATCATGCCCACAGGGATACCGGTTGCGCTATCGGCCTTGGCTAATATCACCGTGATATAGGGGGGCTCGTTGTTTGTTGAGTCACTTGCGCCGCTTCCCGAGTGGGTGTGGCTGCTGGTGGTGGTAGCTGTGCCTGTGCCAGAGCCTTGGTCACCGTTGCTTGCTGAGGGCACCCCCGTGGTGATGCTTACGGTAGCATGTGTATGGGTATTTGAACCACCGGTAGCAATGCTAGCGGCACCACGGACAAAATAGCTGTCCTGCGCTGAATATCGAGTCCAGCCTGACGGGACCGCCCCGTCGAAAATGGCAATGGCCCCTGCTGGGAGAGTTGCCGGAACCCCACTGTTATACTTGATGACTTTCAGGTTTCTATAAGACGGCAGGTTTGATGCCGAGGACACACTGCTGGAAGATATGCTATGAGTATGGGTAGACGAGGCTACAGTCGTACCTTCTGCCTTATCAGGCCAAGTAGTGCTGGGTACTGTGCAAGACACCCAAATCAGGGTATGGGTATGGGTATCAGTTCCTCCGGTTCCTCCATAAGTAGCTGCGCCTCTGGGGAATCTCTCGTAGAAGGGCTCTCCTGGGTCATCCGAGATGCATGTCCAGCCCGTGGGGATGGTATCGCCATCCCAGAAAAGGATTATATTGGCGCTTTGAGCCGATACCACGCTGGTAATGGCTGGCAGAAAAATCAGCGTCAGCAATAAAGCTAACGATATTATGTGAAATAATCTTTTCATCTGTTTAACTAACAAAAAAACCGACCCAAAGTTGGGTCGGTTTCACTACTGGCTCGGCACCAGCCAAGTGACCAAATTGCAACTGGTGCTTCATCGCCCCCCAAGCTTTACAGTTTTCGAACTATTTCAAGTTAATTACCTCCCTGTCAGCCTGCCGAAAGTCTTGATTAGATTCACTTCAGGCGCAGTTCGTATATATTTGCAACAAAGGTAAACAACCTTGCAGCCTTGGACTATATAAGAGGCTGATTAGCCGGCAAGTTTGCCGCGACCTTTAGTTCATATTATATTAAGTTGGATAATCGCATATAATGCTGCAAGTGTCAAGTGACTTATCCTGACCAAACCTCACTATGTATAGTACTTTTTTCCTAGTGTTGTGCAGGGCTAATCTACTATACCATTCGGTACCTTTCTTTGATTGTGGTCTTAATCCTCTGTCATTGCGAGCCAAGCGTGGCAATCTCGGTGGCAGGGAAGACATGAGATTCTTCCCCTTCACTTCGTTCAGGGTCAGAATGACAGGACGTAGAATGAGGTCGCCACAGGGCTGATGTCCCTGGCGATGACAATCAGTTAAATGTAGGGACAGGGCTTTAGCCCTGTCCGAGACGACGGACAGACCTGCCTGCTCCGCCTCGGCCACCCCACGGCCGAGGCCGTGGGAAGGTCTGTCCCTACAACTGCTCCAGGCATGCTTGGAGCCGATGCTCCAATCTACCCGAGGCATAGATGTTTGACTGTTTACAGGACTATTTTGCCATTGCATTTGGTACCTTTGGGTGATTGTATAGTGAGCTAAGGTGAGCTAAAGTTAGTGCAGGATAGGCTGAAGTAGTTGTAAGGAGTTCTGGCATGGCGCGGATTAATCAGGCGAATGGCATGTTGACGGCGCGACAGGTAGCCCGGCTCCTCAACGTGCACATTAATACGGTGCGACGGTGGGACGGGAAGGGAGTACTGAAGGCTCACCGCATCGGCCCGCGAGGCGACCGCAGGTTCAGCAGGGAGAATATTGCCCTGTTTCTGGCGGAGAGTAGCCGGCTGGAAGCCTAAACGATGGCGGTCACCTGTCCTTTCTGAGAAGGACCCGCAGGCGGGGCAATCCTCCAAAAAATCAAAATGACCCAAAGCCTCGCCTTTTTCACCACTTGCCCCTTCAATCCTATATACATAGACTCAAGTCGTAGTATATAATAACCTATGTAAAGCGGAAGGTAAACCTTTCGAAGGTTGTTGAGCATTCCTTGCGGTTGTTTAGTGATTCATAACCTGTCGTTGCGAGTCCTTCGCCCCTGTCATTCTGACCCCTTCACTTGTCATTCTGCTCCCGATTTATCCCGATTCATCGGGAAGAATCTAGTTCAGGATAAACTTCGCGTGGCAATCTAGAGATTGCTTCGTCCCGATTGCATCGGGACTCACAATGACAAATAAACACTCTCGTTCCTTCTGAACTGTTGTACTATCTCACCTGATGGGATGATATAATACGATAACAGAGAAAAATCATTGGAGGTATCAAACCTAAATGTGCGGGATAATTGGCTATTGTGGTAGAGAGATAGCAGCTCCGATTGTTTTCCAAGGACTGAAGCGTGTGGAATATCGTGGCTATGATTCAGCCGGCATAGCCACCCTATCTGATAGGAGCTTGCTGGTGAAGAAGGGTGTCGGTAAACTTGACGAGGTTAACAGCCAGAAAGGGCTGGATGCTATCCCCGGAAACATAGGCATTGGGCACACACGCTGGGCAACTCACGGTGGTGTCACCGAGCCTAATGCTCATCCACATTGCGATTGTAGCGGCGAGGTAGCTGTCATCCATAATGGCATAATTGAGAACTATCAGGAGCTCAGAGAGCAGCTCATTAGCAATGGTCACCGCATCGCTTCAGAAACTGACACTGAGGTCATTCCCCATCTTATCGAAGACGAGATGAAAAAGGGCAATTCCCTTAAGGCAGCAGTCTTAGCTATAGCTCCAAGACTCGAAGGCTACTATGCTTTCCTAGCAATATCTTCCCGAGAGCCAGATAAGATTGTCGGTGCCAGAAAAGGCAGCCCTCTGGCTGTTGGCATAAGCGACCAAGGCTTTTTCGCTGCCAGTGATGCCTTGGCTTTCCCCGACTATGTTACTGAACTTTTGCCTCTAGATGACCATGAGATGGTAGTGCTGACCCATCATGGTGCTGAACTCTTTGATGCCGCCGGTAACAGATTACAAAGAGACAAAAGGCGACTTACATCGAGGTGGGGTGAAGCTAATAAGCAAGGATACCGATTTTTCATGCTCAAGGAGATAATGGAACAGCCTCGAGTTGTCGAAGATGCTGCCGCTCAAAACAAAGAGCTGTTCACCGACATCGCTTTGGATATTCTCAGGGCTGGGCAGGTTATAATAACTGCTTGTGGTACCTCCAGATATGCTGCCCTGGTCGGTAGATACCTCTTCTCCAAAGTTGGCAGGAAGTTCTGCGATGTGGTCATGGCTTCTGAGTTCCACTATTTCGCTGATTCTGTAGATAAGGACACTGTCGTTTTAGCTGTCTCTCAGAGCGGCGAGACGGCTGATGTTATCGAAGGCGTTAAGGAGGCTAAGGCCGCCGGGGCCAAGATTGTCTCTATCATAAACAGGCCCATGTCTCTGCTAGAAGATATCAGTAACCATGTTATCTATCTTAATTGTGGCCCTGAGTTGTGCGTGGCAGCTACCAAGTCCTTCCTCAGCCAGTTAGTGGTCTTCTACCTTTTGTCTTTCTCCATGATTAACGCTTTTGACAAAGCGGTCAACAACCTCAAGAGAATCAGTAGTGAAGTGTCTAAAACTATTGACTGGAACAATGATAAAATCGAAAGGCTCAGCCACGAGTTGAAGACCAAGAACGATTTCTATTACATAGCCAGAGGAATTAATTTCGCTATTGCTTCTGAAGGTGCCCTTAAAGCAAAAGAAATCTCCTATATTCATGCTGAAGGTATGCCGGCCGGTGAACTGAAGCATGGCACATTAGCTCTTATTGAACCATTGACGCCGGTAGCTGTGATTTGCCCTGATGATTATACCTACAACGAGACATTGAGCAATGCCATAGAAGCTAAGGCCCGTGGTGCCTACATTGTTGCCATCTCTGATAGGGATAATGAAATTTATGATTTCTGGATAGAGATTCCAAAGGTGGATGAACTGCTATATCCTTTAATTACCGTAATTCCTCTTCAGCTCCTGGCTTATCACCTGGCGGTCAGCCGGGGATATGACCCTGATAGGCCCCGCAACCTGGCGAAGTCGGTTACTGTAAAGTAGACATTGATGGGGCTATGTGGGCTGAAAAACCATCAATTGATTTCCTCAGGAGTAGCTTCCGAGCTAACCCCTAATATTTCATAGTAGTCTTCGAAGTCGCCCACGGTTGGTTTATCACCTAATTCCATTCGGGGGAAGGCTTTTCAATCGGCTGAATCGCATGGTGGAGCTGGGGTATCGATAGGTAGAACTTTTTCCACTGCGTTTGAACTGTATTGTTAACAACCTTGCGTTGGTGCTTGACGAGCGGGGTATGTTTGAGCTACTATACAACTATATGAGTTATAGGGTGTATGGGTGGAACTAGAATTTGCCTCGAATCACCTATTTAATGCCAGTGTGAACCTCTCGGAGGCTAGCCATCTCTTCGGTATTCCAATTGGGCGAAAATATATTCAACGGCTGGCAGTTCTGAGAGCTACGGACAAATTCTCTCAGCTATATGGACATACAGCGCTGCGGCTGCACCCATTGAAAGGAACTAGAGCTGGACAATATGCGATAACTCTTACTGGAAACTATCGGCTTATTATTGAAAAGGTCAATGAAGAAAAAGTTAGAATTATGAATGTGGAGGATTATCATGGTAACTAAAACGGATACTTACCCGGATATTGCCATCCCTCCTGGTGAGTATTTAGCAGAGGAAATCGAGGTGCGAGGTATCTCTCAAAAGGAGTTAGCCCGGCGTATGGGACGGCCTTTGAACGCGATAAATGAAATTATCAACGGAAAGAAAGCCATTACAGCAGAGACGGCTTTACAACTCGAGGAAGCTATGCCGGAGATACCAGCAAGATTTTGGCTGAACTTGGAGACTGACTACCAGCTTACCAAGGCATTGCTAAACAAGAAAACTAAAGTTGCTTAACAATAGGGCAAGACTAAAAGGACTCTGTAAGGCGCACTATTGCTGAACTTTAGTTAGCATTTTGTTAATGGAGCTAGGGTATCAATAGGTAGTACCCTTGAGGTAGTTTTTGAACTTACATTGTGAACTCGGATTTTGAAACCAATTCCCCATTTCTACATAATCTGTGATATATTTCGAAGCAGGAGGAGGAGACATGGGACAATTCCCTGAATTCATGAGAAATCCTGCAAACAGAATTGCGTCAGAAACTCAATATACGAAAGGTGTAGAAGGATATGTATATGATGGGGCTGATGGCAGCCAAATGGCTTTCTGGACAAACCCTAATGGCAGTGTTTCTACCGAACATACACACCCTTACGACGAGTATTTTGTGGTAGTGGAGGGGCGATACACTGTGATAATGGGGGAAAACGAGTCCCTGTTGAGGTTGGCGAAGAGTTTCTCATACCTAAAGGTACTCCGCATAGTGGTGAATCATTGCCTGGTACAAGAACGATTCATGCCTTTGGAGGCAAAAGGGCGCGACGGGCGGGCTAGAATGCCTGGTACTACCTATTGATGCCTTATGTGGAGAAATCGAAGCTAAATGGAGCTGAGGGGATTCGAACCCCTGACCTCCTCCGTGCAAGGGAGGCGCTCTCCCAATTGAGCTACAGCCCCGTTGTCTGATTCATTATACTAGCAAGCAGTACGCATTAACAAGCTTTTTACACATCACGCTATCTGTTGTCTGGTGGAACAAGGGTGATATAATCTACACGATACTTTCTAACCTATGCCCGTGCAGTAAAGGCATATCAATGCGCCTCAAAATGAGCATCAACCGCTGAAAACTACTGACCACTCTCCTGGCAGGGGGACTGGGAAACCTCCTTGCCTATTTGTCTGCCTTGCTCATACCTGTGCCACAGGTCGCCTTTGACTTGTCCCATCTAGCAACCTTTGCTGTCGCCATATACTTCGGGCCGTACTATGGACTACTAGCCGGGGTTATTGTTGCCTTATATCCCTATATCGAATTCGGAGTTCTAGGCATGTTCGGCCCCGCCGTCGGGCTCCCCATAATACTGGGCAAGGCGATGACAGGATGGGTTTGTGGAGTACTTGCCCGGTGGATGCATCCCTATCGCGCCGTACCACTCTCTTTCATACCTGAATGTCTGTTCACGTTTCTTTTCTTGAAAGCAGTGCAGACCTGGATGCTGCCAGATGCGCTCACCTCGGGCATAATTTCAGACATATTAATCAAGGGGTGGGTGGAGGTCCTAATTATGTCATTCATACTGGAGACAGTTTCCCACAGGCATAAAGCCCTTAACTTAAATGCCCCACCACTTCAGCTACTTCTTAACTAACCTAGTCAAGGCGTATATGACCAGCAAATAGGCGACTATTCTGACTACAATTAGAAAGGCAGCTAAACTTGCAGCCAAGCCGAGGAGATGCAAAAGATGCGAGATGGCGAAGAGGCCGAAGGCTATGCCGATGTAAAGAGGTACATCATACTTCTTCTTAATATAAGCCCAGATGCCCAAGGCAAGTATTATGAGACATAGAATCAGATTTACTACGAGTTCTAGCATTATTTTTTGTGACATCCTGTTTTAATACTTCGCTTCAGATATGGCGTAGTTCAAAGAGATATCCACGCCAGAATCCAGCGTGAAATCATGCCGGCTTCGACAGGAAAACGCAATGGATTAGAAAAGACTTGGTTGCGTGCCTGATAGACCTCACTGTTGTACTTTTCTAGCATGCGGTATAATCATGCACTGAGGAACAGGCTCGGCAGACGAGGGCATTGCCTCGCTGGGCCTTGCTCGAAATGCATTAAGCAGTAAGGAGGTGACATACATGATATTCACCATAGGTCTGATTCTCATCATAGCAGGTTGGATTGTCCAGCTATACAGGACGCTAGCCAAAAAAGACCTGCAATTCAACCTAGTTTTTCTTTCGTTGTATGTAGCTGGTTGTTTTCTTCTGGCTATAGCCACATTTATGCAAAAGGATGTAATCAGCGCCACTCTGCAGCTAATTTGTACTATACTCCCCTTGATAGTCCTGGCCGCAGTCATTCGGCTGAAAAAGGGAGCTTGATAAAAGGTGGGTATATGAAAGATGTGACGGGAAAAGTCACCTTGATTACTGGTGGTGCCACAGGAATAGGTTACGCACTGGCAACCCACTTTGCCCGTGATAAGGCAAAAGTGGTGCTGGCGGATATCAATGAGAAGACACTTAAAAAAGCAGCAGTGGAGCTTCGCAGCATAGGTGCAGAGGTCTATCCGTTTATCTGCGATGTCAGAGATAGAGCACAGGTCTATAAATTAGCCAGTCAGGTTCACCAGAAAGTGGGCACTGTGGACATTCTAGTTAACAATGCCGGTGTGGCTTATGCCGGTAAATTCATGGATATTCCTGATGAAATTCACCAGGAGATTATGGACATCAATATCATGGGATATATGTGGATAACTAAGGCATTTCTACCTGATATACTGGCTAAAAAGAAGGGACACTTGATTTTTCTTGCCTCTGCAACTGGACTGGGTGGTACACCCAAGCTGAGCACCTATAGCGCCAGCAAACATGCCGTGATAGGCCTTGCCGAAACGCTGCGATGGGAGTTGATGATGGATAAGAGCTTGAAGGATATCCACATAACTATAGCCTGTCCTGCCTTTGTGGCAACGGCGATGGTCAAAGGTGTCAAGGCTCCGCGAGGCACAAGATTGTTTACACCCGAGGAAGTGGGAGGGAAAATCTATGAAGCGATGAAGGCGGATAAGGCGATGCTCATTATGCCGGCAACGGTATATCTGGAACTTCTAACAAAACTCCTGCCACCGAGATTGGCTATGGGACTGATTCGGTTTATGAAGGTGGATACCTGTCTCGATGACTGGACAGGACAGAAATGGGGAAAAGCGGGTAATAAGTAACACACCGAAACGAGTTTCCACGTAAACCTACAAACCTATTGACAGACTTTGAAAAGGTAGTATACTTGAGACAACGGGGCTGGCAGGAGAAAATCTCAGCCAAACATCCGCTCTTTGATAGACACTGAAAACCTGCACTGTGCCTTCAAATAGAAACAAAAATCGGAGGTGAGGCAATGGCAATATTTCCATCAAAAGATTGGATTGAGGCAGTATTGGAGGCGGCGAAGAAAAGCGAAGCATATAAGGAGGCAGCCAAGGAATGGGAAGGTGATTTTCTGTGTGTAGTCCAGGGTGACGAGGAATTTCTACGGGAACTGAGCAGAAAAGAAGTAATGCAAGGCTTTATGAGCCTGATGGACATGATACCAGCCCAAGACCGGGCAAAATATAAGGATACACCTACAGGCAAGGTTTTCGAAAGCTTAGGCATCCCGGTAGACGTCTCTATTAAAGACTTGAATTTAGATGAAGTGATGAACAAAGCCGCCAAGTTATCTGCCGAGGACATAAAAGGCGTATCTCTGTACGTCTGGGCAGATTTCTGGCATGGTGCTGTGAGAAACATGATGCCCGTGGCTCCAGATGAACACGAAGATGCGGTTTTTAAGCTCTCAGGTACCTACAGCGCCTGGAAATTGATGGTATCAGGCAAACAGGACACCATTAGACTAATTATGAGCAACAAACTGCAGCTTCAAGGTAACATGTCTTATATGATGAAGCACATGAAGGCGGTGGTCCTATTAACCAAAGAGGTGTTTGCCGGGGTTCCTATAGATTAGCATTGGACACAAAGCTCGATCTGAGTATCGGAAGGAGTCAAGATGTACTTCGAAATCGACTCAAAGGTCAGGGACGACAAGGGATTATGCCTGCTAAGAAATGAAACACACAGGTTTGCCGAAGAAGTAATGAGGCCAGCAGCAAAAAAGCTGGACAGAATGCCTGACCCGGAACAGGTTATAGCCAAGGGCTCACCATACTGGAATGTACTAAAAGAGATGAAAGCGATGGGCTATCACCGGCTCTTTTTCCATAAAGATTACGGTGGATTAGGCTTAAGCGCCATAGAGGCACACATAATTCTAGAAGAGCTCGGCTGGGGCAGTGTCGGGCTAGCCACAGCCATAGGAGTTGACCAGGTGCCTGCGGGAGTAGCCTCTCTGTTTGCCCTGGGCGATGTTATTGACAACCTGGTAATACCCTGGGCTGAAGATACCGAAGCCAAATTTCATGGCTGCTGGGGTGTTACCGAGCCTGAGTGCGGCTCGGACTATATCATGGCTACACAGGAAAGCTTCCTTCCTTATGTCAGACAATTACACCCTGGCCAGGTGAAAGCCGACAATAGCGGCGATGGCTGGGTCATCAATGGACCTAAGGCCAATTGGTTATCTTCAGCTCCGGCAGCTACACATGCGGGACTTCACGTTACCCTTCCACCCCACGACAGTTTAGCCAATGGAGCCTTTTGCATTGTCCCGCTGGAACAGAAAGGTGTAACCAAAGGGAAGCCGATTGATAAGCTCGGTTTAAGGGATGACCCTCAGGGAGACCTTGTCTTTGACAACGTATATATACCGGATGACTACATGATTATCAGGCCTCCCTTTTATGAGCTGCGTGTCGGGCAGATACTTTGCCTTACCAGTTGCTTTGTGGGAACCATATTCACCGGTCTGGCCCGGGCCGCCTTTGAGGAAGCGCTGGAGTATTCCAAAAACCGGACTCAAGGAGGCAAACCGATATGTGAGCACCAGTCAATTAAGCACAAGCTTTACGCCATGTTCGAAAAGGTCGAGAGTTCAAGATACTACACCAGAAAAGTAATGGAGCACGTCTGGGAGAAAATCTATATAGAAGGAACATTTGATGCCTCTTCCATGCATGCCCTTTCAGCACAGATTTACGGCAAAAGGTCAGCCTTTGAAGTGGCTCACGAAGCAGTGCAGATATTCGGCGGATACGGACTTACCAGGGATTTCCTTGTTGAGAAGCTCTTCAGAGATGCACGGGCGGGATTGATTGAAGACGGGACAACCGAGGTACTGGGACTTTCAGCAGCGTATAACATTATCCAAGAGTATTGCTAAAGGTACCGATAAAAAATTCAGGCATTAAGGAGGTGTAACAAATGGTTTTAAAAGGCGGAGACAAAGGCGAGTCTATTCCTTTCGATGCACCACTCTATGATTTTAACCGCGAGAGAGGAATAGAGTACAGAAATTGTGATGCACTGATTGCCGTATTTCTGACTACACCCGATGTGGATAAAATCCTGCCTGAAGGACTCGAGCCGTTCAGCGACCCTCCGCAGGCGGGAATATGGATTTCTCGGTACTCCTTCAGCACTTTAGGTGCATACAACGAGGAGGTCTCGGCCATAATGGTCAAAGATGTACATGGGGAAATGGGATATTATATTCCCTACATCTATGTGACCAACGATGCTGCACTAGCTGCCGGGAGAGAAATTGCCGGAGCGCCCAAGAAACTGGCGGATATAACAATTGAAAGCAAACTCGACTTCGTAGAAGCAACTCTAGACAGGCCATCAGATAAGAGACTGATTACTTTTACCTTCAAGCCTGTTGAAAGGGCAATGGGCGGCGTGTTAGATGCCTACTTCCCATACCCAGTACCTCTGCTTTCCGTGAGACATGTTCCCTGGATTATAAAACCTGGCGACGGCCTGACACAGTTGATAAGCTGGTGCGCTGAGGTAAACTACCACATTGACCCCAACGGCGAAAGGACCATATGGACTGGGCCAGCATCTATTACCTATGACTCACCATCGGAATGTGACCCTGTCCACAAACTCAAAATTGAAGAAATGCTGGCTGCCATGTACTTCCAATTCGATATGAAGCTAAAGTTCAGGGAAGTTCAAAAACAATACTAGAGAATATAAAACATACTTTAATTGACCTAGAGGAGGTGTATCTTGAGCAAAACCAGTGACAATCTGCAAGCCGCTTTTGCCGGCGAAAGTCAAGCCAGTCGTAAGTATCTGTATTTCGCCGAGAAAGCGGATGAGGAGGGGCACAGGCAGATAGCGCGCTTGTTCCGTGCCGCATCGGAGGCTGAGACAGTCCACGCCCGCAACCACTTAAAGGTTATGCAGGGGATAAAGTCAACCAAGGACAATCTGCTGGCTGCAATCGGCGGCGAGAACTACGAGTTCACAAAGATGTATCCAGACTTCATGAAGCAGGCTGATGCCGAAGGTAACAAGAAGGCAAAAGACAGCTTTGAGCTGGCGAATAAGGTGGAGCAAATTCACCATCGCCTGTACCAAGAAGCACTCAGCATGCTGGAGAGAAGCCAGACAATAGCTGAGAAGCCTATCTACGTCTGCCAGGTCTGTGGCAATACAGTCGGGGATGAAGCTCCTGAGAAATGCCCTATATGCGGAGCACCCAAGAAAATGTTCAAGCGAATCGACTAATCTGAAGCATACCCCCGCATGGACTATAAATCTGTAACCTGGCTATACAGATTCACTTCACTTCTCGTGCAGGGCTAAATTAAGGGCAAGAAGCACACCTCCTAATCCAGCGCCAAAAAGGAATATGGCGTGGAAACCAAGGCCAAAAGCCCTCGGAGGCAATGAATGAGCGGTGACACCTGCAGGCGAAATGCCCTTGCTGGCAATCACCGCAAGAAAGACCACTGTGAAAACAGCTATGCCCATCACTGCCCCGACGTTTCTCACCATATTCACAAGGCTGTTAATTACGCCTTCCTCTCCCCTTGCACTAGTGCCCATGACGAAATCGAAATTAGCTGGCATCATAAGCCCGATTCCAACCCCCTCAAGGGCGAGAGCTATAATTATGTAATACAGCCCTGTCTTGGTGCCCATTAGAGCGAACATCAGAAATGCAGCGATGATAACCGCAGAACCCAAAATACAAATCGGACGAGAGCCAATTCGGTCGGAGAAAAAACCGGCAATCGGACCGCACGCCATCATGAACAGAGTGGGCACAAGCAGGATAAGGCCCGCGATATTGGTAGCAAAACTTTTTTCAATTTCGAGATAGAACGGAAAAGCATACCACGAGCCCTGCGCTACCAGAAGAATAAGTAACGCAACAGTTATTGCAAAAGTGAAATTTCTATCCCGGAAAAGGCCAAGGTTGATTAAAGGGGAACGAGCCCTTTTCTCATTGAGAATAAAACCAGCCCAAGTCGCCAGTGAAACAATGATGCTTATCAGGATAACCCATGACAGCCATCCTATATTATTGCCCATATTCAAGAAGAAAATGAGGCTGACAAGGGCAAGAAAGAGAAGACCGCCACCGGATATATCGAACTGCCCCTCCTCAAACTCCCTGGTATCTCTGGGCAATACCGCAAAGCCCAATATGATGGCAATAACACCTATTGGCACGTTTATAAAGAATATCCAGTGCCAGCTATAAAACTGCGAAATAAAACCGCCGAGAGGAGTGCCGGCGGCAAGGCCCACTGCCATAGATGTGGTCATTATACCGAAGGCAGTACCGCGGACCTTCTCCGGCAAGTATCTAATCACCATCGCTCCACCAATCGCTTGCAACATTGCAGCCCCAACTCCCTGAAGAACGCGAAAGCCAATGAGGAGATAGATGTTTGAAGACAAGCCGCATAGCAGCGAACCGATTGTGAAAATAGCGAACCCGGCAAGATATATCTTCTTATAACCACGTATATCTGCAACCCTGCCAAACGTGATGAGCGTACTCGAAAGAACCAGCAGGTATGCCATTGCTACCCAGGAAACAGTCGCTACATCACAGTGGAAATATTTTGAAATCGTAGGCAGCGAAATGTTGACAATGGTCGCATCGAGCGCTCCCATGAATGCAGCAAGCGAGATCAAGAGTAAGATAAGCCATTGATAGGAGCTTCCTTTGGAACGACTAACTGAATTCATAAAAAGCAAACCGAAAGCAAGAACGGAAGTAGCAGATATCTTTTAAACGGAGACAATATAAACTAATCAATGAGATTTTACAATATCACCACTGACAATCGGCCAAGAAATATATTTTAATAACTTCTAATCAGTTTGACACCTATTACCGAACTTAATACAATGTCGAATTCAAGGAGGTGATAGTGTGAGCGAAACCCTGAGTCAGTTTTTCCCAATTGATGAAAAACACTGGTGGCAGATAGCAGTACGGGGATTTATAGCCTTAATATTTGGTGTTTTGGTTCTTGCCTGGCCAGGAGTCAGTATGTTTATATTTGCCATTATCTTCGGCGCCTTCGCCTTCGCCGACGGTGTCCTTACACTCGTAGCTGGCATTAACTACAAAGCTGGAGCGAGGCAACGCGCCTGGTTATTCGTCAGGGGCATTTGCGGTATCATCGTCGGTCTCGTTACCTTTTTCTGGCCCGCGGTTACAGAGATAGCATTGGTGCTACTAATAGGCGCCTGGGCACTGGTAACCGGAGTCTTTGAACTTAATTTTGCCTTCAGGTCAGTTGAGGGTACTAGTACCAGGTGGTTGTTTGCTGTAAGCGGCATACTTTCTATAATCCTCGGTGTGATATTGCTGGTGCGTCCCATAGCAGCTATGCTGGCGGTTGTATGGGCAATCGGAGCTTACGCAGTGATAGCAGGTGTAGTGCTCATCATCCTTGGTTTTAGACTACGCAGCCCAAAGGCTGCCAAGAAATAAGGCCAGGAAAAGCCATAGGTATTCGAGCTGTATTGCCAAATCCCTTCAGTCACGCCGGAATGGCCTGAAGGCCAGCAGAACAGGAATTATCAGATAGAGCAACGTGCACCACGACGGTATCACGAAGGCAAGTGCGATCACTACTACTGAAACAGCCGGGGTAACCATGCTCCTTCGCAAGCCACGGATTATAGCTTCCTTATCCAGGTCTGGGTCAACTAACCTGTGGTTGCTGGTGGCATAAGCCCAGTTAGCCAAGAAAAGCAGCCCTAATATCAGGAGATTACCGGCGAAGAAAACCTCAGCTGTTATCGTACCGCTGAAGTCACCAATGATGTCGGATGAGAATGGCATCAGGGCTACGGCCATAAGAATAAACATGTTAATCCAGAGCAATCTTGAATCTGCGCGCTTTATGAAATGGAACTGGTGGTGATGGACAATCCAGAAAATAGCCAGGAGCATGAAGCTTAAGAAGTAGTTATAAAATTTGTGTGCCTGCTCAATAAGCAAGGCATGCAATTTAACATTAGGTAGCCCTGCAGTTGCATCTGGAAGAATCAAGTTCAGGACAAGCAAGGTCATAGCAATGGCGAAGATGCCATCTGCCAGCGCTTGAATACGCCCTGTGGTCAGGGCTAATCCAGTTTTCTTCGTACTTAGTTTGGCCATCGCTAATCTCCCGAACCTTCTTTTTTAATCGGCTGAGGAGCCATCCACATAATATGCCATTCTATTTAAGCCCTGCAAACTATAAGACACTTTTTCATCTATTTTGCATATCGTCTATTATCACTACTATAATCACTTTCTTCCACATATTAATGTGCCGCGCCGCTCTCTAAAATCTGACTGTCTCCTGCTCTTAATGAATGATTCTAACCTTTTAACGCCAACCTGAAACTCTTTCTGTTCCAGCATATGATAGGTCGAGACATACTTGTTCTTCACTTTTTGTAAATATGTCTGGTCTATGGGAATATTTTCGACCATAACCTCTTCATGTTCATTATCCTTAAAGCCAGCAGATTTCAACAGATAATCTATCTTGCGGATATCTGGGAATCTGCTTTTATCAATATCAATACACCTCGGGAAAAACTGCTTAATAACAGGATGTTGAGCTTCTATTTGTTTATGACTTGATGTTAAGAGTACCAACACACCATCACATAAAATCCGATAACACTCAGAAAACAAAAGCGGCAAGTCATTGATTTGATGGATAACATAGGCTCCTATTATTGCATTGAAAGAATTATCAGCAAAAGGTAGCCAACCATTATCGGCATTTGCATATATAACCTCTAGGGATTTTTCTCGGGCCACTTGCAGCATGGGGAGTGATATGTCAACACCGATTATTTCCGCGTTAATCAGTTTTAACAAATTACAAGCAACAGTTCCTGTCCCGCATCCCAAATCCAAAATCCTCATTCCCTCGCTGATTTTACCAAACTCGATAATCCTATTTATTACATCTTCCGGATATGAACGATAATCATCATATGTTTTTGAAACTTCCGCGTAGTCAACATTCATTGGAGCACCTGTTTAAAATAACGACAGTGGTACTCTTTCCAACAGAAGTCCAAAGAGGAACTGGGAGGGCCTGTTTCTGGGATGAGATATGTACTCCTGAACAGGCCCGCAGTCTGGCCGGCTACATATGCCCAGGTGATTTTCATGACCCAAAGCCAGATTAGTTCATATCACCAATTCAGCACTTCTATTGCCAACTGCCTGTTTTCAGGTCGATGGTAATGCTATTATCTGGCGGTTCGAGGTCCTGCCACAGCCCATAAATAAGGTCTTTTTGGACACTAATCAGAAGCGAGGCGCGTGGACTCAGCCCCTCTGTCTGGATGGCTTCCTGACCTGAAGGAAGATTCTCATCGCCAGCGTAATGGGCTACGAAAGCCCGAGCTACCTGCTGAGCCAGTTTATCAGCTTCAGCTTGCTCGACGTTATACTTCTGTATGGTACGGCTGGCGATGCCCGCTATACCCTCCAGCAAATACGCCCGGGCATACTCCTGAAAATCGGTAGGATGCGAACGTATTGATTGGATACGCTGTGTACGTATCGTTGCCTTCTGCGATGCGTCTATGTTCACCAGGCGGTAAGGGCAGGGATAAGTGACCAGAGAGCCGGTTTGAACATCGAAGAGGAATTTATTCTCTTCCGGCCAGCTTGCGAAGGTTATATCCTGCGCATGGTAGTGACCGGTAAAAACGAGACGCACATCGTACATTGCCAGCATTTTCGAAACTGCCGGGAAATCATCAACTATATATTTACCATAGTATTTTTCCTGTCCAACGTAATGCTCCACAATACCATGATGCATCATTGCAATGGTCAACTTCTTTTCGCTAGCCGCCTTCTTAAGCATCTCTTCAATCCATCCTAAAGTAGCGGGACTGAATTTGCCGTCCGTAATTGGTTCTTCACCCTCAATGTTTTCTGCGTAGCGGCAGGAATCCAGGGCAAGTAGCCATACTCCAGCTTGCGGCTCGGCTACATAACTGAGCGATGCCGGGTCGCGGTAGAGCGCTTCTTTATATCCGAACTCATTGTATATCTGTGCGAATTCTTCTGGCGTTATGTTGGGCACGCGTTCCGTCCTATCGCCTATATATCTGAATGAGTGGCCGTTTTTAACATCGTGATTGCCCGGTACAACGTACACCTTTTTCCCAGTGGCCTCTAGCTGGCTCAGATAACTTGCGCAAAGCTCATGCGACACACGCTCTCCATCTTTCGTCATGTCACCAGCCACCAAAACGAAATTGGTCTTCTCCTTCTTGATTGCTGCAATAGCGGCTTCCATGATTTCCGTGCTCTCCCTTAAAAGCTTCCGGTCATCCGCTATGTAGCCTTCAAAAGCCTTTCCTTCAGTTCCTAGCTTCGGGTCATACACATGTGGGTCACTGAAAACGATAAAACTTGTTTCCGGGTAGGCCGGCGCTTTGCCCGGAGCGCATGCAATCACACTGATGACCAGCAATGCGCAGAGCACAATGTGAAATATTCTTGACAGTCCTTTCATTTGTTCCCCTCCTTTATTTCTCGTTTTCTTCAAGCTGGCCTATTTTACCTTTAGCCGCCTATGGGCTGCAATGTCAAAACAGATGGCCTGACTATCACAACTACAATGGGTGGTGGGCGATAGTGGACTTGAACCACTGACCTCCTGTGTGTAAGACAGGCGCTCTAACCGCTGAGCTAATCGCCCATAATGGTACGCCTGGTGAGATTTGAACCCACGACCTCAGCCTCCGCAGGG
>Ga0194113_10001835_pt1 | contig 29056 bp, 17 predicted proteins | sample TA2MahC200mmetaG_FD_146193 | JGI IMG/M metagenome (GOLD analysis project Ga0194113, IMG submission 146193) | Freshwater microbial communities from Lake Tanganyika, Tanzania - TA2015017 Mahale Deep Cast 200m | ecosystem: Environmental > Aquatic > Freshwater > Lake | place: Tanzania: Lake... | reverse complement strand
TCAGACGGGGGTGCGGGAGACGGTGTCGGCGTACATCGACTTGAACGCGGTGCGGGCTGGATTGGTGGAGGATCCGAAGGATTACCGGCACTGTGGGTACGCGGCGGCGGTGGCTGGGGATGGGAAGGCGCGGTCGGGTTTGTTGAGTATGTACGCGGGCGGGAGTGATGGAGCGTCCCAGAGCGGAGACAGGGCGGGAGGGGGCCAGACGGCGGGGGCAGCGGCGGAGGCATGTGGGGAAGAGGCAGGGGCAGGGACCCGCATGCAAGATGCCCGCGCTCCGATCTTGACCGGTCCGCAGGCTGGATCGGGGGTCAAGGAGTCGGGGGAGTCAACGGTGAAGGTGAAGGAGCGTGAGTGGAAGGAGGTTGGAGCGGAGTATCGACGGCGGATGTTTGTGCGGGGAGGGGTTTCTGGGAGCAGCGGGAAGGCGGCGCTGAGTCGGGAGCAGATTAGGAGGGTGTTGCAGAAGGGTGGGGAGTTGAGTGTGGGGGAGGCGCTGCGATTGCGGATTCGGCACATGACGGACGGGGTGGTGTTGGGTTCGAAGGGGTTTGTGGACGCGGTGTGGCTGGCGCATCGGGAGCGGTTTGGGTCGAAACGTCGGAGTGGTGCGCGGCCGATTCGAGGCGGGGGCGAACCGATGGCGGGGTTGAGGTCGTTACGGGACCTGCGGGTGGCGGCCATCTCTTGACTGGGCGCAGGAGGCTGTTGGGTGCGCTGCGGGACCTACCGGTTGGTGCGATCTCGTGAGAGGTGCGGAGTGAGCGCGTCGGGCGCGCTGGGCTGCCTGGCTCGGCCGATACTTGGGGGTGGAGGGTAGGCTGGAGGTGGAGGCTGGAGTCAGGCAGAGCAGGGATCGGGGCTGAGGGCCAGGGGGCGAGGGGGATTGGGCTAGGGGGATGGCGCGGATGGTGATAAATAGACAGTGTCATAGTTGTTGACAGGTTCTTCGGGGTTGGCGGTCCTGGAACTGGGGATGGGACCCGGGTTCGGTGGCTCGCTGGCGGCCCGTTGGGGAGGAAAGGTTTTCCTGCGCGGCTGGCTTGCACTTTGGCTGCGATCTGTTAACGAAGGGCCATGAATTCGATCCTGCCTGCGAATCTTCCCTTGGGAATCACCGATGCCACCGCGGCAATTGCCCGCCAGCAGGAGGGCACGTCCTTATCGCGCCGCACGATGCTCAAGTCCGCCTTGGCGTCGGCGGGGGCCTTAGCGTTAGGCGTCGGCGGGGCGCCGAGCGGTTTGGCGCAAACGGCGGATTCGAGGCGCGGGGCCTCGAAGCGTTACCCGTTGAAGAAGTCGATCAATCTGTGGGCGTTTCCGTACCCGGACCGGATGACGTTGCGGGAGTGCCTGCAGTTGGCGCGCGAGGCTGGGTTCGACGGCATCGAGCTGAACTACGATTTGGAGAGCGACCTCTCACCCAAAGCGGGCACGCGGGAGTTCGAGGCGATTCGGCGGCAGGCCGATCAGCTTGGGTTGGCGATTAGCGGTCTGTGTTCGTTCCTTTTTTGGCCCTACCCGTTGACGAGTAACGACGCCGCCAAGCGGGCGCGTGGGCTCGAGTTGGCGGGGCGTATGGCGCAGGCGGCTCACGATTTAGGCACGGAGAACCTGTTGGTGGTTCCTGGGGCGGTCCACATTCCATGGCGGACGGACCACGAGCCGGTGCCCAACGACGTGTGCGATCGGCGGGCCCGCGAGGCGGTGGGCCAGTTGGTCAGCCAAGCCGAGAAGCTGAAGATCTACTTGAACATCGAGAACATCTTCTTCAACGGCTACTTGTTGTCGCCGATGGAACTGAACGCCTTCGTGGACAGTTTTAACAGTGCGCATGTGCGGGTGCACTTTGACACGGGCAACGTGATGTTGTTCCAGCACCCGGAACACTGGATCCGGATTCTGGGCCAGCGGATTCAGAACACGCATTTCAAGGAGTTCAGCAAGAAAGCCACGGACCATTCGCTCGAGTCGTTCCGTCCGTTGCTGGATGGGACGACCAACTGGCCGGCGGTGGTGGAGGCGCTGGATGAGGTGGGGTACCGCGGCTACTGCACCTTCGAGTATTTCCATCCGTACGAACACTATCCGGAGGCGCTCATCTACCAGACGAGCGATTCGCTGGACCGGATGCTCGGGCGGAAGGCCTAGCGGGGGCCGGCGGCTTCGCGGCAAAGCCGGAGGAATTCGGCTTCGTCGAGGATGCGCAGGCCGAGTTTATGGGCCTTGTCGAGTTTCGAGCCGGGTTCGGCGCCGGCGACGACGTAATCGGTTTTCTTGCTGACGCTGGAAGCGACCGTGGCGCCGAGGGCTTCGATTTGGGCGGTCGCCTGGTCGCGGGTCAACGTGGGGAGGGTGCCGGTGAGCACGAAGGTCTTACCGGCCCAGGGGCGTGCCGTGGCCGCCGGCGCATAGAGTTCGGAGCGGAGATTGAGACCGGCTTGCCGCAAGCGTTCGAGGAGGCGGCGGTGGTCGGGATCGTTGCACCAGGCATGGACGCTGGCGGCAATGACGTCGCCGACATCGTCGATTTGGCTCAGCGTTTTATGGCTGGCCTCGAGGAGGTCGTCCAGGGAGGCGAAGTGTCGGGCGAGGCTCTTGGCGACGCCAGCGCCGACGTGGAGGATGCCGAGCCCGAAGATCAAGCGCCAGAGATCCCTTGTTTTGCTGGCTTCGATGCTCGCGAGGAAGTTGCGCGCGGATTTCTCGCCCATCCGTTCGAGCGCGGCCAGTTCGTCGAGGCGGAGGCGGTAGAGGTCGGCGACATCGCGGACGAGGCCGGTCTTGACCAGTTGCACGATGAGGGCTTCACCGCCGCCTTCGAGGTCCATGGCACTCCGGGCGCACCAATGTTCGAGGCGGCCGCGGACTTGAGCTGGGCAATCTGGGTTGGTGCAGCGCCAGACGACGTTGGCTTCACCGGCAGTCGAGTCGCGGGAGATCCGCGAGCCGCACTCGGGGCAGGACTTGGGGAACGGAAAGACCTGTTCTTGGCCGGTGCGTTTTTCGGTCAGCGCCTTGACGACGGCGGGGATGACTTCGCCCGCTTTCTCGATGAGGACGTGGTCGCCCACGCGGATGTCTTTACGGCGGATCTCATCGGCATTGTGCAGGGTGGCGCGACTGATGGTGCTGCCGGCTAGGGTGACGGGTTCGAGCTCGGCGACGGGCGTCAGGGCGCCGGTGCGGCCGACTTGCACGGTGATGCGGCGGAGGCGGGTTTGGGCTTGGGCGGCGGCGTACTTGTAAGCGATGGCCCAACGGGGCGCTTTGGCGGTGGCGCCGCACTGTTGGCGGAGGGCGAAGGAGTTGAGCTTGATCACGGCGCCGTCGGTCTCATACCCCAGGTCCGCCCGCCGCCTATCGAGGTCGGCGATGGCGGCGAGAAGTTCGTCGGTCGAGCGGCAGAGCCAGCAGTGCTCGGGGGTTTTGAGGCCGAGCGCGCGCAAGCGTTCGAGGAGCTCGCTTTGTCGGCCTGGGGCGGACCAGCCTTCGCTGCGGCCGGCGCCATAGACGATGAGGTCTAGGGGCCGGGCGGCGGTGACACGCGGGTCGAGTTGTTTGAGGGCGCCAGCGGTGGCGTTGCGGGGATTGGCGAAGGTTTCTTCGCTGGCGGCTGCGCGTTGGGCGTTGAGTTGGGCGAAGCCGGACTTGGTCATGAAGACCTCGCCGCGGACCTCGATGAGGGTAGGGAGGGCGACGGCCGGGCCACGGGCAGGGTCGAAGAGCTCCTGCTGGGGCGCGTTGCGCGTGTGGGTCGAGGCGGGCGGGACGAGCAAGCGCAGGGGCACGCTGCGGACGGTCTTGAGATTCGCGGTGACATCGTCGCCGGTGGCGCCATCGCCGCGGGTGGCGCCGAGGGTGAGGAGGCCCTGTTCGTACCGCAGGGTGACCGCGACGCCATCGACCTTTGGCTCGACGGTCCATTCGAGGGTCTTGTTGGGTAGGAGGCGCTGGACGCGCTGGACGAACTCGATCAGTTCGGCAGGCGAGTAGGTGTTGTCGAGGCTCAGCATGGGCTGGCTGTGCCGGACGGGCTTGAACTTGTCGAGCGGGGCGCCGCCGACGCGCTGGGTGGGGGAGTCGGGGGTGAGGAGTTCTGGGAATTGGCGTTCGAGGTCGACCAAGGCTCGGTAAAGCCGGTCGTACTCCGAGTCGCTGACGGTGGGTTGGGCGAGGACATAGTACGCGTGATCGTGGGCGCGGATTTGGGCGACGAGTTCGGCGTGGCGTGTGCGAGCGGCGGTCGCGGTCATGGCGGTGGGGTGGACCTCACTCGACGAAGACGGGGGCGTAGACGGGCGCCGAGCCGTGTTTGGCCAACAGTGCGGCGAACCGGGCCAACCCGCGTTTTTCGTCGGTGCCGAGGTGGTAGTGGATGTGCCAGCGGAGGTAGTCCTGGCGGAAGTCGCGATCGTATTCGGTCCGGGTCCGAATGATGTGGTCGAGGGTGTCGAGGCCGAGGTCGCGGGCCTGGCGCAAGCGGCGGCGGAGGGGTTCGTTTGGGACGTCACGGCGCAAGGCCCAGACGGCATAGACGAAGGGCAACTGGGTGCCCTCGAACCAAGCCGTGCCGAGGTCCCAGATGGTGTGGGTCAGGGGGGCGCGGAGGAAGTCCAGGGCGGGGTCGCCGATCAGGAGGACGGCGTCACAGGCGCTGGCCTGGGCGTAGTTTGGCAGGGGCGTGAAGGTGGGGTGGAGGCCGCGCTCGGCCAGGAGCACGCGCAGGAGGTTGACGCTGGTAAGGGAGGCGGTGTCGCAATGGACTTCGCTCAATTCGGCGAGGGGGGGGCGATGGGCCAGGAGGACGCTTTGGACTTCGCCCAGCGACGCGATGGCGATGCCGTCGAGCACGTCGTATCGGTTGGTGAAGAGGACCTCTGTCACACTGACCAAGGCCGCATCGAGTTCGTCGCGACGCAACAACTCGGCGAGGCGTGCCGGGGTGGCGAACACGAGTTGCTGTTCGAGGCCACAGGTGAGGGGCACGGTGTTGAGGTACGGGACGGACCCGACGCGGAAGGGGGCCAGGGAGCCTTCCGGGGTCTGGGGGCTTGCGCTGGGCGCGGCGGGTTCGGTCTGGGCGCGGCGTTGGGTGGGGGCGGGAGGGGTTGGGGCGAGGCGGAGCGGCGGCGGTGCGGTAGGATCATCCATGGCCGGTTACAGGCGGGCGCGGTTCACGCCGTAGCGAGGTTTTGTTCGAGCACGGGCGAGGGTTGGGTTGCCGGTGTGGGTGTTGGCGCGGGAGCATCCTCCCAGACCTTGAGGGATTGGTAGAGGCTGTCGCGCTGCACGGGGATGCGGCCAGCCTCACGGATGGCCTTGAGGAGGACGGCTTCGGTTTGGACTTGTGGGGACTGGGCGCCGGCCATGTGGAAGATGTGTTCTTCGAGGATGGTGCCGTGGAGGTCGTTGGCGCCGTAGCTGAGGGCGAGTTGGGCGAGTTTGAGGCCCAGGCCGACCCAGTAGGCCGTGACATGATCGAAGTTGTCCAGGAAGACGCGGCTTACGGCGATGGTACGCAAGGTGTCGAAGCCCGTGGGCGGGGTACGGACGGGGATGGAGTTATTCTCGGGTTGATAGGGCAGCGGGATGAAGCCGGTGAATCCGCGGGTTTCGTCTTGGAGTTGGCGGAGACGCTGGAGGTGGTCGACGCGGTCGGCCAGGGACTCGACGTGGCCGTAGAGCATGGTGCAAGTGCTACGGCCGCCCAACTGGTGCCAGGTCCGGTGGACCTCGAGCCATTCCTCGGCCGACTCTTTGCCGCGCGCGATCGCGGCTCGGACCTGGGGGGCGAAGATTTCGGCGCCGCCGCCGGTGAGGGAGTCGAGGCCGGCGGTGCGCAATTCGAGCAGGGTGTCGCGCACGGACCGGCGTGCGAGCCACGCCAGGTGCAAGATTTCGATGGCGGTGAAGCACTTGAGGTGGAGGCGTGGGTCGAGGCTTTTCAACGCGCGCAGCATGTCGGTGTAGTAACTGAAGGGGAGGGACGGATGGAGTCCGCCGACGATGTGCAGTTCGGTGATGCCGCGGGTCAAGGCTTCGCGCGCCTTTTGGACCATCTGGGTCAGGCTCAACTCGAAGCCGTCGGCGTCGCGCTTTTTCCGGGCAAAGGCGCAGAACGCGCAGCTCAGGATGCAGTAATTCGAGTAGTTGAGGTAACGGTTGAGGAGGTAGCTGGCGTGGTGCCCCACTTTGCGCAGGCACGCCAGGTTGGCGAGGGCGGCGAGGGCGTTGAGGTCACGCGACTCGAACAGGCGCAGGGCGTCGGTCTGGGCGATTCGTTCACCGGCGGCGACGCGGTCGTGCAGGTCGCGCAGGGGGCTGTGCTGCTGGAGGAGGCTCATGGCAGATGGAACCGGAAGCGCGGGAACACGACCTCGGCCAGGGTGATGGTAAGGAAGACCATGCTAATGACGGCGTTCATGCGGAAGAAGGAGACGTGGATCCACTTGAGGCTACGTTTGCGCGCCAGCCAATGTTCAAGGAGGAGGCAACCGGCAATGACGACCAGTCCGACTAGGTAGGCCAGCCAGAATCGCGCCAGCAGACCGAACAGTGCGAGCACCAGCCACATCACGAGATGGGAGAGCAGGGAGGCGCGGAGCGCGTTGTCCACGCCCCAGCGCACGACGAGGGAACGCAGTCCGTGCCGCCGGTCGAACTCGTAGTCTTGGAGGGCGTAGATCAGGTCGAATCCCACCAGCCAGAATACCACCGCGAACGACAAGAGCAACGGGAGCAAGGCGCTATGGCGGAGGGAGAGCGACCCGTCGCGCGTGGGGAACAGGTCGAAGCCGCCGGTGACGGCGATCCAAGCTCCGAGGGGGGCTAAGGCCAGGGCGGCGCCCAGGAAGAAGTGAGTGAAGTCGGTGACGCGTTTGGTGAGCGAGTAGGAGCAGATGACCAGCAGGGCGACGGGTGAAAGGTAGAAGCAGAGTGGATTGATGCAGTAACTGGCGGCCACGAAGCCGGCGGCGCTCGCAGCGCAGAGGGTCCAGGCCCCGGCGAGGGTGATCTGGCCGGTGGGCAAATGCCGCTGGGCGGTGCGCGGGTTGAGGGCGTCCAGCTTCCGGTCCACGATGCGGTTGAAGGCCATGGCGCAGGTGCGGGCGCAGACCATGGCGAGGAGGATGAGGGTGAAGAGGCGCCAGCCGGGCCAGCCGCGCTGGTCACGCGCGGCGACGGCCATCGAGGCTAAGGCGAAGGGCAGCGCGAAGATCGTGTGAGAGAACTTCACGAACGCCGCCCATTTCTGCAACTGGATCCAGATGGTGCGCATGTGGCGCCGCCTAGGGCGCCGGGGTTCTGACCCCGGCACCTGCGGTTCCGGGCGATGATGAGATACAAGGCCTGTGGAATTCAACCTTGCTGGCTTCACTCCGGTTCGGCCTGCCAGCGCGGCATCAGGTTGTTCGGGATGCCCAGGTGATCGAGGACGCGCGCGACCACGGTGTCGGCCACCTCGGTCACCGTTTGTGGCCGGGAATAAAAAGAGGGGTTAGCGGGGAGGATGGTGGCGCCGGCCAGCAGGAGGAGTTCGAGATTCTTGAGTTGGACGAGGTTGAGGGGCGTCTCGCGCGGCACCAGGATCAGCTTGCGCCGCTCTTTGAGCATGACGTCCGCGGCGCGGAGCAGGAGGTCATCGCTCAGGCCGTGCGCGATGCGCCCGAGGGTGCCCATGGTGCAGGGGATGACCACCATGGCGTCGAAGGCGTTCGAGCCGCTGGCGAAGGGCGCGTTCATGCTCTTGAGGTTGTGGGTGACGGCGCCCGGCGGCAACCGGAGGCCGGCGGGGAGTTCCGCCGCGATCACCTGTTGAGCGTAGCGACTGAGGACGAGGTGCACTTCATGCTCGCCCCCGGCCAAGGCATCCAGCAAGCGCTGGGCATACAGCATGCCCGTGGCGCCCGTGATGGCAACGATGATTCTCATGTGCGCCCAGATTGGGCGCGCAAATATGGCTTCCCCTGGGAACGCGGTCAATGGACCCGTGCCGGCCGGTTTTACCCCGCGCGCAGCGCCCGAACCAACTCCGGCGCCTGATCGAATCGGTCGAGGCGCACGCCGACGGCGCCGCCGCCTGGGTGGGGCTCGACGAAAGTCGGGTCTGGTGCCAAGTCGAAGCGGCGGTAGAAGGCGCAACGCAGGAAGTCCTTGACGGAGGCGGTGGGGACTTGGGTGGTGTCCACGTGCACTTGGAAGAAGTCGCCTTGACCGGCGGCGTTGATGCGGACCGCGACGGCGTCGGTGCCGAAGGCCCGGTGGAGCATGGCCTCGGCCAGGTCGATGAGGGCCAGGCCGCGGAAGAAGTTCGTACCTGGGAAGAGCCGGGGGTCTGGCGGGTCGTTCGAGGTGAGGTCGGCATCGTCGAGGCCGCGGTTAAAATCGAACGGTTGGGCGTCGAACCGCGCGAGCCAGCGATCGAGCAGGTCGGGCCCGGCGCGGCCTTTCTCCCAGGCTAGCGCGCCCTGGAGGGTGGCGGGCTTGGGGAGCCGCTCCGGCTCGATGACGAAGCAACGGTCGCCCCACTGCGAGCGCGACACCCAAGGGATCCACTGGTCGGGGTGATGGATGAGGTAGAAGTTCTTGGCCACCTCACCGAACAGGTAGGCGACGATGGCGCGCAGCGGGACGCCGCATTCCTCGACGAGCCTGCCCCCGGCGACGGTCCGGCGGAGCCAGGGGTCGCGCCAACCGGCGAAGAGGCTGGCGAAGGTGGTGTCGGTCTTTTCGGTGGCGGCTGCGACGTCGAGTCTTTCGACTTCGCACAACTGTTCGAGGTACCAGCGTCGGTGTTCGAGAATCCGGTGGCGCAGTTCGGTTTGGCGGATGAGGAGGGGCACTTGGCGGAGGAGGTCCGCGATCCAACGCCTGTGGGCCGGCTCGAGTTGGCCGTCTTGGAGGAGGTCCTCTTCGAGGGGCTTGAAGAAATCTTGCTCGAGGGGGAGGCGGGTTAGGATGGCGGCTAGTTCGGCGGCTTTACCCGTGAGTTTGCGCATTTCGCCGGTGGTCTGCCGGCCGGACTCGGGCGCGGAACTGTAGACGCCGCCGGACCATTGCCAGGCGGCTTGGTCGCGGTCGACCGTGTAAGGGAAGAGGAGGGCGAATCGGTGGGTTGGGACCGGGTAGGTGCCGAGGATACGGTAGTTATCGCGTGGGTTCGAGGAGAGGAGCGTGCCCTGGCCAGCGCGACCTTTTTGTTCGGTGGCTTGGTCGAGCGAGCCGGCTCGGACGCCGGTGCCGTACTCGGCTTGGCAAGACAGGTGCACGAGCATGTCCGGTGCGATCTGGAGGTCGAACAGGGCGTTCAGGGCGTTCTTGGTGGCGACGGTGACGGCGGACGAGCTCGAGAAGCCCCCACGCGGGATGTTGCCGGTCGAGACCAGGCGCAGACCGCGGAAGGTACCGCGGCCGATGGCGGCCTGGATTTTGGCGCCCAGGCTGCCACTGCGCACGGTGCGCAGTGAGGCGATGGCGTTGCCCACCAGCGAAAAGGGACGGCGCATGCTGGTGCGGATCCAGAGGGAAGGCGGCGGGAGAGGTTGCTGGCGGGCCTGGCGCTGCTCGAGTTCGTCGTCCGTGAAGTACCCGAGGGACAAGAGCAGGTTTTCCGCCATCCGCGTCCCAAAGCCCTCGTAGCTGTACCAGTCGGCCACGGTCTCGCCGGGGTACATCCAATCTAGGTCGGCCGGGAGCGACGCGATCTTCTCTTGGAACTCGGGGTTGGTAGGGGTGAGGTGGATGCGGCCGTCTTCGGAGGGTTGGATCAGGGTGAGAATCTGCTCGCGGCCTGAGGCGTCACGCGCGCCGATGGGCATTTGCCAGGCGGGACCGAAGAAGCGGCCCATATCGGGATGCATAAAGGCGATCCGCAAGCGGCCGCCGGCCACGCCCAGGGCCGCGGGGCGGTCGGGGCGGAAGCCGTGTTGCGCTGCGGCGGCAAGGAGTTCCTCGAGTTGGGCCGCAAGGGAGGCGATTTGGCCCGCCGGGCGGTCGGCGCGCAAAGCCAGGGCGGCCGCCTGGACGCCTGGGGGGACGGGTGCGACGCGGGTCTTGGCGGCGCGCAGGACGCCCTCGAGCAAGGCCAAGTCCATGGGTCGAGTTACATCCGCGCAGAGCAGGTCGTATTCGGGATCGGCGGTCGTGGCACAGAGCGTACGGATTTCGGCGCCGCGACGGCGGAGGCGGCTGATGATGTCGGTGAGGTAGTATTGGCGCTGGGCGTTGTCGTTGGACAGACTTTCGAGCAGTTGGCGAAAAAGGCGGGCGCGAACGGCGTACAAGGGGCAGTTGCCTTCGGTGAGGTCTTCGAGGGGTTGGCGGAGTTTGGGGTCGACGATGGCGTCGATGTCCCGCTGCTCGACGATGCCCAGAACGTGGCGCTGGGCATCGCGGATGACCCGGCCCTTACCGCGATTGCGAGGGGGCTCGTAGATGGCCGTGAGGAAGGTCAAGTCGGCCTCGCGCGGCCCCGCCTCATGGGTTTCGTACAGCTTCCGGAAGATCGCGGCTGGCACGATTCGGTCGCCCATGCTGATGATGAGAACTGGGTTCTCCCGTTCGAGGGTGGAGATGCTAAAGGCCTCGTAGGCGGCGAAGGCGGTTCCCCCGGTCGGGTCGGCCGACCGCACGAACAGGTTGTCGTCGCCCAGGGCGTGCGCCACCTCTTCATGCCGATAGCCGACAACGCAGATGACGGGCGCCGGGCTCAAGGCGTGGAAGGCGGCGATCGAATGCCGGGCCAGGGGCACGCCATTGACTGGGGCGGCGCATTTGGGTTGACGGCCGAACCTTGTGCCTTTGCCGGCGGCCAACAGGACCATCACCGGGGTGTGCGGCGCGATGGGGGCGAGTCGGCCCAGGGCATCGGGGTTGAGGCATTTCTCGACGGCGGGTCGAACGGCCTCGCGAAGCGGCTTGGATGTGTGGTTGCCTGGCACGTCAGCGTGGATGCGCGGATGCGTGGGCGAGAACTTGGCGAGGCGCGGTTGGGCTGGCAAGCGAATTGGCGGCGAAAGGTCGCCGGGGCCTGGATCCTTAGCGAGGTGGCGTGCGGACGAGCGCCTGGATGTCGATCAGATACACCTGTCGGCCATGGCCTGCGTGGGTCGAGTCGATCGCGACCCAGCGGCCGTTGCGACTCGCGCAGGGGTGGAGGTCGCAGCGCCACTCCCCCTGGTAGGCCGGAGGCGAGAAGAAATGCCCGAGGGCCACCCGCCGTTGGGTTGGGACATGGAACAGATACGGGTGTTGGCGGCGGTCGCGATCGGGGTAGGTATCGTTCAACACCCAAGCCCCATCGGTCCCGGGCACGTAGGTGTTGTGGCCGTTGACGGTCATCACGGCTTGGCCCACGACCTCGGCGGCGTCCGTGCGGTCGCGGTAGAGGTAGAACCGGTCGCCATGGGAGGGGTGCCAAGCCCACGCCATGATGTGGTCGGGATCGCGCCAGATGAAATGGGACGTCCGACCGTGTGGATCGACGATGAAGAGGTCCTGGCCGTCTGGGTCGGCGGTGAACATGCGCGTGGCGAAGCTGCGGCCTTCTCGGTCGCCGCGCCAGCGGTGGAGGAAGAGGAAGCGGGTGCCGTCGGTGTTGAACAACAGGTGGTTGAACCAATGTTTCGCTCCCTTCGAAAAGCCAGCCGGATAGGGGATGCGCGCGGCGTCGGCCAAGGAGAGGAGCAGCGTCTGGTGGCCGGTGAGGAGGTCGAGTTTCCAGAGCCCGCTGGTCTCGGGGGCCAAAGTGTCGGCGGCGGGGTCGGGCAGGCCAGCGTATCCGTAGCCGGGCCGGGTATCGTTGAGCCGACGGAAATCGGGGGCCAACCCCCAGCGCCCGTCTGGGCTGACGCAGTAGATCGGGTGCGGGAGCGTCCGCCGTCGACCGGTTTGGACGTCAAGGATATGAGCGACGAAGCGGTCGCCCTCGCGGTCGTTCCAGATCGCCTCGCTGGTGGATCCCGGCAACCACTGCAGCATGCAGCCTTGTTGCCAGTTCCAGGCGCGCGAGGTGCCCAACTCGATCCAGCGATCGTTCTCGATGAGGTCGATCATCCCCACACGGATCGCGTCCTCGGCACGCGGCGACCGATGCTCGAAGTCGACCTGTTGGGCCAGCAAGAAGCGGTGGGTGGGATCGAACAGCAGTTTGTCGTAGTAGCCCCGCCAGTGGAAGTGCGGTCCGCGCGTCACGGCGCGAACGGGCGGCAGCGGGTCGACGGCGGCGTTCTGGGCGCGGTGGGGGCGGAACGAGGCGGAAATCAGGCCGGTCGTTCCCCCGAGGGCTGCGAGCCGGAGAAAATCGCGGCGCGGTATCTGGGCACAGCGGTCGATCATTTCGAGACGAGGCTGCAGTCTAACGAACGGCTTGTCCGGAGACCAGCCTGGAACTTGAGGAGGTCGGGGCGAGGCAATAAAAGTGGGACGATCGCTTGCGGCGTGGGCGTGCGTGTGCATAAATGCAGGCCATGGTTTGGTACAGCGGACATTTTGGCCGGAGCGACGCGGCCAAGTGGCTCGGGCGACTGAGCGCCTGGTGCGTTGGCGCCCTGGTGACCGCTGGGGCGGCGGAGATCTCAGAGGCACAGAGCCGCTTCCAGCGGGGCGACTACGCCGAGTGTTTGGTCCAATGCCAAGAGGAGCTGGGGGCGGACGCACCGGACGAGAGTTGGTCGGTCCTGGCGGCTCGTTGTCAGCTTACCCTGGGTCAGTACCCGGAGGCGCAGGCTTTTCTGACCAACGCCATCCGCCGGCATCGCACGACGATCCGGCTTCGGTTACTGGCCCAGGAGGTTTTGGCTGCCGCGGGCGAGACGGACTTGGCGCAAGGTTATCTGAAGGAGATCGACGAGCTGGGGAGCTACCGGTTTTGGGATTATCAGCAGGCGCCGGATCTGGTGGCGTTGGGCCAGGCAGCGCTGCGGTTGGGGGTGGATCCGAAGTTGGTGCTGGACCGTTTTCTGGAGCCGGTGAAGCGGAAGATGCCTGAAGATCGGCATGCGTACTTAGCGATTGGCGAGCTGGCGCTGGGCAAGAACGATTATGCGCTGGCGGCCAAGACCTACACCGAGGGGTTGGCCAAGCTGCCCAACGACCCCGACCTCCACCTCGGGTTGGCTCGGGCCTACGCGCCCAGCGAACGGGCTCAGGCTGCCCAATCCATCGAGCGGGCCCTGGGACTGAACCCGCGTCATGTGCCGAGCTTGTTGTTGTTGGCCGAGCACGCCATCGACGCGGAGGAGTACGACGCTGCGGAGGAGCTGCTCGGGCGGGTTTGGGCAGTCAACCCCGGGCAGCCCGAGGGCTGGGCGCTGCGTGCGGTGATGCGGCAATTGGACCACGAGTTGGCCGCGGCGGATCAAGCGCGGGCAACGGCCTTGCGCTACCTCAAGCGCAACCCGGCGGTGGACCACTTGATCGGCCGCAAACTCTCCCAGAAGTACCGCTTTCGCGAGGGCGCCGCCCATCAGCGGCTGGCGCTCGAGTTGGCGTCGGACTTTCTGCCGGCGAAGATCCAACTGGCCCAGGACCTGTTGCGGTTGGGGGAAGAGGCGGAAGGCTGGCGGTTGGCGGGCGAGGTCCACCAGCAAGACGGCTACGACGTGACCGCGTTCAACCTGGTGACCCTGCGGGACAAGCTGGCGGGCTTTACCACGTTGACGAACCGGGATTTTCGCGTGCGCATGGAGCGCAAAGAGGCGGCCCTGTACGGGGACCGGGTGTTGCAGTTGCTCGATCGGGCGCGCGCGGACTTGCCCGCGAAGTACGGACTCGACTTGTCGGAGCCGACCGCCGTCGAGATCTACCCAGAACAGAAGGATTTCGCGGTGCGGACCTTTGGGATGCCGGACAACCCGGGTTTTTTGGGGGTGTGCTTCGGGAGTGTGATCACGGCCAACAGTCCGGCCTCGCAGGCGGGCGATCCGGCGAATTGGGAGGCGGTTCTGTGGCACGAGTTTTGTCATGTCGTCACGCTGCGCCTGACCCGCAACCGCATGCCACGATGGCTCAGCGAAGGGATCTCGGTGTACGAAGAGAGCCAGGCCAACCCGGCCTGGGGCCACGCCCTGACACCGAAGTACCGCGAGCTGATCCTCGCCGACGAGTTCACGCCACTGAGTCAGTTGAGCGGCGCCTTCCTCAAAGCCAAGAGCTCCCTCCACGTGCAATTCGCGTATTACCAGTCGGCCGTGGCGGTCGAGTTTCTGGTGCAGCGCTACGGTCGGGATTGCTTGGCGCAGATCCTGCATGATCTGGGTGCGGGCCAGCAAGCCCAGACGGCCATGGCCGCCCGAACCGCCCCCTTCGAGGAGCTGGACCGGGGGTACGCGGAGTTCTTGGAGCGACGCGCGCGCAGCCTAGGCGCCGGGCTGGACTGGGAGAAGCCCGAACCGGGCGTGCTGGTGGGTGAGATGGCGGACTTAGCCGAGTTTGTGGCGAAAAACCCGACCAATTATTGGGCGGCGACGCTCTACGCCCAGTCCCTGCTGGAAGCGGAGAAGTGGGCCGAGGCCGAGGTCGTTGCCCAGGGTTTGGCCGAGCGTTACCCGGAAAACACCGGTGCCGAGGGTGGCTACGCCTTGTGGGCCGCCGCCCTGCGAGGGCAGCAGAAGGCCGAAGCCGAGCGGGAGGTGCTCGAGGCTTGGGCGATGCGGGATGCAGACAATCTGGGGGCTTTCTTGCGCCTGGGGCAACTGGCGGAGGTGCGAGGGGACTGGCCGGCGGTGGAACGTAATGCCGAGCGGCTGTTGGCGGTGAACCCGCTGCTGTACCAACCGTACCGGTTGTTGGCGCTGGCAAGCGAGGAGTTGGCCAAGCCCGCGCAGGCCGCGTACGCCTGGGAGCGCGCCTTGCTGCTGGAACCGCCGGATCCGGCCGAGGCGCACTACCGGCTCGCGCGCGCGCTGCACCAGCAGGCCGATCCTCGAGCCAAGCGGCATGTGCTCGAGGCCTTAGCGGAGGCGCCGCGCTATCGGGATGCCCATAAGCTGCTGCTGGAACTTACGCCGGCCGCCGCGCCGGCGTCGGCGCCGTCCTCCAGACCCGAGCCAGGGCCGCGCCCTGACCCTGCCCCCCCAGCGGCCGCCACGGCGCCTGGGGCGGCCGACGGCTCACTTGACAAGGCCTTATGAGGCGGTACTGGCGACAGCTCGCGGTGCTGGTGTTGGTGGGGTGTTTGACCACGCTCGCCCTGGCCCAGCGGCGCGGGCGGTTTCGCGAGCGCGAGTATCGGGCGGGCGTGCCGGAATGGGTGGTGGAACCGGCGTTTCGGAAGGACGTGTTCACGTTTGTGCGGGTGCGCTACAGCTCCTTTGACAGCGGTCGCTACGGCGGCTGGGGGGGCGGTTGGGAGCGATGGCGGATCGATGCGCCGGATGCGGATTTGAACTTCTCGTTTCGGCTGCAGCAACTGACCTCGCTGACCGTCGAGCCGAATCCCAAGGACCTCGAACTCACGGACCCCGAGCTTTTCGACTATCCGTTCATCTACATCGTCGAGCCGGGCTACTTGGTCTTCAGCGAGGACGAGGTGAAGGCGTTGCGCCGGTACCTGTTGAGCGGCGGGTTTCTCATGGTGGACGATTTTTGGGGCGAGGAGGAATGGGACAACTTCTATCGGGAGCTCAAGCGCGTGTTTCCGGAGCGCGAGCCGGTCGAGTTGCCGCTCGAGCATCCGATCTTCCACTGCGTGTTCGATCTCAAGGAACGGCCCCAAATCCCGAACGTGGATCTGGGCACGCGCAGTCAGATTCCCAGCTCGGGCCTGTACGGGGTGACATGGGAACGGCCCGATGCGGAGCAGGTCCACTACAAAGGGCTCTATGACGACAAGGGCCGGTTGATGGCGGTGATATGCCACAACACGGATTTAGGCGACGGCTGGGAACGCGAGGGGGACAACGAGATCTACTTTCGCGTCTTTTCGGAGAAGAAGGCCTATCCCCTGGGCATCAATATCGTCTTCTACGCCATGACCCATTGAAACCTCAAGTGACGACCCCGATGAATTCGCCGCTGGTAGCCGATCCGGTTCAAGACCCTGTTCCTTCGACCGCACCCGCCCCGGCCACCGCCGCTGCGCCGAGCGAGCCGCGCGAGGCGGAGCGGCAGCGCGTGGAACAGATCGTCGCCGGGCGCGCTCGGATACAACAGGAGTTGAGGAAAGTGATTGTGGGCCAAGGCGAGGTGATCGAGCAGTTGCTGATTGCGCTGATGGCTGGGGGCCACTGTTTAATCACGGGGGCGCCTGGGCTAGCGAAGACGTTATTGGTGAAGAGCATCGCGCAGATCTTCCATCTCAAGTTTCAGCGCATTCAGTTTACGCCCGACCTGATGCCCAGCGACATCACCGGCACGGAGATTCTCCAGGATACGCCGGAGGGGCGGCGGTTGGTGTTCGTGCCGGGGCCGATCTTCGCCAACATGATCTTGGCCGACGAAATCAACCGGACGCCGCCGAAGACGCAAGCGGCGTTGCTCGAGGCGATGCAGGAACACCAGGTGACCGCTTCCGGCGTGCGCCATGCGTTGGGCGAGCCGTTCTTCGTCTTGGCGACGCAGAACCCGATCGAGCTCGAGGGGACTTATCCGCTACCCGAGGCGCAGCTTGACCGGTTCATGTTCAATGTGATCATCGATTATTTGCCCGAAGACGACGAAGTGGCGGTGGTCGCCCAAACGACCCATGAACGCCCCGCCGCCATCGCTGCGCTCTACTCGAATGAAGATGTCCTCGGGTTCCAGGCCGTGGTCCGCCGCGTGCCGATTGCGCAAGACCTCGTGCGCTATGCCGTGCGGTTGGCGGCTGCGTCGCGCCCTCGCCAGGCGCACGCCCCCGCTTATATCAACGATTGGGTCAGTTGGGGGGCCGGGCTGCGGGCGGGCCAGTACCTCGTTTTGGGCGCCAAGATCCGCGCCCTGCTGCAGGGCCGATCGCACGTCGCCCAAGAGGACATCCGGGCGCTGGCGCACCCGGCGTTGCGCCACCGGATTCTGGTGAACTACCGTGCCGAAGCGGAGGGCGTGACGGTCCAGCAGGTGATCGATCGCCTGCTCGAGACCGTGCCGGCCCCGTTTGCGCCGGCGAAGAAAGGCTAAGTGAAGCGCATCCGGACCACGGCTGCGGGACTCGGAACTCGGTGGGTGACGGCTGGGGCTGTGCTCGTCGGGCCAGGAGCGAGCTTTGACCGTGCCGGTCTTGGCGCGCTCGGGGCGAAACTGCGCGCATGACCTCGAGTCCCGCCTCCGCCAGGCAAGGCGAGCCGTGGCAACCGCCGGCGGCCCGACCGGGCCAGGGGGGATCGCTGCTCGACCTCGAGACGCTGATGGCGATTCGGAACCTCGAGTTGCGCGCGCGCGCGGTGGTCGAGGGTTTCTGGACGGGGCTACACCGGAGCCCCTTTCACGGTTTTTCGGTCGAGTTCACGGAGTATCGGCCCTATGCGCTGGGGGAAGACCCACGCTACTTGGACTGGCGGCGGTTTGCGCGCACGGACCGGTATTATCTGAAGAAGTTCGAGGAGGAAACCAATCTGCGCTGTTACCTGCTGGTGGACCAGAGCCGGTCCATGAGCTACGGCACCTTCTCCTACTCGAAGGCGGCTTACGCGGGGACCTTGGCGGCGACACTGGCGCAGTTTCTCTATCTGCAGGGCGACGCGGTGGGGCTGCTCACGTTTGGAGATCGGATTCGGGAGTACGTGCCGGCGCGGCATCGCCGCGGTCACCTGCGCCAACTGATGCACAAGCTCGAACAGCCATCGGCGGATACCGCGACGAACCTGGCCGCGCCGCTCCAGCGGATTCTCGAACTGGTCCGCCGCCGGTCGCTGGTGGTGTTGCTCTCGGACCTCTTGGCGCCGGTCCAGGCCCTCGAACGCCACCTGACCGCCCTCACGGCTTGCGGGCACGAGGCGGTCCTCTTTCAAGTCCTCGACCCCGCCGAACTCGAGTTTGGCTTCGGTCAGCCGGCCATGTTCGAGGATGTCGAGTCTGGGCGGGAGCTTTACCTGGATCCGGTCACGGCGCGAAAAGGGTACCAGCAGAGGTTCGCCGCGCATTGCGCGGGGGTGGTGGCGGTGTGCCAGAATCTCGGGATCGGCCACCGCCAATTGCCCACCCACCGCCCGCTCGAACTGGCTCTGTTCGATTTCCTCAGAGAACGGCAACACCGCGGTCGGCTCATTCGGCGGGCCGGTTCGCGGCGGCCACGGGGTTGAGCCATGAGTTTTCTGGCGCCACTGTTTTTGCTGGGAGCGCTCGGGGTGGTCTTGCCGATCGTGTTCCACTTGGTCCGGCGCAGCTCGCGCCAGAAGACCACGTTTAGCTCGTTGATGTTCCTGAGTCCTTCCCCGCCTCGGATCACCCGCCGGACTCGGCTCGAGCAATTGCTGCTCTTGCTGTTGCGGTGTTTGGTGTTGGGGTTGCTGGCGGCGGCCTTTGCGCGGCCGTTCTTGCGCCGGGCTCTGCCGCTCGAGGCGCGCTCTGCGCCGAATCGGCAGGTGGTGGTGCTGGTGGACACCAGCGCTAGTATGCAGCGGACCGGTTACTGGGAGGAGGCCCGGCGTCAGGTCGAGGCGGTCGTGACCTCACTGACTGCCGCGGATCAATTGGCCCTGCTCGCCTTTGACCGCCAAATCGACACGCGGTTGAGCTTCCACGACTGGAACGCCGCCGCGCCGGGCGACCGTGCCGCGCTCGCGCGCGAGCGGTTGGCGGCGATGCGGCCCGGTTGGGCGGCGACCGGCTTGGGCGCTGGGCTACGCGCGGCGGCGGAGTTATTGGCCGAGGAAGGCACACCGCTCGAGACGGAGCGGCGGATCGCGCTGATTAGCGACCTGCAGGCGGGGGCGGAACTGGACGATCTGCTAGCGTACGAATGGCCACGGGGCGTCGCGTTAGACGTGCGCCCCGTCCGGGCCAGAGAGCACACCAACGCCGGGTTGCATGGGCTCGCACAGGCCACGGACGGGGTCGAGCCGAGTGCTGGGCGGCTGCTCCGCGTGCAAGTGGTCAATGCCGCCGACGCTGCTCGAGAACAGTTCGAGCTCGTCTGGGAGCCGCCCACGGCCGGCTCGAACCAGACGGTCTACGTCCCCGCCGGGCAAAGCCGCGTGGTGAATCTGCCCGAACCGCCGGCAGACGTGACCGCCGCACGCGTCGTCCTACGTGGCGATGACGAGGCGTTCGATAACGTCTTCCATTGGTTACGCCCGGCGACGGCCGAAGTGCCCATCTGGTTCGTGGGCCCCGCCGCCGCAGACGACCCAGCCGGAATGCTGTACTACTTGCAGCGCGTTTTTCAGCCCTCGCCCGCGTGCCACTTCGAGGTGCGGGCGTGGTCCCCCGAGGGACCGGCGCCAACCACCGGCGAACCGGAGCCGCGCCTGCTGATCTTGACGGAGACGCCCGGCGCGGACTGGACGGCGCGGGCGCAGCGCCGCCTGGCGGAGGGGGCGACGGTGCTATATGTGCTGAGCAACGCGGCCGGCGAGGCGCCGCTGCGTGCGCTGAGTGGCGAGGAAGAGCTGGCGTTGAGCGAAGCGACGGTGGGCGACTACGCGATGGTGGGCCGGCTCGATTTCACCCATCCGCTGTTGGGGGCCTTCCGCGACGCTCGCTACAGCGATTTCACTGGCATCCACTTCTGGCGGCATCGCCGAGTCACCGTTGCGACGCCGGGGGATGCGCGCGTCGTGGCGGCGTTCGAGAACGGCGATCCGGCGCTACTCGAGTGGAGTCGTGGCTCGGGGCGGCTGCTGGTCCTGACGGCTGGGTGGCATCCGGCCGACAGCCAACTGGCGCGTTCCTCGAAGTTCGTGCCCTTGCTCTACTCGATCTTGGACCAGGCCGGAGGCCTGCAGTTGGCGCGCCGGCAGTTTCTCGTGGGAGACGAAGTCGAGCTCGAGTCCCTGCTCGACACCGTCCCGGCCGGCCCCATCGCTGTGCGAGCGCCGGACGGCACGCCGGTCACCCTCCCGGCAGGCAGCAAGACTTTCCGAGCAACCGCCCAACCCGGGGTGTATACTGTGCTCGCGACCGATCCGCCCGTCCGGTTCGCCGTAAACCTGGATCCGGCCGAGAGTCGCACGGCGCCTTTCGGGGTCGACGAACTCGAGCGGCGCGGGGTGCGCCTGGCGTCGAGCCGGCCGCCAGCCCCGGCGGCGTTAGCGGCGGCGCGCCAACGGGCTGGCGAAGTGGAACTCGAGGGGCGGCAGAAGCTCTGGCGTTGGTTGATCGTGGCGGCGTTGGTGGTGCTGCTGGCGGAGTTGTGGCTGGCGTCGCGGGTGGCACCTCGAAATGGCTCCAACACGGTGAACGCAACATGAATCATGACCTCCTGAAAGCCCGGCTCGAGCGCATCGCTCGGGAGTACGAACGGTGGCGCGTGTGGCGGGCCTTAGCGATTTGCTGGGCGGTGGCAGCGGGGGTCGGGCTGGTGCTGTTGGTGAGCGCCTGGCTGGGCTGGGGCTCGCGGGGCCTGGTGCTCGGTTACCTGTTGGTCACGTTGGGGGTGGGGGCGTGGTGTGGGTGGCGACAGCGGTTGCGGCCCGTAGACCACGTGGCGTTGGCGCGGCAGATCGAGGCGGACAACCCGCACCTGCACGGCGTGCTGGTGACCGCGGTCGAACAACTCCCCACCGGCCCGGGGGCCCAGCCAGGGTATTTGCAGGAGCGCGTGATTCGGGAGGCCCTCGAGACGCACCGATCCCGCCCCTTGGACCACACCACCGTGCAGCGGTTGGTGGGCGCCCAGGCGGCGCATGGGCTGGCATTGGGCGGTCTGATCCTGGTGTTGGTGGGCTTGCACTTCGCCAACCCGCGTGTCGAACCGCTACTGGGGGGCGTGTGGACGGCGGGCATTCACGTCAGCCCGGGCGACACGACCCTCGAGCGAGGTAGCAGCTTGGTGGTTATGGCCCGCTTTCCGGGGGGAGCCCCCGCGGAGGCCACCTTGGTGGTCCAAGCGGACCACGAACCGGCCCAGCGTGTCGCCCTGGTGCGCAGCCTCGATGACCCGATGTTGGGCGTGAGCGTGCCTGACCTGCAGCAGGACCTCCGCTACCGGATCGAGTGGCTGGGCGAGCAGACCCGCGATTTTCGCGTCACGCTCTTCGACTTGCCCAAGCTGGAGCGCGCCGACGCACGGCTGACTTACCCGGCGTACACGGGGTTGCCGGAGAAGACGATTGCGGACACCCGCCGGGTTAGCGCCGTCGAGGGCACCACGCTCGAGTTCGCCCTAACGCTCAACAAGCCAGTCCCGCGCGCCGAGGTGTGGAGCGGGACGAACGTCGTCGCGGAACTGCGCGCGGCGGGAACGCGATCGAACCTGTACCCCTGGTCGCTGGTGTTGGCGCAGAGCCAACGGTACGACCTGGTGCTCGAGGATGAGGCGGGCCGGACCAACAAGTTCCCAGCGCAGTTCTTCGTCGACGTGCTCACGAATCGAATTCCGGAGCTGAAGTTGGCTTTTCCGCGGGGCGACCAGCGCGTCTCGCCCCTCGAGGAGCTCACGGTGCAAGGGGAAGTGGTGGATGACTTCGGCGTGCGCGCCTACGGTCTGACCTACGCGTTGGCAGGGCAAGAACCGCGGACGATCTTGCTGGGCGAGGCGGCGCCTGCCCTCGAGAAGCGCGCGTTCAGTCGTGTGGTGGCGTTCGAGGATCTCGCAGCGCAGCCGGACCAATTGCTCAGCTACTACCTGTGGGCGGAGGACATCGGCCCGGACGGCCAACCGCGGCGCACCGTCACCGATCTCTTCTTCGCGGAGGTGCGGCCCTTCGAGGAGATCTTCCGGGAGAACCAGTCGGCCAGCGCCAGCTCGAGTGCGAGCAGCTCGTCGTCAGCGGAGCGCAGTCCCGGCGCCCAACTCGCCGAGTTGCAGAAGCAGATCATCAGTGCCACCTGGAAGGTGCATCGGCTCGACTCCGGCACGAACCTGTCGGCGTCGGCACAGGCGGATGTGGCGGTGATTCGGGACTCTCAACGGCAGGCGCTCGAACAGACCCTCGAGTTGGCGGACCAGGCCGAAGGCGCGCGGCGGGTGGCCTTGTTGGACGCGGTCCAAACCGAGATGGCACAGGCCCTGGAGCACCTCGAGGCCTCGGCTGCAGGTGGCCAGCGCCGCCCGCTCGAGCCGGCGTTAGCGGCGGAGCAGACGGCCTACCAGGCCCTGCTTAAGCTCAACGACCGCGAGCGCCAGGTGGCCCAAGGGCGGAGTCGCAGCCGCAGCAGCCGCGGCGGGGACCAGCGCATGGAACGTCAACTCGACCAGCTTGACCTGCGCCAATCCGAGGACCGGTACGAGACGGAAAGCCAAGCCAGCGCCCGTCAGCCCGGCGAGCAACGCGAGGATGTGCAGGTCTCGAGCCGGCTCAGAGAACTGGCCCAACGCCAGCAAGATCTCAATGACCGCCTCCAGGACCTCCAGACCGCCCTCCAGGAAGCCCGCACGGACCAGGAACGGGAGGAGCTTCGGCGCCAACTGAAACGCCTGCGCGAGGAGGAACAGAACTGGCTCGCCGACCTGGACGAGTTGCGCCAACGCATGAACCGTCCGGAAAACCAGTCGCGCCTGGCCGAGGCGCGCCAACGTCTCGAACAGACTCGCGCCGAGGCGCAGCGCGCCGCCGAGTCGATGGACCAGGGCGACGTCGGTCAGGCACTCGCCTCCGGCACACGCGCCGAGCGCGGTGCGCGCGAGTTGCGGGACGAGTTGCGTCGACAGAGCGCGAGTCAGTTCGAGGAAGACCTGCGGCAATTGCGCCGCGACGCCCGGTCCCTGGCGCAGCGGCAGGAGGACCTGGGCCAGCAACTGGACGAATTGGCCGAGGGCCGGCGCCGCAGTCTGAGCGACTCAGGGGAACCCCAGCAACTGGCGGAGGACCTCGAGCGGCAGGCCCAAGGCGTCGAAGACATCATCAGCCGCGCCACCCGCGTCACGGAACTCGCCGAGAACGTCGAACCGCTCCTCTCGCGCCAGCTTTACGACACGCTGCGCCAGGCGGCGCAGGACGAGCCTCGCAGTCTGCAGCGCACGACGGAAGACCTCCTGCGCGAAGGCCGCTTGCGGCGGTCCGTCTACGAGACGCTCGAAGAAGGCCGCCGGCAGGGGCGGCGCGCGGTTCAGGTCGCGTCCGAACTGTTGCGCAGCGGGGCAACGGCCGAGGCTAGCCAACTCGAGGACCGCGCCCGCGAGAACATCACCAACCTGCGGCGCGGCGTCGAGCGGGCCGCCGAGAGCGTGCTCGGCGACGACACCGAGGGGCTCCGAGCGGCGTCGCGCGAGTTGGCTCAACTCGAGCAACAGCTCGAGGACGAGATTGCCCGGGCTGAAGCCCGCGATGACACCGCCGCACGCGGCGCCACGGCGGGTGAGCAACCGCGGCCATTGGGGAGGCAGGCTCCGCCCGAGTCATCGCAGCCGGGCGCGGCCGCCGAATCGGCTAACCGCCCGGCCGGCGGCCAAGGTTCCGGCACGGCGGGCGAACGGCCGCCACCGATGCCCGGCCCGGCGGCGCCCAACGACCTAGCCCAAGCGCGCAACGACGCGCCGGGAACTCGTGGCGGGGATCGCCAACCGGACGGCGAGCGCAGCGGTGCGCGGGGTGGGGCGGAGGGACCGCGTTTGGGTGGGCTCTTCGAGCAGGGGGGCAGTCCGGACGGTCGAGGGGGTTGGCGCGGACCGCTACTCGGGCCCGACTACGGACCCTGGACCGATCGGATGCGCGAGGTCGAGGAGATGATCGAAGCGCCCGATCTTCGGACGGAGGCGGCCCGGATTCGCGAGCGCGTGCGGGCGGTGCGCCTGGACTACCGGCGGCACGGGACTGAGCCGCAGTGGGATTTAGTGCGACTCGAGGTGGCGCAGCCGTTGGGCGAGTTGCGCTCGCGGGTCGAGGAGGAACTCGCTCGGCGGGCCGCTCCGGAGTCGCTGGTGCCGATCGACCGCGACCCGGTGCCGCCGCGGTTTTCCGAGTTCGTACGGCGCTATTACGAACGGCTGGGGAAAAGCGATTGATGCTGGGCGGCGTCGTCATCTCCGCGCGAGACTGGTTTTGGGTGGCCGGCCTCTTCCTGGCTGGCTTCGTCGCGCTGTTGGCATGGGGATACCGCCACGGCCCGCTCGAGTCCGGCGTGCGGCGGGCTTGTGTCGCGTTGCGAATCCTCGGGGTGCTCAGCTTGCTCGGCTGCCTGCTCGAACCCATGGCGACCCGGTCTCGGGCTCGCCCCGGAGCGAACCTGCTGGCCATCCTCGCGGACAACAGCGCGGGCATGCAGGTTCGGGACCGAGCCGAGAGCTTGACGCGTGCCGAGGTGCAAGCCCGGCTGCTGGCCGATGGACCGGGCGGCTGGGGCGATGCGCTCGAGGAGAATTTCCAGGTTCGGCGTTACTTCTTCGACGCGCGCTTGCACAGCACGCGGGACTATGGCGACCTAACCTTCGACGGTCGGGCCTCGGCGCTGGCCACTTCGCTGCGCAGTCTGGCCGATCGGTTTCGCGGCCAACCGTTGGCCGGCGTTCTGCTGTTGACCGACGGCAACGCGACCGATGCGCCCCAAGGTTTAATGGACCCAACCGGTCTGCCACCGGTCTATCCGGTCGTGATCGGCCAGGACGAACCCATCCGTGACCTGGCCGTTCGATCCACCACCGTGAGCTTGGCGGCCTTCGAAGACGCGCCCGTGACGATTCACGCGGAGGTCGCCGCGGGCGGTTACGCCGGCAGTCTGCTCCGGGCGCGACTCGCGGATCAGGATGGCCAAGCCGTCGCGGAACAGACGCAACGGATCCCTAGCGGCGACGCCACGGTGAACCTCCGGTTCCAAGTCCGACCGACGCGACCGGGAGTGCAGTTCTACCGGCTCCGCGTGGGGGCGGCGGAGGAATGGGAGCAGTTCAGCGCGCCGGCGACCACCACCGAAGCGACGCTGGTGAATAACGATCGGTTGGTCGCGGTGGACCGCGGCGCCGGGCCGCACCGCATTCTGTACGTTGCGGGGCGGCCCAACTGGGAGTTTAAGTTCCTCAACCGCGCCTTGGCGGAAGACGATCAGCTCCGGTTGGTGGCGCTGATTCGCGTGGCCCGGCGTGAGCCCAAGTTCACCTTCCGCGGGCGTGTGGGCGAGTCGAGTAACCCGCTCTTTCGCGGCTTCTCGAACCAGGCGCCCGAGGAAATCGAGCGGTACGATCAGCCGGTCCTGGTGCGGTTGGGCACGCGGGATGCGGAGGAGTTGGCGGGGGGGTTCCCCAAGACGGCGGAAGAGCTGTACCCGTACCGGGCGGTGATCGTCGACGACCTCGAGGCGGAGTTCTTCACGCGCGACCAACTCACGCTCCTGCAGAAGTACGTGTCCGAACGCGGCGGCGCGCTGTTGATGTTGGGAGGAGTGGGGAGCTATCAGGACGGCGGCTATGGCCGCACGCCGGTCGGAGATTTGTTGCCGGTCTACCTGACCACCCCGACCCCAGCGGCGCCGCCAGCCTCCGGTCTCCAACTCAGATTCACGCGCGAGGGTTGGCTCCAGCCGTGGCTGCGGCTGCGCGGCACCGAGAAGGAAGAAAACAGCCGGCTCGGGACCACGTCACCCTTCCACGTGATGAACCAGGTGCGCGGCACAAAACCCGGAGCGAGCGTTCTGGCTGTCGTCGAGGATGGTGCGGGGAAATCGCATCCGGCCTTGGTGACGCAGCGGTTCGGACACGGCCGGGTGGGTGCGTGGCTGTTGGGCGACCTCTGGCGCGCTGGTCTGCAGAACGAAACCGCCCGTACCGACCAGGACAAGGCGTGGCGCCAGTTGGCCCGCTGGTTGGTGGCCGACGTGCCGGACCGGGTGCAACTCGACGCACAACGGTCGCCCGAGGGAGCGGGCCAGGCCATCCGACTCGAGGCCCGCGCCCGCGACCCGAAGTTTCAGGCCCTCCTCAACGCCACGGCCACCGTCCAAGTGCGCTTCCTCGGCGTGCCTGGCTCGACATCGGGGCCGCCGGCCCAAGTGCACCAACCGATCCAGCTCACCCTCGAAGGGTCGTTGACCGAGCCTGGCCTTTACGAGGCGAACTACTTCCCGCGCGAGACCGGCGCCTACGTGGCCGAGGCGACGGTCGTGGATGCCGACGGCCGAACCGCCGGGACGGCCACGGTTGGGTGGGTGGCGGATCCGGTGGCCGACGAGTTCAGGTCCACACGACCGAATCGCGCCTGGCTCGAGGCCCTGGCCCGGCAGACGGGCGGTCAGGTGGTTGCGCCCGAGTCGCTGGCGCGCTGGGCCCGCAACCTGCCGCTGCGGGCCGCCCCGATCACCGAGACGTGGACCTTTCCCCTCTGGCATCAGCCGCTGGTGTTGCTGTTCGCTCTGGGCTGCTTCACTGCCGAATGGGGACTGCGACGCTGGAAAGGTGCGGCATGAGCGCGCTCTTGAGCCAAACGGTCTTACTAGCCGCCATCACCACCGCCTCGGCCTGGCTGCAGCTCGGAGGGACCCTCGATCCACGCGTCGGGCCGAGCCGGGGCGCTGATCGCTCGGCCCCCTCGGTGGATTCGCCGGAGGACCGTGTCCGGGTCGCGGACCCCGTTGCCCCAGCTTCGCCAGTTCCACCGGCCGCCGCCACAGAACCGCCGGGTGGAAGTCGCGTGGTGGTGGTGGTCGGCGCTCCGGGCGAGCCGGACTACGGCGGCGTGTTTGCGCGCGCGGCGGACTTTTGGGCGCGGGCTTGTGCGCAGGCGGGCGTGAATTACGCGGTGGTGGGGCGGGAGCCCGCGGCCGATTCGTCCGATCTGGACCAGTTGCGCGAAGCCATCGAGCGGGCACGCCAGGCGGAGGGCGAGACGGGCCCGCTCTGGCTGGTCTTGCTCGGCCATGGAACGTTCGACGGGAAGGAAGCCAAGTTTAACCTGCGCGGCCCGGACCTGACAGGGGCGGAGTCGGCTACGCTCCTCAAACCGTTTCGGCGGCCGCTGGTGGTCATCAATTGCGCTTCGGCGAGTGCGCCCTTCCTGCGCGCCCTAGCGGGGCCGGAGCGGGTGATCGTGACCGCCACTCGAAGCGGTTACGAACAGAATTACGCCCGGTTCGGCCAATACCTCGCTGAGGCGATCGCCGCGCCGGCGGCGGATTTGGACCGGGATGGTCAGACGTCGGTGCTCGAGGCGTTTTTGCAGGCCTCCCGCCAGGTAGCCACCTTCTACGAACAGGCGGGCCGGTTGGCGACTGAACACGCGTTGCTGGATGACAATGGCGACGGGCTCGGCACCCCGGCAGATTGGTTCCGCGGGTTGCGAGCCGTGAAGAAGGCCGGTGACATCGCCGCCCTGGACGGCGTGCGGGCCCACCAACTCCATCTGGTCCCGAGCGCCGCCGAGCGCGAACTGCCGCCCGCCGTGCGGCAGCGGCGGGACCAACTCGAGCGGCTCATTGCCGCGTTGCGCGAGGCCAAGCCGCAACTGAGCGAGGCCGACTACTACCAGCAGCTCGAGCCTGTCCTCGTCGAGTTGGCGCGGCTTTACGAGGGGTTGCCAGCCGCCAACCGCTAGCGGGGAGCATTCCCCTAGCGGGAGGCTTTGCCCCGCGTCCGTCTTGACGGTCGCCCAGCCCATATGCGCATACTCTTGGCGTCCGCGTGACACCCAACATGAACGTCCTGGGAAACACCCCTGCGCCGGCCGCACCTGCGCCACAGAACCTTGCGATTCCTGCCCTGCTGGCCGCCGCCTCGGCGGCTCTGTGGTCCGTGACGGGCACGGCGCAGGAAGCGTTGCGGGCCTCGATTGCCAGCGAGCAGGCGGCCGAAAGCCGGCGCAAGGCGATCGAGAATCGGGACTACAACCTGAAGTTGGGGCGGCTGAACTTCCTGTTCAGCGCCACCCTGGGGGTCGAGTTGACCGATAACGCGGTCTATGTCCAGTCGAACACGAGCGAAGATCTCATCTTGCGACCGGGATTGAACATCGCCGGGAACTATCCGGTCAGCCAGCAAAACGCCATTACCTTTAGCGTTGGGATTGGCTATCAGAAGTACCTGAACAACGACCGGTACGACCGTTTTCTGGTGACGCCCGGCACCGAGGTGGGCTTCGATCTGTTCATCAAGGACTTCCGCTTCCGAATCTACGACCGTTTCTCCTACACCACCGACCCGCTCGAGGTGGGCGCGGTCAGCGGCGTGGCCGAGTATGGCGGCCTGAACAATGTCGCGGGCATCGAGGCCGCCTGGGACCTGAATCAAGTGATCCTCAAGGCCGGTTACGGCCACGGCATCTGGCAGTCCGCGAGCCCCAGTTTCAGCTACCTCGATCGCTCGACCGAGTTGTTCAGCCTCAGCGCCCAAGCCCTACCCAACCAACCCATCTCTCCAGGAATCGAAGCCACCGGCAACCTCAACAGTTACGACACCCCTCTCCTGTTCGACAGTGTCAGTTACTCGTTCGGCCCATCGGTCCGGTGGCGCGTCTCCCGCCACCTCCAACTCGAGGCTCGGGCCGGCTATGTGGCCTACGACTTCGACGAAGCGGGCCGGTCGCTCAAGAGCGACGACGTTCAGGACTGGTACGCCGGCTTGGACATTTCGCATGTCGTGAACCAGTTCGTCAGCCACTCCATCAGCTTCTCCCGAGGGTTCAACCTGGGGGTTTACTCGAGCTACTACGAGACGACGGCCGTGCGCTATGGCATCAACTGGGGCATCATCCGGCGCGCGCCCTTGGCCACTTCTTTCGGCTACGAACAGGGGAAACAGCCCGCCTACGCCTCCGTGACCGCCCTGCCGATCGGTGCCCTAGTCACGTTCCGTGACGCCGAAGAATGGACCCGCTACGGTGCGACTGTCTCGATCGGTTACCAGTTGACCCCCAAACTCAACGGTAGCCTGGCCTACCGGTTTTACCTGCGCAACTCGAACGTCGGTAGCCGAGACTACACGCAAAATGCCCTCACCCTGAGTTTGACATACCGGTTCTAAATGGTTCATATTCACCGGTCCGGAACGGGGCGGCCCTCGGGTTGCCGGGGCAACTCCCGCAACCATGTTGTGCCGCGGAGAAAACGGCCA
>Ga0194113_10001834_pt1 | contig 29060 bp, 27 predicted proteins | sample TA2MahC200mmetaG_FD_146193 | JGI IMG/M metagenome (GOLD analysis project Ga0194113, IMG submission 146193) | Freshwater microbial communities from Lake Tanganyika, Tanzania - TA2015017 Mahale Deep Cast 200m | ecosystem: Environmental > Aquatic > Freshwater > Lake | place: Tanzania: Lake... | reverse complement strand
CGGCTAACAGGTTCTGGAGAGAGCTTTGAGTGCCTTCGATTTGGCTGGAAAGGACGGCTTCTTTGCGTACATACATGAACACAAAGAGATCAGGGTTTGGCAATGTGAGCACTGCTCCATCAAGACGCCCCAAGGCATAATCGGCAGCAGAGAGGCGATCGTGAAGCTTACTCTCAACCTTAACCGGCGGATCAGGAGGGAGTGGGGCTGGGATGAACGCACGGTATCCAGTTGGTTGCCGGACATAACGACCTGCTCTATTAGTCATAATATCGCCTTTGTTTACTAAGGATATTTAACCGGCCTGTAATAAACGTTATGTTTATTATATTTCAATTTCCGAGATATATTCAAAGGAAAATTATTAAAGATACCCCAACTCCTTCAAAGAAGAAGGCTTAGGCCAACACCCGTGGGGACATCCTATATTGTTCCTGAGGAGACACACGTGGGGACATCCTATATTGTTCCTGTCAAGAGAGAAAACGAAAATATTTTATCCTTTATAAAAACAGTAACTTAAAAATCCGTTCTGGTTTTGGAAACACCTTTCCCTTTGAATCTTGTGACAGATCTGCCTTTAACTCGACGAATTTCTCGCCCATGACGAACCCTGAATCTCAGCGTTATCATTATCCGGCATGCCACACAGAGCGGTGGCCACCTATCATCCCTAAGTCGCCAGAGGGGACGTAGGTTCTGAAACAACTTATGCCTAAGGGGAGAGTTGAATTCTTCTGGCTATTTTCCCCCTCCATAAGTTTAATCCCCCACCGGATTTTGCCCCAATATACCAGAATAGCAATGGAATGACAATTATTCATCGGAGACACACATGGGGACGTTGGTTCAAATGCAACTTAACCATTACCGAAACACCCCCCAATCCTTCTTCTCGAACATCCTCAAATCTTCAATCGGTGCAATCGCTGGCATGGTTCTCAACCTCACGCAGAGCGCTTAGCGCAAAGAGCATAGCGTAAAAAAACCTAACCGTGATTCGTGACCCCCGACATGTCGGGGCGATCGTGTCGCGTGTTTGTAAGATTATTGCTTTCTCTGTTTCTTAAATCTTTTTGAAACTTCATATGGAACGTGTGGCTCTTCCACTAAAAACCCTATGGGACGCTTCTTTGTTTCCGGAGGTTTCATGAGTTCACGGATCGCTTCAAAAACCACCCTAAACTGGGCATCATATTTCTTTTCAAGTTCATCCAGCCTTTTAGCCAGACCCTTATTCGAGGCTAATATCTGTCGGAGCCTGACAAATGCTCTCATGATTTCAATATTAACCTTGATCGCCCTCTCGCTATTTAATACACTGGAGAGCATGGCCACGCCTTGTTCCGTAAAAACATAGGGAAGATAACGACGACCTCCTCGCCCCATTTTTGAGGTCGCAAATTGCGACCTCAAAAGATCACTCTCTGATTCTGTTAATTGAAAAACAAAATCTGCTGGAAACCTTGAAAGGTTACGCCTAACCTGTTCATTCAATCTTTTGGTTGTCACACCGTAAAGTTCGGCAAGATCCGAATCCAGCATTACTTTCAGCCCACGAATCAACAGGATCATTCGTTCAATGCGTTCAGCAGGAATCAAGGATTTGTTTTTTGATATTTCGCCATTCATTAATTTTCTCGCCTTTCAATTTTTCAGGGGCCACTCGAATTGCAGATTGGCGATTTCGGATTGCGGAATAGAGTTACAAATTGTGATAACTCACACCGCCTTCAACTCCTCCAGGTCTTTTGCCGCCAGGAGTTCTTCTTGGGCAGCTTTTAAATCTTCAATCGGTGCAATCGCTGGCATAGCTTTCAACCTCACGCAGAGCGCAAAAACAAAAAACCATCCCTTTTTAAGAATAGGCTTCTGTTTAGAATATCCATGTTATCCACCCCCACCGGAATTTGCCCCAATATACCAAAAACAGAAATTTATGACAATCTTTTAAACAACCTTAGAGACCTATCGCCGAACGTACCTCCTTTAAATTTGTTTGATCATTCCTGACCCTTATCTTTCGGGAGGGTTTAACCCGCTCTGTCGATCTCGTTGAGGATCTCCTCCACACTCTTCTTTTTGCTGTTTAACTCGGCATTGGTAGATAGAAAATTTGTTGTGTTGGCTATGGTCGGTAGCTGTGGTAGCAAGTGGTTTAAGATTTCATCATGGGTTGAGAGTCTCACCACAATATCAAGGACGGCGGTGAAACCGTACAACCGGATGGCCCCGATCATTGCCCTGGAGCAATTGACCAGGGCCTCCCTCTGCCTTTCTACATCGTCATTCAAACCATGACCATTCACCGAGACACCTCCTTGACCTAGTTTTTTTGCAACAAGAAGTTGCTATTATAATGCATGACCTCCCCCAGGAAGTGTCCTATGTTTTTTGTAATGATTACAAGTTGTTACGGATTAAAACTCTTCCAGGTTTTGTGTGGGTGATTTCCCCCTCTTGTATTCCCCTCTTAGCTTAAGGGGGGATGAAGGGGGGTTAGGAAGATCATTGAGGCCTTTCGAAATGATTTATCATGAAAGCAACGTTTAAAAGGAGTGGAAGGAAATCAGACGGGTGGAAAGAAGGCATCGCATCTCCAAGACAAGTAACCCCTCCCCACCTCCCCTTACCCTAAGGGGAGGTTACCCACTCAATTCCCGGATGAACCCAAATTAAAAAGGACGAAAAATATGAGGCGGGAACTTAATAAATCTTTACGATTTTTTCGGCTTCGGTTTTAACCAGTTCACGAAGGCTTTCGGGCTTAATGACCATCACGGCATCGCCGTGTTTCAGTATCTCCCTCGTGATCTCCGAGAAGTCAGACACAGGGAAGCTGATTTGAAGGGACCCATCTTCGAGTATCTTTACCTTCTGGTCTTTATGCCATATCTGATCTTTGATCCATTTCGATTTTTCTGGTGTAAACTGGAGGATCACTTCTTTTGTGGATTTCCCCTTGTAGAGGCCAAAGGTCGAAAGGAAATAGGTCTGGAAGTCGAAATCAGCCGGTTTTTTGAATGACCTGGCCTGCACTTTCGGCTCTGAGATTCTGTTTAAGACAAAATCTCTCACCTCTCCCCTGAGATGGCATTTGCCTAAAAGATGCCATGTCCCCATGTAGTTAAGAAGGTGATAGGGTTCGACTGTTCTTTCGCTCGTCTCTTTCGCAGCCGGTGAATAGTAAGTAAAGCTTAAACATTTCTTTTTCAGACAACCCTCCAGGACCGCCTTGAAGATGGCTTCTGGTGCCGGGGAGTATTCGATCAGTTGAAAGGAAAAAGCGTCGTCAATCTGATCTGCTGCCATGGAATGTTTTTTCAGGATGTTTGTAATCTTATCGGAAATGGAAGAGATTTGATGTCCGATGGATCCACCGCTGATATCCTTAAGCATCTTTCTGGCGACGAGAAGGGCTGAGAGCTCTTCGGAGGAGAGGTAGATCATGGGAAGAGAAAAGGTCTGGTCGTCGTAGCGGTATCCCTTCCGGCTTGCATCGTAGTCGAGTGGGCAGCGAAGCCTGTCCCTCATGAAATCGATATCTCTCTGCGCTGTCTTGGTGGAGATTTCAAATTTTTCCGAAAGGGAAGTCGTATTAGGATACTTTTGTGCCTTGACCTGATTGTCAAACCAGACAAACCGCTCGTAAATGTTTTTAGCGCCCACTGCTTACCCCAATCCTTCATATAAAGCTTTGAAAAAGATTTAAACAGATACAACATATCGAAAATCAAAGAAAAAGTCTACCCAAAAAGATTCTATCGATTTTAGGAGTGATATTTTCAAGGGAAACGTGAAATCTAATTAGGGAAGGCCTGGGGGGCACCCATTAAAAGGCACCTGAGACCAGACAAGCTTTTTGAGGGATCTTGGTCCATTTGAATAAAGGAGACGACCCTATTTCCTTTTCCGTTTTAATAAGCCAGACACTTCATCCAGAATAACCTGAGCAACTTCTTCCTTGGACATCATGGGAAGATCTTTCACCTCTCCAGAGGGGTAGAGGAACTTCACCTGGTTCGTTTCTGAGGCAAAACCTGCCCCTGGTTTGGTCACATCATTGACCACAATCAGATCCAAATGCTTATCTTTCAACTTCTTTCTTGCATTTGAGACAAGGTCTTCGGTTTCGGCGGCAAATCCGACAAGAATTCGTTTTCCTTTCTTCTTTCCTATCTCTCCGAGGATATCTCTCGTTCTTTCCATCTCCAGGGAGACACTGGAAGCCGTCTTCTTCAGCTTTTTCTGGCTGACCTCCTTCGGCCGGTAATCCGAAACAGCAGCCGCCTTAATGACCACCGAACAGTTCTTCAAATGGGTATCAACCGCCTTCCTCATCTCCTCAGCCGTCTTCACGGATATCAGATTGATATCGCTATGTGGAAGGGATAGGGAAGTTGGACCACTGACCAATACCACCTCTGCCCCTCTCCGTTTCGCTACCCTGGCTAATCCATACCCCATCTTTCCGGAAGAATGGTTGGTAATGAACCGGACGGGATCAATCGATTCCTGGGTTGGACCAGCGGTCACGAGGATTCGCTCTCCCTTCAAATCCTTCGGAGACAGAATATCTTCCACCCTCTCCAGCACATCACCCAGTTCAGCCAGCCTTCCCTTTCCATACCAGTGGCAAGCCAACTCCCCTTCCCCGGGTTCCATGAAATGGTAATCTCTATCCCTTAAGGTCTTAATGTTCTTCTGGAGAGCCTTATTCTCCCACATGTTGACATTCATGGAGGGGGCAAAAAGGACCTGGGCTTTTGATGCCATCACCATGGTTGAGAGGAAATCGTCTGCAATTCCATTGGCGATTTTTCCAATGATATTGGCGCTAGCCGGAAGGATCACAATCAACTCGGCCAGGTCAGCTAACGCGATATGACCAATCTGTGCCTCTTCGATAAGCGCAAACGTATCAGTCACAACTGGATTCCCTGATAAGGTTTGAAAAGTAAGGGGCGTGACAAATTTCTGAGCATTCTGGGTCATGACCACATGAACCCGGGCCTCCTGTTTCACCAGAAGCCTTACAAATTCAGCCGCCTTATAAGCGGCAATCCCGCCCGTTACACCTAAGACGATCTCTTTCCCCTTTAGCATGACCCTTTTATATCATAAAATGACCGAATCCACAACAACCTATGGGGTGTGTTTGACATTTCCTCTTTCCGCTGCTATCTTGCCTATAAATAGAGTCTGTTCATAAACTAAAGATTTTTCAAAAGGTCGTCATTCCGGCGAAGGCCGGAATCCAGTAATTTCAATCCCGCCAAAGACAGAACTGGATGCCGGATCAAGTCCGGCATGACACAAAAAGTGCATTTACAAACAGACTCTAAATAGATCGATGAAGAGATGGAGCATCAACTATGGCTGAGCGGGACCCGATTGATCTGATCAAAGACCAGATAAACCGATGGGAGGAGTTGACAGGTCTTCATTCAGACCACGAACTCTTTAAACAATGGCAGGTTGAAACTCGAACCATACTTGAGAAGGCATTTAATCCGAAATCGACTCATATTCAAAATTTTAATGCCCTTCGGTTTCGAGAGGTCAGCGTCAAAGCCTTTGATTCACCGGAGATCAATAAGATCAACTCCGCCCGTTACAAAAGGGATCTTGAGAGCGCTAAAAATGTCCTCCTCTCTGCCATCAAAGAGTTGAACCTGGACCGCACCCTCTTTAAGAAAATTCAGACCACCCCGAAAACAGTAGAGGTCTCCCTCAAAGGGGAATATTACATCTCCTGTGGGATTACCGAACCAGAGATAAAAAAGGCAATCCAACTCGCTTTTGAAGGAAGCGGGTTGATTTCCATCCATGATAATGAATCCCAGCCGGAAAAGGAATCCCTTAACCACCGGATGGAGCAGATTCGACGGGCACGGGTTGGAATTTACGACCTTTCTTTCCCCCAAAAAGAGGGGGTCCTGTTTGAACTGGGACTCGCCCTCGGTATGGGCAAAGAAGTGACGATCACTTATAAAAAAGGGGCCACGCTCCCTGAAATGACTCGGACGCTTCCAGGAATTGAATATGAAAATCTTCCCGACCTTACTGACAAATTAAAAAAAAGGTTGTGCTGAAAATTTAGGGAAATCCATGTAAAGAGAGATTTCTGGACTTTTTCAGAAATCTCTCCTTACATTCTTGACAAGTCGAATGGGTTAGGTATATAAGATTTTCTGTATACAGTATCCAAAAATTTAATCCAAGGGGGGATCATCATGTCAGATATCAATCTTTTTAAAAACATCACCGTTTTAAGCCTCGAGCAGGCCACCGTCCTGCCTTATCTCACCCTCCGTCTGGCTGAGGATGGAGCCAATGTGATCCGGATGGAACACCCTGTCTATGGAGATCCAAACCGGCGAGTAGGAGACGATGTCTTAAAAGAAGACAGGATGTTCTCTTATTATCTCTCGATCAATGCAGGGAAGAAGGCCCTCTCTCTCGACATCGGGGCTCCGGAGGGTCAAACGATCCTTAAAGAGTTGATTCTGAAATTGAAGGTCGATATCTTTGCAACCAATCAACTGCCAAGAAATTATCCCAAGCTCGGAATTGAATATGAGATGCTCAAGAAGATCAAAGAAGACATCATCTGGATCGGGATGACCGGTTTCGGTCCACAGAGTAATGAGGCAGCTTATGACCCTGTGCTGCAGGCAAGGGGCGGATTGATGGAGTTGACCGGTGAGAAAGGCGGAAGTCCTCAGGTCATGGGCATTCCTCTTCCGGATATGGGAGCGAGTGAGCATGGTTATGGACTCCTGATGAAGGCCCTTTACAAGAGAGCGGTGACGGGCGAAGGGGGCCGCATCGATCTCTCCATGTTTGAAAGTACCACGTCCTGGCTCACTCAGGCGATTACCCATACGGTTACGTTCAATAAAAAGGTGAGCCGACGGGGGAACACTCATGAATTCTTCGCTCCTGTTTCTGTTTATGAAACCAAAGATGGATATGCCTATGTCGCTACAGGCAATGATAAACAATGGGAAACGCTGACGAAGCTTCCGGGATTTGAATCACTTTCCAAAAAGGAATATGAGCGCAATGCAGGCCGTATTGCCGATGTGGAGAATATCAATCGTGCCATGAATGCTATTACTAAAAATTTTACCACACGTGAACTGATCGACACCTTCAACAAGGCCACGATTGCCATTTCCAAAGTGAATTCGATCGAGGAGGTAGTTCAGGATCCTCTCGTAAAACCCAATCTTATCCGGAGCAAAGACCCAAAAACAGGTCTCGAAATCACTGTTGCGCCTCCCCCATTCATGACCCCCTATCTAAAATCAACCGACCGGACGCTCAGTTTCCCTCCGCGTTTCGGGGAACATAATGAGGAGATCTACGGCCGTCTGTTAGGATACAGCGCAGACCAGCTCAAGGAGCTGAAAGAGAAGAATATTATTTGAAGTTCGGAGTTTGGAGTTCGTAGTTCGGAGTCTGAAGAATAAATGCTCCGAACTCCGAACTAATCACTACGAACTACTACGACGAAAGGAGTAGTCTATGTCTCTTGATTTTTCTTTTACTGAAGAACAGGATTTTTTCAGGCAGACGGTCCGAGATACGGTCAACCGCCTGATCATGCCCCGCGTGAAGGAATTGGATGAGAAAGAAGAATTTCCCTGGGATGTATGGAAGGAATTTGCAAGCCTCGGGTATCTCGGTTTGAGACACCAGGAGAAATATGGCGGAATGGAGACTGACACCATCACTCAGATGATCTTCTATGAGGAATTGGCAAGAGGATCTTGCGGGTTTTCAATGTCGGCAACAATGCAGATTCTGATGGGAACCTATTTCATCGGTCGTTTTGCAAATGAGGAGATTAAGCAGAGGATCCTGGTGCCTGCCATCAAAGGTGAAAAGATCGGGACGATCTGCTTTACCGAAGATCAGTCCGGCTCTGACCTCGGTGGAACAAGAACGCTCGCCACGAAAGTGGATGGAGGATGGAGAATCAACGGGAGAAAGCAGTGGGTAACCAATGGGCCTATCGCTTCTTTCGCCACGGTTATGGCAACGGTGGATCCTAAGTTGGGATTAAAGGGTCTCAATTTTTACCTGGTCGAAAAGAAGACAGCCCAACGGGATGGGTTTGTCGTCGGGCAGAGACTTCATAAGCTCGGTTCCCGCTGTTCGGTCACTGGGGAACTCGTTTTAGATAATGTCTTTGTGCCGGATGAAAATTTCCTGGGCGAAGAGGTCGGAAAAGGTGTAATGTATGCCGGTGATATCCTCAACGAAGTCCGTGTGATGACCGGAATGAACGCACTGGCCATTGCCAAAGAAGCTATGGAAGATGCCCGACAGTATGCGAATAACCGGGTGGCCTTTGGAAATCCTATCAGCAAGTATCAGTTGATTCGGGAAAAATTTGCCAAATTCTGGGCCTGGTATGAGGCCTCGCGAACACTGCTTTACAGATGCGCCTGGATGATTCAGAGCAAAATTCCATGCACGAACGAATGCATGCTCGCAAAGTACCATTCAACGGAAATGTGTATGTATTCTGTTGAAGAAGCGATGAGGATCTACGGAGGAAATGCCTTCTGCAGTGAATACCCTGTCCAGCGATTCTGGAGGGATGCAAAATTCCTGCTTTATGGCGGCGGCACCCACGAAGTGTTGTGCGATTATCTTGGAAGGATATACTGCAAAGATTAACAAAGTTAATCTTTGAAATTTCGAAGCACGAAATCCGAAGCTCGAAACAATTTCAAATGTAAAAACATTAATGTTCAAAACTTGTCTTGAATTTCTGACATTAGATATTCGGATTTGTTTCGGATTTTGATATTCGGATTTCGGATTTATGGGAGTCTAAGATGGAAATCTACGTCCTGGTCAAACAGGTTCCTGATCCGGAGGCTATGGTTAAGGTCAAATCGGATATGGAATTGGAGATCGAAAATAAATATTTCACCAGCTACTTCGATGAGATCGCGATTGAGGCAGGTCTGAAGTTGAAAGAGAAGTTTGGGGGCAAGGTAACAGTCCTGACGGTGGACAATCGCAGGATAGATGCTTTGAGGAGAGGAATCTCCATGGGTGCGGATGAAGCAATTCAGATCACAGACCCTGCTCTGGAAGGCTCAGATCAGTTTACCACAGCCAGAGTCTTCTCTGCTTATCTCAAAGACAAACCTTTTGATTTCATCTTAGCCGGAAGACAGGCCATGGATGACGATGCAGGTATCGTCGGACCTGCGGTTGCTGAATGTCTGGGAATTCCTCATGTCCATTCCATCGTCGGCCTTGAAGTGGATGATCAGAAGAAAGAGGCAAAAGTGACAAGAGAAGTTGAGAATGGAAGGGAAAATTTAACTTGCCCCTTCCCTGCCCTCTTCACCTGCCAGAAGGGGCTCAATACTCCTCGCATTCCTTTGGTTATGAATGTGATGAAGGCGATGAAGGCGCAGATCAAGAAAGTTGACCTCGCCTCCCTCGGTTTAAAGCCTGAGGAGGTGGGTTCTTTGGGAGCTAAGGTAAAGGTCCAGAGATATCTGCCTCCGGCCAAACGGCCTCCTGTTAAAATGATCAAGGATGATTTCCCTGAGAATGTAAAGACATTGGTTAAACTGCTGAGGGAAGAAGCAAAAGTCATTTAAATTTCAAATCGCAAATTGCAGATTTCAGATTGAAAAAACCAAGAAATATTCAATTTGAAATTTAAAATCTTAAATTTGAAATGAGGGTATGATCATGTCTAACGACATTTGGGTGCTTGCAGAGCATCAGGATGGAAAGGTAAAAAAGATCACGTTCGAACTTCTCTCTGCTGGAATCGAATTTTCAAAAAAGACAGGCCAGAAGGTCGCCACCCTGCTCTTGGGAAGTGGACTTGAGGAGGCAGTAAAAAGCCTGACTCCCTTTGCTGACGAAATTTATTTATTAGATGACCCATCCTTCACACCCTATACTTCCGATGCCTATTTACCAAGCATCGCCTCGCTAGGCAAAGAATATCAACCCTCCATCCTTATAGGAGGCGCCACATCTACGGGAAAGGACCTCTTCCCGAGATTGGCCATGCATCTTCAGTCAGGTTATGCCCCTGACTGCACGGGTCTGTCTATTGGAGAGGATGGAAAATGGATGGCCAGACGTCCACTCTTCGGAGGAAAGATCTTTGCCGAAATGGTCTTTTCCGAGGCCAGGCCCCAGATGGCGACAGTGAGAAATAATACCTTTCTCGTGAACGAAAATCCCGACCGGTCAGCCAAGGTCATTCCTATCGCTTCAAAAACAGATCCCTCCGCATTAAGAAAGAAGGTTGCTGGCTTCGAGAAGGCAGCCGGAGCAAAGTTAGATATCACTGAAGCAGATATTGTGGTGGCAGGAGGACGGGGGATCAAAGCCCCTGAGAACTTTAAAATCATGGAGGACCTGGCTGATGTCCTCAATGCCTCTGTTGGAACGACACGAGCCACGGTGGATGAAGGGTGGAGGGATCTAAAGGACCAGATTGGAAAGAGCGGAAAAAACATCTCGGCAAAACTCTATATGGCTTTCGGCATCTCAGGCGCCATCCACCATGTCCTGGGCATTACCACCTGTAAAACGGTCGTCGCTGTGGACAATGACCCCAATGCCCTCATCTTCAACTACGCCGACTACGGCATCGTCGGCGACCTCTTCCAGATCGTCCCCGCTCTCACAGAGGAATTGAAAAAAGCTCTGTCCTCCGTATAGGTTTTTAAACCAGAAATCATCCCTTCCTCCAATTTACCCCGTTAGAAAACCCTGCTGCTTCCCCTGTGCGAAGCTTAGCTTCTATCGGGGCATGAGCCTTTCCGTTAGAAGGGCGAAACTCTTCTAACGGGGTTTACTCAGTCTCCTAAACAAATATTTCTACCGCAACCAGCCGCCTACTCCCGCGAAGGAGCTGCTGGAAGGATTGGGCTAGTAACTCCCGACTGAAAGGATGCCATTGAAAAACATCTAATATGATGCTATATTTGATGCCAAATAAAATGTTTTAGGAGGCACGTTATGTCGCGCATAAGTCCTTCGGAAGATATCCGTTCCGTCACGGATTTGAAGCGTAACACACGCGAAATATTTGACCATCTGCACACCAGTGGGCGACCGGTTATTTTAACGGTCAACGGAAGGGCCGATTCTGTGCTACTGGATGTGCGCGTCTACGAAAAGCACCTGCAGGCAGGGAATCTGGCAAAACTTCTTGCCCCAGCTGAGCAGGAGGTGGAAAAGCGACGGACTCGTCCTGCCCGCGAGTTCCTGAAAGAGTTCAAGCGTGCTAAGAAAATTCAAGGTTGAGATTACACTTACCGCCGAGATGGATGTGGCCGAAATTTGGGAATACATCGCTCAGGACAAACCTGATGCAGTAACGGCCTTTATCATGCGATTGGAGGAGCAGATCAGCACACTGGAACGATTTCCTGAACGCTGCCCGCTGGTACCGGAAAACGAATTACTCGGCACCGCCTATCGCCATTTGCTGTATGGTAATTATCGGACCATCTTCAAGATCGTAGGCTCCAGGGTAATCATTTTGCGGGTGCTGCATGGGGCTCGTTTACTGGATACAGGAATGCTGGAGAGGTTCAAAAAATAAGGCTCGACGAGAACAGCACCCTTGCTGAATGGGTTGGACGGATGAAAAGAATGCAATGGGGTTAGGCTTGCAATGTTGCAATTTGCGTTTCATAGCTAAGGCTTCACACCCTCTGACTCAATTTTTGAGTCAACACCCCAACAAAAACAGGTTTAAATTCTGGCGATTTTAGAGGATACAATGCAATCAAACCAACGAATTCGTGTTTTTGACAAGGCTACTGCTATTGTCACAGGGGGAGCTTCTGGAATTGGTCGGGCCTTAGGAGAGGAATTAGCAAAATGTGGCTGCGAAGTAATCTTAGCTGATCTTCAGATTGAATTAGTTGAAAAAGTTGCCTCGGAAATTCGCGCTTCTGGCGGTAAAGCAATAGCAGTTGAAATAGATGTGACCGATTTTCCTGCAATGGAACGGCTGATTCAAGAAACAGTTGGACGGACTGGCCGGTTAGACTATATTTTTAACAATGCGGGGATTGTCATTGGCGGCACCGCTGATCTATATTGTATCGATGACTGGAACAAAGTCTTAGATGTCAATCTCCGCGGTGTGATCAATGGAATCCAGGCAGCTTATAAGGTGATGATAAACCAGGGGTTCGGTCATATCGTCAATACGGCCTCCATGGCCGGATTCATGCCCGGCCCAGGAAACGTTTCCTATACTACGACAAAGCATGCGATTATAGGTCTCTCGACATCACTCCGCTGTGAGGCTGAACCCATGGGAGTGCGTGTGAGCGTCATATGCCCTGGCGTTGTTCGTACGCCTATTTTAGTTGGAGGCGGGAGATATGGCAAAATGCTTGTGGATATTCCTCCTGAAAAAATTGAACGCATGTGGGAAAGACTCAAGCCTATGCCTCCAAACCTGTTTGCTAAAAAGGTCCTGAGATCTGTCGTAAAAAATAAGGCGATCATTATTGTACCAAACTGGTGGAGGATTTTCTGGTGGATTTACAGATTATCCCTTTCATTCGGAATGCGGCTATCTAAAAGGCGTTTCCAGAAAATGCAAAAGGAACTTGGCTTGGAAATACGGGGTAAGGAAACTGGTTAACTCTCGTTTGATAATTATTTTGAGTTAGTGTAGTAATAATATCAATAATCCTGTAAGTGACGGTGAATGAGTCATGGAAAAAGTGGATGTGATCATTGTAGGGGGAGGGTTGGCAGGCCTTTCCTGCGCTTATGAGTTGGCAGATTCGGGAATGACTGTTCTCGTGCTAGAGCGGGGTGACTTCTCGGGAAGCAAGAATGTGACTGGAGGGAGAATCTATCTCCGTCCCATTCTTCCTTATCTTCCCTCCATCTGGAAAGAAGCGCCTCTGGAAAGGCACGTGGTTAAAGAGATCTTCACGGCCATGGGAAAGACCAACTCCACCACCTTCGAACTTTACAGCGACCGGTTCAACCAGGAACCCTACCCAAGTTATACCATTCTCAGGGGAAAATTCGATCGCTGGTTCGCTGACCTTGTGATGGGAAAAGGGGGTTTTGTTATTCCACAGAAAAAAGTGGATGATCTCATCAAAGAGAATGGAAAGATCATTGGAGTAAAATCCGGGGACGAAGAGATCGGGGCAAACTGTGTCGTGGCCGCAGATGGCATCCTCTCATTCCTGACCGAGAAAGCAGGACTTCGAAAATCTTTTCAGCCTCAGCACTTTGCCCTGGGATTTAAGGAAGTGATCCGGCTCGATTCAAAAACAATCGAAGACCGGTTTAGGCTGGGCGAGAACGAAGGGGCTGCTCAGCTCTTCTTCGGCGCTCTTACACAGGGAATCATGGGAGGTGGCTTTCTCTATACGAATAAGGATAGCCTCTCTTTAGGCTTGGTTGTTGGTCTCCATTCTCTCAACCGGAAGGAACCCCGTGAGGAGGTCTACAAACTCCTTGATCAATTCAAAGAGAGGCATGAGATTAAAAACCTGGTCAAGGGAGGAGAGGTGGTCGAATATTCTGCCCATCTCATCACTGAGGGTGGAATTCATAATATGCCCAAACTCTATACGGATGGGATGCTTGTGGTGGGCGATGCCGCCGGCCTCGGTCTCAATATGTTGGCCACGGTCAGGGGGATGGAGTATGCCATTGTTTCGGGGGTTTTAGCAGCACGCACCATCGTTGGAGCAAAGGAGAGAAAAGACTTTTCAGCCTCCTCTCTTGCCGAATATGAGAAACTTCTCAACGACAGTTTTATCCTGAAGGAGATGAATACTTTTCAAAACACGCTTGCCGTCCTGGAGAACGATAGGCTTTTTACAAAGTATCCCCAGGTCATTTCCGACCTCTTTGAAAAGGTGATGTGGGTGGATGAAAAACCAAAAGAGGGAATCTATAAAACCAAAATGGCTGAGTTGAAGAAAGAATTTTTAAATTTGGAAACACTAAAAGACTGGTGGCAGTTTAGGAAAATATAGCCCCATGTGGGGAAATTCGAATATCGAAGCACGAAATTCGAAACAAATCCGAATTTCAAATGTTCCAAATTCAAAACATCCCCTTTAAAAATGCGTTTGTGACATTTGAGATTTGAATTTTTTACATTGTTTCGGATTTCGACATTCGGATTTCGGATTTATGGAGAGACCCTCAATGAAAATTACCGAAAAGTTAGCAGTAGATGCCTTTAAAAACGATAAGGATACCCATATCCTCCTGGATCAAAACCTCTGTCGCAACTGCAAAGAACGTTATTGCATCTATGCCTGCCCGGCAAACCTCTATTCCCTGAATGAAAAGGGAGAGATGATCGTGGAATTTGCTGGTTGCCTCGAATGTGGTACCTGCATGATCGCCTGCATCTACGGTTCTGTTAAATGGAAATATCCCCGCAGTGAATTTGGTGTCCAATACCGCTTCGGATAAAAAAGTCTACCTCCACACGCCATCATCGGCCTTATGCAAATCCAGTATTTTTCTCTTGACAACTCTTTTTCATTCAGTTAATATTCGACCGACCAGTCGGATTTAATCCAAATGGTCGGTTTTTATAGACATATAACTTTCGGATTTAATTATGGAAAAAAATTGGACAGATTTAAGCAATAAAGAAATAGATAAGATGCAAAAAATCGCTAAGTCAGCGGCTAAGCTCTTTAATGAAAAGGGCTATCTTGAGACAAGCATGGATGATATTTCAAATGCGGCCCAATTGAGTAAGGGAGGAATCTATCACTATTTTTCAAGCAAAAACGAGATTCTCTTTTTCATTTCAGCCAACTTCATGGATCTTCTTCTGAGAGGCCTGGAGGAGGAACTTCAAAAGATCGAAGACTGCTTTTCAAAATTAAAATATTTCATTTCCCGCCATATCAAATTTTATTCACAGTATCTCTCCGAAGCCAAGACGGTTATCCACGAGGCCCACCTTCTTCCTCCAGACTACTTTAAGGTCATCGCAGATAAAGAGAGGCAATACCATCAAATCGTCAGTGATATTCTGTTCGACTATTTTGAGGGGAAGATTGAAAAAGACCGGCTGAAAGCAGTGGCCTTCATTCTGTTTGGCACGTGCAACGGAATTTACTACTGGTACAATCCGAAGGGATCCATTACTCCGGACAACCTCTCGGAGATCATAGGTGATATTCTCTGCGTGGGTTTGACAGGCTACAAACAACAGAAAGGAGATACCGGCGGGTTTTAAGAGGACAAGGAACGATGTTTGATCAGGCCACGTTTATTCCAACAGAGGAACTAAAACTATTTCGTCAAAGAGTTCATCAAATGGCCAGGGAAAAGATTGCTCCTCAGGCTCGCTTGATCGATGAGGAAGAATTTTTCAACAGGGAGGTAGAATCCCTGCTATGGGACCAAGGATTACTCACCCTTACTTTCCCCGAAGAATATGGGGGAGTTCGAAGAGATAAGACATTGTCCCTGTGTATCGCAGTTGAAGAGATAGCAAAATATTGTGCCTCTTCCGCGCTTCTGCTGATCATCCAAGCGGTTGGTAGTTTTCCTATTATTCACGGTGGCTCTGCCGAAATACGACAGAAATACCTGCCTCAGATGAGCAAGGGCCGGAAACTGGTAGCCTATCTTGTGACAGAACCTACTGCAGGTTCGGACGTTTCTGGCATCCGGACGACTGCAAAAAGGGTTGGGAATCATTACCTCCTCAATGGCACCAAATGTTTTGCCACCAGCGGCGGAGTGGCTGGCATCTATTCCGCACTGGCTAAAACGTCCGAGGAAAAACAGAAGAGTTCATTCTTTCTTGTCGAAAGACAATTCGAGGGGCTGTCGATCGGGCGGACAGAACGAAAACTCGGCCAGAGAGGATCCAATACGACTGAGGTCTTTTTAGAAAATGTGAAGGTGCCCGCGGAGAATCTGTTGGGCCGCGAGGGAGATGGTTTTCTGACCGCCATGAAAGATTTTGACATGTCCCGTCCTGCCATCGGCGCTCAGGCATTGGGAATCGCCGAGGGCGCTCTTGAAGTGCTTCTTCAATCCATCAAGGAGAAACAGACACTTCGAAAGCCTATCGCCAATTATTCTATCATTCAGGCTACCCTGGCAGATTCAGCTATCTTGATCGAAGCCGCCCGCGGGCTGGTCTATCGTGCCGCCATTCTGAACGATCAGGGGGAGAGCAATACAAAACTTGCATCCATGGCAAAGTGTTTTGCCTCGGATGCGGCAATGAAAGTCACCTATGAAATCATCGATGCCCTTCAGATCGTCGATGGGTATCGTTCTTTAAAAAAAATGGATGCAGTGAGAATGTATCGGGATTCTAAATTAACTCAAATTTTTGAAGGGACCAACCAGATCCAGCGGTTGGTCATCGCTCGTCAAATGTTGAAAGAGTTGGTTTGAAGAAGACTTCAAGGGCTCTGGTCAGGAATGCTAAAAAAAAGTTAGGCCAGGGTTAGGGTAAGGATGCCAGTTTAGTCTATGGGTAAAGGTGAGGGTTAAATGATTAACCCTAACCCACTGACCATTCACCAAACTGGCTTCATAGCACTTATTAACAGTCTCATAATAGAATAGACATTCTTTATCATGAACTTAAAGGATTCCATCGATTAAATAACTCCCCCTTCATCCCTCTCGGTTTCGAGTCGCAACGACTTAATTTAAGAGGGGATATATCCCTCCCCTTAAAATAAGGGGAGGATAGGTGGGGTTATGAGTCTTTGAACCGCTGGCTTCTCATGTATGGACTATTTTGAGACTCTTAATAAATCAAATTGGGGGGAGAAAACGTTATGGATTTCAACCTGACATCCCGACAACGACTCTTAAAAGAAGCTGTTCGTGAATTTATGAAAGGGGAATGTGACCCCACCGTTACACTTGAACTGGCAAAGAAGAAACAGTTCCCTTGGGAGATCTACAGGAAGGCCGGACAGAATGGTTATCTTGCCTCCTACTATCCCAAAGATCTTGGAGGACAGGGGTTGCCCTTGCTCGACTATTGCCTGATCATGGAGGAGATGATCCGCTATGACAACCGGATTGGAATGGCACTCAGCCTTGGTTCCATTCCTGCTAAAACCCTTCTGAGGTTCGGAAACGAAGAGCAGAAGAAGAAATATCTTCCCAAACTGACAAAGGGAGAGGCAGTTTCCTCCATCGCCGTGACCGAACCCAATCATGGGAGTGATATCAGTTTTCTCGATACCCGTGCTGAGAGAAAAGGAGATGAATACATTCTCAATGGAAGCAAGATTTTCATCACCAATGCGGATATCTCCGATTTCTACACGGTCTTTGCACAGACCAATCCGGATGCCCCTCCTTACCGGGGGATCAGCGGTTTCATCGTGGAGAGACAGCAGGAGGGTGTGACTCCGCTCGACCTTGGAGAAAAGATCGGACTGAGAACCACCTCTTCCTGCAGCATCGAATTTCGTGACGTGAAAGTGCATAAGGACAATCTTCTGGGGAAGGAGAACCATGGCTTCACCTACATCATGGAGGCTCTCAATGAAGGACGGGCTGAGATTGCCAATGAAGCTGTTGGCCTTGCCAGGGGGGTTTACGATCGGGCGCTCGCCCACACTAAAAACCGGGAGCAGTTCGGTCAAAAGATTGGGAAATTCCAAAATATCTCTCACATGATTGTGGAGATGTCCGAAGAGATCGAATCCTCTGCCCTGTTAGCTTATAAAGCGGTCTGGTTGATTGACCAGAAAAAGATGGACTTGGCCACTTCTCTGCAGGCAAAAGTCAAATGCACCTTGATGGCCATCGATGTCAGCCTCAAAGCCATGCAGATCTTTGCAGGATATGGCCTCTTTGACGAACAGTTTATCTCGGGTTATCTTGGGGATGCCTTAGCCTCGTGGCTTCTCGAGGGAACAGGGCAGATTCAGAGAAATACAGTGGCAAGTCATCTCCTCGGGAAATTGTAACCGGAGAGGCTCCATTTTATAATAATCTATTGAAAGAATAAACATCGTTTATAATGAACTTAAACCTTTCAATAGATAAAATAATTCCCCCTTTCCCCCTCTCGGTTTCGAGTCGCAACGACTTATTTTAAGAGGGGGGGTTGTTTCTCCCCTTAAAATAAGGGGAGGTCAGGTGGGGTTATCTACTAATTTGAGACTTTTAAAATATAAGGGAGAACAACTATGGATTTTGAAATGAGCAATCGCCAGAAACAGATTCGTTTAGCCGCACGGGAGTTCGCAGAAGGAGAATTGGCCGCCATCGGCCAGGAGTGTGAGATCAAAGAAAGCTTTCCGAGAGATCTCATTAAAAAAGGCTCTCAACTTGGTTTTGTCGGTGCCTTTATTAAAAAGGAAAACGGAGGACTTGGGCTTGGCTTTCTTGAGCATGCCATCATTCTTGAGGAATTCTGGAGGGTGGACCCAGGCTTGGGACAGGTCTTCTCCTCTCTTACCTTCGGTGCAGAAGAGTTACAATTCTTCGCTTCAGAAGAGCAGAAGAAAAAGTATCTTCCTGCTCTGGTCAAAGCGGAGCGGATCATGGGTTTTTCCATCACCGAACCTGAAGCAGGAAGCGATACAGCATCAGCCTCCACCTCTGCGGTTAAGGATGGCGAAGAATATGTGATCAATGGCAATAAGGTGATGATCACTAATGGAACAATAGCCAATTTCATTCTCGTCTATTGCCTGACCAATCCAGAAGAACCCTCTAAGTCGAAGCGACACAGCATTATTCTCGTAGAAACCGATCGACCAGGATACAAGGCAGACCAAATTCATCGAAAAATGGGAATCCGTGCCTCGGACACAGCCAACATCTATTTCAACAATGTGAGGGTTCCGAAAGAGAACCTGATTGGCAAGGAAGGAAATGGATTCTCCCAGTTAATGAAATTTTTCGATCACTCCCGTTCGTATGTGGCTGCGCATGGGGTTGGATTGGCGCAGGGCGCCATGGAGCAGGCGATCAACTATGTAAAAAAGAGAAAACAGTTTGGAAAGTCTATCGCCTCTTTCCAGGCGACCCAGTTCAAGATAGCCGATATGGCCACGCTCATTGAGACCGCTCGATCCCTTGTCTATAAATCCTGTTGGAACCTCGACCGGGGAAACATCGATTCCCTGCTGGCGGCCATGGCCAAGTGGTGGGCCTGCAATGTGGCGGTGAGAGTGGTGGATGAGGCACTCCAAATGCACGGAGGGTATGGCTACCTTGAAGACTATCCCATTGAACGATTTTATCGCGCCGCCAAGATCCTTGAGCTTTATGAGGGAACAAGAGAGATTGACAAGATGATGATCGGTCGTAAGATTTTAGGAGTGACCTAAATAACAGAAACAGGGTACAAGGATGCGAGGGTTCATGGGTTCAAGGGTTTATAAGAAAAATGTTTAACCCTTGACCACTTGAATCCTGGACCCCTTGAACCCCTTTATTGTTTATGAATAAAAAAATCGGCATTTATATCTGCCATTGCGGCACGAACATCGCCGCAACTGTAGATTGCGAAGAACTGGTTCGCTTCTCCAGCACACTGCCCGGGGTGAAGATCAGCCGGGACTATCGATACCTCTGTTCGGATCCGGGGCAGGATCTTATCAAGAAGGATATCCGGGAACTTTCCCTGGATCGGGTGGTCATCGCCGCCTGTTCTCCTCGAATGCATGAGGCCACATTCAGAAATCTCCTTTTCGAGGCAGGGATCAATCCCTACCTGCTCAATATCGCTAATATTCGTGAACAGTGTTCCTGGGTTCACCACGACCGACAAAAGGCAACGGAAAAAGCCCGACAGATTCTTCGGGCGGCAGTGGCAAGGGTTCTTGGACAAGAGGCGTTAAAGCCGAGAAAATTTGGAATCCAGCCATCCGCCATGGTTGTAGGAGCTGGCATTGCTGGAATCCAGGCTGCTTTGAACATTGCCAGCGGAGGAATGAGGGTGACCCTAATTGAGAAGGCCCCCTTTATTGGCGGCCATATGGCCCAACTCGACAAGACTTTTCCAACGCTTGACTGTTCCTCGTGCATCTTCACTCCAAAAACGGTCGAGGTTGCCAGAAGCAAACAGATCGAGCTGCTGGTCAATTCGGAGGTCGCAGAGGTCACGGGTTTTGTCGGGAACTTTAAAGCGAAGATTAGAAAAAACCCCACCTATGTTGATTTTACTCGATGCACGGGTTGCGGGGACTGTGTCGAAGCGTGTGTCTTCAAAAGAGGCGTACCTTCGGAATTCGAAGAAGGTATGGCAAGGCGCAGAGCCATCTATATCCCCTTCCCTCAAGCAGTCCCTCTTAAGGCCGTCGTCGATCCACAAAGCTGCCTTCTCTTGAGCAAAGGGAAATGTAAAAAAACTTGTGTCGAAGCTTGCAAGGCAGGAGCCATCGATTTTGATCAGAAGGAAGAAGTGATCGAGAGAGAGGTCGGCTCGATCGTCATCACAACTGGGTACGACCCGTTCGATCCGCACCTCCTTCCCCAGTATGGATATGGAGTTTACGACAATATCGTCACAGGACTTCAGTTTGAAAGACTGTCAAGCCCCTCTGGGCCCAACCGTGGGGAGATATTGTTAAAAGACGGGACCGTTCCCAAGGCAATCGCCTTTCTCCACTGCATCGGAAGCCGGGATGAAAACGCCAATCTTCACTGTTCCCGGATCTGCTGCATGGCTTCGATGAAGCAGGCCCATCTGGCCAAGGAGAAAACCGGCGCTGAGATCTATGAATTCTATATCGACATCAATGCCTTTGGAAAGGGGTACCAGGAATTCTATAAGAAAGTCCGGGAAGAAGGTATCTTCTTCATTCGGGGAAAGGGATCGGAAATTTTTAAAAGGGACGGCCGTCTTGTTGTTGCCGCTGAGGATACACTTCTTGGAACACCTCTCGAGATCCCTGTGGACATGGTTGTTTTGGGAACTGGTTTAACTGCCCGTCGCGATGCCAACAAGGTGGCCCAGACATTCGGTATCAGCCGCAGTGGGGATGGATTCTTTATGGAGGCCCATCCCAAGCTCAGGCCTGTAGCTTCGCAGGTTGAAGGTATCTTCCTGGCAGGATGTTGCCAGGGTCCAAAAGACATTCCGGATACTGTGGCCCAGGCCTCTGCTGCAGCCGCAGAAGTGATGTCTCTTCTGGCCAAAGGAGAGATTGAGGTCGAGCCGACTGTTGCGACAATCGATCCTGAGCTTTGCTCTGGTTGCAAATTATGTATAGAGATCTGCCCTCACTCGGCGATTGAATTTATCGAGGCAAAGGGAATCTCTTCTGTTAACGAGGCGCTCTGCAAGGGATGCGGTGCCTGTACGGCCATCTGCCCCAACAAGGCCGCCAGGCAGAACCATTTCACCCACACTCAGGTACTCGCTGAAGTGGATGGACTTTGTTCGCAATAACTCCCCCTCTCCCCCTCTTAACTTATGAGGGGGTTGGGGGGCGTTATTGGAGTCTGGTATTTTGGTGATTTGGATTTGGTACGATAAAACATGAGTTAACCATGAAGATCGACCCTAAAACTTTTATAAAGGATTATCAACTCAACATCTGTATCCAGTGCGGGACCTGCACAGGAGGATGCCCGGTCAAGTTCCGTTCTCCTCTCAATATGAGGAAGCTTGTCAGGGAAACCCACGTTACGGACAACTTCTCCTCTCTTTCTAAGAGGGTGGAGTTATGGGCCTGTACCACCTGCAGCACCTGCAGCCTTCGCTGCCCCTCCGGTGTGAAAAATGTTGAACTGATCATGGGCATAAGAAACTTCCTCGCCAATAAGGGGGAAGTCCCCTCCACCATCAGAGATGCTCTTGAAAATACGTTGCTTCAGGGAAATCCATGGGGACGATTCCGGGACCGGAGAGCGGATTGGACCAAAGATCTCGGAGTGAAAATCTACGGTGAGGGAACATCGGAAACTCTGCTCTATGTCGGTTGTGCTCCCTCTTATGACCCGAGAGTACAAAGTGTCTCCGTTGCTCTCATCAAGATTCTTCAAAAGTCAGGAGTTGATTTTGCCATTCTCGGCAAGAAGGAATCCTGTTGTGGCAATGAAATCCGGAGAATGGGTGAGCAAGCCTTATTCAAAAAGCTGGCAAAAGATAATACTGCCCTCTTCAAAAAGTCGGGAGTGAAAAAGATCATTACCATCTCTCCGCACTGCTTCAATGCCTTTAAAAATGAATATCCAGACCTGAATATTCCGGTTCAGCATTATACCCAGGTATTGGCTGATCTCATTGAAACGGGTAAACTGAACTTTTTAAAGGAATTAGGGCTTTCCGTTACCTATCATGATCCCTGTTTTCTTGGAAAACAGAACAAGATCTTTGATGAGCCGAGGAAAATCATCTCCTCCCTTCCGGGATGCGATTTTGTAGAAATGGAGAGATCAAGGGAGAGAAGCCTCTGTTGTGAGGGTGGAGGTGGAAGGATGTGGGCAGAAGGCGGAACTGAAGGAAAACGAAACGGAGAGATCCGAATCAGAGAAGCCGTTGGGATCGGTGCAAAAACTCTCGCTACGGCTTGCCCTTTTTGCCTCTTAACCTTTGATGATTCTGTTAAAACCTCTGGTTTAGCAGACCAGATTGTAGTAAAAGATATTGCAGAACTTATTGCCGAATCAATGGAATTGCAATAAAGGCTATCAGGGTACCAGGGTACCAGGGCACCAGGGCGCAGGATATCAGGAAATCAGGACATCAGGAAAAAATCGCTTTTTATTCTTGCCTGATATTCTGATACCCTGATACCCACAACCTGATATCCTGATGATCTGATAACCTGATTTGTAAGAGGAGGGAGTAAATGAACATCGCCGTTTTTGTTAAACGAATTCCAAAGACTGCTGAGGCAGATATCCTTATCGATAGAGACGGAAAGGATATTAAGAAGGACCACCTTGTATTCGCTCTCAATGACTGGGACGGTTATGCCGTCAGGGAAGCTGCCCTGCTAAAGGAGAAATATGAGGGAGAGGTAACCGTAATCACCCTCGGCCCCGAGGAATCAAAAGAGGTGTTAACAAGGTGTCTGGCCATGGGTGCGGATAAGGCGTTGAGAATAGAGGAACCTTTATCCAGTGATGCTCGTCTCATCGCTGAAATTCTCTCGCAAGCCATTAAAGACCAATCCTACGATCTTATCCTGACTGGCGTCCAAGCAGAAGATGATGGCTGGGGGCAGGTTGGAGTTGCATTGGCGCAGATGTTAGGCCTCCCACACGCTTCCATTGTCACCCATATCGAAATCGAGGATCATAAAGCAAAGGTCCGGAGAGAACTGGAGGGAGGTATCGAAGAACTCCTGGAGGTGAAACTTCCTGCTGTTCTTACCATTCAGACCGGTATCAATGAACCCAAATATGTCTCCCTTTCTGCCATATTGGAGGCAGAAGATAAAGAGACGAAAGAGGTCGGCTTGGAGGAGATCGGATTTACTCCAAAAGAACCTCTGGATGCAACCATTGATCAGATCTCTTTCCCGCCAACCGGAAAGATGGCCGAGATTTTAAAAGGCACCCCTGATGAGGTTGTGGGCCAGTTGACCGAAATTATAAAAAAGAAAAAAGGATAATAGAAAAGGAACGGTGGAAGGATGGAACATTGGAATACTGGGCTGAAGAGATTGATTTTGGTTCTTAACCCATCATTCCATCATTCCATCATTCCAGTATTCCATTATTCCTGATTGCTATGGAGGCGAGGCATGAGTGAAATCTTCATTCTAATCGAACACAGGCAGGGTAAAATCCGAGATATTTCATATGAGATGCTCGGGCTTGGAGAACAATTAGCTAACCAGCAGGGAATCCCATTCACCGCTGTTCTACTGGGCCATGATGTGAAAGACTTTGCTGAAGACCTAACAACAAGGGCTCCCAAGGTGCTCGTTGTCGAAGATGAGAATCTTAAAAATTTTAATTCGGTTTCTTATCAAAATACCCTCTCCTCTCTCATCTCAAAATACCAACCTTCCCTTCTTATCATGGCCCACTCAGCTTTTGGGATGGACCTGGCGCCAAGCCTCTCCATCGAGAAAGATTCTCCTCTTGTAACGGATTGCATTGGTCTCTCATTTGAGGATGGCAAATTAAAAGCTATCCGTTCCATCTATGGTGGAAAAGTCAATGCCAGCATCGGATTAAGAGAATCGAAGGGATACATCGCAACCATCCGGCCGGGTGTTTTCACCCCTAAAATGCCCGGCGAGAAAAAAGGCAGGATCGTGATGGAATCTTCTCCCCTACAGGGGGCGGTCGATATTAAGAAGTTCATTGAGTATATTGAAGCTCCTATTACAGGAGAAGATATCACCCAGGCAGAAATTCTCGTCTCAGTAGGTCAAGGAATTGGAGGGCCGGAGCATATCCCATTATTTGAGGAACTGGCAAAGAACCTGGGAGGAACGATCTCCTGCTCCAGGCCTGTGGTGGATCGCAACTGGTTACCCAAAGAACGTCAGGTGGGAATCTCCGGAAAAACCGTAAAGCCCAAAATCTATCTTGCCATTGGCATCAGTGGCGCCTTTCAGCATGTGACTGCCATGCAGGGCTCGGATACGATCATCGCCATCAACAAAGACCCTCGCGCCCCTATTTTCGGTGTAGCGGATTACGGAATCGTAGACGACTTTCAAAATGTCATACCGGTACTTAAAGAAAAAACAAAGAGTTTGAAGTAAGAAGGTTTCTGAAGCGAACGTAACAGTTTAGTCCTTATCTTATCCGTTGGCCGGGCCATTGAAACATCAACTTGAATTATTATACAAGGCAGCTTGAGCCGTTGGCGTATCAGCAGTGAGTAGGGTTTGGAGAAACTTCCTTGGGTGGACACCTTGCCTTCTGGCGGTTTGGACCAGAGAGGGAAGGATGCTGTGGGTTTTGAGTCCGCTTTGGGATCTTGATCCGAAGCATATCTTTCGGAAGATCACCAGATGTCTGAGAGACTGTTCCGCGTGGTTGTTCGTGGGCGGCACACCGGGGCGCCGGAGGAAGGTAAAGAGAAATCTTTGATCGGGGCCTGCAAGATAGGTCCGGAGGGTCTCTGCGGGTTTGAACCGAAGCGGTTTTTTGCAGAGGGTGTTGAGTTCCCTGATGAGCCTTTTTTCGATTTTGGCCGCCCTTTTCCAGGGGATATCGCCGGATTTGAGCTTCTGGCCTGTGTCGCAGAGTCGTGAGCATAGATCGATGAGGCGATCGCAGAAGGGGCCGACAACGGCGCCTTTCTCGGTTAGCGGCAGCAGCGCATGTTCGGCTTTGATTTCCTTGGCCTTTGTGATGATATGGGCGAGGCAGACCTGCCAGTCCACTCCGATACCGTTATAGGCTGCATAGCGGTCACGCACGAGCGTCCCGTCAAAGTCCTCTCCGAAGATGTTTTTTGCCACCACGGCAGACCGATGCCGATCGATGTGAAAGAAGGAGAGGTTTTGATTGCCTGCGAACCATATAAAATGGCCCACGCCGTCAGAGCGCCAGGAGGTTTCGTCGGCATGGACCACCTCGGAGGTCTTGATCTTGTCGCGCAAATCCTCATAGATCGGTTCTCCCCGCGTTGCCGCTCTGCGGTCGAACCCCAGGGCGGAAGCAGGAACAAACTCAAGGCCGAATAGCTCCCGGAACAACTCGGTTGTTTTTCGATAGGAAATCCCAATCCGATAGCGTAAGTAGATCGCCACGGACTTTGCGACCGGCCCGATAGGGGCGTTCAACAACTCACCCTTGCCTGCCTGAACCACCGGGCGATTGCAGTGCGCACACAATGCCTGCCCATGCCGATAGCATGTGACCAGGGTCCGGGGCTGGATCACGATATCTTCCTGAACGTGCTCCGTCGTTTCTTGGATCGGCCTCAACTCCTCGGATTGACAATGGGGACAGATCCTTGGAGCAGGCACATCAACGGTCCTATCAATATGGTCTGGCTTGGGCCGTACCCATCCCGGATGTCCTATCGGCGCCCCACGTTTTTTCTTCTTCCCCTCATGGGACGACGAGGGACTCTCAGCATTGTTTCCACCTGTTTCCACTTCTTTCTTCTTATTTGGCTTAAATTGCCGTCGATGCAAGGCCCGAAGTTTTGCCCTAAGCTCTGCATTGTCCCGCTCCAGAACCCGTATCCGCTCATCCCTGGCTTTTAAGTCGCCATCAAAGAGATCGATGATTCGTAGATGCTCCTGATACACCTCATGGGCCCGCCGGTACTCTTCCAATACCCACTGGGTGGACAATCCATCCAGATACGGGCAACTGTGCCTGTATAAACATTCAAAATCATGCGGCGGATAGGGGTAACGCGGCACGCCTACTTGTTCTCCAGGTTCAGGATATCCCAGTTGACTTTGGAAAGCGCCTGGATAAGCGCCCAGAGCCTCTGGTAGCGCCTGCCCATCTCCAAAGCCTTTGGAACAATGTCTTTTCGTACATAGAGCGTTACGGTTTTTCTTTCTACCTTGGTCGTCAGGCTATGGCCGCTCATGGAGGGCGATTTTGAGATCGTTCCGATCAGGAAACTATCGAGCATCGCCAAAATGTCCTCCCTCAGCCGGGCCTGGCGCTTCTTCAAAATGTCTGAACGACTCATCGTTGCCTCCTTCATATATGAGTGTTTATACTCATATATTTAAACCACAAAAACGCCCACTTGTCAAGAACATTGTGAGCGCATGACTAAAAAAGTCCCAAAAGGACTAAACTGTTACAAGCGAACCGCCTAGGTCACGGGGGTCAGGCCACGGAAACACGGTATTTCCTTTTCCTCCCCTTGATCACCTTGTCTTCCATACGTTTCAGCCCTTCTTCATACGATTTGTCTCTCCGGACAAGTTCTTCCACCTTCATTATCCCTTCACCGATCGTTACCGCACTCCGCCTGAAATATTCGCCTGTCTCTTTCACCGTATGCCCCCCCGATCTCCTTGCCAAGTACCCAACGACGGCCCTTCCGCGCGCTCCTTCCCGTCCCTTCGTCGCACTGTACAACTTATCTTCTTCTATTCCCATAGCCCTGCAAACCTCCCGGCAAATCGCTTCCAAAGGAACCTCATAAACCCAACCCGCAGGCTCTTTCCCCTTCCCCTCCACTCGATCAATGAATTCTTCTTCCCCAAGGTATCGCTGCTCCTTCACCCGGTAGTATTTCTCATCGTGTCCCCTTGAGATCCCCTCCCAGACAAATTTACGATACTTCCCCCTGGCAAAGGATCGATTCCGGCTAAATTGATCCAACACGAAGCCTTCATCGATCAGGCCCTGCCCCCCTCCTCCAAGGTAACTAAGGTGCCCGCTCCATTCATAGTCTTCAGGTCTTTTCACAATATTGGCTCTCACCGGATTCAAATGGATGTAGCGAACCAACTCTAATAGATACGCATCCTTATCACATAGAATTGCTTTGTGGCGCCCTTGAAAGAGGTGCCCTACCTCCCCATGCCGTTTATTGAAATAACTCGCATAGGCAAATAGAAGGCTCTGCATTATCCTGCTCAGAGGGCTCTGTTCAACCTCGATCAGAAGATGAAGGTGGTTTTTGAGCAATGCGTAGGCATAAAGTCGGAAGGGAAATCTCTTCTTGCAATCCGTAAGATAGGCCAGGAAGCGCTGAAGGTCTTTTTCATCCAGGAAGATGCCCTGCCTTCGATTGCCTCTTGAGATGACGTGATACAGAGCCCCTGGAAAATGAATCCGAGGTTTTCGGGCCATGGCCTTCCTATATCAAAACACCACACTTCTGTCAATACCGAGTTTCCGTGGCCTGACCCTAAAATGTTTTTTTCAATCAAACGGGGAGAAATAAAATATTAAAGGATTCAGATTGTATGTTTTAGGATATTTAATAAAATCAATAAATTAAATTTGATCAAAAAACTTATCATTGCCTTCAACTTGATAAAGACCGAAAAAACACATTAAACCAAATCATGGGAAATCATCTGAAAGCAGACACAAGAATAAAGATGGAAGGGCTAAGATATTAGATTGACAGGATAATTATCTCTCTATCTGTTTTCAAATAGTCTGTCTCAAATCAAACAGTCTTTGACTCATATTATTTTTAATTGATATCAAAGTCATTATTCAATGATGAAAGATGGGATGGATTTATTACTTGGGGTTTGAAGCAGGAATTTAGCTTATCTCATTTCAGGCCGGCTTTGTGAAAGGCATCTATGGTGAAGTCGATTTGAGACTTGTCTTTAAAGAGTGCGTAAAGATCTTTTCGATACTGTTCTACCGAAAATCTAGGAGTGATTCTGAGAACCTCAACCGCTGCCGCACACGCCTCTGCTTCACGTCCAGTTAAACTGCATGTAGCGGTCAAGGCAAGATGGGTAAGTAGATAATTAGGGTTCCGATCCACCCCTTTTTTCGCTTGTTTAAATGCATCTTCATAGCGGCCCGCAAGGCGGTAAGCCCAACTCAAATGGAGAGGTGACTGGTGAAATGAGGGATTGAGTCGCTCCGCTTTCTCAAGGTCATCCCTCTGGGTGTGGGCGACAACCGAGAGGGAGCCAAAACTGACAGCGGTGGTTCCCTGGAAATTGAGATGAGAATGTAGGAATCCAATGGGAGCCATCTTGGTCGAAGACAAATTGCTCCGTGGGATTTGTTCTGACCTACCTCTTCCTATTATTAGACTCTCTTTTACTTCTTTCTCCGATAAGACCTCCCTTCAAAGGTAATAAACCTTCCATTCATGCTGAGGCGGTCGAGGATGGCGGTGGCGGTTACGGCGTCAAAGATCTTTCCCCAATCAGAAGGGACAAGATTGGTGGTCACCAGGGTGGTGGCCACCTCGGTTCGTTTGGAGATGATCTGAAAGAGGGCATCGGCCTGTTCTTTGGAAGGCAAGACATAACCCAGTTCATCGAGGCAAAGGACAGGGACTTTGGCATAAAAATCGATCAGGTTGTAGAGATTTTTGGCTTTGGAGAGTTTGGCGGTCAGATCAAAGAGGGAGACAAAGACGGTCTGATAGCCTTTGAGAATCGCATCATGGCAAATCGCCGTAGCGATGTGAGATTTACCGACCCCTGCGGGACCGA
>Ga0194113_10001833_pt1 | contig 29064 bp, 22 predicted proteins | sample TA2MahC200mmetaG_FD_146193 | JGI IMG/M metagenome (GOLD analysis project Ga0194113, IMG submission 146193) | Freshwater microbial communities from Lake Tanganyika, Tanzania - TA2015017 Mahale Deep Cast 200m | ecosystem: Environmental > Aquatic > Freshwater > Lake | place: Tanzania: Lake... | reverse complement strand
GACGGGTAGCCATGGACATGCAGTATAGGAAATCTATAGCCCGTCAGCAAGCCTTTTCTTCTCTCTTTTAACGGGTTGCGTACATTTGCCCTGCCTTAGGCGAGGATTAGGGTGTGATCGGTTGGCGACAGGGGGTGTGTGAGTGTGTGGGTGTGTGGGTGTGTGAGCGATAAACGCCTTGATCCATTCGCCTGCGGCGCGGCGGCCTGCCTGTGCGTGTACGCACACCCACACACCCACACACTCTCCCGCCCCCCCCCTGTCGCTAACCGACCACCGCAGGACTTCATGCCGCCCTATTTACAGCACCGGGCGTTTGATGATACGCTGGTGGCATGCCCGACTGGTCCGCCCTCTCCTTTGTGTTCGACACGCTGACGCCCATTTTCCTGGTCCTTGCGCTGGGCGCCGCCTTGCGGGCGTCGGGCTTGCTTTCCGAATCCTTTGCGGCAACGCTCAACACCTTTATCTTTTGGGTGGCCTTGCCCTGCCTGCTATTCGACACGATTTCCGGAAGCGCGTTTCAACCGGCGTGCTTCAGCGCTTCTGGGGTGCTGCTGCTAACGACCCTCGTGATTGCCGTGATCGCCTGGTTCGGTGCCGACTGGATGGGCATCGGTCGGGCTTCGCGCGGCGCCTTCTGTCAATCGGTATTTCGCAGCAACAACGCCTATGTCGGACTACCAATTATCCTTTTCGCGACCGAAGATCGGCCCGATGCCGCAGCCATCCTCTCCTTGGCCACTCTGATTTTAGTGCCCTGTCTGATTCTTTACAATGTGCTGGCCGTTCTGGCGCTGACGCCTCGGACGACGGGGACAGACGGGACCATCGCTCGTGTCTCCTGGCTGAGCATTCTTCGGGGAATCGTGACCAATCCGTTGATTGTCAGTTGCGTGGCGGGCGCGCTGGCGTTGGCTGCAGACGTTCATCCGCCGAAGGGCATCGCCCGGACGATCGAGTCCCTGGGCTCGCTCTCGGGGCCGGGGGCGATGATTGCCCTGGGGGCCTCCCTGACGCGCGAACGCCTGTGTTCGGCGTGGCGACCCGCACATCTGGCCACCGCCTTCAAGCTGATTCTCTGCCCGCTCATCGGATGGGGTTTGTCGGTGCTCTGGGGTTTGAATCACGACGCGCGCTTCGTTTGCCTGGTGTATCTGGCCTGTCCAACGGCGGTGGCCTCTTTTGTCATGGCGCAGGCGATGAACGGCGATTCGGTCCTGGCGGCCGGCACGGTGGCGGTCAGCACCGTCTATTCCTGTGTCGCGCTCTCCGTGGTTCTGCTGCTCGCCGGCGGATGAAGCTCGGCGCTGGAGTGGCTCCACAGTCTACGAGGTCAACGGGGGACAGAGAAACAGGACGCTCAACTCGTTCTCCCCACAGACCCTGGCGGGGGCCCCTGTCCCCGAGAGCCCCGAGATCCCCCACGTTCACTCCTCATGGAAATCGAAGCACTGTTTGTAGTCATCTCGCGTGACACAGCGTTTCACAGGATATCCATTGGGGCTGTAGGCATCCAGACATGCTCGAATCATGCTGACGTGTTCGGGCGGCGTATCCGGTTTCCAATAAGCCATCAGCGCAGATTGCATCTCGTTGTTATGCCTCCCGGATCGCCAACGCAGGTTGTGAATGACCGGCAGAGCCGAGCTTTCTCCCAGGCTGAGCATACCCACGGCGGCCGCCATCGCGGCCGGCGGGTAGCGGTTGTTGAGGTGTTTTTTCAGCGTCGGCGCGATTCCAGGCAGACGCGTATCCGTCAGTAATTTCAGCAACATCGGCAGCGCTGTCGGTGGTGCGGCTTCCACTTCCTTCAGCATCATGGCCAATCCTTCGTCTGGAGATTGCCTGGCCATGCCTGCCAGCGCCATCATGCGAAATACGCTGTAGCGCCTCTCACTGGCGATCACACGCTGCAGAGTCTGTTTTCCTTCTGGAAAGCCAGCGCCCATGCGCATCAGCCCGTCCAAAACCCGTATGCGTGTTTCCGGAGTCATGTGCAGATTCGTCTTCTCGATCTTCTCAAGAGCCCGAACCAGGCAGGGGCCTGAGAATGGATCGGCAAGGGTTCGCAATCCGCCAACGACGCGGTCAAAGTCGTATTGACTCTCTTCGGTATAGTCCAAGGCGTCGAGCGTGCTGACGAGCTTCGGCACGGCCGCCCGACAATTCCAGTCTCCCAATTGCCATGCGATATTGGCAACAAACTTGTCATCCAGCTTTTGCACGACCTCCGCCACCTCTTCCGGCGTGGCCCCCTTCATCAGCACCCAGTGGACGCCGGGGCCAACTGTTTCGCTGTCGAACAACTCGTGCTTGAGCAGACTCTGGCGGCGGCTGGGAAAAAGTCCGTCGCTTGCGAGGAAGTCAAGCGTACCTCTAATGTACTCATCGAGATTGCCGCTGTTATAGCCGTTCTGGTAAGGCGTTCCGGGTGGAACAAACTTCATGAGTTCTTCTTCCTGAGTCTTGTCTCCGGCAAGCAAGAGCAGACAGCGCGCGTGGAACCGCACGCGTGCCGGCTCGGCCTCGTCTACCAGTATCTTCTTCAGGGAGTCCTTCTGCGCTTCGGAGAGAAGAACGCCGCAGTTCAGGTGCATGGTGTCATTTCGAAGGTAGGAATCGACAAGCCCGTCGGGCGCTTTGATACCGACGTTGCGGCAGTAGCACAGGAGCTGATAGCCGTTGTTTCTTGAACCCGCCGTGATCTCGCTCGCCGAATAGTTAAGTTTGGCGGGATCAACGACAACACCGGCAGCGCCCAGCACGTCCAGCAGGGATGCGTCGTTCGCGTAGCGCCCGTTCAGCATCCCGTGGATGGTGTCGAGATACGGGGTTGGATCCACAGTCGTCAAGTCCTGCAAGATCTTTTCCCTAGCCGGGCCTTGCGTCGCCTTGAGCAACCCCAGTACCTCGTCAACGGGCGGCATGGCTCCCATCTGAACGAGCATCGAGAAAACCGCTGTATCGCCCCGCGCCAGCCGTTGACGAAGCACGGCGACCCAGGCGGGCACCGGCACCATGGGCAGCATCCACTCGTTAAAAGTTCCCCCCAGAGCCAGGTAGCGCTCCATTGCGTGCACCCGTGCTTTCGCTTTGGCCGTCGTCGGCTCCCAGTGCTCGTCCAGTTCCGTTAGCAAATCGTATTCGGTCAACTCGATCTCGGGCCGCAACGGGAGCTGTGATATATCCTCGGGGATCTGCACCATGCGAGGCCCGACCCAGACCGGCACGGGATGCCAAGACGGGTTGGCCATCACCAAGAAGAACGGGAGTTGGCTGGGACGGGGTTCGTGTGCGGTTGGCGGAAGGTGGACCGTGATGCCCAGCGCCGAGTACTGGGCAAAGATGCGGACATCGCCCAGCAGGCCAAGACACGAGTTGCGTTCACCGATATCAAAAGGAATCTGCGGGGCCAGGACCTCCAATGGGGCTGCTTTGGCGCTTTTTTCCTCACAACTCCGGATTTCCCTTAGAACGGCGACGGCTCGCATGGCAACTTCCGGATCGGGATCACGAGCGGCGGTATTAAGCTGATCCTTGGCGGCAGTTCCGACGTCCAGCAGCGCCTTGCTGGCCTCTTCGCGTGTCCGGTATGTGGGCTCCCCGAGCTGCTTGATCCATCGCGCAACCCGGTCCGGGGGTGACTCGTCAACGCGGGAGGACAAAGCCCAACAGTTCGAGTCAACCATTTCACCCTGCCACCGGATCGCACCGTTGGCGGCGACCATCACGTCCAATCCTGCGGCATCTTCCAGCGCCCAAGCGGGCAACAGCAGTCCGAACGCGACACAGCAAGCACGGGGGGCAATCACCTTCCTGAAGCGGGTATTGATAAGAAATCGCTTTCCAGACTGCACGGGCACACGCCCGCCTGCCTGTGCGTGACTGCGGGCAGACAGGCTGGACCCGGTATGCAGTAGTGATTTCATGGACGAAATGTAGCGAAATTAAGATGGTTGTGTCAATCTCGCCGTCACATGCTCAGCGGTTCCAAATCAAGGGGGATGAGGCTGGGGGCCGACCGCAGTCGGTCCACAGCCGTCCCGCCACAGGTACGGCGGCACCCCGGTAATCGTCATTGTCGCGGCATTCTAGCCTGTGGGTGCCAGCCAGCCGTTGATCAGGCGAACGCGGCGCCTACCGCCACACGCTCCTGCGCTCGGCCCGTTTCAGCAAAACCGACGACAAGGCCTGTCCCCGCGCTTTCAGCAGGGTCTGCCGCCCCTCCGGCGTGCGCGTGTACACCAATTCCATGGGACCGACAGTTTTTTTCCACTGGCCCGCAAAATACGCGGCCGTCTCCTTCTGGCGGGCGAGGATCGTGGGGACCGCATGAAAGTCGCGCCGCACCCACCATCCGAGCAGGCTCTTCCGGATCAGCACATACCGCGGATCCTCGATCGGATTCACCACCTCGGCCAGCGCCTCCAGGAACACGGTCTTCTCATACGTGGTGCCGCCATCCAGAAAGCAGACAGCCCCGGTCTTGTCCGGCAGCGGCTCGGTGCGGACGCGCAGGTTGCGCGCCTCCGTCGTGACGAGGCCGACATGCTCCAGCGACCGCAGCACGGTCTGACCCACCTGCTTGAGACTCCCGGCGAAACTACCGTGCCGCAGCAGCAGCCAGAGCGCCCTGAGGAAGAAGGGCAGACCGACCAGGCAGGCGCCTCCGGTGACGACAGCCAGCAGCCCGAGCAGCATCCTCAGCCCGATACGATTCGCGGCTTCAATCCGGATGGAACTCAGGCAGCACATCATCGCGCTCACGCCCTGCATCAGAATCACGCGGATGGCATCCCTGAAGACGCAGCCGCGCGGCAGGGCGGGTTTGGACGCTTGGATCTCCTGGACCAGGCGCGATCCCTCGGCGCCCTGGCTGAGCGCCTCCAGCCACATCCGCCGCAGGCCCTCCCTGTCGGCTGCGGCCTCCCGCGTCGCGCCGTTGGCCGCATCCATCCGCGCCTCCGTGAACGGCGGTCCGCCCAAGCCCAGTCGGTCGACGCCGTTCTGGATCACCGGCTCGCCGCGCGTGGGCCCCACGAACGCCTGGAAACGGCGGACCAGGGTCTCCCAATCGCCGCCGGGAATGGCCCGCCCGGTCTCGTCCGTGTCGTCCTGCACGCAGACCAGATGCCAAATATTCGCGGTCTTGTCCGGGTTCCCCTTCTCCACGCGGATGGCCCGGCCGCGCATCTGGTTCGACAGCATGTAGGATCCGACAAACGTCGCCAGGATCAACGCATTGACCGACGGCGCGTCCCACCCTTCTCCCAACAGCGACTTCGTGCCCACGAGGACGGTGATGCCGCCGCGCGTGAACAGATCCGTCACAATCCGTACGACACGCGCGTCGGCCCCGCCAACCCCGTTCAGATAGACATAACCCGGGTCGTGCGGCAGGGCGGAGCACCGCAACGCCTCCGGGCCGATCCCGAGCGCCGCGGCGCATTCCAGCAGCAGCGGCACGCTTGCCGCAGGCACCACGACCAGAGAGCCGGACAGTATCCCCAACTTCACGTCGTCGTTCAGGTCCCGCCGCAGCCGTTCAAAAATGGGCGCCACGCCCAGACGAGCCACCGGTTCCTCGTCGCCGACCGTTGCCGGCATGTCGGCGCTGCGGATGAAATCGGTGAGGATGACCAGCCGCAACCGATCCTTGAGCCGGCCGTGCTCCAGTTCAACGATATCCCGGATGCCGGACAGCTTGGAGACGCTGGAGGCCAGCAGCCGGGCCATCTTCGGCGTGGACTGCAGGAACACCCGGCCCCGGTCCAGCGCGCCGATTCGCGCGAGATCGCGTTTGATCCTCGCCGCGACCGCAGCGTGCGGCGCCTCGCGCGCATCGGCGCCTGACAGGAACCCCGAGAGCAATTCCTCCCACCATTCCGTGGTCAGCGCGGGAATCCGCTTCCCGTCGAGCCCCATGACCCGGAGCAACCGCCGCGGCGCCACGCCCCGGACGCGGTTGAGGAAGATGGCAATGCTTGAAAAATACGCCGTCTGATTCAGAATCTCGTCGACATGATTCGCCGGCCGTTCCAGAAACGGATGGGCCTCGATCGCCGCGATAAACTCAGGATCGGACTCCACCTGCTTCAGGATTTCCTGCACGTCCGATCGGAACTTCCGGATCACGGCCCGCTCCTCGCCCGACGGCCGCAAGACATAAACATGGTCCTGGTGCGGACAGAGATTCTGGTCGGCCACGAGTTCCGGCACGGATATCTCGGCGTCGATGGGACCGCACAACTTCTGGTAGCGCTCCCATTCCTGCGGATCCACGTCATACGGCGGCGTGGCGGTGAGCCCGATGATCCTGACCTGCTCGATCCCACCCACGACCGCGTTGAGTGTCCTCCACCATTCGCTCCGGAGATGATGGCACTCGTCAAGAACCACCGTCGTGACACCGACCCGCTGGAGCAGGTCCGCCACGTTGATCGTTGACGCCTTCCTGCGGGAAAGCCTTTCTCCGCCAGCCCGGAGGGGTGCGTCATCGGCTGCATCGCCTGCGTCAGATTCATCCTCCGGGCCCCCGGCTTCAAAACCGGTGACGGCCATGTGAAGCGCCTGATAGGTAATCGAGGTGATGGCGCCCGGATGCCGGATGTCCGTTGAAACCCAGTCCGGCCGCGCCGCCCCCTCCGGCAGGAACATCCCCGTCAGGCGGTCGAGCCACTGGTCGCGAATCGTGAGGGTTGGCGAAAGGACCAGCGCCGGAGCGCCTATGACGCGGATCGCCTCCAGACCGAGAACCGTCTTCCCCGAACCCGGCGCCGCGACCACGTGAAGTTTCCGGTCGTCCAGATGCGAGGCGATCTCGCCGATCACGCGCGCCTGGTAGATTCGCCACGGAAAGCGGAACTTCATCAGTCTGGCAAAACCCGGATCTGCGCTCACCACGCCTCCCCTCTTGTGCCTGGCCATCGACTGACAGGAGGCCCGGCTCTCGTCGAGCCCAGTCGTTGAGGAGAACGCGCAGCGGGCTCCAAATACGGTGGGGGTGCTGGTTGGGTCTTCTGACTCTGGTTTCCTCTGCCGAGAAATCGCACAGTGATAGGTGGAGTTCTGATCTCATCAGTGCGATGAAAATGCATCACGTCAAACACTTCCTGCGTGACCACCTCAAACGCCACCTGAACTGCTGCCTCCACTTCATTCGTGGGACTGCGTCCGTATGTGTGTATCCTGCACTCGTTAGTCCCAACGTTTGTGATCTCCAAGGTGACAGGAAACGCGTGAAGGGCCCCCGGTCCGATCTCAACATCCGCCGCTGGAAGGCCAAATCGATGGGACAGGCCATAGACAGTATTCGTCACCAGCGAGGACCAGACCGCCGGGATTGCTGTTCGGCTAACTTGCGGAGCCGGGTTTGTCTCACCCGGTAGTGAACCCCAAGACAGTATACCGGCACAAATCAGGAGTCTCAGATATGTCGCCTTCATCATGTGTTTGGGCCCAACGTCAGCGGTGAGGCGACGGTATTCCGGTGCCGCCACCGCCTTGTTGTGGCTTCTCCTTATCGAAATCGAGACCGGTCCCGATTTCGATTTCGATCCCGAAAAACCCTGTCTCATCCCTATTTCCCATCCGGCCTCAGGCCGTCGGCTCCACTGAACCCTTGAACCCTTCTCCCCCCGGAAGGGCCGCAAGGGACGGGCCTTGCGTCCCCCATCCCAATCATGTAAATCCTGTAATCCTGTCTGAAATTGCGTGGCTGACGGACATGCATTTTGACATGATTACAATGGACTATGCCCCCGCCTCTTCCCCTTCTTCTCCGCCGACAGCAACGGCGCGGTGAAGCGCTCGTAGAGGGCGAAGAGGAATTCCACGCGCTGGCGGTCGGAGGTGAAGGGCTGCTTGCGATAACACTGGTCAACCGCGCGATCGAGGTCGGCATGGGCCTTGACCAGATCGGCGGGCATGGTCAGCGGGTCGTAAAGATCGGCGAGTGTGGCGAGCGGGTACCGCTTCCGCACATCGAGGACGGCCTGCGCCTTCGCCTCCACGACGGCCTTCTTTTTCGCGTCGCCGGTGAGGCGGCCGGTCTGCCCCTTTGCCTTCGGAAGCGCCGCGTCCTCTTCTTCCCCGCCTTCGTGATACGAGGACCAATAAATCCGTGATGCCGCCTCCCGGACGCAGAAGGCGTCACGATCAGAGACCGGCAAGTTGAATTGCGGCCACGGGAAGGTGTTGTAGACCATCGTGCGCGAGTAGCTGTAACGTGACTCCAGCCGCCCGCCTACCTGCCGCATCCAGGCCATGTGCATGGCCGAGGTCAGCACGCCGAACAGATACAGGTCGGATGTCGGAATGACAAAACATTTGTTGCTCGGAACGACCCACGGTTTGGCGATGCCGATCGGGATGTAATGCCGCCGTTCGGAGGAGACCTCGGGAATCAGGATATAGTCGGTGGACGGCTGCGAGCGGTAAAAAAACAGCCCAGGCGTTTGCGCCGCGCTGCGGGTTGGCGCGGCCGTGCTCTTCGTCCGAAATTCCCGCACCTTCTCGACGCGCCCAAGAACCAGCGGCAGGGCACGAAGGGCTATCGGATCGGCACCTTCGAGCCACAGGCACCAGCGCATGGTGCCGTTGATGAATTCCTCAGAACCCGTATAACGCCGCAGGTATTTATCCGCGCCCGGCTCGGCGGCGAGTAGCGCCGCCTTCTCTTCATCGGTCAGAAGCAGGTTGCCGCCGTCGGACGGCTTGTTGCCGCAACGCATCTCCGGGACGGGCGAGAGCGGCGTCTGCCGCTTCGTGACAAACGCATCCGGCCCCGGCGTGAGATAGGGGCTGATGTTGTCGGTTTCGGTCACGGTGGCCGAACCGTTGCCGGAGTCGTAATCGAACAGCCGCTTGACGGGAATGTCGAAGGCCGCAAAGCCGATAATGACGACGTGGACGTGGGCCTTGCCGCGCGCCTCGCTCTGCCACTGGAACGTCCGGTGCGCGAAGTGGATCTTGATGCGCCACTTGCCGAACAGAAGTCCCCATATCAGCGGCACCTGTTCGCCCTGGGTGATCGAGTTGGTGGACACGAAACCGACCACGACGGCCGAGCCTTGGATGTATTCGGCGGCGCGGCAGTGCCAGCAGGTGACGTAATCCAGATCGCCGGTGTTCTTGAATCTCCCGAACACGGCGGCCATGTCGGCTTTCTGCTCGGCGGTCTGGTAGTGTTTGCCGATGAAGGGCGGGTTGCCGAGCACATAGGAACAGTGTTCGGGAGGCAGGATCGCTTTCCAGTCGAGCCGGAGGGCGTTGCCGAGATGGATATGGGCGGACATGCGGAGCGGCAGGCGCACGAAGTACTGGCCGAAGGCCTCGGAGAGGCGGATGTTCATCTGGTGTTCCATGAGCCACATCGCCACCTCGGCGATGCGGGCGGGCCATTCCTGGATCTCGATGCCGGTGAAGGCGTCCACATTGACGCCGGAGAGCGACTGGACGTCGAGTTCCTGCTGGACCTCTTTGCCGAACAGGTCCTTGAGCACCTCGATCTCCAGCAGGCGCAGTTCGCGGTAGGTGATAACGAGGAAGTTGCCGCAGCCGCACGCGGGGTCGAAGAAGCGGAGGGCACCGAGCTTTTTGTGGAACTGCCTGAGCATGGCCTTGCTGCGCCGGGCCTTCTCGAACTCCGCCCGCAGGGCGTCCATGAAGAGGGCGTTGATGACCTTGAGGATGTCGCGCTCGGAGGTGTAATGGCCACCGGTCTGACGGCGTTCCTTGGTATCCATCACGCCTTGGAAGAGGGAGCCGAAGATCGCGGGGGAGATCTGCGACCAGTTGAAGTCGGTACACCTGACCAGCGCGTCGCGCATGGCGCGGTTGAAGGCGGCAAAGCCCAGTCGCTCTTTGAAAAGCTCGCCGTTGACATGCGGGAAGGCGGCGAGCAGTTCGTCGAGGTTTTTCTGGCGGCGCTCGGGCGGGGTGTCCAGCACCTCGAAGAGCTGGGCCAGAAGCACGCCAAGGTCGGAGCCGTCCTTGGCCGTGCGGTTCTCGATGTAGAGCGTGAAGGTCTCGGGCTCAAACAGGCCGGTGTCTTCGGCGAAGAGGCAGAAGAGGATGCGCACGAGAAAACGTTCCAGGTCGTGGCCCGCATAGCCGCCATCGACCAGCGCGTCGTGGAGGTCGCCGAGGATCGCCACGGCCTTGATGTTGATCGGGTCCTCCTCGCGCAGGCGGTGCTGCTTGTAGCCCGCGATGAAGGCGAGTTCGTGAATGTGCTTGTGCAGGTCTTTGAGGGAAAACTCGGATTTGCTATATTTGCGGGCCGCGAAGAGCGGCAGTTCGATCTGGTCGTCCGGTTCGAGATCGTAGAGGGCGATACGGTCGAAATCCGACAGAAGCACATAACGCGGCAGGTCGTCGGGGCGTTGCTCGCGCGCGAGATCCTGAATGTAGTTGAACGCCTGCGACTCGGCCTTGTCGAGCGATTTGCCGCAGCTCTTGTGCTCGGCGAGCATCACGCCGCGCCAGAACAGGTCGATGTAGCCGTACTGGCCGTTGATCTTGCGGACGGGCTCCTCGAAAGTGGCCAGCAATCGCCGGCGAACGCCGAACACGCCGAAAAACTCGTCCCAGAAGGATTTTGCCTCCGCATCCTCACGGTGCTCCCCGGCCCATTCGCGCGAAAAGCGGATGGCGTTCTGACGGATTTCGTTCCAACTGATCGGCATGCGGGATTCCCATGGCAACGGTGCGGAATGACGGACACGCGGACAGCGGAGAAGATAGCGCGATTGATGGCGGGTGACAAGGCGGAAGTGTGTGGGTGTGTGGTGGGGGCGGCGCGATAATGCGCCGGGGCGGCAACGTCAGCGCGCACCCTCCGGAGGCCCCGTTCGCAGGGCCGCAGGTGGCTGTGCCGCAGTTGGTTCGGCGTTTTGCTTTTTCTTGTACTGGCTGAGTTCGTTCTTGATCGATCCGTACAGGGCGTCCACCCACGGCGGTGCGCCCGCCTTGATTGCGGGGACGCGGCGTACCCGGAAATCCACCGGACTTAGAATCACCTGGGTATTTCGCAGTCCCGTGCGCGCGACGAGGACAAACAGTTCTTCGGCAGCCGCATCACCCATGGCCAGGCAGCCGATCGATACGGCATTGCCATGGATCATAATGTCTCCTCCCAGATTTCTTCTACCCTCCTTCCGGGCTTGAGCGCGGTCGGCCTCATTCGGGTAGTTGAGCCGCAGGGACAGATGAAAGCGGCTATTGGGATTCAACGACTCAATCCGATACATTCCTTCGGGAACTTGCAGGTCTCCTTCACGCAACTTGGGCCCCAAGCCTCCGCTGGCGGCAAGAATGGGGTAGGAACGGATGAAGCGGTACTCGCCATTGGTCCCGGCTGCATACACCTCCAGTTCGCGCTCCGCCTTGAGTCCGATGAGCGTCACCTGGCATGGGGGATAGGCCACACCCGACGCGACAAACAACGGCGCCAGGCGTTCCTGTACGGAGGCGCCATACTGCGCCAGGCGCTCATCAACACTCCTCTCACGGGCGGTTGCGCGGATGGCCAACCCGAAGACAATCGGAAGGAATATCAGCCGTTTCATTGTTTCTCCGCGAATAGTGTTAGTGAGCCTGCATCGGAGGAGAGTCATAGACAATACGCCACCCGTCAACAAAGAAGAGGCTCCATACAGTTATTCCGCCACCAAATGCAAGCATGACGAGCCCCACAATTCTGGCGCTACTCGTTCTCTGTCCACATAGACCCGTCCCCACAGACCCTATGTCTTCTGTATTCTGCCTTCTCTCTTGCAAACACCCCCGAAGGGGGTTTGCAAGCGCCGCCCCTATTCCTCCCGCTTGGCGACCTCCCAGTAGCGGTCGAGCTGCTCGAGGGGGCAGTCCTTCATCTCCACCCCATCGGCTTTGGCGCACGCTTCGACGCGGCGGAATCGGCGGCTGAAGCGGTCGGAGCAGGCCTGCAGGGTTTGCTCGGCATCGACCTCCAGGAAACGGCACAGGTTGACCACGGAAAACAACAGGTCGCCCGCCTCATGGCGGATCGCCTCGATCGACGCGCCTGCAGCGGCCGCCTCGCGAAGCTCGGCGGCCTCTTCGGTGATCTTGGCCAGCGGCCCCGCCGCGTCGGGCCAGTCGAACCCGACGCGTGACGCCTTGGACTGCATCCGCTGCGCGCGGAGGAGCGCCGGGAGCGAGCGGGGCACGCCGTCGAGCACCGAGACGCGCTCGCTTTTCTCAATCTTCTTGATCGCTTCCCAGTTCCTGAGCACGTCGGCGCTGCCGGTCACCGGCACATCGCCGAAGACATGCGGGTGGCGCAGCACCAGCTTGTCGCAGATCGTGTGAGCGACATCGTCCAGCGCAAACTCCCCACGCTCGGCGCGAATGTGGCTCTGGAAGACGATTTGCAGCAGCACGTCGCCGAGCTCTTCCAGGTGTGGACCCGGCGTCCCCTCCTCCATGGCTTCGAGCAACTCATGGACCTCTTCAAGCAGGCATGGCTTGAGCGTCTCCAACGTCTGTTCACGATCCCACGGGCATCCCTCCGGACCCCGCAGCCGCGCCATCACCGCCTGGAGTCGCGCCATGCCGCCGCCAGGAATCCGCTGCTGTGCGTCGTTGTCCATCCCCCTCACACCTTCTGCCACAGAATCCGCAACACCTCTTTGGACAGACTCTCTCCGAAGGTCTCGGCGATCGTGTCGACGCCGCTGCAATCCTGATTCTGAGCCAGCGGGTCGATGCACGACGCCGCGTACAGCCCGGCCGTGATCGCGCCCTTCGCCGAAAGACCGCTACCCACGACCGCCATGGACAGGCGCTCGTAGACATTCAGCTTGCGGCACATCCGGCGCCAGTTCTCCCACCCGTAACACCCGGTATGCTGGCACGGCTCGGTGATGACCTGAACACCCTCCTTGATCTCATCGCCGAGCATCGCGACGACCTCCGCTTCGGGAAGCTGTGTCACCCAAATGAGACGCGTCTCTTTGGCGAGCAGCGCGGGGGTAAACTTTCCGCAGACAGCCTTGACGGCGGGGACACGCGCGATCAATGCCGTCTTAAACCCCTCGAGAATCTGCGTCGCCAGCGGACCCGCTTCGGCCGAGACGCCTGCCTTCGCCAGGACGGCCGAGACGGCGCCCGATCCCGTCTTGCCGCAGAAATACCGCGCGAAAACGACCGGGTCAACCCGAATCCCATGCGGCGCGAGAACGGCGTCTGCCGCATCCGCATAGTCCTTCATCCCGTGCAAAACGGCATAATCGAGTTCCACAAAGACAGCACGCTGTAAAATCGCCATAACGATAGGCTCCACTCTCGGTGTTGACACATTCCTGCGAAAAGACGGCTGTCAAAAATCCGTCTTTCCCGCTTAACGATGCAGTAAGATACCGGGTGAACGGCGCGGGGTCAAGGTCAAGGTTTTTAGACCCCAGGGCAAACGCATCACATTTCGCTGATTTCTTGCGGTTTTTGCGAAAAGTGTTCTTTTTTTTGCAGCAGGGGCAGAAATTTAGATCCCCGCCAGCAACTCGGCCACCTCCCCAGCCCAGCGCGATTCGTCGGGCGTTTCAATAATCAGCGGAATGCCCCGGGAACGGGGGTCCCGCAGCAGCGCGCGAAACGGCTCCCAGCCTATCGCGCCCGTGCCGAGCGGCGCATGCCGATCCACCCGCGAACCGAGCGCGTGCTGGGTGTCGTTGAGGTGCATTCCGCGCAGATAGCGGTCAGCCGGGCCGACCTCGCGCTCGAATTCATCCAGCAGCCGCCGCAGGCCGTCCCCCGTCCGTATGTCGTAGCCGGCCGCCCAGGCATGGCAGGTGTCGAGACAGAACCCCAGGCGCGAGGCGTCCTCCACCCGTTCCCGTATGCGGCCCAACTCGGCCAGGGTCACGCCCAGACAGCCGCCCTGACCCGCAGTGTTTTCGATCACCACCGCGACTTCGGCCGTTTCGACGAGCGCGCGGTTGATCGATTCCGCGACCCGATCCAAGGCCGCCTCCACGGGCAGTTTGTGCAGATGGCTTCCCGGATGCAGATTCAGCATGATCAGCCCGAGCGCCTGGCAGCGCTTCATCTCGTCAATCAAAGCGCCCAGTGAGCGCGCATGCGCGTCGGGGTCGGGATTGGCCAGATTGATCAGGTAGCCCGCGTGGGGTAAAATCTGAGTCGCCGTGTAGCCAGCCGTATGGATCGCCGCGCCGAACCGAGCCTGCTGTTCCACCGTCAGCGCCGGTGCGTGCCACTGCTTCTGGTTCTTGACGAACAGGCCGAAACCAGTCGCCTGCACCGCCCGGGCCGCCATCGGCGCGTGATCGACCCCGCCTGCGGCCGAAACGTGCGGTCCTATAAAGTGCCTGTTTTCCGACATAAGCGCATCCTAAACACAGCGGACGGTTGACTGCGGATACCCCGTCTCACGAAGCCGCCGCCGCGACGGCCTCGCGCGTGAGCCGCTCGATCTCGGTCCAGCGGCCCTCGTTGATCAGCGCCTTCTCGACCATCCAGGAGCCACCGATGGCCGCAACCGTGGGCAGCGCCAGATACGCCCCCATGTTCTTCGCGTGGATTCCCCCGGTGGGAACGAATTTCACGCCGGTGTGGGCGTACGGCCCGGCCAGCGCTTTGAGCATCGCTGCGCCGCCCGCCGCCTCGGCCGGGAAAAACTTGAGTGCTTTCAGCCCCAGTGCCAGCGCGGCCTCGATCTCCGAAGGGGTCATCACGCCCGGCAGGAACAGCATCCCCAACTCGTGCGCTCGTCTGACGTTGGCCGCGTTAAACCCCGGCGCCAGCCCGAAGGTCGCGCCGGCCTCGACCGCCCGCTCGATCTGCTCGGCTGTGAGCAGCGTCCCCGCGCCGAGGCGGACCTCCGGATAGCGCGTCGCGATCCGCTTGATCGCCGCCGCCGCCGCAGGCGTTCGGAATGTGATCTCCATCACCGGCAGCCCGCCACGCAACAGCGCTTCGGCCAAAGGCTCCGCCTGCTCAACCTGATCCAACACCACGACCGGCACAATGCGTTTTGTAAATAGCTGATCCATCACAACGATCCTCTTGCTGTTGACGCCTGACTGCGTCTGTTGTAACATGAACACCGGTTTTAACACGGCATTCAAGCGTAATCGGAATGCCGATGGATTGTCCACTCTAACTTTATAATTTTATGACACGTGCCGATCTAGCGACCATTCAGGGGCGATGCTATCCCGCCCGCCGCCGGACCCAAAATCTGGTTGGGGGCGCTTCACCAATCCAGGCCACAAACTTCGCAGCCGGTTACATCACCCTGGCCCCGGACGGCGGCCAGACCCCGTGGCACAATCAGGAGCAGGAAGAGGTTTATTTCGTGCTGGGGGGGACGGTCGAGGTCTGTCTGGGCACCGAACGCGAGATCCTCTCTCAGGGGCAGGCGGTCTACATCCCGCCCCACGTCTTTCATCAGATCACCAATGTCGGCGCGACCAGCGCCCGCTTCATTTACATCTACGGCCCCGCTGGCGATGTCGCGCACTGGCGGCAGGAACTCGCTGGCACCCTTCCCAAGGCAGGCGTGGACGCACCGCCCCTGCCTGCGGGCGCCAGGCCGCAGTGTACCAACACGGAAATCGTCTAATCACCCGTTACGAAAGGCGTCCCATGGGCGACATCAAGATCCACACCATCGGCATCATCATGAACGGCGTCACGGGACGCATGGGCACCCACCAGCATCTCCTCCGCTCGATCCTCCCGATCATCAAGCAGGGCGGTGTCCGGGTCTCCCCCACCGAGTTCATCGTCCCCGACCCAATCTTGGTCGGCCGCAATCCGATCAAGCTGCAGAAGCTCGCCGAGCTGTCGGGTGTGACGAAGTGGACCACTGATCTCGCGGGCGTCCTGAAGGACCCCGCCTATCCCGTCTATTTCGACGCCCAGGGCACCAATCTGCGTATCCCGGCCGTCAAGCAGGCGATCGCCGCTGGCAAGCACATCTATTGCGAGAAGCCGACCGCGACGAACACGCGGGATGCCTACGCGCTGTACACCCTCGCCAAAAAAGCGGGCGTGAAGAACGGCGTGGTCCAGGACAAGTTGTGGCTTCCCGGTTTCCTCAAACTCAAGACGCTCATGGAGCGCGGCTTTTTCGGCGAGATTCTGTCCGTCAAGGGAGAATTCGGCTACTGGGTGTTTGAGGGCGACACGGTACCGGCCCAGCGCCCGAGCTGGAACTACCGCAAGCAGGACGGGGGCGGCATGGTCATCGATATGCTCTGCCATTGGCGTTATGTGATTGACAACCTGTTCGGCCCGATCAAGGCGGTCTCCTGCCTCGCGGCCACGCACATCAAAAAGCGGGTCGACGAGAACGGCAAAAAATATCCCTGCACCGCCGACGACGCCGCCTACTCGACCTTTGAGCTGGAGAACGGCGTGATCGTCCACTTCAACTCCTCGTGGTGTACCCGTGTCCGGCGCGACGACCTGCTGACCGTCCAGGTCGACGGCACCCAAGGTTCAGCCGTCGTCACCTTGCGAGACGTCTTCATCCAGCCCTACGGCGCCACGCCGCGGCCCGTGTGGAACCCCGACATCCCGCAGCCGATCAACTTCTTCGACGACTGGCAGAAGATGCCCGATCAGATGAGCTTCGAAAACGCCTTCAAGGTGCAGTGGGAGCTGTTCCTGCGCCATATCGCGCTCGACGAGCCGTTCCGCTGGTCCCTGCTCGAGGGTGCCAAAGGCGTGCAGCTCGCCGAGAAGGGCCTCGAATCGTCCAGCAAGCGGGCCTGGGTCACCCTCCCGGTCCTGAAAGCCTAAGCAGGAGTAACCATGAACAAACCTGTTGCACTCATCACCGGCGGTTCGCGGGGGATCGGCTACGGCTGCGCCCTCCGTCTGGCCGATGCGGGCTTTGACATCGCCATTGGCGATGTTCGCCCCGAGGCCGACTGCGCCGAGGCGCTCGATGCCCTCCGCGCACGCGGCGCATCCGTCCTCTACGCAATCTGCGACATTTCAAACGGTTCGCAGCGTGCCGCGCTCATCGCCCGGATCCGCCAGACCTTCGGCCGTCTCAACGTCCTCGTGAACAACGCAGGCGTTGCGCCGAAGGAGCGCAACGACATCCTGCAGGCGACCGAGGCGTCGTTCGACTTTGTGATGTCGATCAATCTCAAAGGGTCCTACTTTATGACCCAGATTGCGGCGAACTGGATGATCGAGCAGAAGCAGGCGACTCCCGACTTTGTCGGCTGCATCATCAACATCTCATCGATCTCATCCACCGTTGTCTCGGTCAATCGCGGCGAGTACTGCATCTCCAAGGCTGGCGTCTCGATGGCGACGCAGCTCTGGGCCATGCGGCTGGCCGAGTACGGACTGCAGGTCTACGAGATCCGCCCCGGCGTGATCGCGACCGACATGACCGCAGGCGTCAAGGCCAAGTACGACGCCATCATCGCCAATGGCGGCATTCCCCTCCAGCGCTGGGGCACCCCCGACGACATCGCCCGCGCCGTCACCTCCCTCGCCCGCGGCGATCTCCCCTACTCCACCGGCCAAGTGATTCTTATTGACGGCGGCATGACCACCCAGCGGCTGTAGCGGCGGAACGGGCTGAGGATACCCGTTTATCCTTGCTCATCCGCCTCTGTCGGGCTACTCTCTTCTCATGGCCACACCCCGCGCAGACGCAGAGGCTATTGCGATTGTCGGCATGGGATGCCGTTTCGCCGGCGTCTCGGGACCGGCTGCGCTCTGGGATCAAGCCATGGCGTGCCGCGCCGATTTTTCGGATCATCCCGATCCGGCCGCGCTGCGGGTTGTTGATCCATCTTCATCCCGTTTCGACTGCCTACCGACACGCCGGGGCGCATACCTGAAGGGGTTGTACGCCGTGGACCCCGATTTGCCGGTCCTGGCGGAGGGCGATATCGGCAGCGATGATCCCGATGCGCTGTTTCTCGCGCAATTGACCACCGAGGCGCTCCGCGATGCGGGCTTCACGGTACGCAACGCCCCGGCGGGACGCGTCTCCCTGGCCGTGGGCTACGCGCCCCCGTTCACGCCAGCCTCGACCGCCTGGCTGATGCAGACGTTCGTCGCCGACCAGATCAGCGCCCTGCTGCACCGCTTCTTCCCGGACGCCTCGGAAAACGACCGTCTCGCGCTTCTCAAGCACCTCAGACAGGCGTTGCCGCCGGTCGGCGAGCCGGTCTTCCGGCAGGCATTCCCGCATGCGCTCGCGGCGCAAACCGCCAGCCGCTTCGGGTTCTCAGGCACCGCCGTCGTCGTCAATGCGGGGAGTGTCTCGGCCTTGGCGGCGATCCGGGCGGCAACCGACGATCTGCTCGCGCACCGTAGCGATTTGGCGCTCGCGGCAGCCCTTCAAGGTCCCATCTCGCTCGCCGCGCTTTTCGGCATCGCGGCCATCTATCCCCTCACCCCCGTCGGAACACCCGAGCCCTTCAGCCGTGATGCGGCGGGCACGCTCCCGGGAGAGGGTGGCGGGGTGCTTGTGCTGCGCCGGCGCGCCGACGCCGAGCGCAACGGCGAACGGATCTATGCGCTGATCAAAAGCGTCTCGATCGCCTCGGGCGTGAAATCTCCGGCAACCGAAGGTGACGCCGCCACGATCATCGAGCGGGCGATTCGCGAGGCGTCTCGCGAGGCAGATGCGTCCCCCGAAACCTGCGCCTATGTTGAGACGAATGGTTCGGGAATCGCCACCGAGGATGCGGCTGAGTTGGAGGCGCTGAGTTCCATTTTTGGCGGCCGGAAGGGCTTTCGCCGCACGCTTGCGCTCGGGACGGCCAAGGCATCGATCGGGCATACGTTGGCCGCCTCCGGCCTCGCCGGTGTCTGCAAGTCGGCCTGGGCGCTCGCGCGTCGGGTCATCCCGCCCACCATCGCCGTTGAACGCCCCCACCCCCGGTTGACGCAACCCGACGCGCCGTTCTACCTTGCGTCCGAGCCCCGTCCGTGGATCCACAGCCGCAACCTCTCGCCCCGCCGGGCCGGCGTCAGCGCGTGGGATAGCGAGCGCCTCGCCGCCCACTGCCTCCTCGAAGAACACCCGGAGGCGCCATGACCCCGAAACGCTCGGTTCATGCGGTGTTTGACTCGGAGCTGTGCCTGATCGGCGCGCCGACCGACGCTGAACTGCACGGCGCGGTCGTTCAGGCGCTGACCTTTCTCGACCATGCTCCCGTTGTCGCCCTCCCCGATATGGCCTTCACCACCGCGCAAATGGCACGCCAGCTCCCGGCCGTCCTGGCGGTGGTCGCCACGTCCGTCGCAGATTTGCGCGACAAGCTTCGCATCGCCGAGCGCAAACTGCGCGAGGGCGTGTCGCGCATCCGAGACAAATCGGGCCTCTATTACACCCGGGAGCGGCTCGAACAGCAGGGCGGCCGCATCGCCTTCGTTTTTCCCGGCGAGCTGTCGCCCTATCCGCAGATGTTGTGCGACATCTGTATCGCCTTTCCGTGCTGTCGTGCCGCATTTGACGAGACCGACGACGTCTGCGCAGGCTTTCCCGACATGCTGCCGATGAGCGAATGGGTCTTCCCCGCCTCGCCCGCCTCGCGCGGCGCGCCCGGCAACCCGCTCTTCACCCTGACTGGTGCCATGCTCGCCGCGCACACCGCCAACACCGCATTGGCCCGCCTCTTGAATCGGTTCGATATCCGGCCCGACGCCGTCGTCGGCCATAGCATCGGCGAGTTCGCCGCGCTCGAGGCCGCCGGCTGCTATGGCGCGCTTGCCCGCACACGCCGGATCGCCATGTTGCGCGACGGCATCTCGCTGCTTTCGCAACTCGACAATCATCCCCGCATCCCCGAGGCGGTGATCCTCGCTGTGGAGGGCGCCTGCAGCCGTGAGCGAATTGCCGACTGGGTCGCCCGCTATCCCGGACGCATCACCCCCGCCATGCAGAACGGCCCCTCGTTCACGCTTCTGGCGATCGCGCCCGATAGTGTGTCCGAGATCCGCGCCGAACTTGACCGGGACCGCATCCGCCACACGGTCATGCAAAGCCGTCTCCCCGGCCACACCCCCTGGTTCGCGCACGGCCTGCCGCCGATCGAGCAACACCTCTCGACCTGGATCACCCAGCCGCCGACCCTCCCGCTCTACTCCTGCGCCAGCGCCGCCGTCATGCCCAGCCGGGCTTCGGGCGTGGTCGCCGCCTGCCTCGGACAATGGACGCAAACCGTCCTGTTTGATCAGACCATCGAGGCCATGTATGCGGACGGCATCCGCATCTTCATCGAGGTTGGCGCCCGCGGCCTGCTCGCGCCCCAGATTGGTGAGCAGCTTGGCGACCGGCCGCATCTGGCTCTGGCGGCCAACCGCATCCATCGTTCCGATGTGCTGCAGCTTCATCATGTTCTGGCTCAACTGGCGGCGCACGGTGTCGGCTGCAACGCAGCGGAACTCCACCGCACCCGCAACTCGCGCCTCCTCGCGCTTGATCGGCCCGATGCGGTGCCGCCGCGCACCGAAGCGGCCGTGAGGCTGGCCTCCGCACTCCCCGAGATCCGCCCGTTTGATCTTCCGTTCACGGTCGCCGGACGCCCCGATGTGCGGACGCACACCTTCTCCCTCCCGGCGATGCTCAGACGCGGCGACTTCGGCGCCGAGTGCCCGCTTCTCGTGGCGGCCGAGGTCGTCGCCGAAAAGCGAGGCGTCTCGATTGAGCTGCTCAAAACCCTTTCACCCGACGACTACCCGTTCATCCGCGATTGTTCGCTCGGCACCGACCGATCGGCGCCATCAGGAACACCGCTGCATGGTCTCACCGTTCTCTCGATCACAACCGGTTTGGAGCTGATGGCCGAAGCGGCGCGTCGGCTGGTGCCGCGTAAACGGCTCGCCCAGGCGCTCAATATCCGGGCGCAGCGGTGGGTCGGATTCGTGCGCAACGCCAAACAGCTGAACATCAAGGCGGAGGTTGTCGAGTGGAACGACAAACGGACGATCGCCGTACAGGCGCGCCTGTTCGATCCGGATGAGTCCTTGCAGTTTGCCACGCATTTCGCCGAGGCGACATTCCTGTTCACGAATTCATCGGCGCGTGACGAACGCATCCTGCCGCCACCGCTGCAGGATCCGAAACCGGCCGACTGGACCGGAAGCGACATCTATCCAGACCGCCTGATTCAGGGTCCGCTCTTGCAGTCCGTGCGCCGCGTCACCCAGCGCGGCGCGGACGGTCTGGACTACGAGCTGGCGGTCCTGCCGCGCGCGGGTCTGGTCCGACACACGCCGATCCCCCTGTTCACCTGCTGGCCGCAGATTCTCGACGGCATCGGATCGGGCGTGATGCTGTGGAATGCGGCCGAGCCGTTCAACGGATCACTCTCCATGCCGTTCCATATCCGCAGCATCCGTTTCCTGACGGCCGCACTGGCTGAGGGCGCCTCCCTGCGCTGCTACCTGAGGATCAAGGACACCACCCCGAAATCGCACGTCGCCAACATCCAAGTCACCGACGGACACGGTCGGATGCTCGTCGATATCACCGGCTGGGAGGATCTCCAGTGCCGGATGCCCCAACCGCTTCACCGCCTCATCATGCGCCCGCGTGACAGTTATCTCTCCCAGGCGTTGCCTAAATCGCTGTTTGGCAACGTGGCCGCATCGGTGGTCGGCGGCATCGTGGCCGACATCCCGCCGCCGCTGTTCGAGATAAACCAGGAAATCTGGCTTCAGGCGCTGGCCTTCACGATCCTCAATGCCGCCGAACGCGAGGAATGGTTCTCGATGACGGGGGCGCCGGGACGCCGCGTCGAATGGCTGCTGGGCCGGGGCGTCGCGAAGGACTGCGTCCGGCGCTACCTGCTCGATTGCCATCAGCAATTGTGGGCCTCCTCAGACATTCCCATCTGGGCGGACGACTCGGGCAAGCCGCATCCGCACGGTGCTTGGCAAGACAAGACACCCCTGTTCATCGACTTGTCGATCGCCCACACCCCGGGCCTCATCGCCGCCGCTATCGTTGCCAATGCCCGAATTGGCATCGACGTCGAGCGGATCGGTCGCGAACTGAGCGAAGACCTCACCCGCGGGGTCTTTACGCCCGAGGAACACGAGCTGGCCGCGCGCTCCGGCGAAGGCCCCATCGCCATTCTCCGGTTCTGGTGCGCCAAGGAGGCGCTCTCCAAGGCTCTGGGCACGGGCATCCGTTACAGCCCGAGCGATTTGCGCGTCTGCGAGTTGGATGCCGCCACAGGAACCCTGAGCATGACGGTCACCGGACAGTGGCTCAACGCCTTTCGCCAGCTCCGCGGACACACCATCCCGGTCAAGACCACGCTGTTCCAGGAGCACGTCTTCGCCTCCTGCGTCCTCCCCCTCGGCATTTCCGGCGGCGTCGTCTGAGCGGCGTCACAGCCGGATCAGATCGCGATGCGCGCCGTCGTCGTGCGGGTTGACGTGGATCATCACGTCGCCCACCTCCGGGTGGTTGCGGAAAACCAACTGCTTCACGCAGTCGGCGATGGCGTGCGAGGCCAGCACGGTCATCTGTGGGTCGATTTCCAGCTTGAGGTCGATGATGAGGAATTGCCCCGAACGGCGGCCGCGGATCTCATGAACATGCTCCACCCCCGCGACGGCGGCCGCGTCTTGCCGGATCGCCTCGAGCGCGACGCGCGGCAGCGCGGCGTCAATCAGATCGTCAAACGCCTGCTTGAACGTACCCGCCCCCATGCGGATGATGAACACCGCCGTCACTGCGGCCATCGCCGGATCGAAGTAGAACCACCCGCACGCCGCCGCGCCCGCGCCGACCGCGGTCGCCACCGAGGAGAGGGCGTCCTTGCGGTGATCCGCCGCCAGCGCCTCCAGCGTGGGGCTGCCCAGCAGCTTCGCGCGGATGCGGGTGTATCGGGCCGCCGCCTCTTTCGTGACGACCGTCAACAGCGCGACTGCTGGCGCCGCCCAGTGGACGGTTTCGACCTGGTGAAAAATGATCACATGGGCGGAATCGACGACGAGCCACAGACCGGTGGCCAGAATGCCGATGCCGACCAGCAGCGCCGCCAGACTCTCGATCTTGCCGTGCCCGTAGGGGTGGTCCGGATCGTACGGCTTGCGGCTCATCCGCATCGCCCACAACATGGCCGCCGAGATCAACAGGTCACAGCCGCTTTCAAACCCATCGGCCCGCAAGGCGGCGGAACGCCCCCAGATGCCGGCGCCGAATTTGGCCAACAGCAGCATCACGTTGAGAGCCACACCCAGAAAAATCACCCGGTCGGCGAGATCAAAACGGTCTTTACGTTCTACATATCTTTTCATGATGAGCCCGTGTGGGCCGCCTGTGTGTGGTGAGACGCATCCACGCGCGCTTGAGACTGCCTTAGCAAAGCCCCAATTTGCACCCATAGTACTGTGCCGAGACGCAGGATGTCAACGGTTTACTCCCGATGGTCCGATTACTCCCGAATTGACGCCATGCCCCCTTCCGCATACACTAACGCACGTTTAGCCCACCCAGGTCTGGAGGGGCGGGAGCACGGAGGCAGCGCGTATGGCGTCTTCTAAACAAGCGGCTTTTTTAATTCCATGCGGCCTAATCTTCCTGGGCGTTGGCGCGGGATTCGGTTTCTTTTCGGTGCGCACGCTGCTGCGCGCCGAGACGATGCGCGCCTGGCGCGAGACCCCGGCCACGGTGCTCGCGTGCAGTCTGGACATTTCCCGCGGGTCCAAGGGAGGGTCAACCTACCGCGTGTCGGCTTCCTACCGCTACGAGGCGGACGGCCGGTCTCACATCGGCGAAAGGGTGACGCTTCATTCCGGGTCGGATAACATCGGCCGTTTCCACCAACGGGTCCATGCGACGCTGGATGCCTGCAAGCGAAACAACCAGCCCACGACCTGCTGGGTCAATCCGGCTGACCCGACAGAGGCCATCCTGATCCGCACCATCCGACCCGAACTCGTTGTCTTCTTTCATCTTTTCGTGCTCGCCTTCGGCGGCGTCGGCCTCGGCATCGTGGTCTATGGCCTAACCCTGCTGACCCCCAGAAAAGTGACTCGTGATGGCCTAATCGCCATGCGTGACCCCTATGCGCACTGCGGGTTGGTCGCCGTGGCCGTCGTCCTGAACGGCTACATCGGTTGGACGCTGTGGATGGAGTGGCGCGTGCTGTCCCCCGATCTCCTTCCGTGGTATGCGTGGCTTCCCGCCGCTGCCGGCCTGCTGCTCGCGATCATCGCCGGGCACCGCTGGGCGCGATTCCGGCGCTTCGGCGTGAGCGTGCTGGCGCTTTCGTCCGCAACCGTTGTGACCGGCGGACCCCTCTCCGGCACGCTGCGCATACCCGCGAAGCGGCCGTTCAACGCCGACGTGGAGCTGAAGCTGACCTGCGTGCGCCAGTACACCACCGGAAGCGGCAAGCACCGGAGCACGAACCGCGATGTGCTGTGGCAGGATGAGACCTGTGCGCCCACGCACGCGTCCGGCGCTTTCGAAACACCGGTGCCCGTGCGATTCGCACTTCCGGCCGATCAACCCGCAACGACGGCCAATGGCGGTTGCGACGGCGTCTATTGGCAATTGACCGCTTCCGCCAGCATGACGGGAGTGGATTACAAGGCCGTCTTTGACATTCCGGTGCGTCAAACCAAATCCTCCGTCGATCCGTTGCCGTCATGAAACCACTTCCCGCCCCATTGCTCGCCGACCTTCCGCTCCGCCACGACAGGCTGCGCGCCGCGCTGGCCGCCGCGCGCGCCGACGCGTTGATCCTCACGCTGAACGCCGACCTGATTTACGCCTCTGGAACCGTTTTTGGCGGATGGTTCTATCTGCCGGCATCGGGAGCACCGGTTTGTTTCTTCCGCCGACCGTCCGACTTCGCATCGCGTATTCCCGGTTTCGAGGCTGTCGCTGTCCGCCGCCCGGATCAGATTGCGGAGCACCTCGCCGCCGTCGGCCGCCCCGTTCCCACCCGCCTGCTCCTCGAGGGCGACGAACTCCCCGCCTCGGAATGGTTCCAGCTCGCGCGGGTCTTCCCCGGCGCCGAGCTGCTCAACGGCACCCCGCACATTCGCCTGGCGCGGGCCGTCAAGACCGACTACGAACTCGCCCGTATGCGCACCTCCTGCCGCCTGCACGCCGAAACCATCGCCACGTTCCCCGCGCTCTACCGGCCGGGCATGACCGATCTCGAGTTCTCAATCGCCCTGGAGCACGCCATCCGCCTGCGCGGCAGCCTCGGCCTATTCCGCGCCTTCGGCGGCCGCATGGAGCTGTTCATGGGAAGCGTGCTCGCCGGCGACAACGCCGAAACGCCGTCGGCGTATGATTTCGCCCTGGGCGGAGCGGGGCAGGATCCGGCCATCCCCGTCGGCGCCACCGACGCGCCGCTCAGGCCCGGCACGACGGTCATGGCGGACATCGGAGGCAACTTCACCGGCTACATCTCCGACTGTTCCCGCACCTACGCCATCGGCGACCTCCCCGGCCGCGTCCGGGATGCGCACCAGGTCTCGATCGCCATCTGCGAGTCGCTGGCCGCCGCCGCCCGACCCGGCGTCCGCTGCGACACCCTTTACGCGCTGGCCCTGAAACAAGCCGAATCGGCCGGATTTGCCCGCCATTTCATGGGCTTCGGACAGCAGGCCAAGTTCGTCGGGCACGGCATCGGCATCGAGATCAACGAGCTGCCGGTGCTGGCGCCGCGATCCGACGCCGTGCTGGAAGCCAACATGATTCTGGCGCTCGAGCCCAAATTCGTCTTTCCCGGCATCGGTGCCGTTGGAATTGAAAACACCTACGCCGTCACCGCCGCTGGTTTGGAAAAGCTCACCTGCTGCGACGAGTCGCTCATCACGCTTGCCTGAGGCCCGTCATGTACAAGCTCACCGTCTACGTCCCGGCCACCCATCTGGAAGCGGTCAAGACCGCGCTCTTCGACGCCGGGGCCGGCCGTCAGGGCGCCTACGACCGGTGCGCGTGGCAAGTGCTCGGGCAGGGCCAGTTCCGTCCGCTGCCCGGCAGTTCGCCGTTCATCGGTCAGGCCGGATCGGTCGAGTCCGTCGCGGAATACCGGGTCGAGATGCTCTGCCCAGAGGATCGGGCCACCACCGTGATCCGCGCCCTGCGGGCCGCCCACCCGTACGAAGCGCCCGCCTTCGACCTGGTGCATCTGCGCGACATTACGGGTTAGCGCGAGGAGTCCATTTCCGATTATGAAACACCACGTGCTGATCGTATTCGTGCTGCTGAACGGGTTTAATTCCGGCGCACAATCCCTTAACAATACCAAACATGATGGTTACCGTCCGATTTGGTTTGAACTCCGGCAGAGATTCGAATACGGCGATAAATACTCGGGTGCGCTGGGCACCTACACGGCCGATCATATTCCACTGGCCATCTATTCTGCAAAAGCCGATAAGACCTTCTTTGTTTATGGAGGAACAACCGTTGAGAAGGAGCGTCACCTGCTGTGCATGATTGGCGAATTCGACCACAAAACCGGCCTGGTTTCAAAGCCCACCGTGGTTTTCGACAAACCCGGGGTAGACGATCCTCACGACAATCCTTCCCTGATGATTGATGACGAGGATTACCTGTGGGTTTTTGTCAGCGGTCGCGGACGTAGACGCCCCGGATTCAAATACAAAAGCAAAAAACCACTCACGATTAACGAATTTGAGCAGGTTACCGAAGAGGAAATGACGTATCCGCAACCCTGGAACACCGCTTTGGGATATTTTCACTTCTTTACCAAATACGCCGGTTCGCGGCAGTTATTTTTCGAAAGCAGCGCCGATGGCACGCATTGGACGGACGATCAACTGCTTGCAGCCATTGCCGAAAACACAGGGGAGTCGTCGGGGCATTATCAGGTCAGCACTATTTTTGGCGGCAACACGCTGGGCACCTTTTTCAATCGGCACCCACAGGGAAATGTCGATAAGCGAACTGACCTGTATTACCTGCAGACGGACGACTTGGGAAAAACCTGGAAGAACGCGGGAGGTGAACCGGTTAACGTACCGTTGCTGCAGCCTGAAAATCCTGCGCGGGCGTTGGAATATCAGTCACAAGGAAAAAATGTTTATATCAACGATATGGGTTTCGATAAAGACGGAAAACCGATTTGCCTCTATATCCGAAGCGGCGGTCACGAACCCGGACCTAAAAGTGCGCCCTACGAATGGTGCTTAACAAAATGGACGGGACGCCAATGGGAAACCACCGTCATCACCCAGTCAGACCACAATTATGATATGGGAAGCCTGTACATTTCTGAAAATAAATGGAACGTTATCGGGCCCACTGAACCCGGACCACAAAAATGGGGCGTTGGGGGTGAATTGGCTATCTGGGAATCCACTGACTGCGGCAAAAACTGGAAAAAGACGCTCCAATTGACGTCCGGAAGCACGTTCAGCCATTCGTATGTCCGCCGACCGGTTGACTACAAGCCGCCGTTTTGTTTCTTCTGGGCCGATGGCGATTCGCACACATTCAGCAAATCAGAATTATATTTTGGAGATGAAGAGGGAAACATCTGGAAGTTGCCGTATGACATGAAAGAGGATTACGAAAAACCGGTGAAAATGGGTCAGCGCAAATAGACTGCGTGAGCAACTGGCGTTTTCTCTTCCCCCATAATTTTGAGGTCTTGTAGTCTGTACAGATTTATGAAAGAAGGAGCGCGTGACATGAGCCAGCCGCAGACCCTCGCCCTGATCCATACCAGCATGGTCTTTCTCACCGTCGAAACGATGATGAAGGATCTCTTCGCGGAAATCCTGCCGGGAGTCCGGTTGATCAACATCGTGGACGATTCGCTGTTGCCGGACGTCATGAAAGTCGGCGGCATTCCGCCCGCTGTCACGTCCCGCATGGCCGATTACATCGTCGCAGCGGAAAAGACAGGTGCGGCTGCCATCCTGTCGCTGTGTTCCTCGCTGGGCCCGGCCGTGGATGCCGCCGCACCGCGCGTGAAGATACCGGTCATTAAGATCGATCAAGCCATGGCCGAAAAGGCCGCTGCTGATGGACAGCGCATCGGCGTCATGGCCACGGTGCCGACCACCCTGGGCCCGACTTGCGACCTGATTCGGGCGCAGGCGGATCGTGCCGGCAAGGCCATCTGTATCGAGCGATGTCTTGTGGCAGGTGCTTTCGAGTCGCTGATGGCGGGCAAAAGGCGGTGCACGACGAAAAGGTCTTCGATGCCGGACGGGAACTGGCTGGCAAGGTGGATCTCATCGCCTTTGCACAAGCTTCGATGACGCGCCTGGCGCCCCGGATGGGCGAGTTGACCGGACGCTCGGTGCTCACCAGCCCGCGGCTCGGCATCGAGCGCGCCAGAGATGTTCTGCAAAGTCTCCGGCAGGAGGGCGGTCGTTGATTGACACCCCAGCCATCGTGGTTTTTGATGACGATCCCACCGGCACCCAGACGGTGCATGGGGTGAGCGTACTGACGACCTGGGCTGTCGCGGACTTGGAGAAAGTCCTGCGCACGGAGCGGCTTTTTTACCTGCTCACCAACTCCCGCGCCCTGACCTCGCGGGAGTCGGAAGCCCTGCACCGGGGTCTGATGCGCAACCTCCTTGCCGCAGCCCGGACTGCAGGCCGTGAAATCGAGATCGTGAGCCGCTCCGATTCCACGCTGCGCGGCCATTATCCGCTTGAGACCGACGTGATCCGTGAGGAACTGGAGCGGGCGAGCCGACCGGTGGACGCCGAATTAGTGATCCCGTTTTTTGGGGAAGGCGGACGGGTGACCCGGGACGATGTTCACTACGTCATCGAGAATGATCGGCCGACGCCCGTTTCAAAAACTGAATTTGCGCGCGACTCCACATTCGGCTACCAACACTCCAACCTGCGGGAGTGGATCGCCGAGAAAACCGCCGGACGTATTCGCGCCGAAGACGTGGGATCGGTGACCCTGGCCGATATTGCCGCGGGGAGTGCGGCCGTGGCGTAAGCGTCTCACCAACCGCATGTCTGCCGGGCGGCGAGGACCGGGTCAACCAGCGGGAAGAGTTGATGCCTGGCGCACCCATCGTTCGGGAATGAGCGATGAGATTTGGCCGGTCGTCATCAGCG
>Ga0194113_10001824_pt1 | contig 29118 bp, 25 predicted proteins | sample TA2MahC200mmetaG_FD_146193 | JGI IMG/M metagenome (GOLD analysis project Ga0194113, IMG submission 146193) | Freshwater microbial communities from Lake Tanganyika, Tanzania - TA2015017 Mahale Deep Cast 200m | ecosystem: Environmental > Aquatic > Freshwater > Lake | place: Tanzania: Lake... | reverse complement strand
TATCAGTCCTATACGTTCCACTACGAGAGGAGGTTGAGGTTCATCTAATTCCTGATGTAGAGAGGGATGTCTTGGAGGTTCGAGTATGGCACGATAACCTAATGGTGCAGTCGGTTACCTACCCGCTAAAGGAGTTCCCAAGAGTCCACTTTTGAATTTTACAGCAGTCCACTTTTCAACTTTTCCTAACATGTTCTCAACGAGGGGTAAATGGAAGCGTACTTTGCCAGGTCTACAATTCTAATTGGGATGCGGGATGCAAAAGTCATTCTGGGTTTTGGAAGACACAATATAAAACTACGTGAAGACACACTCAGCTGGTGTCATTGCTGCAAAAACGTAGAAAAGTCACATAGTGGCCATTTGAGGCATTGGCATGGATCCTTTGCGTCACGTGCCGCGTGCTAGCATGGACGAAGACAACGAGACGTTCAGCCGATGACTGTAGGTTTTGCAGACCGAAATCTTTTCCGCAGAGCGGCAGCAGACTACTGTATAATGTCAGATTATTTTACAGGTAAGGATCGCAATTGGGGAGAGGATAATGAAAGAAAAAAGGTGTGTGGTAGCCGACGAAGGCGCAGAGCAGTTAGCATTGTTTCGCGGTATCGGTCTCTTTTCGGCATCGAAATGAGCAACTTCGAGAAGCTTACGGCCTTGGGAGACTTATACGCAGGGAAGAAACAGCTGCTGGTGATCTGAAGGCGAAAATCAGAAAATATCACAGCAGTCATTTTCCTATGTTTTGTGAAGGTTCATTGCCATTCCATGAGTAATGACTGAGGTTGATAATGGCTCTGGCTGCTTGTCCCATACTGTGGAAAACGGGTATTCTAGCCTCAGCCAGTTTTCGCTCTGTTTCGAGACGTCGCATTTCGGCTGACCCTGGAGGCAAAACAACCACCATGGGCTTGTCGTGTCTATTTTTCAAATCTACGAGGACAGCATTTATGGACTGTACTTGTTCCCAAGACAGGTATTTCAAGAGTACCCCCATATCTTCTTGCACTAACGTGATGTCAATGGAAGAATCAGCAAGAACTAATTCGATGGCCTTCTCAATAATAGCAGGGCTACCAAAAGCCTGGCCAATATCAACCGGGTTGCGCAAAATAGTTCCGACTTGGCCCAGAAGCCCGGTCAGTTTGCCAGTAGTTTCTTTTGACAGAGGGGGCACGTTAAGTCCAAGTTCAGCGCAGGCATCGCTTGCTGCGACAGAGATGCCACCACCACCATCGGCAAGTCCGCTAATAATGGCTACATTGTTGCCGTGCCATCGGCCTATTTGTTGAAAGATTAGTAATGTATCGGTTAGTTCTTCCAAGCTATGAACCTCAATGGCACCTGCCTGTTTTAAGGCTGCTGACCAGATAGTAGCTGGATTAGCTGAAAAACCAGTGCCGGATGTATCTGTAGTACTATCTTCCGGTTTGGTGTTTTTCCATATGATTAGCGGCTTTCTTTGAGCTACTTGCCTGATCGTTTTCAGTAGAGTAGAGGGATCTCCAACATCTTCAACATAGACACCGATAATAGAGGTTTTCGGGTCCGCTGCCATATACTCTGTGAAATCAGTGCTACTAAGGTCAACGCCATCGCCGAAGCTGATTCCTTTGCTATAATGGATACCCCTAGCCTCTCCTAGCTCGATCAACCTTTCCCCAATGTAGCTACTTTGGGAAATGAAGGCTACAAACCCAATCTTGTCTACCTTTCCTTTAGGCCCATAAGGAATTCTGCTCTCAGGGCAGTAGATACCGAGACAGTTAGGACCAATGATACGGAAACCGCCCAGGCGTGCTTTCCTCAGCAGTTCCTCTTGAAACGCTTGTCCCAAACTAGGCTGTGCCTTGTCGAGGTCACTACCAACAAGGTGAACGGCTTTCACCTGCTTTGCAGCGCAATCATCCAACAGACTAAATACCAATCCGTTAGTCGTGTAGATGATCACATAATCCACGATGCCCGGAATTTCGCTGAGGCTGGGATAAATCTTCAATCCCTGGAGATGCCCTCCGTGTGGGTTAACCAGATAAACACCACCGCTAAAACCAGCATCTACGATAGTTGTTAGCCAGAAAAAGCCAGCTTTTGGCGCATTTTGGCAAGCATCAACCAAAGCAATAGTCCTAGGGTAAAAGATAGGTTGTAATTCCTCAAGGATTTCTCTTTGGGATAATCCGGTCACAAAGCGATTTTAACATAAGTAACCGGACAACGTAAAGCAATTGTTGTGCATGTCTGACTCCATTACTGCATCTCCAGTGTGCCACATCACCCATATCTTTTTCGCCCCTTCCAATTCCCTCTTCGGTTCATCTCTTACTCTACGAAGCTCTGTCCTGTAGAAACTCGATGCCATTTCGCTTGGTTGTCATGTCACCGCCTTTGTTTCTCGTTCTCTTTAGAGCCACGGCTACAGTATATAATGCCTAGTCTAATCAAGAAGAGTAATCCAAGAACGACCTATAAAAATAGATTGCTCCTACCATATAGCAAATGGCTCCGCCTGAAGTAAGACGTCGTTAGGCTACGACAAACGCAAGTGCGAGAATCTCGAGGGGAACGGAGAGTTTGGTTTGCATGCTATAATTCAAACATATAGGTTGGCGATACTAACCATAAGCAAGCAGAACCGTCAGGGTTTTGAGTTACCTGCGGTTACTCATGTTGATGAGGTAAGTTATGTGCCACTGGACGCGGTGGCATCCTATACTTTGTTTTCTCGCTGGTATCTGCAGGTACGAGCAGGGGGGCAATGATATGGACATCAAAAAAGGGGGTTACTGAATGAGCCGGCATTTTCACCGGAGACGTGGTGCTTCCCATTGCTATACTTGACAGGCTCCTCCGTTATGGCACCGTGATTAACATTTGGGGATGGGCATATCGGTTTCGTGACAAACTTTAAGCAGGGCATAGTCGCTGTTTCTCTAACCCCCCACATCTGCCGAGAAAAAGACAGCACTAGTGGAGAGGAGCACAGTGTAGACGGCTGGCCAAGTAATACTCAGGGGACTGAGGAATTTTAAATCGCCCCAAGTGGGGGGCATTCTGTCTAAAGTAGGAAAAAATTAAAACGCCCCTTGACGCTCTTTTTTGCTTGTCTGATTGGAGTTCCCTCTCAGCGGACAGACCTACGGATATGATTAGGAAAGTCTCCTTTTTAACTTTATAGAGGGGTCAGTTAGCTGTTACCCAACATGGCTTGCTACATTTTACTCGGTGAGCTTACCTGCCGTATCGAGCGTATAAACCTATTCTACTGTGACCTTCGCCAAAACAGTGCCAAAGCCGCCACACTCCACTCCAGTATCAGGGCAGTGAACCCAATAAGTAAACTCTCCCTTCGGATCCTGTCCTTGGGCATACCGGTCGAGGATAACCTGACAAGTGGGTGCCAGAGTTGCAAGCAGAGCAATGCACATCTGGCTTCCTGGGGCTTGGTCGTCAATTCGGATAGCTCCATTAGCTCGAATAAAATAGCGGGCACCAGCCTTATGGACTGCGCAGTTCCTAGCTTCGATTATCTCGGCGATAATCTTGCGCCGTACCATCAGTGGCCCAGCAGCTAGAACGGATTTTCGATATGGGTCGGCAAGGATTTTGGCCATCTCACCATTTGAATATCCCAGCCCCGCTTGAATTTTCTGCCACATCGTATCGCTCATAGAACTCCTTTCTGTTTCTTTGCATCATTGGCAGGGTGACCAACCAATGTCTAAGAGGACTTCATTAAGCCTGAAACAGGTCTCACAAAGGGACATAGCACATTGAACCAACTAGGCAATGTTTCTAGAGCTTCATTGAGGGCACAATCCATGAGGGCAATAATTGCTCCGTAGGGGCGAGAGCAGGAGGGCTTAGTCCCAATAATTTTAGGGTTTGACCGTAGTACTCTCAGAAGATGATCCAAACGTGGGGGTGTAAAGCAGCACATCGATAAAAGAGCCTGATGCAGTTCCATCATCCCCCCCACGGTAGCATAGTCCTGTGCGATGATACCCCCTTCCATCACCGAGCACAGATGCCCGAAATTGATAAAGCGAATTGAATCTAGGGTATTGTTCATATTGAACAGTCGAGTCCTGGATACGTCATCCATGTCTGAAACAAGAAGCTTGTGCAGTATTACAGCGAACTTCGACACATCAAAATTCACCCACTCGACCTTAAATTTGCTTGGGTCGATAGCTCTGTTCCGTTCTAACTCTTCAAAGCTGTTCTCAGAAATGCGTTTAAAATCTATTCCGCCGTCATCTATTCTGTCAAAAATCAATACAGATGGCATATCGGGCGACCTCGAACTGCAAACTGTATCAGCCATCGCTATCTGCGGATACCAGAAACTTTCTATTATCGCAGCCAATTGCTCTACTTGGTATGTTGTGAATCGCCCATTATTATAGACGTCAGCCAGACATCCCGCGAAAGCGAGGAACATTGCGTTTGTTTCGTGTACACCGCAACCAAAAGGAACCTCACCGAAAACGTATATCTCCAATGGTTTCAAATTCAAATGGAACTTTGAAGAAAGATATTCAAGAGACTGAGAAAACACCCGCTCCATTTTGGTTGAGTATAATTCATTAAGCATCCAACACTCTCGATAATTTGACCACTCGTAAATGTTACATTGTAAAGCACATTTGGCATACTTGATCCCGACAGTGACCCGTAAGTTCAGGGGTAGAACTATGGCCTTCTTGGAAACTAAGACTGACCAATCTCCCCACAAGAAAGCTGTACAAGGAGCCGAGTATGTAACCTCCATAAAAGTCAGTAATGATTCCTTTTGGGCGATGCTTAGGCACTCCTGTTGCTTGGATTTAATCAAGGTACTAATTGGACAGGTTTCGCTTTTTTCCCGTTCCAAAAGGGTAATAGCGAATCTGCCCTGGGCTTTCTTCAACTGGTAGAAAACCTGTCGTCGGGAGTAATGAAAGGTATTCATCAATTCGCGGATACTCATCTCCTCCACAACATAACAGGCTAGTATGCTCCACCACCTTAACTCTTTGACACGAGGTGTGAGATCTGAGGATGTAGCCGAAAGATTTCCCTCGTGTTCTTTGGGGTCTAACGGCCCGTGATAAACCTTCTTGGCTTTTCTACGTGCTTGGTCGAGGTTATCGAGTATAGTGGCCCTGACAATTTCGTAGACTGCAAGCCCAGTACCGTACTTACTTGCCGTCATTCCTGTGCGGGCGAGCCACAATCGGATACAATTCGAGTTGCTGAACGGGTGCTCGCTGAGTTTTGCTATGTTTCCTGTACGAACATGTGCTAGCAAAATGGCAATCATCTCTGGCGACCACCACTCATCGCTCTCTTCAGTCGATTTTTGCACTACTTTTGTAACCATTATCCTAGCCACAGCAAAGGATAGTATCTATACTTTTAATCAGTATTAACATTAAAATTCTTGCAAAATTAACATGAAATGTCAATGGCAACATACCAGTCAGGATTGCGAGTGTAAGCTAGGGGTGGAAACTATTGGGGAAATTCTTAGAGTGGAGAGTGTATCGGTTACCTTCGGTAAAGTCAGGGCTGTTGACAACGTGACGCTAGAAGTTGCCCAAGGCGAAATCCTTGCCGTAATCGGACCTAATGGAGCTGGAAAAACGTCTCTGCTAAATTGCATTAATGGCTTCTATCGCCCTGAGAGAGGCGAAATATACTTTGAAAACAAACCAATTGCTCGTCGTCCTCGACACGAGATTGCAAAGCTAGGAATTGCACGGACATTTCAGAACATTAACCTTTACGATCACCTTTCCACCCTGGACAACCTACTAGCTGGCAGGCATTCACATATGAGCACGGGGCTGCTAACAGGAGCGTTATTTTTTGGAAAGGCTAGGCAGGAGGAAATAGAACATCGAGAAAAGGTAGAACAGATAGTGGATCTGCTCGATTTGCAACCAATAAGGAAAACACCGGTGGCATTTTTGTCGTATGGATTGCGTAAAAAGGTAGAGCTGGGGAGAGCCTTGGCTATGGAACCCAAGCTGCTACTTCTAGATGAACCCATGGCTGGGATGAATGTGGAAGAGAAGGAAGACATGGCTAGATACATTATTGATATTCAAGAACTGCGAAAGCCGTCAATTATGCTCGTTGAGCACGACATGGAGGTAGTAATGGATATTTCCGATAGGGTGATTGTCCTTGACTTTGGTCATAAAATTGCAGAGGGTACACCAAGAGAGATTAGTACTGACCAGCGTGTTGTGTCAGCTTATTTGGGAGAAGAAATCCAAAGTTAGTGTGGCAAAGAGTTCAAATACTGAATACCGGCGAAGATATGATGGGTGATTTAGACACTTTTCCAAAGATCATAAGACACAATTATGAGAAGTACGGGCATACAAAGATAGCCATGAGATGCAAACGCTTTGGCATATGGAAGCATATTACATGGGCTGATTTTTACAAATCCATGAACCATCTTTCACTCGGATTGAAGCAGCTTGGCTTAGAATGGGGTGATAAGGTCTTTATCCTGGGGGATAACGAGCCAGAATGGCTTTATGCTGCCTACGCAGTCCAAGCAGCAGGTGGCATCTTTGTCGGTGGCTATAGTGATTCTACCGCAAATGAGTTGAAATATTACATAGAAGATTGCGATGCTAGATTGGTATTTGCTGAGGACCAAGAGCAAGTTGACAAACTTTTATTCCTCAAGACTCAAGTGCCAAGCTTACAAAAAGTGATTTATTGGGATCCAAAGGGACTCTGGAGTTACCAAGATCCTCTTTTGATGAGCATGGAAGAAGTTGAACAAATTGGCAGACAATATGGTGAGGGACATCCGGGTGAATTTGAAAGAATCTTGGAACAAACTAGAGGAGACAATGTCGCCTTAATTGCTTACACATCAGGTACCACCGGACTCCCTAAAGGAACTATGCTCACGCATCAGGGTTTAATAGAAATGGCGAGAAACCTACTACAGATTGACCCTATATATGAGACAGATGAGCTAATGTCTTATATACCGCTAGGTTGGCCGGGTGATTTCGTGTGTACCATACACAGAGCGCTTATTGCTGGGGCCATAGTGAATTTTGCTGAAGCACCAGATACTGTCGAGGCAGATATAAGGGAAATAGGTGCAACAGAGGCACTTTTATCGCCTAAATTGCTTGAAGCCAGGATGAAAGAGGTCGAAACAAAGATTTCCCGCGCCACTGGAGTAAAAAGATGGTATTACCATTTATTGATGCCTGTCGGCTATAAGGTTGCCAGCCTCAAACTCACCAATATGAGAGTTTCTTTATTCTGGAGAGTGCTATACGGAGTAGCCAATTGTCTTTTGTTTAGGCCGTTGAAAGATAGGTTGGGATATTTGAAGACCAGGCTTATTTTCAGTGCTGGAGCCACTATTGCTCCCGAAGCTTACTCTTTTTATCATGCCATAGGAGCCAATTTGAAGTGCTCCTATGGTATTTCTGAAGGTGGGGGGGTAATTACGCTACACAGAGATGATATTCAAAAGGATTCGGTTGGGCCTTTGCTCCCCAATATCCAAGCAAGGATTTCCGACATGGGAGAAGTCCTTCTGAGGACACCTGGCATGTTTATGGGGTATTATAATAATCAACAATCGTATAATAAATCAGTAAAAGATGGTTGGTTTTACACTGGCGATTACGGTTATATTAATGACCTTGGTCATCTGATCATCTTTGATCGCATGACAGATATGATCACCATGGCCGATGGAACCAGATGTTCGCCCCAATATATAGAAAGCAAATTGAGAGTTAGTCCTTATATTGCTGAGGCTATGGTAGTTGGTCATGGGCAAGAGTATCTAAGTGCAATAATGGTCATAGACTACAATACGGTGGGAAGATGGGCTGAGGAACACGGCTTTTCCTACACGACGTATACAGATTTGTCTCAGAAGTCGGAGATATATGAACTGCTGTCTCAAGAACTAAAGCGATTCAACCGGGAAATGACACCTGGATTGAGAATCAGAAAGTTCCTAGTGCTTCACAAACAATTGGACGCAGATGATGCAGAGCTGACTCGGCTAAGAAAGCTAAGACGGCATTATGTTGAACAGCACTATACTAGTGAAATCGAGGCATTATACACAAATAAGTCAGAGGTGCTGGCTGAAGCGACCGTTGTCTACCGCGATGGACAGACGCGGAACATGATAGTGCGAATCAAAATTGAGACTGTAGAGGAGTGACTCGCGTTGATCGGTCAGCTTTTAATTACGGGCTTTATAATAGGGTTAGTTTATGGGGTAGTTGCCCTAGGATTCGTGCTGATCTATAAAGCAAGCGGCATCATTAATTTGGCTCAGGGCCAAATCCTTATGGTTGGCGGTTTCTTAGGTTGGGTTTTCTTTTCTCAGTTCGGACTTCCGTTCCCATTAGCTTTTATTCTCACGTTGGTTGCTAGTTTTCTGCTTGGAGTAGTGATAGAGCGATTTTTTATACGTCACCTTATTGGTGAACCTCTATTGGCGATAATTATACTCACACTTGGATTATCTATCCTTATGAGCGGGATAGCGATGATAATATGGGGCCATGAGGTACATATTTACCCCGACTTTGATTGGTTACGAGGTACGATATCAATGTTTGGAATCGGCATTGATCGCAAATACGTTTTTTCCTTTGCAATCGCTGTGGCATGCCTCTTCTTATTTGCGTCTTACTTCAGATACGCAAGTTCAGGGATTATGATGAGAGCTGTTGCTGATGACCAGTTGGCAGCCCAGTCAGTAGGAATTCCTATTAGACGTGTTTTAAGCAACATATGGGGGATTGCATCTTTAACTGGAGGAGTAGGCGGGATAGTCTTGGGGTTTCTGGTAGGCGTCACCACCTTTGGTACACCAGCGGTCGGGTTAAAGGTTCTGCCTATTGTCATTTTGGGCGGACTGGAGTCACTACCGGGAGCCATCTGTGGGGGTATTATCGTGGGTATCGCTGAGATGATCTGCGGTTTCTATTTGGATCCTATCGTTGGTGGGGGAACGAAAGATTTGATACCTTTTGTTCTTATGCTTGGAATATTGCTATTTAGACCGTATGGTATCTTCGGCTTGGTTAGAATAGAAAGAGTTTGAGGAAGAAGTGCATTTACCTTGTGGAACCTTCAACGATAGTTATGCGAAGGACATTGCTTACGTAAGAACCAAGGAGCAATGGATAATATTGGTAGCTTCATTGGTTTTCTTTTGCATTTTACCTCATTTGGTTGGTCACTACTTTACCGGTATTTTCATCCAGGTAGGAACCACTGTGATTATTGTTATGGGGCTTAATGTACTGACCGGCTACACGGGTCAAATTTCGCTTGGTCAAGCTGGTTTTGCTGCTTTGGGAGGCTACACTTCAGCGATCGCAAGTGGCTATTATGGCGTCCCGTTTTGGTTTTCGGTGCCAATAGCGGCAACAATTTCCGGTGCCATCGGTACTATGCTTCTGCTGCCTGCTCTGAGACTCAGGGGATTCTATGTGGCACTTGCAACTCTGGCTGCTCAAATTGTCATTACTTGGGGAGTAATCCGATTACCATGGAAAGGAGCTGCTGCTTACTCGCTCAGTTCCCCAGAGCTGCTAGGGATAGATTTCGCAAACCCTGTCAACTATTATTATGTCGCGCTTGCGTGTCTAATCCTCATTACATTTTGTATAAGAAATCTCACTAGGACGCGTGTTGGGCGTGCATGGATGGCTATCAGAGACAATGACTTGGCTGCCGAGTTATTGGGGATCAACTTGCTTGCTTATAAAGTAAGTGCCTTTTTCGTATGTTGCTTTCTAGCTGGATTAGGTGGGGCTTTATGGGGACATTATGCAGGTAGCGTAAGTGTTGATTTCTACGGGTTGGACCGCTCGATCTGGTATCTTGGATATCTGGTAGTTGGTGGAATGGGAACCATGCTCGGACCCTTCGCTGGTACCATCTTTTTCCTTGTTTTGAATGAGGTTTTGGTTTTTGCTGTAGGAGCCATAGCTGGTGGCTATGTTGCTGGCTCAACCTACTTTGTGTTGGCTAGGGATGTAGCTTTTGGGGCGATATTTGTTCTATTCGTTCTTTTTGAACCCAGAGGAATTGCCCATCGTTGGGGGTTGGTACGAAGTTACTATAGACTTGCTCCGTTTAGCTACTGAAAGGAGGTGGTGTGCAATGAAATGGTGACGATAAAAAGGTTCATCTGACAACTGCGCTGATTTTTAATTTTAAGGAAGGAGGAAATTATGGTTTACAGGCTTAAGTTGGTAAGTGTAGTGTGTACGTTGATTTTGTTGGTTGCTTTGGTATTAACCACTTGTGCCCCAGCCAAACCAGTTACGGCAGAGAAAAAAGTTAAGATAGGCTTACTCACGTTTGATACCGGAGCCGTGTCTGACTGTGGGTTTCCCAGTGCATTGGGAGCCCATGACATTGTGAGATACTATAACGATACCGATGGCATCCCCGGCACAGAAGGAATGAAGATCGACCTTGTCCGGATCGACCACGGTTACGACATACCTCGTGCAGTTGCCGCTTACGACAAGATGGTACACCAGGACAAAGTACTCGGCATAGCGAGTTGGGGTAGTTCTCCAAACGATGCACTGAGGGATAAGGCAATCAAAGACGGCATAGCTGTAGTTACTTGTGGGTGCGCTCATGACCTACTTTGGCCAGTCACAGTCTGGTTCAGTGCCGGGCCTTCCTATCCTGATCTCGTCAGAGGTCTTCTAAAATGGTGTAAGGAGGTGGATTGGCCTAAGAAAGGGGAGTCACGAAAGCCGAAGCTGGCCTCAATTACTGCTGATAATGCCTTTGGCTGGTCTCATATTGTGGGCGTTTTGACCGGGGCAGAGATGTTTGGCTTTGAGATGATTCCACTGCAATTTGAACCTTTTGGTACTATGGATGCCACAGGTACAGCTTTAAAGCTAAAAGAGTATAAACCAGATTATATCCATATTGCTTTTACGCAGCACGGCATGTCAGTAGTATCGAGAGACTTGAAACGAGCAGGTGTCACCCCAAGCGCTCAATTAATTGGGTTTACAGCTGGTGCTGACCCAACGTGCATTCCTCGGTCAGAAGGTGGCATATCTGGGATTTATCTGTGGTCTCCTTGGGCTATGTTCAGCGAAGATTTGCCGGGCATAAATAAGCTGAAGGAAGTTTTGTTAAAGTACCACCCTAGCGCTGATCCCAATGTGCCTGTACTGGCACAGGGTTGCTTCTTTGCTGGCTTTGCCAGCATGGGAGTCCTACTTGAAGGGGTTGGTGCTGCCATCAGTGATAAGGGTTATGAAAATCTAAGTCGTGAGGCTGTTGTGCGTGGCATTGAAAGCTTGAAAGATGTGAATATGTGGGATGTAATGAGTGTAACCTGCTCAGGAGATGACCATCGCGCTGGACGGCAGATGAAAGTGGTACAACTCAAAGCGGATGGTAGCATGGTGCCGGTAAGTGGCTGGTTTGAGGTACCGGGATTCCCGGATTGGGAGAGGCGGGGGGAAAAATTGCCAAAAAGCTATATCCCTTAAAGAGACTTGAACAGGTCGCTTGTGCATATGAGTTCATTAAGGAGGGTGAAAAATGTGTAGAAAAGGAAGCATCGTGGGTGTTGTAGTTTTACTTCTCTTTCTATTTTCTTCAGTCGGAGCGGCTGGTTGTGCTGAGAAAAAGGCAGAGCTTTCTCCTTGCCCAATTAGTCTAGCCTACGTGGACAAGATTTTTGTCGCATCCTATTCTGACCCTGGTTTGATAGCCAAAGAACCCAAGCCAAACATTATTGCGATAGGCATAACTGTTTCTAATCCCAATAGCACTATGGTCGTCTTGAATGATCTGTCACCGGTGTTATACGTTGATGGAGTGCTATGGGGAGTTGCTTCCTTACCTGGAGAGATTTATGTTCCCCCAAATAAGGAAGTTAAGCTGGAATTTACTTTTAGCCCTTTAACTTTTGGATTGGTACAGCAGGTGTTGCTAGGTGAAGGCAAAACAGTGCCTGACGCTGTAAAAAGGGTATTGGGTATACTGGCAGCTATAGGCAAAGACCAAGCCGCGTATGAGGTCGAGGGTGGGGCAAGCTTTTCGTCCGAAGGAAGTACCCTAAGTCAGCCCTTGGACCTCAAGTGGGTACCCCAAAAATAGGCGATTTATAAAAAGTTTAGCGATAATACCTTGCAAGAATAAGAGCAGATGGTGCACATTTAAAGGACGGTGGATTTGTTATAGTCCGGTATACAGGGTAGTAACGTGTTAAAGATCAACAATATTGACGTGTTTTATAAGGATGTTATCTTTGTCCTTAAAGGGGTATCACTTGAGGTACAGGATACTGCAGTTGTGGCACTTCTGGGTAGCAATGGCGCTGGCAAAAGTACCACCCTCAAAGCAATCTCAGGTTTGTTGAAACCCGAGGAGGGTAAGGTTACTTCTGGTAACATTGAGTTTGACGGACGCAGGATAGAGAATCTGATGCCTGAAGAGATAGCAAGGTTAGGCATATTGCAAGTTATGGAGGGCCGACGAGTTTTCCCTCAACTTACGACTGAGGAAAACCTGAAGGCCTCAACTTCGACGGCCAGACGTGGCTTTGCTGCATCAACACTTTTAGGTAGGGTTTACCATTACCTTCCGAGGCTTAAGGAGCTTCGCCATAGCGTGGCCGGTTATCTCTCTGGTGGTGAGCAGCAAATGCTGGTTATCGGTCGAGCCCTTATGGCTAACGCAAAGCTAATGCTCCTTGATGAGCCTTCACTGGGGTTGTCACCTTTACTTGTACGCCATATCTTCGACATCATTAAAAGGCTTAATGAGGAAGAGAAGCTCTCGATTCTTTTGGTAGAGCAGAATGTCAAATTGGCTTTATCGTTAACAACTTATGGTTATATCATGGAGAACGGTAAGATTGTTTTGGATGGTCCTGCTGACAAGCTGCGGGAAAACGAGGATGTCAAGGAATTTTACTTTGGGCTAAAGCAAAGCGGAGCTAGGCGAAATTACAGAGAAGTCAAGCACTACAAAAGGCGAAAGCGTTGGCTTGGTTAGTGAAAGGAAACTCGAGTCAACCGGTATTGGGACTTAAGAATCAAGAAATGTAATGTTGTTGGGGGGGCATTGCTCGCGGAGTACATGGTCAGGTGTATGATGCCAAGTAATTTAGTTTGCTCCTAATGGCAATAGAGCTAATGCATGAAAGGAGGTTCTCAAGATTATGCAAAAGGTAAAGGTCAAGATATTGGGAATCAGTTGTGCTCATCGTAAGGGCAGGAACACCGCTTGGTTAACACTGTATGCACTTAAGGCGGCAGAGAAGTTTGGGCGGCGGATAAATAGAGTCGCTGAAATTGAAACTGAATTTATTGACCTCTCTCTCCCTGGCAAAGAAATAAGGCTGTGTGATGATTGTGACCAGCGCTGTGAGATACTTAATAAGGGGCTGCCTTGGAAGGGAACTGAAGTACCTCGCGGCTTTGCCTGTCCTATTGAAGACGACTATGTGGCGCGGGAGCTTCTTTCAAAAATGGCTCGGGCAGATGGGTTTATCTTTGGCTCACCGGTATTTACCTTGTCTTATACTAGCAAGTTTAGGCTGCTCTGTGACCGCTTAAGAGCTGGCATAGGCCAAGGTTACTTTACCAACAAGCCAGCTGGGGCAGTAACAACAGCCACCATGGCAATAGGAGGTCAAGAGAGTTGTCTTGAGTTCATGAGCATGTGCATAAGGGAGTTGGAAATGCTTCCGGCGCACTGGGGGCATGGAGCTTCTAGTGTAAGTGGCCCTCCCTATGGCCCTCTTCCTGTTGACGATGACGGCACGGCTATTGGAGTCAAGAAAGACAGATATGGCCAATGGATGGCAGCGCTTGTGGGTAGAAGAGTTGCTGAAGTAGCAGTGATGCAGAAGTTGGCGCAGCGTCAGTTAGGAAATCTTTACAAACAAGAATTCATTCAAATCTATCATCCACCTCATGGCGAAGCTTCGTGGGAATGGGCTCAACTGAATAAAGAGGATGAGGATTACATGATGAGCTTGGATTCCGACGCGCTTAAACGACTGGATGGTCTGGTAATTCGGACAAAAGACGGGCAAGACGAAGAGCTAACATGTAAGTTTCTAGGGCTGTCCTGCAGCCATAGCAAAGGTGACAACACCGCCTGGTTAGTGCTTCATTCCCTTAAGGGAATAGAAAGGTTTGGCCGTCGGCTTGCTGGAGTTGCTGGTTTTCAGACCGAGTTTATTGACCTTGCCGATAAGGATATAAAGCCTTGCCTAAATTGTAGCCGACGCTATGAGATTCCGAACAGAGGGCAACCCTGGAAAGGCGTTGAAATGCCTCAGGATTTCGGCTGTATCCTCACAAACGATTATTTGGCTCAAGAGATTATACCAAGGATGGGGCTAGTAGATGGCTTTATTTTTGGCTCACCTGTCTCCACGCTGACACCCAGCGGCAAATTCAGGTTGCTTTCAGAACGTTATGCCGCTAATATATGGAGAGGACACGTAACTAGCAAACCAACAGCAAATATAGCTGTGGGGTATGCTCCTAACAGTGGCCAAGATACCACCCTTCACATGATGAATACTTGTAACCGGGCAGTAGAATTCATCCCGGTTTCATGGCCACACGGAACTGCGGCTACGAGCGGCCCTCCCTTTGGGCCTATTCCGGCCCATGACGATGGGAAGACAATCGGAGTGAAGAACGATGAAGCCGCACGCTTCCTCAGCATCTATAACGCTCGGAGAGTCGCTGAATTTGCTCTAATCTCCAAGATAGCCAAACGGGAATTGGGCGATCTCTATGTCCAGGAATTTATGCAAGTTCTCCATCCACCACATGGTGAAGCTTCTTGGGAATGGCACAGGTTAGACAAAGAAGACGAGAGTTATCTTATGAGCTTAACCCCAAAAATGCTAACGGAAATAAGCAGCTAGTGATTAAAGGAGGAAACGTAGTAGCATGAAGTATGAAACTGTCATTTTGAGAAAAGAGACTGGAATAGCTACTATCTTGCTGAATCGGCCAGAGAAACGTAATGCTCTCAGTTCAAAGATGTTTCAAGAGTTGATAGCAGCAATTACAGATGTTGCTAATGATAGTTCAATTAGGGTAGTAGTAATTGCAGGAATGGGCAAAGCGTTTTGCGCTGGCGGGGACTTGGACTTAGAGCAAAATCCGTTCCTCTCTCTAGGGGACCCAAATAAAATAAGAGCCCGATGTCGGGAGCTCCATCAACTCATTCTAATGATGAGGAATCTGGAGAAACCCATCATAGCGTCGGTAAATGGGGCAGCCGTTGGTGCAGGATGTGACCTTGCTCTGGCGTGTGACATCCGTGTAGCCGCGGATACTGCGTCATTCGGTGAGGTATATGCCAGAGTAGGTGCTGTGCCAGATACGGGCGGAACGTATCTTCTGCCGCGACTTGTGGGATTAGGAAAGGCATGCGAACTCATTCTGACTGGGGATGTAATTGATGCTACAGAAGCCTACCGCATAGGTCTGGTAAACAAGGTAGTTCCGTTGAATGAATTGGAAGGGGCAACCAGGGAGTTAGCAAGAAAATTAGCCAATGGAGCCGCTGTGGCTACAGGATTAGCCAAGACCTTGATTCATAACAGTTGGAACTTGGATTTGGCAACGGCATTAGAGCAGGTAGCCTCAGCCATAGCGTTATGTTTCCAAACGAAGGATTTAAAAGAAGCCATCTCGGCTTTCGAAGAGAAAAGGGTGCCAGTATTCAAGGGAGAGTGACATAGGGAGTAATCAATACGCGGGGTGGACTCACCAAGTCCTGTAGCAGATATGAAATAAGTCGATACTAGACTAAAGGAGGGAATAAGTTAATGGCTGAGAAGATCCCCATCAAGCTTGGCTTGTTCACAGAAAGCACCGAGGAAGGCACTTTGTTAGGTAGCAAATGCAAGGCGTGCCATAAAATTTTCTTCCCGCCTGCTTCTTTTTGTTACGAGTGCCTAGCAGAGGATATGGAGGAAATAAACTTGAGCCGAACTGGAAAACTATACAGCTATACTATCTCCCATATGCCGTCTTCAGGTTTCAAGGCACCATACGCTTTAGGCTGGATAGAGCTTCCTGGAGGAATAAGGATTACCGCACCGCTAAAGCAATGGGAAGACAAGAGTCTGAGAGCGGGTATGGACATGGAGTTGGTAATTGACAAACTGTGGGACGAAAACGATAAGGAGATTATCGGCTATTGGTTTAAACCTGTGTTATAGTGTTTAGGAACTGAACGCCGTCCGCGTTTGGTCACATGCAAGAGGGTGGGAGTTTTGCAAATCTCCAAATGAAGGTTGATTATTTGAAGGACGAAAGGAGGAACTTTATGATGGCAACAAGAGAAGTAGTACTAGTAGGTGTTGGGATGAGTACTTTTGGAAAGCATCCTGAACAGGATGTGGTTGGTCTTGGTTATGAAGCGGGAAGGGCAGCAATGAAGGACGCCGGGATAAGTCCAAAGGACATTCCCTGTCTTTATTCTGCTAACCTTTATCACAACATGGTTTTGGGCGAGCGGATTGCCAGCAGATTGGGCATTGCTGGTGTTGAAGTAGTCAATGTAGAAAATGCCTGTGCTGGCGGGAGCACCGCTCTAAGAGGCGCTTGGTTAGGCATCGCTTCCGGAATGTACGATGTAGCTATGGCTATTGGGGTGGAATCTATGACTACGAGCCCAATAGCCGGCAAGTTAATTCCTCCGGCAAAAGACGACTTGGATGGGCAGATGGGATTGACTATGCCAGCTTATTTCGCTTTATATGCTAGGAGGCATATGGAACTTTATGGCACCACAGCCAAGCATTTTGCTCAGGTGTCGGTGAAGAACCACTACCATGGTATCCTCAATCCTTACTGTCAATACCAAAAGGAACTTAGTGAGGAGGAAATCCTTAATTCGCGGATGATTTGCGAACCTATTACCTTGTTGCAATGTTGTCCTAACACCGACGGAGCTGCAGCTGCTATCCTATGCTCTGCTGATACAGCCAGAAAATATACCTCCCATCCAGTGTTTATAGCGGCCACTGTACTGAAAATGGGCGATTATCAGTACCGGCGCCAAGATTTTGCCTTCTCAGATCTCACCTATAAAACAGCCAAGGAAGCGTATGAGATAGCTGGATGTGGTCCTGAAGATTTAGATCTTGTTGAACTTCACGATGCCTTTGCTCCAGCCGAGATTTGTCACTATGAAGAACTTGGTCTTTGTGGCAAAGGTGAGGGTGCTCAGCTCCTTGAAGAGAAAGTAACCTGGCTTGGAGGGAAAATTCCAGTTAATCCCAGTGGTGGGCTTTTATCTCAGGGCCATCCTCTAAGTGCTACTGGTGTTCGTCAGTTAGTTGAGATTACCTGGCATCTCAGGGGACAAGCCGGAAAAAGACAAGTACCTAATGCCACAGTAGGTTTAGCTCATAGCATGGGTGGGACGGCCACTGGCATCGAGGCAGGTGCTTGCACTGTTTGTATCTTAAAAAGATAGGAACTTTAACAATGATTATACTCGGAGTCCCAATTTGAATCTAGTTAAGTAGGAGAGACAGAATGGCATTCAATAGCATTATTTATGTGAAGGAAGGAAGCATTGCCAAAATTACGTTAAACAGACCAAAGCAAATGAACAGCTTGAGCCGGGAATTGATAGCTGAACTAAATACAGCTATCAACCTAATCGGGAAGGATAATGAAATTAAGGTGGTAATTATCTGTGGGAGTGAAAAGTTCTTTTGTGTTGGTGCGGACTTAAAGGATTTAGCTGCTGTTATATCACCTGAGGAAGCCTACCAGTTTCTCAAAAACGTCTATACATCCTTCGTAAGATTAGAAAAACTAGACAAGCCGGTGCTCGCGGCCATCAGCGGGTTAGCTTTGGGTGGTGGCTTGGAACTGGCCTTAGCCTGCGATCTCCGTATCTGTTCTACTACTGCCTCATTCGGTGTTCCGGAGATTGCTCTTGGTGCGATCCCAGCTGCCGGGGGCACTCAGAAATTGCCCAGACTTATTGGTATCACCAAGGCTACTGAGATGGTGTTAACCGGGCAGCCGATAAATGCTGACGAAGCTTACCGCATAGGCTTGGTAAATGCTGTTGTCCCGGGAGAGAGGATGATGGAAGAGGTTAGCAAAATGGCTGACCAGCTAGCATCCAAACCGCCTCTTGCATTAGGGGTAGCCAAGTCAGCAATGAAGACAGGTATGAATATGGACTTGGAATCAGCAATAGAGTTTGAACGCCGATGCGCGGCTTTTCTATTCTCTACCGAGGACTTGAAAGAAGGCATCAAGGCTTTTGTGGAGAGAAGGAAGCCTAGCTTTACTGGGAAATGAACTAAAGGAAAGGAGAGAATGATGTTTGAAATACGACGAATCGGGGTTTTGGGAGCTGGTCTTATGGGTAGCGGCATTGCTCAAGTAGCTGCACAAGGTGGTTACCAGGTGGTTATGAGAGACATTGATCAGGGGTTCTTAGACCGAGCCCTTAATACTATCCGCAAAAGTCTGGAGTTAATGAAGGAAAAAGGCAAGCTTTCTGATGACCAAGTTAATTCTATATTGACTAAAATTAAGCCGACAACAGATTTTGAGGAAACGGCGAAGGATGTTGACTTAATAATCGAAGCTGTCCCCGAAACTTTGGAGCTAAAGAAGCAGGTATTTCAGGATCTAGATAGAACTTGTCCGCCTCGTACCATTTTAGCTACAAACACATCATCTTTAAGTGTAACAGCTATAGCCTCGGCCACAGCCAGACCAGATAAAGTGATTGGTATACACTTCGCCAGCCCAGTGCCAGTTATGATGGGCGTGGAGATAATCCGTGGTCGGGACACTTCACAGGAGACCTTAGATGTGGCACTAGGTGTATGCAAACAGATGGGCAAGGAAACTTTTATTGCTCAAGATTTCCCTGGCTTTGCTGGTAACAGGTTACTGCCTCTCTTCATAAACGAAGCCTTTTATGTCGTTTGGCAAGGAATAGCAACGCCAGAAGATGTGGACAAGATGTGCAAACTAATGCTGCGTCATCCTATGGGCCCATTTGAGTTAGCAGATTTTACGGGCCTTGATATTATTCTATCCATCTTGGAATATCTGCATAGGGAAATGGATGATAAATACCGCCCTTGTCCGCTGCTTAAACAGTTGGTAGCTGCTGGACATTTAGGGAGAAAAACAGGAAGAGGAGTCTATACGTATTCAAAGTGAGATTACAAAGCATTCAAAAAGGCCTAACTGCGCTATTATAATAACTGGAGGAAATAGAAATGGCAAGAAGAAAAGAGGCAGAGTGCCCAATCTTGGTTTATCCTGGGAAGTGTACTGGATGCAGGACATGCCAAGTGAGGTGTTCTATTCGGCAGATAGAAGAGTTCAATCCTATGAAGTCCTACATAATTATAAGGAGAGAACACGGCATCAGAACCACACACATTGAGCTTACAGATGACTGTACTTGGTGCGGCTACTGTGCTCGATTTTGTGCTTATGGTGCTCTTGAGCTCAAGAAATCGGCAAAGAAGGAGGCTATGTGATGCAAACGTTCGGTTATGCTGGGCAAATTCTATTCATCGATCTGAGCGACAGGAAGATCAGAAGAGAACCTCTCGACTTGGATATGGCGAAGCAATTCGTTGGTGGTATCGGCATGAGTTCTAGATTGCTTTATGACAATATAGAGCCGCGCACAGATCCATTATCTCCGTCGAACACTCTCGTGATTAGTGCTGGTGCCCTTTCAGGAACAGTTCTCATTGGGGCAAACAAAACTGATTGGAGCTCAAAATCACCTCTTACACACTTAGTTCAAACAGCACTTTCAAGCGGGTTTGCCAGCCATTTGAAATGGGCAGGCTATGATGCAGTGGTGGTAACAGGAAGAGCCAACAGGCCATCCTATGTGACTATATTTGATGAGAAAGTGGAGATTAATGACGCAGGCGACATATGGGGTAAAGACACATATCAAGCTACTAACGAGCTTTGGGAGAAATATGGTGATAACTGTACTATCGCCTGTATTGGCCCTGCCGGTGAAAAACTGGCCAAGATTTCTATGGCTTATGTTGATAGAATATCAACTGTGGGCAGAGAAGGCTCCGGGGCTATGTTCGGTTCTAAGAATCTCAAGGCTCTCGTAGTCAGGGGTACAAGAGGAATAAAAGTGGCAAACACTGAAGCTCTTTTAGTTAAAGCTGATGAGCTATACAAGAAGTACCTGCAAGATCCGCTGCTAAAAGAGTGGATGAGTTTGGGTACAACTATAGCTCTCGAGAATTACGGCCAAATAGGAAACGTAGTTTGGAAAAACTGGCGTGAATCATATCCTTTGGACAAACATATTAGCCGCTTCGGAGTTCAAGCATTTCTGAGTGTCCGAGATATAGCTATCCCGTGTGTAGGTTGTCCTCTGGGATGTAAGATATTATATAAAATAAGAGAGGGGGAGTTTTCTGGCATTGAGACTCCTCAATCATGTAATGTAGGAGCAGCAATCTCATATGGTAGTCGATTCGACCTTCAAAACTACAATCAGGTGATAAAATGTCACGATACAGCAAATAGATATGGGTTGGACAGTATTGAAGTTGGGTCGACACTCGATTTTGTTATCGATCTTCAGGAGCAAGGAATAGTCACAAAAGAGATCACCGATGGCATGGAGCTAAAACGAGATGTCAACACCATATTATTCTGGATGGATAAAATCGTCAAGAGAGAAGGCTTTGGGGATATTCTTGCCGATGGTTATCCGGGGTTATTCAAGGCATTGGGCAAGGAAATAGAAAAATATGCTATTCACAGAAGGGGTAGTTCACCAGATTTTGATGCCCGTGGTGTCTTCGGTTCAGAAGCTTTTGGTGGTGCTGTGGGGATTAAGGGGCCTCATTGTCAGCTTGCTCTTGGTCTTACTGTGCTTCCAGGGCGAAGGTTAGAAGGCCTAAAGAAGTATGCACAAACCATAGGCATGCCACAGGAGGCTATAGACAGGGTTTTCAGCGGCCAGTCTGGTTTCAACGCGGCTAGACTTTGCAAATATGTTGAAGCCTGGAATACTGTGCTTAATATGATGGGCATATGCAATAGGCCGCCCTTAGTTCGCCTCTATGATTTGCCGTTGCTTGCTGAGCTTTATATGGCAACTACGGGCGTTGGGTTAAACCCCGAGGAATTGCTGATAGCTGCTGATCGAACTATTACCTTGCTCAAGATGTTTAATATCCGAGAGGGCGCGAATAGGAATGATGATAATCTTCCCGAACGATATTTTACTGAACCTCTCCTGCTTTTAGGCAAAGAGAGCTGGCTAAGCGACTACTATAAAACAAGACGCCTATCGAAAGAGGATTTCGGCCAAATGCTCAATGATTACTACGAGGAACGAGGTTGGGATACGAAGACAGGTGTTCCTACTAAAGAAACGCTCATGGCTTTGGGGCTTGAAAAGACATAGCTGAAGGGTTGCAATAGTACCGTAACACAGGGTAGGGGCATTCGCCCAAAAGTCGGACTAAGGCACATTTGGCGTGTTCTAGCTTACGAAGGAGATGTTTATGAAATCAATCGACAGGCTATGGCAATATTTGGCGAATCGGCCAGCACAAATTAGAGAACTAAAAGACAAAGGAGCCAAAGTCGTCGGCTTTTTCCCTGGCGATTATGTACCAGAGGAAATAATCCACGCTTCGGGGGCGGTGCCAATATGCCTTACTCATGGGGGTGACCCCATGGCAGTTCTAGCAGCCCAATCAACAACAATGCGTTTTCAGTGTGCCTTTTCGAAGGCGCAGCTTGGAGAGTGGCTGCTGAAACAGCAGCCTTACTACAAATTAGTTGATATTTTGGTGGCACCGATTACCTGCGCTCATCTCCGTAAGACAGCAGACTTATGGCAATACTATACCGGCATAGAGGTGTTCAGATTAGGGGTCCCCAAAGAATATGCGAGTGAGTTGGGATTAGAGTATTACGTTGGGTCAATAAGGCGGCTCAAGCAGAGAATAGAAACCCTTACCGGCAATAAAGTTGACGACAAAGAGTTGAGTAAATCAATCAGGTTATACAACCAGATGAGACAGTCACTGAAAGAGATAAGCTTGATGCGTAAATCCTCCCAACCACGCATAAGCACAGCAGATTTCCTGAGGCTCAATCATGCCTCTTTTTACGCTGACCCGAGTTTTATGACCGACATGCTAGCCTCGATCCGTGAGGAGATCGGCGGAAGACAAGAGGAAGCTGTTGACCGAGAGACGCCAAGATTACTTTTGACCGGCCCAAATATTGCCTGCGGGGATTATAAAGTATTGGAATTGGTAGAGGAGGCGGGTGGGACAATTGTTGCTGAGGAAGTTTGCGAAGGGGTAAGATACTATTGGGAGAACGTACACAGCAATGACGATTTGCTGACAGCGTTAGCGGATAGGTATCTGAAAAGAAGAGCTCCCTGCGCCTTCATGAATGCATCGGCAGAAAAGAGATTTGATTTCATAATGAACCTAGTGAGAGAGTTCCGTGTGGATGGTGTCCTCTGGTATCAGCTTTTATACTGTGAGACTTATGATATTGAGTCGTATTATTTCTCTAAGAGGATGGGTGAGTTGGGTGTACCAATGTTGAAACTGCAATCAGATTACCAGCCTACAGAACTCGAAACGCTTAGGACGCGCATCCAAGCCTTTATTGAGGTGATTAGAAGAAGAGGGAGACAATCATGATTACTGATTTCTTAAACCTATGCGGCTTCAAACCGGAGGAAATAGAAGAGGAGCTGTCACGAGTCGAGGAGGCGTTTGAACTCCTTGGGCTAACGGCGCAGGATGTTGAACACGGCACAGAGCGAATCACTCGCTTTTTTCAAACAGACCTGAAAGGTGTGCGAAGAATACTAGGTATCTGGGTAAGAGAACTGATTGATTTGGTTTTAGCCAAAAAGGGGAGGAAAAAGATACTTTATGCCTCTATCCCTGCAGTCGGTGTTGACTACCTTACTGCGGCGATGCTTAACTCTGAAGATGTATACATTGCCTTCCCCGACGTCTTTTTCTGTGGAACAATCGGGGTTATTTTTGACAAACTCGCACCTATAATTGACGCGGGTCAAGAGTCATACGTAGCACCTGGCGTTGGCCACTGCAGTCTTCTACAAATAAGAGCAGGCCTATATGCTTTGAATCGTATTCCAAAGGGTGACGTGTTTTTCTCTAGTGGCACAATTTGTGACGAAGTCCTTAAGGCCGATGAGATGTTGGAATATTTCTTTGGTGTACCAGTTCACTATGTCAACCTATGCCATGATAAGGAATGGGAAGAAGGCACAAATGTAGAGCGCGAAACAAAGTTTTTCGCCGAGCAACTGAAAAGGTGCGAAGAGAAAGTGGCCCAAGTGGTTGGCTTCGAACTAACCGACGACATGATGCGGGAAGCACGGGAATTCAAGAGAAAGTACTCTAGGCCAATGAGAAAGGTTCTTGAGCTTGTGGCAATTAGTGACCCACCACCGCTGAGCGCCACTGCAATCCCTTTAATACGGGAACTGAACACCATGTGCATAAGCAAGAGAGGCACGGAAGCAGCGGCTGAAGCAATTGACATATTGTATCATGAACTCGAGCACAAAGCACGGCAGGGAATAGGCGTGGTACCAAAGGGATCCCCTAGAGTGATGCACGGGTATTTTTCATCCCTTTCCGACCCTACGGTTGTCCACCTTTTGGAGGAGGCAGGAATTGCCGTACCGGTTACGGAACTTCAACTTTTCGACGGTGGGAGATTCACTCCAGTTCTGATTGAAGGGATTCAGGACCGCCATGAATTGCAAGCGTCTGCCTACTTGCAAGGTGCTGTCGGCAACAGCCTCGTGACTGAGATTCGCTCGATTATAGAGGCTTGCAAGAGGCTTAACATCGACGGCATATTCTGGTGGATCCATCATGCATGCCGTCCTATGCTTGCCCAAAGTCTGATGATAAGGGATTCCGTGACAAAACAGCTAGGTATACCTTTCATGGTATTAGAAGGGGATGGCTATGACCGTCAGTTCTATAGCTTTGAAGCATTACGTACCAACATTGAGGCCTTTGCTGAGATGCTTAGAACATCTCACCGAACAAGGCACACGTAGCTGGTCATACAAGCGCAATTACTGCCGTAGTCAGACTTCGCCCAAGGAGTATGTCATAGAACAAACCAGATAGGAAAAGCTACTCACGTTTGCATGGCGCGAGAGCAGAGAACATAATTCTTATAGCGCTGGACGTCCTGTAAACCGCACAGAACGGAATCGAGTGCCGTCACCTCAGGGACTGCTTAATTGTATAGACGACGGCCTGGCCTGTCCAGCGGGCTTCGCGCAGTCCCTGTTCGTCATTTAATACCTCTCCACTTTTTAGAGCATAGGCGATACAACCTCCAGCCTCACGCATCCGGTGGGCCCGAATGAAGTCACTGAGTTGGCCAAACGCATTTGCGGCGCCGGCGCGTGCAGCTACAACTATGATACCAGCGGCTTTATTTCGTAGTCCTTTTCGCTGTTCCCCGATCCGCTTCCGCAAGCCTGGAAAAAGGGCTAGGTGGCCTGTCGCAAGACAATAGGTACGGTCTATCAGCAGTTTAGCTTGAGCACTGACCCCCCAGAAATAAACAGGGGTACCAAGGACTATACCGTCGTACTCTAATAACTTTTCGTAGATTTCCTGAAAGTCATCCTGAACAGTGCACTTGCCGGTTTTAAAGCACAGCTCGCAAGCAGTGCATGGGGCAATATCTTTTTCTGCCAGCGAAACGAGCTCTGCTTTGTCAGCCCCTGCCACTTTAGCGGCGTCCAAGGCTTCTTTTACCAGAATCTCGGTATTACCTCCCTTTCGAGGACTGCAAACAATCCCTAGTATCTTCATGGCAAGCTCCTTTCTGTATAATATTTTCACTAGCTGTTTTACCCGGTTTGTATCTCAACCAGGCTTGCCTAGTAGCTCATGAGTTCCCTCTTCAGTCTTACCGTCTTTTCTGGGGCATACGTCAAGGGTAGCAGGTTGTTTCTAATCGGGTGTACCAAGGTGGATGAGTACACCTTGTCAGTCTTAATCTTGGCATAAGCTATGGCCTCGGTTTTTAAAGGGTGTGATAGTTTGACTCTAAATCCCTCTTCTTCAAAATGATCATAAAGCCAGTACTAGCTGGGTGTGGCTTCAATTGCCGCTTTCATAGCCTCACCAAACTCCTTCAAGAATTCGACTACTTCCCCATTGTTGGGCAATTTCTTCTGACCAAGGCTCTCACCCCTCTCATTCATGGTCGTGACAAGAGAAACTTCTATGATAATCCAACACTCTGCAGAGCATCGCTATACATCCTTAGTCTTATTATGCTCCTAGAGAGACCAGCGTTTTCATGACATCAAAATGTTACCCCAGCAGAAAACGCTTCCTGGAGGACTCTTCAGTGCAATGTAAGCAAGAGAGACTCTCATCGAGGGCTCCCTCTATTTCTGTTCGCCACGCTTCCATACGCTGAGCAAAGGCTCGTACTAGACCAAAACACCCTGTAAGCATCATGTCCCCGTAAGGTGCAGCAAAATAGGGGCTGAGGTTTGAGCCCGATATTAAAGCTCTCTGGGGTCCAGTTACTGAGACGAAAGGCATTTCTTTCCTACTTCCTAGTATGAGGCAACCATGCCCACCATCATTGTAGACATCCTCATTAGTGAGCGTGCCTTTAATCAGTTTGACAATCAAATCTTCCATTCTGTTCCTAGTAAGCAGGTGTGTGTGGTGTTCAAAGAGTCCTAGAATTGAATCATGCTGTAGATGGAATGCCAGAGTGTGGAAGTTACCTACATTCACAATCACTTTGTGCCCATGGCAAGCAACCTCTTTATCCTCGAGACATCCGAGAACAGCAGCGATAGGCGTATCCATTACAAGTGCGGGAATATCCTTTTCTACACTCTGCATAGCAGCTTTCATTCGCGTCAGATAAGCTGGAATTTCGTTGTCAATATAGGCAAAGGCAATCAGCTCCCTTCGAGTCTTTATTACTTGGTGCAAGTGTTGAAAACGAAACAGGCGGTCACTAACCCCCGAGGGTGCTGCCCCATGATCAAGCACGGCGATTGCTATGCCATCAAAACGGGGGGTAACATCGAATGCTATGAGTGCTTTTTTTATAGCAGGAAGGTCAAGGTCTCTTGTCTCAATCCTTTCTACGTTCTCATTTTGGGACATTTCCACTTGTTGGATAATTCTCACCCCCCATTTAGTCACTTCATCTATATCATCATCAAAGGTTGTCGCTGCTTCCATCGTAGCATGAGCTGTAAATCCGGCCTTAAGATGATTAATAAGAGCCCTTTTTGCAGGTCCACCCCCCATATTTACACCAGTGAAAAGAAGACTTCTCTTTGCCCTCGTCGCTGCTACTATCTTGTTCGTTAATGTTATGGTGGGTGAGGGCATGACCATCTTGATGCAATTCTCCACGGTCTGAGAAGTGTCAAAAAGGAGTATATCTTGAGTCAAGCCGCCGATGTCTAAAGCTAAAAGACGCATTCTTCCCTCCCCAATTTAGTATACCAGTTGCTTTGACAATGGTGATGGCTCAGATTAGCAGTAGAAATAGGAAGGCACGAGTCACTATAAGTCTGGTCAAAAAAGGTGGAAGAGGTATCACCATCATATTCATCGCAATTGAATATCCAGTGTATTATACACAGGGCTTGAGTAAAATAGAATACCTATGAGCCTAGCAATCTTCTTCTCCACACCGATTTTACGATTCATGCTAACTTTTGAAGTTTAGTCTGTAGATACCCACGGGCAGAGCCCGTGGCACTTTACAGGTCAAGCTTCGCTTGACCTGAATCCTGATCCCCTTGCCATTTCACATACTCAGTAATTTGTTTCTCATCTAACCCTACTGTGGAAACAAAATATCCAGGAGACCATACTACGCGCTCTTTCCAATATACGTTTTCTAACCACGCAAACTTTTCCCGCATCCGACTTGCCGTATACTGTTTCATCTTCCCAACCACATCACTTACCGCATACTTCGGCGGTATCACCATTACTAGTAGTCTTATAATAAGATGGTATCACTGCATCGCATGTTTAGCGGTTTCTGGAACCCCAGACTATTATAAGACCATTAGTAACAGGTGTATATGGTCAACCTGTATATTCTTCTCAAGTATCTCACACCCAGGCATCCCTCTCATTACCTTGGGGAAAAGTTTGCTTATATACCCCCGTGCCCCAGGATTCAGGATACGGCGACGATATTTCGGTATCCAAACAATATGATACTCCGTGCGATAAACGCCATGCCCAGATAATCTCGTCTCCATTCATCTATTCTACACCTCATATCGCCGCCTTTTCATTCACCCACGGGCAAAGCCCGTGGAACTCTGCCCTTCGGGTTATTAGAGGATGCTCAATCGTTTGACGTCTCAATTCTTGTAACGTCAACACAGAATCGAGCAACTTTCTACTCGGTTACAGCCCAGAATTGACTATTCATCTTCTTGTGAAGCCTGTTGAACTTTTCATCGAAAAGTTACCTAGCAGTGGTGGGACGAATATTGGCATTTGGCCCCGTGCTGCAGCGTATTCCCCGTGGACGGGGTACTCCTTTCTACCACAGCTAGACATTAAATTAAGGCGTTCCTCACAGTGGCGTTATCATGACGTTAGCATTTGCCCAGTACTGGCAGTTTTCGTATCTCCAGTACTGACGCTTTTTATATCTTCCAGTACCGGCAGTACTCAAATCTGAGTACTGACATCTTTCAAAGCTCCAGTACTGAAAAAGACCAAAGCTATTTCAGTACTCAGTACTGAGTACTGAACAGATACATCCTGAGTGGGGGTTACCCCCTCTAGACAGGCTTCGAGAGCAGCTATGTTTAAGCTGCTTGAGACAAGCTGCTTTAGATATAGCTGCTTAAATAGAGCTGCTTCATCGAGCTAGGTATAGCTGCTTGACTATAGCTGCTTGAGAGAATCGCACAAATAGTTGTCCAGCCGTACACATTAGCCAAGTCGAATATGGTCCACTCGAAAGAGAAGATTGACATGTGCTCCGGTTGACCGTTTCGTCACGAAGAAAAAAGAATCGGGCGGGAAATCAAAGCTGTCACCATCGGTGGTCCCAAGACCGGCTCTGCCCGGTCCTTATCTCATGGCTAAACAATTGACCAAAATGTGTTCCATTTTTGCTGACAATTTACACACATCTTGCGCGGTAACAATAGCTTGACCTGAGATGTACTTACTGTCCCCGCTCATTACACAGATTGCCAAAGCAAACGGTTCATTGGAATACCTGACAGTGGTGTGATAGCGGTATCACTATTCAGTCCAGTGCTGGCACAATTTACATTTGTGTCAGCGCTCAGCGCTGAGCGCTCCCGCATACTCCCGGCAACGAGGGTGACCCGCTCTCCCTAGAGGGTATTTTATTGAACGAGAAAAAGTGGCTGCCATAGCCACCAGTGCCATAGCCACTTGCCATAGCTACTTGCCATAGCTACTAGCTGTAGCCACTGGCCGTAGCCACCAGTGGAAGGGGAAAAAGAAGATGGTGGCCTGTAAGTTGTGTGGTAAGAAGTTAAAGAGCAAGGATGCTTTGGGTGGACACATGTCCAGCGCTCATTGGCAGAACAAGGTAGAGGGTACCTCCATCAACGGTTCCTGTGTGGCAACGAGGATGGTCATATCAATCACGTATTCAGTTAAACGGGCAGCGGTACATGCAGACCTCGCAGATGAAAGGCACGCACCATATGTATCGTGGTAGTATAGATAGGGGTGGACGCACTCTAGTAACGCACTCCAGCATTAAAGAACATCACAGGACTGGCAGAGGTGTTGGAGGCCAAAGGGTTAGCCTATCACTGAGTATCTAGCCGTAGATGGGGTGCCCCAGTATTGGGTAGATAGTCTAGTAGCTAGCTACTAGACACTGGAAGTGTAAGAGGAGTGGGTGACACCTTATGTGGGGATAGATGGTTAAGCTGCTTAGATATAGCAGCTTCAGAAGCGAAAGCGCAACAATGCAGTGGGTTTGGGTCCTGTATCTGTGACTCCAA
>Ga0194113_10001821_pt1 | contig 29139 bp, 30 predicted proteins | sample TA2MahC200mmetaG_FD_146193 | JGI IMG/M metagenome (GOLD analysis project Ga0194113, IMG submission 146193) | Freshwater microbial communities from Lake Tanganyika, Tanzania - TA2015017 Mahale Deep Cast 200m | ecosystem: Environmental > Aquatic > Freshwater > Lake | place: Tanzania: Lake... | reverse complement strand
CCCTGGATGAAAATGCGCCGGTCAGAGGTAAAAGGAAAGTAAACCGCCAGATAATTTTTAAACCAGTGTCGAATCAAGCAGAGGAGGTGCAGTATGCTGCATAGTCCTTCGCTTCGGGAGACAGAGCATAGGTTCTACTCCCAGAATCCTCATTACCTGCCTCCATTGTGGGTCTGTTTCGTCGGTCTGGAGAGCATGCTTTCTCCAGAAGCTATCCCTGCCTTGGACGAAACGGAATACCCTCAATGAATCAACATAGTAGCGTAAAGGAATTCCATAATTACGCATTAGTGTTTTAGCGGCCTTGATATGTGTCCAGGTTATCTCCTGCTCGAAGAAATCAGCATACATAATCTTCCGGCCAAAATCGTCTAAGGAAGCAAAGCCCGTTTCTCATTGGCATAAGGCAAACAGCGGTGATGAGAAGCGTCGTGTCGAATGATAGCACCGATGGCAGTGGTAATCACCTCACGGTCATGTACCTTCTTCCTCGGGTGAGGCTGATACCAACCTAAATCTTTAGCTCGGTTAATAATCGTAGATCAAGCCACTGTAATCCCTCGTTTGGCCAAGTGATCCCTTATTGCTGCGTAATTGTAGGTAGTGATGGGTAAAGTAGAGTCATCGATTAAATCTTTATCTAACAAGAGTTCTTTCTCAATCTCCACCTCTGCTGAAGCAGATAGCCTTTTGGGGCTGTTTCTCTGATACACAAGTGTAAGTCTATCCAAGTTCTGGTGATATTGCCTTAATAGAGCAAAAACCCGTGTCTTATTGATCCCCAATACATCCTCGAACGCTGCCCTTCCCAATTTCCCTGGCAGTACCCTTTCAACAACATTTTCACCTGCTTAGAAGTGAACCGCTTATGTACTTGTACCATGCATCCTTCTTTTTTGAGGAAGAATGTAACACTAGAGTTCACTTTTCAGTCGTTAATAGTTCACCTTTGAAAAATATTTGACAGTAGAGTAGAGATTCAACTATTGACAAAGGATTCTTAAAGTGGTATATTTATATTGACTAATAAATTAAATTGAATAGTCAATAAATATGTTTTCATTTTGTTGTTTTAATTATGTAGCTTTAAGTCATAATACTTTTATGCACTCAGCTTATAGTAACGAGAGGTTACGTTGTGGCTAAAACCTTAAAGAGAGCAGTCCAGAAAGAACTAATAAGGAAAGAGGCGGGTAGGCTTTTTTCGGAACGTGGATATCGCAGCACAAATATCAAAGATATAGCCAAAGCCTGCGGTTTCGAATCAAGTAATATATATTACTACTACCATTCAAAAGAGGATGTCCTCTTTGATGTGTTAAAGGATGCCACCAACCGTGTTATCTCCCAAGTCAGGCACTTGGGAGATAATGAGGCCATAAAGCCTTCTGAGCGATTAGAAGCATTCATGGAAAGCCACGTAAGTGTTTTGATGGGTTATGATAGGCGTTCCTACTCAGTGCTAGTCGACGCAGCATTGGGAGATTTAACGCCTAAACACAGGAAAGCCATCATAAAGAGAAGAGATACTTATGAGATGGTTTTGCGGAAAATAATACGAGCAGGTATTGAAAGCGGGGAGTTTAATAAACTCAATGAGAAGTTGGTGTCTTTCGCCATCATTTCTATGATTCTTCGGATCAGACTTTGGTACTCTCCAAGTGGTAGTTTTTCTCCCGAAAAAATATCGCAATTTTTCTTTAAATTTGTCATGTACGGACTTAGCGGAGGCAAAGCGTGTCTGGATGCATGACATTGGCTTCACTTAATATTGAGATTCGAGACAGAATATGGAGTAAGACAGCGCAGGAATGTAGGCAAATGGAGTCTGTAAATATAGGGAAACGCTGAACAATCCCCCTGTTAGAAGGGTAATTAAGGCAATAATAACGAAGGAAAGCTTGAAACAATGCACAGCTTATGGTTTGCCAGCCTGATGTGTGATAACAAGAAAAAGCAGACTCGACGGGAGAAGTTTCTTCAAGAAATGGACATTGTTATCGACAGGAGCGTAGTGTGCCTAAAACAGGAAAATGGCCGAAAAAGGAGCTAAAAACAGAGAAAGGAGCCGGAGAAAAACAAGTAGTTAATGCCATAAATAACCAAAAAGCTTTCTTAGTCGAAATTTTGATGCCTGAATAGTTCAGAAGAAAGCACCTGGAGGTTTGGTATTTCCTGGTATTTAGAATTTTGGAGTTGGAGTTGTCGGCCGTTTACTAATTTGGTCTGGTGGAGAAATGAAAGAAAGCCCAAAAGATAAGAATTTGAAATTGGAAAGGGGTGATTTAGCATGAGTAGTTTCAAAGGCAAGGTAGCGGTGGTAGGTATAGGTGAAGTTCCAACAGGAGTATTTAAGGACAGACCTTGTCTGCAATCTGCTTTGGAAGTCTCTAAACAGGCGATAGAGGACGCAGGTATTAAGAAAAATGAAATAGACGTAATCATGGTCACAGGGAGCTTTCACAGCCGCCAATTTTCTACTAACATGCTTTTGTCCAAAATGGTTGAAGAGCTCGGACTTCAAGGCATCGTCAAATCTAACATGCAGGTGTGTTCAGGTGGCTCCACCAGCTCAAGCTGGCTTATGACTGCCTGCGGTTTGATCACTGCTGGGCTGTCTAAATGTGTGCTTTGTGTGCACTCAGATGCCCTAGGATCGGCTCCTTTCCAAGAAACGCTCGAGCAGTTTGCTGCCGCTGGAATTTCAGAAGAGTGGGAAACTCCTTATGGCTTTTTTATGGGTGCTTTGGGAAGCCTCGTTACTACAAGGTACATGTATGAGACAGGAGCTACCCCAGAACAGCTGGCCTCAGTTGTCATATCTATGAGGAAATGGGCGGCATTAAATCCTAATGCCATGCTACGACGACAACTCACCATCGAGGAAGTTTTGGGCTCTAAGATGGTGGTCACACCGTGTACTACGAGAATGGGCAATCTTTTTGCTGACGGGGCAGCAGCATTTATAGTCACTTCAACCCAGAGAGCAAAGGATGTCACAGCCACCCCTGTCTATCCCATTGGGTTTGGAAGCGTAGTTCATCACTATTGTATTTCGCAGGTGTTCGATATTACTAAGTTGGGCTACGAAAAAGCAGCGAAAGAGGCTTTCGATATGGCTGGTATTAAGGCTAAGGATGTTGACATAGCGGAGATCTATGATTCTTACCCAATAATTCCTTTGATTGCCTTGGAAGGCATGGGGTTTTGCAAGAGGGGCGAAGCTGGTGCCTTCGTCTATGAAGGTAATACCTGGCCTGGGGGTAAGCTGCCAATGACCACGAATGGTGGTATGCTTGCTCAGGGCCATAGTGGTGCCGGTGGTGGGGTTGCTGTTTTAGTAGAGGCGTTTCGTCAATTGATGGGAAAAGCGGGAGAAAGGCAGGTGAAGGATGCCAGGATTGCGGTGGAAACCTCGACTGGAGGTGCTTATATGGATTCTCATGTCACTGTGCTAGGGAGGGAAATACCATGAAAGAATATAAAAGGCCATTGCCTATCACTACTTTCTGGAGCCAACCATTCTGGGAGGGATGTAAAAGGCATGAGCTATTGATTCAGCAATGTAAGATATGTAACGCCAAGTTATTTTACCCAAAGCTCTTTTGTCCTAGTTGTCTTTCATCAGAGCTTGGTTGGATAAAGTCAGGTGGAAAAGGGAAGGTATATAGCTATACAACAGTATATGGCTACCAACCTGAAGCATTTACTGACGATATTCCTTACATCCTTGCGGTTATTCGGCTTGAAGAAGGTGTGCAGATGATGAGCCGCATTGTAGATTGTAAACCTGAAGATGTAAAGTGCGATATGAATGTGGTGGTAGTTTTCAAGGATGTGACTGATGAATTCACCCTGCCTATGTTCAAGCCGTTACTTAGTGTATTCAAGAATTCTTGAAAATAGATAGGAGAGCAGAAAGAAATGAAACAGAAATACTGGGATGATTTCAAGGTTGGCGATAAGGTGATGACCAGGGCAGTAACGATCACCGAAACTCATATTGTCAACTGGGCTTCGCTAACGGGAGACTGGTATCCTTTGCATGTAGACGAGGAGTATTCCAAGACGACGCAATTTGGGGGGAGAATAGCCCATGGCCCCTTAACCTTCGGTCTAGCTATTGGTTTGATGGGAACTGCGGATCCAAATCCATTTGGCGATTCGGTAGTAGCTTGGCTAGGGTTGGACAAGCTCAGAGCTCTAGCCCCGGTCAGGATAGGCGATACAATTCATGTTGAGGCAGAGGTTGTTAATAAAAGAGAAGCAAAACGAAAGGATAGAGGTATCACCATCTATAAATACGTGATCAAGAACCAGCGAGATGAAGAGGTTATGGAGTTTGAATCTAGTTTTATGATGCACAGAAGGCAATAGTTTGGCTGATTTCTTTAAAACGCTTAGGAATTTTGTAAGAACCTATGTGTCTGAGATGGATATCGAGTATTAGTTTGAGTTAAACAGCGAGGGAAGCAATGAATTTTGAATATAATCAATCACAACAAATGTTCAAGCGTTCGCTTCGGGATTTTTTGGAAAAAGAGCACCCACGGACAGTTGTAAGGGAGATTGAGGACAAGCAGTTGGACTATTCTAGAGAGGTTTACAAGAAAATGGCGGAGTTGGGATGGCTTGGGATAATGATACCAGAGGGCTATGGGGGTACTGGTGGAGACTGGGTAGATATGGCGATTTTTTACGAAGAGGTTGGGAGAGCACTTTTGCAGAGTCCTCATTATCCAACTGTGGTCATTGGGGGGCAATTGATACTGACGCTTGGCAGTGATGAGCAAAAGTGTAGTCTCTTACCCCAAATTGCCCAAGGGAAGCAAGTATATGCTTTTGCCCTGTCAGAATTTGACCCGAGTCTGAAATTGTCGTCATTTACGACCATCGCTGAGCGCGACGACAGTCAGTATGTTGTGAGTGGTAGAAAGCTGTTCGTCAGCTACGCGCATGTAGCTGATCGCATTATCGTTGTTGCAAGAAGTAAAGGTAGTTCAGGAGCTACCCTGCTCTTAGTGGACAAAGGAAGCCCTGGGCTGAGCTATACCGCCTTAGAGACTATGAGTGGGGAAAAGCTAAGCGAGGTGGTATTGGACAATGTGGCAGTTTCGAATAAGTCCATGCTGGCGAAAGCAGGTCAGTACAAAGTGATAACAGAAATACTGGACAAGGCGCAGGTAATGGCCTGTGCCGAAGCACTCGGTGGGATACAGATGTCACTCGAAATGTTGGTGGAATATTCAAAACAACGCATTATCTTTGGCCACCCAATTGGGGCTTTCCAAGCTTTACAGCATAAGATGGCTGACATGGCGATAGCAATTGAGAGTGCACGGTGGCTAGTATACACTGCAGCTTGGATGAGTAGCCAAAGGTTGCCCTGCGATAAAGAGCGAACAATGGCACGGTTTTATACAGCAAAGATTTGCCCACTTATTAACGAAGATGTAGTACATTGTTACGGTGCGGCAAGTCTCGTTCGCGATCACGATTTAACCTTGTACTTTAGAAGGGCCAAAGCAGCACAGCTAAATTTGGGTTTCTATGAATCGTTTGACAAGGCAATTGCTAAACACATAGGTCTATAGTCGGTAGTCAATAGCATCATTCTGAGAGGAGATTAACTTAAAATGGAACTTGCTTTCACTAAAGAGCAGCAACAACTCAGGCATGAGATTAGTGATTTCATAAATGAGGAAAAAAGATTATCTGCCGAGCGTAATCTACCGATGGAGACATTCTCATCAGAGCTATACACTAAGCTAGCCATGAAGGGGTGGGTAGGGATGTTTGTTCCAAAGGAATACGGTGGAGCGGGGTGTTCTTTTATAGAGTGGGCTATTTTTCTCGAAGAACTTCACTATGTTGGGACACCCGAGTTAGTGCGTACAGGCATGGATTTAATGAGCGGTGTCGGTAACTTCTTGCTATTAGGAGGTCACAATGTAAGGCAGAAGTTTTTGCCGGGAATGTGCAAGGGCGAGATAAAATCATCAATATGTTCCACCGAACCGGATTCCGGCAGTGATCTCGGGAGTTTTAAAACTCGAGCCCTTGACGAGGGGGATTTTTTTATAGTCAATGGCACAAAAATCTATAATGAATCGCACCGCGCCACTCATACGTGTGCTTTGGTAGTCACGGCACCAGAGGCTCCCGTTGAAAAACGATTGAGCGTGCTCATGATTGATCTGAGCAATCCAGGAATAAGCATAAGGCCATTGTGGATGATGTGGGGATTAAGGCGAGACGAAGTAGTTTTCGAAAACGTAAAAGTGCCAAAGGAGAATCTGATAGGTGGTAAAAACGAGGGGTGGGAGAAAATCAGGGAGGCCTTCCTTGGAGAGTGGGCAACCCTGGGAAATGTGGGATTACTGCGAAGAGATTTTGAACGTTTCAAAGAATTAGCAAAAGGACTGCACTATGGAAGAAAGAGAATCAGCGATTTGGCAGTTGTTCGACACAGACTGATTGAACTATCAGTGGAGCTAGAAATAGGTCGCTTACTTTACTACAGGGCTTCATGGCTTCGAGACATGCATAAGCCTATGGTTTTAGCTGCAGCCATGACTAAGGTTTTTACTACAGAGTTGTGGGTACGATTATATGGCGTAATGACAGAAATGGCAGGCCAATATGGTCAATTACAGGGCGCGGAGGCTGCCAAGCGATTACCACTGGTCAGATTAGGATTACCTGGCTCATATGAATTCAGCACCTCACTGACTGTCGGTGGTTGGCCAAACGAGATTCTAAGAGATGTAATCGCTCAGAACGGGTTAGGTTTGCCTGGTGACTGAAAAGGTGATGCTAACGAACGAACGGTACGGGCAAATGGCAGAGGAACGAATCTTAAAATTAGACATAAGGAATTTACATTTAAGTTTTGGCGGCGTTCAAGCCCTAAGCGATGTATCCTTTACGGTGAGAGATGGTGAAATTGTCGGTCTAATTGGTCCAAATGGCGCCGGGAAAACATGTGTACTTAATTGCGTAAATCGCTTCTACCACCCTCGCCAGGGTGATATTTACTTTGATGGTCAAAAGATCACTAATCTGCCATCTCACAAGATCGCCGAACTTGGGGTTGCTCGCACCTTCCAGAATATCAAACTTTACACCGGACTAACCACAGTAGACAACCTACTGGCAGCTAGACACGTAAAAATGAAGCAAAGCGTCTTAAGTGGACTGATTTATTGGGGAAAGGCACAGCAAGAAGAGGTTAAGCATAGGGAAGAGGTAGAGCGCATCATCGATTTTCTGGAGATTGAGGAGATAAGGGACAAAGTCGCAGGAACTGTTCCATACGGTTTGCGTAAGCGCATTGAGTTAGGCAGAGCACTGGCAATGGAACCCAAACTCATTCTTTTGGATGAGCCTATGGCGGGGATGAATTTAGAGGAGAAAGAAGATATGGCCAGATTTGTGATAGACATAAACGAGTTGTGGGGAATACCAATGCTTCTGGTGGAGCACGATATGGGAGTCGTGATGGATATCTGCAATAGGATAGTAGTTTTGGATTTTGGCCAAAAGATTGCTGAGGGTCTACCGAATGAGGTTAAAGTAAACCCCAATGTCATTAAGGCCTACCTAGGGGAAGAAATTTTAGACTAACCAAGAGGGGTGCACTGGCTATGTTGGAATCCAGAGAAGATGCGAAATTAGTAAAAGACTATTACACTGGGCTTTATCCAAAGTATCTGGAAGAGGAGTTTGATAGGTGGATAAAGCCGATATACAAAGCTGATACTGCTCCAAAGCTTCTTAAGCTTCAGCGTGAAAAGTATGGAGACAGAAGAATAGCATTGAGGCAAAAAGCCTATGGGCGCTGGATACAATATTCTTGGGAGGACTATTATGAGAATGTAAAGCATTTGTCTCTTGGTCTTATAAGCCTTGGGCTGAAGGCTAGGGATAAGGTTACTATCATAGGCGAGAATAAGGTTCAGTGGTGGTTTGCTAGTCTAGCTACCCAGGCAGCTCATGCAGCTGCAGCTTGTGGCGCTTACTCTGATTCTCTACCAGAAGAGATTGAATATCAGCTAAATAACTCCGATTCTACCTTTGTGGTAGTTGAAGATCAAGAGCAGGTGGATAAGATCTTGCAGATTAGGGATAAGATTCCTCAGATAAAGAAGGTGGTCTATTGGGATCCAAAGGGTCTTTGGAATTATGAAGACGACTTGCTGATAGCCTTTGATGAGGTGCAAGCATTGGGGCAGTCATATGATAAGGAGCACCCCGGACTTTTTGAGCAGAATATTGAAGAGGGTGTAGGAGACAATATAAGCTTCATTGTTTACACTTCAGGCACTACTGGGCAGCCTAAAGGGATTGTAACACTTCAGAGGCGGTTTTTAAACTCGGCTTATAATTACTTGGCGCTTGCTCCTTCCAAGGAAGGTGATGAATTTCTTTCTATGACTCCTCTAGCTTGGCCTATGGATGTATGGATGCTAGTTTTGAGAGGCATGTTGACTGGAGGAGTAATCAATTTCCCTGAAAAACCAGAAACGATTCAAGATAACCTCCGGGAGATAGGCTTTCGCATGTCTTACATATCGCCAAGGCGTCTAGACAGTATAGTTCGTATGGTTCAGATGAAAGTCTCTGATGCTGATCCAATAAAGAGGCTAGTCTACAATCTATTTATGCCAGTAGGTTTCAGGATTGCGGATTTTAAATTGAACCGAGACAAGCCAAACTTATTTTGGAAGATCATTTACGGCATTGGCTATGTACTGCTTTTTAGACCTCTTAAAGACAAGCTCGGTTTTCTCAAAGCCAAGATGGTTATGTCTGGGGGTGCAGCTCTCAGCCCAGATACCCTCCACTTTCTTATGGCTACGGGTGTTCCCGTAGGGCAGCTTTATGGTTTGGCTGAAGGTGGCGTATGTTTCTTTCATCGGCCTGAAGACATAGCCTTGGATACTGCAGGCATTCCGGTGCCGGGCACAGAAGTAAGAATCTTGGGTACTGGTGAGGTAACTTATAGAGCACCTACAGTTACGGCGGGGTATTATAAGAACAATGAGGCTACTCAGAAGTTGATCGATGATAGGGGCTGGGTGCATACGGCAGACGCTGGGTTTATTAATGAAGATGGACACCTGGCTATTATTGACAGGGTCGTTGATCTGATGAGACTGGATGATGGAACTAGTTTCTCGCCGATGTATATTGAGAATAGATTGAAATTCAGCCCGTATATCCAGAATGCAATTATTGTAGGGGATGGCTATCCATACATAGCAGCTATCGTCTCCATTGATTATAACTACGTAGGCAAATGGGCGGAAGACCATGGAATAGTCTACAGTACTTATATCGACTTAGCTCAGAAGCCCGAGGTTTATGAGCTAATTAAAGCATCAATAGAAAGGGTGAACCAGAGAATACCAAGTCGGACACAAGTTAAGAAATTCGTTTTACTCTATAAGGAGCTCGATGCTGACGATGCCGAATTAACTCGAACTGCTAAGCTGAGGCGTCGCTTTGTGGAACAGAAATACAAGGATTTGATAGATGCCATATACGCTGGGGTGCCACTGTATCATAGTGAAGTTCTGGTCAGATATAGGGATGGCAAGACATCTACGATTAAAACTACAGTAGCAATAGTCGAGGTGGCAGATAAGTCTTTAGAAAAACAAGGAGGCAGGTAGATGGAATTTGTAGTCCAACTAGTTGTGAACGGTCTTATGCTCGGGATAGTCTACGGGCTTATAGCATTAGGTTTTGTCCTCATTTATAAGTCTTCTGGCGTGCTCAATTTGGCTCAAGGTTCGCTGGTGATGATTACTGCCTACTTCTGTTACTTCTTCGCCGTTCAAGTAGAACTCCCCTTTTACCTTGCTTTCTTTTTTACCTTACTGTTATCCATGGGTGTGGGTTGGTTACTACAGAATATTTTCTTGCGACCTCTTATAGGGCAACCAATATTATCATCAATGATGATGACACTCGCTTTTTACATATTCCTCAATGGAGCAGCTTCGCTAATTTGGGGATATCGTCTGCTGAGCTACCCCCCTGTTTTTCCAGTGGAGGCAGTGTCTATTGGGGGAGTGACAATACGCTATGCATATCTCTTCGGATGTGGCATCGCTACGATCTTATTCTTCGCTCTTACATTCTTTTATAAGTATCATAAGTTTGGGCTGGCTATGAGAGCCATGGCTGATGATGAGCAAGCAGCTCTCTCCTTAGGAGTGAAAGCGGAGACTAGTCATGGGCTTGCATGGGCGCTAGCTACTATGGTCGCAGCGACAGCAGGAATGACCCTAGGAACGATACAGAGTGTTCACTACACCCTTGATGCTCTGGGGATGAAGGCTATCCCTGCAGCTGTCCTAGGTGGCTTGGAATCTATTCTTGGCAGTATAGTTGGCGGCATAATAATAGGTATTGCTGAAAACCTTAGTGCAGGCTACATAGACCGCTACTTATGGGGGTTTAGAGATATATTTCCTTATCTTATCCTAATGTTGGTTATTATGATACGTCCCTTTGGGTTGTTCGGGGAAAAGAGAATAGAAAGGATTTAAGCAGATGGGATTGCCTTGCGGAACCTTCACTGAGTTCTATCAACAGGATAAAGCCGTCATTCGAACTAAAACCCAATGGCTTCTAGCAGCCTTCGTGGTAGCTTTTGCTTTTTCTTTACCCTTTATTTTGAGCGACCATTTGCTTCACACAATATCGATGATGGGCGTCTACATTATTGCTACCCTGGGGCTTCAAATCCTCACCGGTTTGGCGGGACAGTTGTCAATAGGTCATGCTGCCTTTATGGCAGTAGGAGCTTTTTCTTCTGGCTTGCTAGCTAGCCGACTTGGCTTGAATTTCTGGATTGCATGGCCCTGTGGCGCTATCATGGCTGGCATCGTAGGTCTTTTTTTCGGTTTGCCCTCGCTAAGGGTCAAGGGATATTACCTTGTCATGACTACTTTGGCTGCTCAATATATTATTGAGTATGGGCTGCTTCGATTCCCAAACGTCACCGGAGGTTTTCAAGGGGTATTTGTGCCCCCAGCGACACTGGGTGACATTAATTTCCACAAGGTACAGAATATTTATTACCTAATTTTAATCAGTTTAATTATAGCTACTGTTCTAGTGTTGAATTTGAAAAGAAACAAGCTGGGTAGGGCTTTCATCGCCATTAGGGACAATGATCTGGCTGCTGAGGTAATGGGCATCAGCTTAACACGCTACAAATTGCTTGCCTTTTTCCTCAGTTGCTTCTTCGCCGGAGCCGCTGGAGGATTGTTTGGCCAATTGTATGGCAGCATAGTTCCACTGCAATTCACTATAATGCAGTCTGTATGGTTTATAGGTTATCTGTTGGTTGGCGGCTTAGGAAGCACTTTAGGGCCTTTCTTAGGCGTAATCGTGATAGAAGGCTTGAGTGAAGCAATGACTGTTGGCGTTTCCAGCCTAGGAGAAATATGGCCCGAGACTTTGGGATTCATTCCCAGTCTGAGGAATATGCTTTTTGGAATTATTATAGCTCTGTTTCTTATCTTTGAGCCCAGAGGATTAGCTCATCGCTGGGAGATTGTGAAATCATGGTATAGGTTGTGGCCTTTTTCTTACTAAATATTCTCATGTTTGGCCGTGTAACCTAGTAAGGGGGATAAATTTGGAGAGATGACCTGCAAAAAGGAGGTGAGCAAAATGAATGCAAATAGGTGAGATCAGACCAGGGATATTTAATACTAAAAAAAAGGAGATGCAAAATGAAATCAAGTAGATTGTCAAGGTTATCGAGTGTCGTTGTAGTGCTGATGCTCATATCGGTTGTGGTTGGTGCTTGCGCCCGCCCACCAGAGGCAGGACCTAGCCCAGCGAAGAGTGAAATCAGTGAGTTCATTGTTGCTTCAATCACTGACCTCTCCGGGCCGGCTGCGGATGTGGGCAAACCTACCGGTGATGGAATGCTAGATGCCTGCGTATACACGAATGAGCGTGGTGGAATTGCCGGCGTACCGCTAAGGGTGGTAATGATGGATACCCGCTATGATCCGGCCGTTGCAGTGAGTTGGTACAAAAAAATAATAAGTGAAAAGAACCTTATACTCATACAGTTCCTTCAAACAGCTGCTATTCCACTTGTAGCCCCGCTCTCTGTGGAAGACAAGAAGATCATTGCCCAATCTGCTGAGCCCACCGGAACGTTTCCACCGTACAACAAGTACTATTTCAATGCTATAGAGCCGCTGTTTGGTGATCAACTTCGGTTACAACTTCGCTGGTGGACAGATAATGTGTGGAAAGGGCCAGGAAAGCCCAAGGTAGCTCTTTTAGTTATGGACGGAGCTGTTGGATTAAGCTGTGGCAATATCATAGTGAAGGCGTGGCAAGAGGTTGATAAGGAGTGGTATGATCTCGTTACTCTGCAATGGTTATCCCCGGCAGTAGTGGATATTTCTACCCAAGTATTGGCCGCAAAACAAGCTAAAGCAGATGTCATTCTGTTAATGCATATCAGCCAAGGAGGCATAGCTTTAGGTAAAGAACTGGAGACTCAGAATTACCATCCAGCAGTTTTAGCTTATGTTAGTGTAATGGGAACTCCTTTGACAAAAGCCCTGAAAGACAAGTGTGTGGGTTGGTATACCTGCGTTTCCAATCGTATGTATGAGGAAGTGGACGTCCCCATAATCAAAGAGTTCCATGACCTAAGGGCCAAGCGCTATGGCTCCGATTATCACAAGGACCCTATTGGCTATATGAGAGGCGTGTACTTTCAGATGACATACAATGAGGTTTTCCAGAGATGCGCTGCTAAATTTGGTGTAAACAACCTCACTGCTGACAACATCAAGTATATATTCGAAAACGATATGAAATCATACGATACCAAGAACATCGGTGCGCCAGTAAGTTATTCTGCCGAAAACCATGTGGGGATAATGGCAAGCAAGATGTACACCTATAACACTGACCTGACGCTTGTAGGTCTTACTGATTGGATAGAAGTTCTTCCCTGGGTTACTGGGCAAAACACTGTAGAATTTCATAAAAGTAAACCTACGTTGTAGTTGGCTTTGGAGTAGAGGGGAATAGCTTGGTTCAAGACTTCTCCTCTACTCTGCTCGGAGGTAATCCTAATTCAATCTCTATCTCCATATATGAAAGCTTGGAGAAGGGTGAGTGAGTAACTTCTATTTTGCCGACCATTGAGAGCTTGGATACAAGGAGGGCAAGAAGATGCTAGTCTTAAGCAATGTTGAGGTGCGGTATAGTGAGGTGATTCTGGTGCTGAAAGGGATGTCTTTGGAGGTGCCGGATGGTGGTATTGTGGCTCTCCTCGGCACTAATGGCGCTGGGAAAACGACTACCCTTAAGGCAATATCAGGGTTGCTAGTCTCAGAAGAAGGAAGGGTGACCGATGGCAGCATCGAGTTCGACGGGTTGAGGATGGATAATAAAGGGGCAGCGGATATACTAAGGAAGGGTATCGCTCAGGTGATGGAGGGAAGGAGGGTATTTGAACACCTCACCGTGGAAGAGAACTTAAAGGTAGGGGGGTATACTACTGGAGCCAGCGGAGTCGTATTGGATATGATTTATAACTATTTCTCGAGATTGAGAGACCTTTGCCATGTAAGGAGCGGCTATATATCCGGAGGAGAGCAGCAGATGTTGGTATTGGGGCGAGCGCTGATGAGTCGTCCCAAGATACTATTGCTTGATGAGCCTTCATTGGGACTGAGTCCTCTAATGGTTAAGGAGATATTTCGGATAATCAAACGGGTTAACGAAGATGAGGGAACTTCCATACTGCTAGTAGAGCAGAATGCACAGGCAGCACTTTCCTTGGCACAGTACGGCTATGTAATGGATTTGGGAAAGGTCGTTTTGGACGGGCCAACGGAAAAATTGAAGAATAATGAGGATATAAAGGAATTCTACCTTGGCCTCAGCGAGGTTGGGACACAGAAAAACTACCGCGAGGTGAAGCACTACAGGAGAAGGAAAAGGTGGGTGGGATAGTTTATGGTAAGCTAGGGCGCTAGGCTATGGACTTGGAGCTAACGGAGGCGCAGAACATGTTGAGGCAATCTCTAAGCGATATTTTGGTTAGATAGTTTCACAAGGGCTACTTAGATAACCGAGAAAGGGTGTAAGAAAATGGTTGGAAAATTAACAGGGAAAGTGGCAGTGGTTACCGGAGGGGGACGGGGAATTGGCAAGGCGGAAGCCCTTGCTTTGGCTGCTGAAGGGGCTACAGTTGTTGTTAACGATTTAGGTGCAGCGTGCGATGGAACTGCAGCCTCTGCGTCGCCAGCTGATGAGGTAGTGTCAGCGATTAACAGAAATGGTGGGGTAGCTATTGCCAATTATGATACCGTAGCTACCCCTGAAGGAGGTGAGAGCATCATAAAGACTGCAATAGATAACTTTGGTAGGTTGGACATTTTAGTCAACAATGCAGGAAACACTAGACCACATATGTTGTTTAATATGCCGGAAGAAGATTGGGATTCGGTGATAAAGGTTCACCTTTATGGTCATTTTAACTGTACCAAGCCTGCTTGTATCTGGTTTAGGCGGCAGGGAAGTGGGAGGATAATAAATACCTCCTCTGAAGCAGGGATTGTTGCTACTACAGGAGTGGCTAATTACTGTGCCGCAAAAGGAGGCATTATAAGTTTTACTAGGGCAGTGGCACTAGAGATGATGCGATACGGTGTAACTTGTAATTGCATTTGTCCCCGTGCTCTTACGCGAATATTTTACGAAGGAGATTTTCCTAAGCTTATGTCGCGAACAATTGAGGACATGAAAATGCGGGAGATGGAACCTGAGGATATAGCACCGCTGGTACTATATCTGGCGACAAATGAGGCAGCCAATGTGAATGGCTGTGTATTCGTCACCTATGGTGGGAAAATATCTCTGTCTGAGCCAGTAGAAATAAGAACCGTGTATAAGCGGGGGAGGTGGACGGTCGGCGAACTCTGCGATGTGATGCCCCAGATGGTTGCGGGCGAGGCGTCAACGCAATTCCTATTTACCCCATTATTACCCGACCATGGGAACCAGAGAAAAAGCAAGTTAATTTGAAAGGAGGCAACGAAATATAAATATCTGAGAAAAAACATAGGTGTTGTTGATGGCATACGATGGATAAACGGTAGATACAGAGAACTTTATAAAAAGGAGAGAGAAATGGTAAAGGTTATTATCACTACAGCAATCACTGGAAGTATTCACACCCCTACTATGTCGCCTTATTTGCCAATAACGCCTCAGCAAATCGCAGATGAAGCAGTACGGGCTTATGAAGCGGGAGCAGCGGTAGCTCATATACATGTCCGTAATCCTGAGTCTGGTCAGCCAAGCTCCGATTTAGAGTTGTTCCGCGAAGTAGTCACAGAGGTGAAAAGTAGATGTAAAATGGTTCTTTGCTTGACAAGTGGCGGAGGTAGGGGAATGTCTATTGAGGAGCGGGCGAAAGTAATTCCTGCTCTCAAACCAGAGCTCGCCTCACTCAATTTTGGTTCATTAAATTTTGGCCTTTTCGACATGCCAGATAGGATGAAGATTACGAGTTTCAAGTTTCCTTGGGAAGAGCCGTACTTGAGGGGGACAGAGGATTTTATCTTTCCAAATACCTTTAAAACACTACGGGAATTCTGCAATATTTTCGCCGAAAATAAAACAAAACCGGAGATAGAAATATACGACACGGGAATGCTTAGTAATGTTGCTTACATGATTAGTGCGGGATATCTCAAGAAACCTGTATATCTTCAGTTTGTCATGGGCATACTAGGGGGCATTCCTCCATCAGTGGATAATTTACTCTTCCTGTATAATACCGCCCGCGAGACTATCGGCGACTTTGTTTGGTCTGTTTGTGCTGCTGGCCGCCATCAGATACCAATGTGTACCGTGGCTTTGACGATGGGAGGTAATGTTAGGGTCGGCTTAGAAGATAGCCTGTATGCTGGCAAAGGGGTTGTGGCTAAAAGTAACGCTGACCAAGTAGAAAAGATGGTTCGAATAGTCAGGGAATTGAGCCTAGAGCCTGCTACCCCAGATGAGGCGCGACGAATTTTAGGACTTAAAGGCTTAGAAAAAGTGAACTGGTAGTAATAGTGATTTTTCTACCTATGATGGTTGTGCATGATGCAGGCTGCTGGGTATTAGTTCGCATTAGGGAGTTATTAAATAATCTAGGTGGCTCGCCGACTGGTATAGAATCCACGAAGGCTATGTTGCCATCGTATGTGGCGATAAAATGCCGTCTTGATATTACTCGAAAAGAGCTGATGTTCAAGCGGCCGAAACGACCGGTGGGTAGCAAAAAGTATCCATCTTTGAGGAGGTTAATGTGAGACAATTGCCACCAAGGATGCAGCCGCAGCTATACCATGACCTGATTTTTCATGAAGAAACCCTTGTGATACGGGAAAAAGCGAGGGAGTTTGTAGTCAGGGAGCTAGCCCCATTGGCATACGAAATTGCTCATAAGGAAGAACACAAGGATAATTTTCCTAAGGCCATTTTCCATAAGTTAGTCAAGGAAGATTTCTCAAGGATACCTTTCGCAAAGGATGTTGGAGGTCTTGGATTAAAATATCCAGCCTGTGCTACAGCTGTGGTTGTTGAAGAATTAGCTTATATGAGCAACAGTGTTGCTTCTACCTATGATGCCTATTTCATTTTGGCGAGTCATGCTTTGATGTACGGGTCCGACTTGATAAAACAGAAATATTTAAGACCTCTGATCGCAGGCAAAAAGCTTGTGTGTTTTGCTACCAGCGAGCCAACGGGTAGCACTGAACTGTCGCTCCGAACATTGAGGACGTTTGGAAAAAGACAAGGAAACAAATACATCATAAATGGTCAGAAGCGCTTTATCACCGGTGCGTGTGTGGCAGATTTTGTGGTTGCTTTAATTAATACTGATGGTAGGCTAAGCATGATTGTTATTGACCTGAGAACGAAAGGTTGTAGAGTAGGCGATCCCGATAAAAAGCTAGGCAACAAGGGGCAACTCACTTCCGACATCTACTTTCACGATGTGGAGATTCCTTTCGAAAACCTCATTGGAGAAGAAGGAGGAGGTTTACGAATCGCACTTGAATCACTGACATATGGAAGGGTAGGAATCGGTGCAAGTGGAGTTGGAATGGCCCAATCTGCTTTTGACGAAAGTGTCGCTCATATGAAGAGAAGAGAGGTATTCGGCAAGCGAATTGCTCAGTTCCAGTATTGGCAGTTTAGACTAGCTGAACGTGCGATTCAAATAGAGAATTCTAGGAATTTGTATTCCAAGGCGGCGATGCGCATGGATCAAGGTATAGCATTCCCTGAGCCTGAAGCATCTGGAGCGAAGTACTATGCTACTGAATGTGCTGTGAATATGGCAAGGGATGCGGTACAGATATTCGGAGGTTACGGTTTCATGGAAACCTTAGAGCATGATAAATCCACGTACAAGGTTGAGGAAATATATCGTGATTCAAAGATCGCAGAGATATATGAAGGCACAAATGAAATACAGAAGTTGATTATAGCCAGGGAAATATTTGGTAAAGAAATGACAGGCTGAAGCTGCTATTTTTTGAGAAGCCATAGGCAAGCGCTACTTTTCTCCTAGGTAAGGGTATTACTTTTATCATTATGTGATACCAACTTATTGATCTGGATATGCTGAAGTTTGAAGTTCTACACAAGATAATACGGAATGAAAAATGCATTGGTGAGGCCCATGATATTCTTCATTTCAAGACAATTGAATATGAGGTTTAGGATGAGTGAACAAGTCTATGACCAAGGTATCCATTCATTCATTGGGAAGATTGATATGAATATACAAATTATGTTAGTACCTTGGCCAGCAGGTTTTGTGTTGAGCTAAGAGACAACAAAAAATCCTTGAAATTGGGTGCAGGTATTATATTTAGTATACGTACCACCAAAGTTGGTTTGCAACAAGTACTTCAGAGAATTTAATGAATAGGTAGAGGTCAATGGCAAATGGACTATATACTTTGCTTCAAGGACGAAAGGTTCGGGATCAACTTACTTGAGGTAGATATGGGAAATCCCGGATTAAGTGATCAATTAATTAACCCGAAAGGAGACAGGAATGGATTTTAGATTCACCGAACAACAGGAGATGCTGAGGAAGACAATACGTGACTTCATGGAGAAGGAGTGTCCCAAGGAGAAGGTACGCAAGTGGGATAGCGAAGCCAATATCAAGGCAGTAGAGGAGGTTTTCGAAAAGTTTAAGGGCCTGGGTGTCATGGGTATACTCATCCCTGAGAAGTATGGCGGGAGCGGTGGTAACGTCATTGATTTCAGCATCATCCTTGAGGAGATGTCCCGGCTATGCTGGGGACTTGCCAGCTACTATGACGAGGCTACTATCTTTGGTGGTGCCATTATTAAGGAATGTGGCAGTGAACAGCAGAAGCAGTTCTACCTGCCCCGGATAGCCAGAGGGGAAATAATATTCTCCTATGGGATAACGGAGCCGGACGGTGGTTCGGATGCCGCAGCAGCCAAGACCACAGCGGTACAACAGGTGGATACCTTCGTCATCAACGGCAGCAAGATGTTCATCACCGGAGCCAACCGGACTGACTATATAATTGTGTTAGCCAGGACTGACAAGAACGTTCCCAAGCACAAAGGGCTCTCCATGTTCATCGTAGACACCAAGAGCAAGGGGTACAGTGCCAAGCCACTCAAGAAACTGGCACTGCATCTTGATGACACCTGCGAGGTTTCCTTTGACAACGTGGTGGTTCCCAAAGAGAACATACTGGGTGGTCCTGAGGCGCTCAACCAGGGTTGGCCCCTGTTGCTCAAGACACTGGAAATGGAACATATCCAGCTCGCCGCTGGTTCAGTTGGTGCCATGCAAGCTACCTATGATGATGCCCTGGACTATGCCAAGCAGCGTGAGCAATTCGGGCAACCGATAGGCAAGTTCCAGGCTATCAGCCACATGCTTGCCGAGATGGCGGTTGACCTGCATCTGTCACGGTTGATAACGTACCATTGTGCCTGGATGAAATCGGAGGGCATGCCCTGTTACAAGGAGTCATGTATGGCCAAGCTCTATACCACCGAGACAGCGACCAAGTTAGCTTTAAAGGCCATGGAGATATTCGGCGGGTACAGCATGATGATGGAGTATGATGTACAGAGATACCTCAGGGAATCGTTTATTGGGTTAATCGGTGGCGGCACCAAGCAGATTCAGAAGAACATGATAGCCAGAACGTTGGGGCTCTAGACTTATGGTGATTGCGGGTCTACTTTTGGTCTTAAACCATCTTACGCTCTTAGCTAAGAACCTCTCGCCGTAGAAGCTTTCCGACCTTTGGTTTGGGCAATGAATAGCGAAATTTAATATATCTTGGCTTAAGGGGCTATATGTTACTGCTTTGTTAAAAAAAGACTGAGGGATGAGGCAAATTACATGTGCATTCTACTTGCTGTCTATAAATATTATTCATTAAAAAACTAAAACATTAATGGAGGTAATGGATATGGCAAGACTACTATGGCAATCACCAATTGAATTGATTAGTAAGGCTAGCATTACAACTTTCATAAATTATGTAAACAGAACGTGCGGCAAAAACTTCAAATATTACGATGACCTGTACGCCTGGTCAGTCGACAAGATATCGGACTTCTGGTCCACCTTCTGGGATTTCGTTGAGGTAAAGGCATCGAAACGCTTTGACATTGTAGTAGATGACCCCTACAAGCTCCCTGGCGCTAAATGGTTCACCGGCGCCAGACTCGATTTCGCCGAGAACCTTTTGAGATACAGAGATGACAGGGTTGCCCTAATATTCAGGGGCGAATCACAAGAACCGACAAGGATAACCTATGCTCAACTCTATGACCGAGTTGCCAGGCTGGCTAAATCACTGCGAGAATTAGAAATCACACACAATGATCGTGTGGTAGGCTTTATGCCCAACATGATAGAAACGGTTGTGGCTATGCTGGCAGCCACCAGCATAGGCGCCACCTGGTCATCCTGTAGCCCTGATTTCGGCATCAAGGGTGTCCTCGATCGCTTCGGCCAGATCCAACCCAAGGTACTGTTCACCGCTGATGGCTACTCTTTCAACGGTAAACGCTTTGATTCCTTAGAACGTGTCAACGGTATGCTTAAAGACATACCTTCTATAGAAAAGGTGATAGTAGTCCCTTACATGGAGAAGAAGCCTGATATCAGCCGTATCCCTGACGCAGTGCATTATGAAGATTTCCTCTCCAAAGAATCTAATCTGGTAATCCAGTTTGAACAGGTACCTGCAGACCATCCCCTTTACATCATGTTCACCTCAGGCACTACCGGTTTGCCCAAGTGCATGGTGCAAAGCGTGGCTGGTGTTCTACTCAATCAACTGAAGGAGTTAAAACTCCAAACTGATGTGAAACGTGAGGACACTATCTTTTACTTCACTACCTGTGGCTGGATGATGTGGAATTGGTTAATATGCTCTCTGGCGTTGGGTGCTACCGTGGTACTTTACGATGGGTCGCCCTTCTATCCTGAAGATGGATCACTGTGGAAGATGGCTCAGGATGAGAGGATAACTATCTTCGGCACTAGCGCCAGATACCTTGCTGAAGTAGAAAGACGTGGTGTGAAACCAGGTACTCAATATGATCTCAACAACCTCAAGACGGTCTTATCTACCGGGTCTCCGCTCTCAACGGACAGCTTTGAGTATGTTTATAGAGAAATCAAGCACGATGTGCTGTTATCGTCTATCTCCGGAGGCTCTGATATTAACGGCTGTTTTGCCGGTGGTGTCCCCACGGTACCTGTGTATACCGGAGAGCTGCAGAGACGTTGTCTGGGCATGAAGGTGGAGATATTCGATGAGGAGGGTAAACCAGTTGTCCAGAAACAGGGGGAGCTTGTCTGTACCGCTGCTGCGCCATCCATGCCGCTCTACTTCTGGAACGACCCTGATGGTACGAAATACCACAATGCTTACTTCGATGTCTATCCTGGAGTGTGGAGACACGGCGACTATGCTGAACTAACCAAACACAATGGGATCATCATGTATGGGCGATCCGATGCCACCTTGAATCCCGGGGGAGTACGCATAGGCACGGCTGAGATTTATCGTCAGGTGGAAACAGTCACTGAAGTTGAAGATAGTCTGGTTGTTGGTCAGGACTGGAACGACGATGTCAGGATAATCCTGTTTGTGAAGCTTAAGAATGATATGAAACTGACTAAGGAGCTTGAGGACAAGATAAGAGGAACGATACGACATAATACCAGTCCTAGGCATGTGCCGGCCAAAATAATTTCTATTTCTGACATACCTTATACCATCAACATGAAAAAAGTGGAACTGGCGGTGAGGAATGTGATTCACGGTAAGCCGGTGCTCAACACCGATGCACTGGCGAATCCGCAATCACTGGAGTTATATAAAAATATCAAGGAACTAGAAGCTTAATAATAAATTATTTTCTCGAATGATCGCAATACTCGCTTATATATGATCATCTGTTCAATATAGCCTAATAAAACATGAAAGGGAGGACAACCTATAGCAAAAGTCGGTATTATGGGAGCAGCAGTAACTTGCTTTAAAGCAAAATGGAATGAAAAGACATACTATGAACTTGATGGGAATTGATTGCACGAATCTAAGCTCAACTGGGCGGCATAAAAGAAGCCCAAGTTCTGTGTGCCAACTTCCAAAGACACTGATAACCTCCTTGTAAAAGCCAAGCCATTCTCTGTCAAACCAGATTGGCTTGGCTTTTTTCTTTCCCTCTAGAACAGCATCAAATTATCTTCATTGAACATAATAATGCCCGTACCGAACTTTCCGATGCAATGTAAAGCCCACTTTGTATTCTACGTATCTCTCGGGTAAGACTATTTCAGAGCATCTTGAATAGGATAGCCTTATGACGGTATGAGCTTTTAGCAGTAGCCTCAGAGATGGGAATGCGGTATTACTTGCGCTTTCTTTTGCACCAGCCAAATCGAATTTTCTTGCCGTTATGCTTCTTGTTCCGCGTATTGTTCTGATTATTTACATTCTCTACAAAAGTTTTGAGATCGACAAGAGGTTTATCACTTATTGAAAGTCATTTCCTTTGCTTTTTGCAGTTCGAAAATCAAGATGCATTGTATCATCCATTTGGATATCTCAGCAACTGCGTTATGGGCAAACGCCAAAGATTATAGTAGGAGCGACACAAAAGTGGGCTATTTCTGCCTCTTGGGGGTAGAAACAAAGGGATGGCCTTTTCGTTCAAAATCCGGAACGTAATCTTCTGATGCTCCAATTTCCTGTATCCAGCCGTTTTCTATTCCTAAATCCAATAGCAACTGGAGAACCATTTCATACTCATCAGCTGAAATCGTACGGGAAAGCAAAGGGATTCGTTGTGCCCGGTGTAGCGGTGCGTACTGAGACATTATGCTAACTGTCACCTTGGGGGAAAGCTCCTGAGCTAGCCAAGTCAATGATTCCTCGCTGCCCGCCAACCCGTTGGGGAGAACAAGGTGGCGCACGATTAATCCCTAATGTTAAACTCAGCAGCCGGAGAAAAACTCGATGCCTGTCACTCACTGCCCGCCCTATCAAGTAGGCATCTTCTCGGAATAGATGGTATAGACCACGCCTCCTACTCCTCCATCTTCAAGACCCGGGTCAAGACAACGCACATTGCGCCACACTATTTCAGGTAATTCCTCTTTCCCCGATTCTGCCCATTCCATGGTCGCCTCCCAGAGCGCGTTTATTTCAAGCAGCACTGGGAGCAAAGCCTTTGGGCACATGTTTCCCGTTGACTTCTGAGGGTTAAGAAACGGGTCGAAAACCAACTTGTTGCCGACCTCAATCCCTGCAAAACAGGCTTGTGATTTTACTACCTCGGCAACTAACTGATACGCTATCGTCTTTGGAATATTCCTATAAAGTTTCTCCAATCCGGGATGAAGTTTTGCCATCGCCGCATCATCCAGGCCAGTACTCAATTTGAATAAATCTGCCGCTGCTCCTGTCAGCATTATGCCCTCCTTTCTACCTATTGGTAAACTTGTGAGAATTTGCTTTTTGCCAGGTTACCACAAAACATATGGCGAATACGGCTGCCCTCGAAAATTGTCCACATCTGCTCATCACAGACTAGCCTTTTCGCATAGGCATCACCCCTTTCCCGTGAATCACTCACCCCAAACAAAAAGATCACCGGCAACCGCCGCCAAACAGCGATTCCAGTGCCCTTGCTTCACTCTCATCTCCCCTGCCGTTATATATGTATTTCTATGGTGCCACAGATGTTACGCAGATTGACTATAGTCTTGTTTCAGAATTTTGTCAACTGGTGAAAATCAGGGGCGATTACTTAGGATTATTTTTGTCTAGACTGGTAATAAGAAGGTAGCAACATACTATAATCCTGAAGAGCAATAGCTCCGGCTAAATTTCTTTCACTTACACCGGTGGGCAGACCCCAGCCTCTCTTTTCCTGGCTCCCAACTTAGCTGTTAGATTCGGGTTCTCTTCTCTTGGGAAGGTCCCATCATACCTCATACGGGTTTGGCCAGGAGGGCAGGGGCACCATGTTGTGCACACGGGTTTGCTCAAACGAGCTCCCAAAACGCTAAGCGGCGTCTCCCTGCCCACCTGATGCAATTATAGCACCTCCCGATATTTTATACTGCTACTAGCGTTAGTTCTGGCTTTGAAACCTGGTAATAGGTCTGATTCTTAACCAGGGCGAAGGCCAAACGCAGCAGCCTGTTAAGTGCTGCTCCTACAATCTCCCTTCCGTTGAGAGGGTTGGCGTGGGCAGGCCGTTCTCGTCTCTGCTTTGCCCAGGCACGGAAATCAGGATTGAATCGCAACATCGGGATGACCGACGTCCAGGCACAGTACCTCAGTAACGGACGACCTTGCTTACTCATCGGCGTTTTTGATCTCTTCTTGCCGGCTGATTCCGATTCGGTGGGGTTGCTGCCAGCCATCTTAATCATTTGCTTGGCGCTCCGGTATAACTTGAATGAGCCGAGTTCTGCCAGTAACCCGGCCACAGCAATATAATTGAGCCCTCTTATCGAGAGCAGATATTTCCCTTCTTCTGTTTCATCTACCAGTCTGACCAGCGTCCCTTCCATAATGCGAATATGCCGTCTGATAAGCTCAAGCTTATCGACCAGGAATGCTATTTCATAAGACAACGAGCGGGCACCGGCTTTGATTCCGATTGATGTTTTCGCTGAGTAATGGAGCGCTTTTAGTTTCTTCCGCATCAGGCGTCGCCCTTTGTGCCGGGCTTCGATTGTAGCCACAAATTCATCCTCCGTCATCCCGGCTATCACCTTGGGAATAGGGCATGTGGAAAGTACGCTTAAAGCCGTCAGCCCACCTGGGTCTTTGAAGACCTGGGTAAACTCGGGGAAAAGCGCATCCAGAAGCCCTTTTACCAGGTTGGTTATTCTGGTCCTTTCCTTGACCAGCCGATGATAGGCGTTGTTTGAAGTACGAAGTTCAGCATAAACACCTTGCGGGATGACGCTCTCAACAAATTCCCCGGTACATAAGAGCTGCGCTGCTACTTCGCCGTCTCGATAGTCATTCTTCCTGTGGTTAAGGTCCTTCCCTTCACGCCTCCGCTTCAAGGTATATTGGTTGATGAAACGGAATGGAATGCCCCGCTCATCAAGGTAATAAGCTATATTTCGCCAGTAGTGACCTCCCGTCTCGATGGCGAAGATGACACCCCGGCAACGGGATTTCACCATTTCCGATTTGGTACGGTCCAGCATCATTTCTAGACCTTCCCGTGTATTGTCGAACTTAAATTTGGCTTGGGTGGTGAAATCTTGAGTGATTGCGACCGCGGCATGCCTCTTTTTGTGCGGGTCGACTCCTACGACCAAGTATCCCTCCGGTACTTGCTTTCGTTTCCTGGCTGCGGTATTCTCCATTGTGATGGCTCCTCCTACTTTAGATTTGGTGCTAAGCTGTACACCTTCTTTCTATTGTAGCCGGGGCCATCTCTTTTGGTTATTCTATATACTAATCCGCTAGATTGTGTAGTCGCCTGTTTGCCCCGTAATACTGTCAATTCATCAGTCATCGAGCTGAAAAGACATGTTCATGAGCGGCACGTGCTGCTGAGCCCCGAACACGTCAGTATCTCCGGGGGCTGCTGAACTCACCCATCGCTTCAGCGTTATTTTTAGAGCTGCTGCCGGCTCAAAGAAAGTCAGTTCGTGGATATCCATCTCCGCGATTTGGTATGTCTTTGCGATGAGCGCTGGGGTGATGACTCCGGCATCCCGGATCTTTTGGAATGTTCCCTCGTCATTGAAAAACACATCGAGTGTTATGAGAAAGGGCCCGGCATTTTTGCTCCTGATAACGGTCGCTAAGTCAGCCATAGTCACAGTTCTGTTACCCATTGCCGACCTCTTCTATCTCAATTGGGAATGGCGAGAGGGGATCGTCGATTTCCATGAGGTGGTATATGTTGAAGCGGTATACTGGCCCCATAGGTATATCCTGAGGCGAAAATGGGAACGCTAGGTTCCCGGCAGTCGAACGTCGACCGGGGAAACCATAGTGCAAAATGAAGGCATGAACGAACAAGCAGATGCTACTGGCCTGCTCCTGTGTAGAAGCGATTGCTTCTATGACCAGCCCCACGTCGTGAGAGGGAGAACTTTCCGGTTCCAGAGGCCCCATGACGCCGTTTTTACCATAGATCCGGAAATGCAGGCTCCACTGGTCGGGGCTGAGTTCGCTGAATTGCCGTGTCGTTCCCTTTCGTGCTGCCTTGAGCATCTCGGTCAGGTGTTCGATTGCAGCAGGGTCGCGGATGCCCGCAATACAGATGGTGCGGAATCCGACCAGTTCTGCCGCTTCAAGCTTGATGCGGTATACGGGGTCAGCCGCGAACAGGCTTCCGGAAACGCGCACACACCGGTCGGTCTCCTGCATGAAGGAGACTCCCCTGAGGTCCACCATACCTCCGGGTTCATGTAGATACCATGGGTCGGCGGCTTCGTAAAGGCTGTGGGCAGCCACTGATTTTATGGTACATCTCCGTTCGGGATTCATGGGTTCAACGAGGAAATGATCTCGCCTGACCGTTCCAAAGAGTACATCCCCGCCACTCCCTGGATCGGCCGCAATAGCCCCACACTCCAGGATCTTGCCCATGTGGAGTGCCAGCCCCTTATTGAACCCGTTGAGGATGGGAAGGGCGGCGAACATACTCGGGTCACTTGCCCTGCCTGCCACAATGATCTGTGCACCTTGTTCAAGCGCGCGCATAAACGGCTCCACCCCCATTTGGGCGACGATACGCACTGAACGGTCAATGGCGCCTTCGGCGATAGCGGGCACTGGCCCTAATGGGGTGACTTTTCCCTGCCTGAGCTTCTCTTTAACCAGGTCGGGATTGATTTCCGCTTTGATCATAGCGAGCCGGAATTTCAGTCCTTCCTGCTGGGCAATCAACTTCACTAGGGTGGAAATACCTGTCAAATGGAGATTGCCGCCGGCACCGCCAGCTGAGCCAATGATCAGTGGAATACCTGAGGAAACCGCGGCTTTGAGTAGGGGGCGGAGATCGGTGGTGACAGTTCTGATAAAATCGACAAGCTTGTTTTGCTCTACACTGCCGGGCTGTATGCCAAGAAAGTAGGGTCCAGCATCAGTTGAACCGGCATCAACCGCTATGACGTCTGGCCTCCTGTCCATCCCTCTGCCGAGAGATTCTGCTGGGAACCCGTAGCCGAGTATTGCTGTTGGTGACAGAATTCGCATCTCGTCCATGCGTGCTGCCATTATTTTCTCTAGTCAGATTCTGTACGCTTGACCATGTCTCTGAAAACACCGTTCACGAAGGGTATGCCTAACAGCGCCCGTCCGCACATCAGGGTGAACGTAAAAACGATGCTGGCAGCAAGAAGTATTCCGGGTGATCCTGTAGCCCATGCCCCAAACAAAGTTGGTATGGTTATCTGATCCACGCCTATTCCAAACGCTGTAATTGGGAGCCCGCGGGTAAACTGTATTATCTGCATCAAGGCGATTGTTGCCACCATGGGAATGCTTATGCCAAACGAAGCGAGTATACCGTAGAGGAAAATCCCGTAGACTACATTCTGGGTTACCTTTATCGCGTAGAAGGCCACGTAGTGCCGGAGGCTGAGATCGGCGAAACCGCTGAGCACCTTGATTCGATGGTACTGGCGCCTGAGCAGACGGGATACGAGAATGCCAAGAATGTAGAAACCGATTCCGCCTATTCCGATGATTGTGATTATCCGCACTTGGCTGACTGCGCCTGGCGGCATGAGTGATTCGGGCAGAAGGAGCCCAACCACCGCTGCGAGGGTGCACATGGACGCGAGTTCATGATACAGCTCGTTTAGCATGATATTCGTGCCCACGCTATACGATATGTTGTAACGGCGCTTCCCGTACAATACAAGTCCTCCCATGCCAATGAAGACGCTGATGAGTCCAAGTAGATACGTAGCAGCCCGAGCCCGCACCAAGTCAAAGAAAAGCCCAACGCCAGCAAACCAGTTGAATCCGTAGTACAGAAATATTGATTCGAGCATCAGGACGATGCACAAGAGTGGAATCGTGAAACTGAAATATAGGGCAATGTTGATGTCCCTGAAGGCGCTGCTCACTTCCGACATATCGTTTGTCGCGATAACGAAAAGGATAAGAGCGCCTGATATGATCCAGGGGATGAGCCGAAGGATGAACTTACGCGTCCTGCTAGATTCCTTTGCGGTTTCCCTTACGGATTGCGTCTCATTCAAGCCAGCAAATTCCTTGTTTTCAAAATATTGGTGGCTTGTCAAAAAGGGCTGACATTTCCCGGGATCCATGTACTCGTCACTTGACGGCTCTCGACACCAGTAGAATAGCACTCCGCTGGTGCTATGTCTATAGAGCAAGGCTAGCATATCTTAGACCAGGCCTGAGCACACTCCTGCCACTTCCCCCGACACTCGCTTTACCTATAAGTATGGGAACAGACTATCCCGCTCTGCCTGTTTCGCTTCGCTTCACCTCGGGCTTTGCAGATATCTCCAGATGAGGGCCTGTTTTGCTGTGCCTCACTCACATCCAACTCTGTGAAATCGGCATTGATTAAGAAAACTGATAATGCCCAGTCAAACTCGGTACTTCTCATCCAGCCCGTATTTCTCCTCAAGCCCTACTACTGATGAAAACTCGTCAAATTGCATCATCTTGTTTAGCATAGCCAGGCTGCTTCCTTCTTCGAGCAGGTGGTCAAAGGCTTCAGCTAGTGCCCTTGCTGCGCTGTATATGCCGGTTAATGGATACCCTACGCTGACAAATCCCATCTCTTTAAGCTCCTCAAGCGGCAGAAGCGGTGTTCTGCCACCTTCGATCATGTTGACCACTACTGGAGCTTTGATACCAGATGCTATGCGTCTTAGTTCCTCTTTGCTATTCGGAGCATCGACAAAGATTACATCAGCGCCGGCTTCTTTATATAAATTTCCCCGCCTGATGGCTTCACCAACGCCGTGGGTAGCAAGGGAATCAGTTCTCGCAATTATCATAATATGCTTGTTACCTCTTGCTTCTACTGCCGCTTTAATCTTCTGGATATGCTCTTCTGCTTCTAGCACAGACTTTCCACGCATATGGCCGCAGCGCTTGGGCCATGTCTGATCCTCGAAGATTACCCCAGAAGCTCCTATTGCCATTAGCTCCTTCACCATCCGCATTACATTAAGCGCTCCTCCATAACCCGTATCCCCATCAACAATAACAGGGATATTAACAGCATTGATAATCCGCCTTGAAACATCCAGGATCTCTGTCTGAGTCAGAAGACCTATATCAGGCTCGCCGATAAGCGATGCCGCCACAGCATAGCCGGACACAAGAACAGCCTTAAATCCCGCCTTCTCTGCGAGCTTCGCGCTGAGCGCGTCGTAAACTCCCACCGAAAAAAATATCTCGCCCCTCTCAATCAACGGATGAATCCTATTCTTTACCACTTTCATAGCCCCCTAGCTCTAAATACTTTCTGATATCATCTGGAATAAGAAGCCTTTCCAGAATCCTTCTGATAATT
>Ga0194113_10001816_pt1 | contig 29184 bp, 30 predicted proteins | sample TA2MahC200mmetaG_FD_146193 | JGI IMG/M metagenome (GOLD analysis project Ga0194113, IMG submission 146193) | Freshwater microbial communities from Lake Tanganyika, Tanzania - TA2015017 Mahale Deep Cast 200m | ecosystem: Environmental > Aquatic > Freshwater > Lake | place: Tanzania: Lake... | reverse complement strand
CTTCGGCTCGCCCGCGAACCGGCGCGCGTCGATAACCCAGCGCTCCTGCCCGCCGAGGCTGAACACGAGACGCTCGCCTCTCGCAGCGAACCGGAACGGTCCGCGCGCCCCCGACCCGAGCTGCTTCCCGCCCGGCGGCAAGGCGACAGCCGCCGCACCGGCGATGCCGAGCAGCTCGCGGCGAGACACGGTGACGGGTTCGGGCGACGTGGCGAGTCGGGAGAGCGTGGGTTCGGGCGGCGGAGTTCGGGGAAGTCTCTGACGGCGCAATGCAAACAGGTTCAACCTGTTCGGCGGCATGGCATCCCCCTCCCGGCGTGCCGTACCTCAGGCTGGCATGTTGTTCTGTAGAACCCCACCGATGGTTCGTTCAGTGCCCGGCAAGTTCCTTCAGCTCAAGACGCGACATGCGTCACACTCGTTGGACCACTCCGTGGGGGCCGATAGAGAGCGCAGAGCGGGGCACCGGTCGGGGAGGGTCAAGGGGTCGCGCGAACGTCCGCGTACAGCGGGACCTGGATACGCTCCTCTCCAGGGAGGTCGGTGGTGACGAGGAGGGTGGTGTCGATGACACCGGGCTCACCGACTACTCGGAGAGCTTCGACTTCGACCGCCTGCGGGGCAGCAGCGTGCTCGCGCAGGTCGCCGCCTGCATCATGGGCGTCGATCAACCCGACCGGTCGAGCGAAGGCCGCCGCGTCTCCTGCGGCAAGGCCAACCTCGGCCCCCTCCCCGAGCCCTTCGGCTTCACCATCACCGACGCCGGCCTCACCTTCGGGCCCCCACCCGACGACCACCACCAAACCAGCCGCCTCGACGAAGCCAAAGCCTTCCTCCGTCGCGCGCTGGCGGACGGGCCACGGCCGGCGAATGAGATCAAGGAAGGAGCGAAGGAGGAGGGGATCAGTGAACACACCCTCCGCAGAGCGAGAGCCGATCTCTGCGTCGCCCACCGTCAACCGGGAGTCCAGACGCGATGGCTGTGGGCGCTCAACGTGGAGTCAGAGAGGAACGTTGGTTGACATGGTCAAGTTGGTCTAGTAGCTCCTCCGCTGCAACCTGACCAACATGACCAACTCAACCATCACAAACGACGAGAGGCCGTGCGAGAAGGGGAGGGGGCGACGAGGCCCCCTCCCCGCGAACGTGGGGAGGGCGCATACGAGGGGTCTACTGCTCACGCCCCGCTAGCGCCTACGACGGTCCTTGGGGCGTTCCTGGACCTCGCGGCTTGGGTGTCGCCGTTCACGCTAGAGAGGCCCATCCTCCAGTGCATCGTGCTACGCCCCGCTAGGCAATGATACCGCCCTCTCTGAGAAGCGATACGTACCCCTCGTAGGTCATCGGGCAGTCTACCAGGTCTCGCACCTGCTGCATTGTGTGGAGCTTGAGTTCCCTCTTCACGAGCAGAAGAAGATCACGCGTGTACACCGTCTTGCCGTCGTGGCTCACCTCGGTCCAGACGGATGTTCGCTTGTCGTTGACGTACAGTATGAGCTTGCGGTGTGCGTTGTTATCCACACGAAAACCCTTCGACTCAAGCCTAGCTCTGATCTCCTTCCCTGACCGCGCCCACATCGGCTATGACTCCCTGAATATGCTCAAGAGCGCCTGCTTCAACTCCATCGCGTCGGCGGAGAGTTCGTCATCCTGCGCCATCGCATAGGTTCGCCACAGCCATGCCAACTGCGGAGCGATGCGCTGCTCCGCATCATCGTATGACTCCCCGCTGTGCGATACGATACCGAGGCTAGGGTGTTCGAAGGACACCATCCCATCATGGGATTCTACAGAGAGTAGAAGCGGAGCAGTGGCGCATAAACGCGTATCTCCGTCAACCACCTCGCTGATCTCTACCGGCATGAGGTGGCCTGCAATCGACGCCATCAGAGCGGCCCGCAGCTCTAGCGATGCTTCGAGTCCAACGACGTCCTCCTGCGTCTCCTTCAGAAGTGCGGTGAGCACCCAGGTCTCCGATCTTAGGGTCTCAACCTCAGATTGTAGCGCCGCAGTCTGCTCTGACTGGCGGAGTCTCCTGGTGAACGTCGGTCGAGCGACCGTCTGCCGATGCGATACGAACTCCACCTCCGGCTCAGGCTCATCGGGCCGGTCCCAAACGAACCAGTTCCATCCAGCGGGGAAGTTGCGCCGGCTTACGGTAGTGCTCGGGCGGCCCTGGGTAGGCACACTGAAGTCCGGGATGGAGTCACTCACCATCGGAGGCTTCCTTCTTCTGCTGCTTCTGCTGTTCCCTCCACGCCTCCAGTTGCTTCTCCACGGCCCCCACCAGTCCGCCGGCCACTCGCACAGGGAGGAAAACGCTCACCGCTGCCGGAGCCTCCACCTCGGATAGTGATTGCGACTCGTCTCCAACGGCATGCACCCCACCTCGTTCTGGGTCGATCAGGCAGAACCTGATAATGATCTCCGTCGGCGTCATCTGGGTGAACGCATGGTTGGCAAACACCGTCGGCGAGTCCGGCGGAACGACGAGGTTGATCTTGGTCGGCATCTGTCGTCTCCTCCCCCGCGTCCTAGCTACGCGGCACGCACAATAAGGCGCGGCGACTCCGACTGTTCGTCGGTTGGTCGCAACCACCTTCCTCCAGCGGGCTCTCTAACCACAGAACGTCCGCCGCCGAGGAATGGTTCGCCCGCGAAACGAAGGACGCCCTGTAGTCGCCGTGGGTCTCCCGTTCCCCGGCGTCTCCGGGTCGGACCTAGCCAAGCATGCCCTGGCCCCCCTTCTTCCGCCCCCTCGTCAGCGGCCCAGGGCTTGGCGCACGGGCTCGGGCTGGTGGGAAAGGTAGGCATGCTCACCCGGGAACCCCCAGCGCCCCGGCCTTCTCGCGAGCCGGGGCGCTTCTCCTCGCGCCGCAATCGGGGCTAAAGCCCCTCCCACTGTGGGGGATCGGCGCGGGCTACTCGTCCAGCTCCCGGATCTCGACCTTGCGGAACTCGACGGGATGGCTCTCGGACTGCAGGGAGATGTAGCCTCCGCGCAGCATCTTGTCGCCGCCGGCCGCCTCGATCAGCTTCTTCGCATCCCCGTCGTTCTCATCGAGTTGCGACTGCTCGTACTGGAGCACGACCTGGCCGTCGATGAGGTGCTTGATGACGCCGTTGCCGTGGACCTCGATCTCGACGGTCACCCACTGGTCGCCGTGATAGGTCTTGGAGGACGAACCCGTGCAGTGCGGCGTGAACAGTTTCCCGTCCATCACGACATTGGTGCCGGGGGTGCAGAGGTTGGCGGTCGAGCGCGGGTCGGTGCCGTTTCCGCCGAGGAGCTGCACCTCGATGGAGACGGGGAAGCTCTGGTCCACCCTCATGCTCTCGGGCGACTGGCAGTGGATCATCACCCCGCTGTTGCGGAACGCCCAGCCCGCGCCGCCTGAGCACTGCTCGCCCACGAACCGATACTCCACCCGCAGCACGTAGCTCGAGAAGCTGGTCTTGTAGAAGAGGTGTCCGTACCGGTCGCGGAACCCGTCGTACTGGTCGTAGGAGACCTTCAGGATGCCATCTTCGACCCGGAACGTGTTGCCGAAGTTGTCGCCCAGTTCGTGCCCGGCGATCTTGGGCGTCCAGCCCTCCAGGTCTTTGCCGTTGAACAGGGCGGTCCAGCCCTCCGGGGCCTGGTTCTGGGCGCCGGCGCCGCCGGCAATCAGGATGCACAGAGCGATCAGCATGGTGAGTGGCTCCTTTGCGTGGTGCGCTACCGCAGCGGGATTGGCGTCAGCGCGAGGGGCTCCTTCCCGGAATCGAGATACTCCCGGTACCGCGCCCCATACTGCTCCTGCCACGCCTCCACCACGCCCTCGTAGCTCAACGCCGTCCCCGGCCGGTGCTCCCACGTCAGCTTCACTTGCGTGGTGTTCGGGGGCAGCTCCAGGTAGGTAGCGCCGCCCTCCGAACCCGCGCCGGGCAAGTCCGCGCTCTCGTAGGCGACCGGGCGAGGCCCTTCGGCTCGCTTCAGACCTGGCCGGTCGGCCTCCGCCTGGGTGAGGCCAACGCAATACGGTATGTGTAGGATCACCCGGCTCGGCGGCGCGTGCCAGTCCGCGCCCATCACCATCGTCGCGCCGCCCTTCTCGATCTGCAGGGCCGCAGTCACGAGGCCGAAGGACGTGGGCGCATTGACCACCCCGACCATCTTGCCCGGCTGCAGCCACTCGGGCGAGAACGCGCTGAACAAGTGCAGCTCGCCCCGCTGCTCGCGGATCAGCAGGTCGCGCAGCAGGCCGACGTACGCCGCCGCGAAGCGCGGATCGGGCGTCAGGTCCTCCCCGCTGTCCCGCTCAGCCCACGGCCTCACACCCCCCGCGAAGCCCTCCTGGCACGAGCCCGTGTGCACGAGTACCGCGTACAGGTCGCGGATCGCCTGCTCCTGCTCCCCGCGCAGAGCATGCAGCTGCGCAAGGTTCGCCGCAGCCGTTGGCGACAGCAGTCCCGCCTCGGTCGCCAACCCCTCCGCGCAGGTCAGGCGCAGGCTCCGGCACAGCTCGGCCACGCGGTCTGTCGGTGGCGCCGCGAGACCCGGCTCCGGCGAGTCCGGGAGCCCTCGGTTCAGCGCCACGACCGCGGGCGCCACTTCCGCAGGCAGCGGCTGGTCGCCCAGCGCGCCCTCGGTTGCCTTTGAGACCTCTTCGCGCCTCGACCGCAGCGCTGCAGCATCCTCGGGCTTCCCCACGAGTGTCGCGACCTCCGCCGTGGCCCCGAGTGCGTCCTGCGCCTGCCACCAGGTCGGACTGCCGGGCGGCCCGGCGCTGCCGACGGCCTCCATCACCCAATCGGCGGCGCTCTTCAGCTTGGGGTAGACCTTCTCGGCCCACGCGCGGTCCCCGAGCAACCAGATGTGGCTGGCGATGGTCCGGGTCGCCAGGCAGTGCGCGTCCATCCGGCCATCGGGCGACAGCGCCCCCGACGCCTGCTGCTGCTCCAGCCAGTCCTCCAGAATGCCCCGCGCGAGGTCATGGCGCCCGGAGCGGTCGAGTGCCTCGACGACCGGCGCCGCTTCGGCCATCTGCAGGGCGCGGTTCCAGAGCGGGTAGCGAAGGTGCGGTCGTCCCTCCTTTGGGATATCGGTGCTCATCAGCAGGTACGCCAGGCTCGCCTGGTACGTCTCCAGGGGCTTGCTCTCGGGCAGGAGAATGCGCATGCCGCGAGCCAGTTCCTCTCCCCACGCTCGGGCCACCTGATCGGCGGGTCCGTCGTAGCCCGCCTTCCGCAGCGCCTCCACCGGCTGGGGTGCATCCATCGGCAGCGGCGTCCACGGCATCTGCAGATTGAGACTGAGTTCCTTGCTCTGGCCCAGGTCCCACAGGGCAAGGAGCGTAGCGGTCGTCGGCCCGACAGGAAACTGCGTGCCCGGGAAGGGCCCCGTGTACGGCTCGCCGGCGACGGCGTACCGCCGGCTGGGGGCTGGCAGGCTCGGCAACACGCACACCGCGCGGCCGCCGATCGCCGCGCACCCGCGGTCGAAGGCATAGGTGCTCGCCGGGCTGAACTCCCTCCGCTGCAAAGCCGCCGCGCGGTGATCCCCCCCCGAGTGCCGCAGGCCAATGCCGATCGAGGCCGCCCGGCCGCTGTCCCCCAGGCGCTCCATGCGCAGGCGCACGAAGTTGGCCGGGTCGGCCCCTTGGCTCAGTGCGACCGCGAAGGCCGACACGCTGAGCTTCACATCACCTTCGAGCCATGAGTAGTGCACGAGAGGCACGTACCCGCCACCCAGCCGCTTCACCCGCACCGCGACCGGCCGCGGGGGATCGCCTGTCACGATGCACAGTTCCGCCTCGCCCGTGTACAGCGCCCCGTCCCACGTCACCTGCGTCACCCGGCCCGCGCCCACGCCCCCGAGCATCGCCGAGGGCTTGGCAAGGTAGCAGAACGGGCCCGCGAACCCATCGGCTGCCGGGTCCATCATCTGCGCCGACGCACCCGTTCCCACCAGCAGAACGAGCGCAGCGATGCCGTATCGCGTCCTCATTGCTCCACCTACACCCCTTGTAAGAGGGTGTATGAGAAGCACGGCATCGGGCGTGATGAATCACGCCCCTACACAGGGGCACGATGAATCGTGCCCCTACATGACGGCGATCTACGGTCGTTTGTGACGTAGGGGCGCGATTCATCGCGCCCAATCGTGTAGGGGCGCCATTCATGGCGCCCGGCCACCCTTCTCATACACGCTCCAAGAGCGGCTTCAGCCGCGACGCCGTCCCCCCAAACACCGCCGCCCGCCACGAATCGCGGCGGGCGGAGCGCAGTCCTCCGTGCGAAGCCGACGCGCCGACGGGCTACTCGGACACCGCCCGGCAGATCCTCTGAATCGCCGAGTCGGTGTCGGTGCCCAGCAGCTGCTCCGCCACGTCCCTCACCGGGACGTACAGCGTGCCCTCGCGCACGGCGGGCGCATCAGACAGCGATACGGTCCGCCCATCCACCAGCGCGGTACGCGCGCCCGGCAGAAGCACCATCACCTTGCCGCCGAGATCGACCTGCGCCAGCCGGCTCGTGGGGCTGAACGAGGCCTTCGCGCCGATCGCCTCCAGCCCGCCAAGCGCCACGCGCACCTTGCCCATGCGCTCGGTCGGCGTGCGGCCCAGCGGCGCGCGCTTCCCGCCCGGCAGCTTGCGGACCGCATCGGGCCCCCCGTTGCCCTTGTACGCCGGCGTGCCGACGACCCAGTCCTCCGCCGACAGGTACGGCGTAATCCCCGCGTGCTTCACCCCCGTGCCCGCCACGTCATGGCCTTGTATGACCCAGAAGTACGCGGACCAGTGGTCGGCCGAAGCCACGGACGCCACGACGCCCAGAGCCAGCGCCAGCACGACGGCTATCGAGAGCATTCGCATCTGAGTGGAGACCTCCTGCGTGCCGCCCAGGCGGCGGCTATCATCGGCCCGAACGGCTACGGGGGATATTGGCCATGGCCCCCAGGGATTCCTGCTTCGCTGCTGAGTGAGAGGTGAAGAGCTACCTCTCTCCGTTCCTCGGCACCGGCTTGCCGCCCCTGAGTTCGATGTCGCTGCGGCTGTAGACAGCCTTCCCTCGCAGCTTCTTGGCCGCATCCCTCAGGCCGAAGGTGTGAGTCCGGCCGCCGAGTCCGTTCTTGGCCGTGCTGCCCTCATACTTCCAGTCGGTCGCTGTCAGGAATGCGACGTCCACTCGCCAGATGATGACGGGCTTGCCAGGCTCCACCATCTCGCCCGTGTCCACGAGGTAGCGCCACACGATGTACCAGCCGCCGTGGTTGTAGTGCGCCTGCAGGGCCCACGGGCGCTTGCTCGCCTTCGACTCGAGACAGTCCTCCGGCGCAGGATGCGGGCTGCTGCCGCGCCGCTTCAGGTCTGGGAACCGCTGTTGAGCGTCGTCGAGGTGCCGGCTCTTCTCGTACGGGCTGTAGGCATCGAGGGCCTTCGTCCCGTAGATGCCAACCACGGCGCTGAAGACGTTCGCCTGCTCGTAGTACAGGTCGATGAGGTCCGTCAGCTCGCGCTCGATGTACTCCACAGCCTTGCGAATCGCCGAGGTCGTGAGCCCTCGCGGCAACTCCACTCGGCTGTCGAAGTCCTCGGGGCGGACCACGGGCTGCTCCTCAGGTCGTCAGCCGGGCGAGGCGCGGGATCGCGGCCTCGGCCATCGCGAAGTACTGCGGGTCGGCCTCCAGTCCGATCGCCCGCAGGCCGAGGGCCGCGGCGGCGGCAATCGTCGAGCCCGAGCCCATGAACGGGTCCAGGATGGTCCCTTCGCCTAAGGGGAGCGCCGCGCGCACCAACTGCCGCAGGAACGCTTGCGGCTTAAGCGACGGATGGGGGGCAATCGCCCGCTCAGCCCCGCGCGCCGGGCTGGAGACGATCAGGTCGCGGAAGGGCTCCGATCCAGAGACCCGCCGCAAGCCGCCCGTGCCCCACTTGCGGAGGTTATCCTGCACGCGACCCTCGCAGGGCTTGCGGAACAGGCCCCAAGGCTCCCAGCAGGAGCGCGGCATCACCGATACGTCGGGGAACTCATCGTGGGCGTTCTTGGGCCGGTCGCCGCCCCGGAGTGTCTTCACGACCCGCACGACTTCCCCGCGCTTCTCGAACCCAGCCTCGACGAAGGGCACGTAGACGAGGTGCGATACGAGGGCGTTGCTCGCGATCATGACGTGCGCCCCGGGCACGAGAACCCGACATAGCGCGTTCGCCAGCTCCGCGAAGAACCGCCCCAGGCTCAAGGTCTCCTCGTCCGACAGCACCGTGAACCTGGGCACAGGCTGCCGCTGGCACCCATCGAAGGAGGGCGGTATCCGCCACACGCCGCCGCGCCCCAGGCGCAGCTTCTCGACCTCACGGGCGGTGTACTCCTTCAGCCCGTAGGGGGGGTCCGTGACGACGGCATGGATCGAGTTCGCTGGCGCCTCCCGCAGCCAGTCGAAGGCGTCTACGTTGTGGATCTCATAGTCGAGATCGTCTGTCCGGCGCGCCTCGTCCGCCGCAAACAGCGACCTCTGGGCCACCTGAGCCATGCCATACCCGCAGATCGTCGAAGGATGAGCCGCTTCGTCCGCAGTCAACATTCGCGCCCGCCGCGGAGTTCACCTGCCGCCCGCGCCGTAGATCACGACCGCCGCCCTCGTCACCACGATCCCGCACGGCTGCCACGGGTTGCCTTCGGCGGAGAGCTGCTCGACGCCATCGAGGGTGAAGGTCCAGAGGTCGCCGTCGCGGCGCGCGCCGATCTCGTGCACGTTGCCGTCGTCGTACCACTCGCCCTTCGCTGCACCCTCGGTCAGCACCCTCTCCTCGGCGCCCTTCCGCTCGACGATCCGCACGTGGTTGATCGGCCACGCATTGCGGTCGGGCGCCGAACCCATCTGGAACTCGAAGGCCGTGTAGTCTTGCGGGCCGGAGTAGCGCATCACCAGCCCGATGCGGTTCGGTGGCTTGCCGAAGCGGCCGGTGAAGCGGAAGCTGAAGCCGGCCTCGTTGCCCTGCAGCGACTCCGGCCACAGCAAGATCGCCGGGTCGGCGTTCGGGTCGCCCTGGTAGAGCGCCGGGCGCCTCTCGGGTGACAGCGCCGCGAGGGGCGTCCGCACGAAGTAGATGTGACCACCCTTCGGCGGCTCGTTCGTCTCGTAGAGCACCGTGCCGATGCTCTCGTCGCCAAGCTGCACGCTGGCCGGGTAGGAGCGGTCTCCGCCGACCTCCGCCGTGCCCGCGAACACGTCCACGCTGTCTTCGACGTCCCACGTCTGTCCGTGGTCCCGCGAGACCACCAGCCGCTCGTTGCGGCGCTCACGGAACGAGAAGCTGCACAGCAGGCGCCCGTCGGTCAGCGTGATGAGGTCGCACGGCGTGAACTGCGAGGGAATGCCGCTGAGCCTCGACTCCGACCAGGTGCGCCCATCGTTGCGGGAGACGATCTGCCAGAGTTCGGGGTCGCTGGGCGAGCGGATCAGCGCCACGAGGTCGCCACTAAGCGCGCGCGTCACCGCGACCTCATCCGCGACCTCCCGCCGACCAGTGGGCGTGGCCTGAATCTCCTCGAACTCGTTCATCATAGGATGGAAGAGGCTGAACCACGTCGCGGTCTTCTCGTCATGCGCCGCATCCGCCCACGGCAGCAGCCACTTCCCGTTCCCCAGGTCGAGCGCCCGGCTGCGGGTGTGCACGTTCTCCTGGCGCGTCATCTTCGTCGGCTCCGACCACGTTCGCCCCTCATCGCTGCTCCTCGCCAGCCACGCCCAGTGATGCTTGCCGTGCAGGTACTTGTCCCAGATCAGGACGATGGTGCCGTCATCCATGCACGCGATCGCGGCGTTGCGATCATCCATCGCCGGGTCGTCATACGCCAGCTCCGGTTCACTCCAGGTCTCGCCCAGGTCCTGCGACCGCACGAGCATGATCCGCCCATCATCCGGGTTGCCGCTCGCATGTGCACACCCCTCGCGGTAGCACACCAGCAGCGCCCCCGACCTCGCCTTGCAGATCCCCGGGAAGGCCACATGCCGGTCGCTCGTGACGGCCGCGACCGCGGACCGGTTGCGTTCGGGCCGGCTCACCTCGCGGATGGACCACTCGCCGGAGACGCGAACGAAGCCGCCCGGCAGTGGGCCGGGCGGATGGGCATCGAATGACAGTAGCATCAGGGCCGCTGCGCCTCCCATGCCGAGAGCTACGCCTTCCCCAGCCTCGTGGGCATCGGTTCGCCGTCGCGCTCGGCGGAGCGGTTGGCGGCGAGGGTGATGTCGAGGGTCTTCACGCCATCGAGGTAGCTGCTGAGGATTCGTTTCTGGTCGCCGGCGCGGATGGCGTCGATGAAGACCTGGTCGATGTTCGGCGTCTCCGCGTACGGGCCGGCGAGTTCGGGGACCTCGGGCGAGCTGGTGACGCGGTCCGCGCCCCAGCCGACGCGCCGGCTCTTGAGGAGGATGTCGAGGTCGCCCTTGCCGCCGCCCTCGAGCGCCATGCAACTCGTCGTGCACGTGCCGAGGGCGCCGCTCGCAAAGCGCATCCAGAGCGCCTGGGAATCGGGGATGTCGAAGCCCTCCACATCGGCCATCGTCCGCAGGGCATAGCGCGCGCTGACCTCGACGACCTCCCCCGCGAAGTAGCGCATCAGGTCGATCTGGTGCGTGGTCTGCTCCACAAGCTGCCCGCCCGACTGCTCCATGACGCGCCACCAGGGTGTGCCTGGCAACCCGCCCCAGCGGGTGGTGGTGACCATGCCAATCGTCTTGCCGCTCAGCCACCGCTTCAGTCTCTGCGTGGGGTCGAGGTAGCGGAGCTGATAGCCGACGCACGTGATGATGCCGGCCTCGTCGATGGCCTCGCAGATTCCGAGGGCTGCGTCCATCGACAGGTGCACGGGCTTCTCGACGAAGAGGTGGATGCCGCGCCCCGCTGCCTCCATCTCCGCGTTCGTGTGCGCGCAGGGCGGCACGCTGATGTACAGCGCATCCAGCGCCTCGGCGTTCAGCATCTCCGTGTGGTCCGCATACGCCCGCGCGCCGTGCTCGGCCGCCGCCAGCTCCGCGCGCCCGCCGTCCACGTCGCAGACCGCCGCGATTGCCACCCCCTCGATCGCCGCCACGCGGGCCATGTGGCCCTTCGCATTGCCCCCGGCACCGATGAAGCCGATCTTGAGGTCCGACATGGCTAGCCCCTCCTCCCCGTCAGTCCGCCACCAGCTGCGGGATGACGGTGATGAGCACCTTGTACAGCTCCTGCGCGATCAGCTTCTGACCCGTCGCGGTCGGATGAACGCCGTCCTCGAAGCTGATGTAGGGCTGAAGGCTCAGCAGGTCCCGGTAGTCGGGCGTCTCGCCGCGGAACTCCGCCTCGATGGCCTTCTCGACGAACGCCTCGTAGATGTCGCAGACCCGTGCGGGGATGATGCGTCCGGCCTCGCGCACGCCCTCCACGTACTCCTCCAGCGCCTGGTTGCAGCCGCCCCACTTGTCGTAGTACGTGACCGCCTGCGAGTAGGGATGGCGCTCGTTGATGATGGGGTTCGGGGTCGTCAGGATGACGAGGGAACCGATCTCCTGTATCGCCGAGGCGATGCGGCCCAGGTTCTCGACGAACTGCGGTACGGGGATGTACTTCTCCGGCTCATACCGCACGTCGTTCAGCCCGAACTCCACGATCACGATCTGCGGACCGTGGTCCAGGACGTCCGTCTGAATGCGCGCCAGCCCCTCGACCGTATTCTCCCCGCCGACGCCTGAGTTGATGAGCTGGAAGAAGACGCGCCTCTGCGCGTAGCGGCTGCGCAGGCGGCGTTCGAGAACGCGGGGGAAGGTCTCCTCGGGGTGGACCTGTGGCGTGCCCTGGGTGACGCTGTCACCGAAGCAGACGATGGAGATCTCCTGCAGGATGCCTCACCCCCGTGCCCCTCTCCCGGGGGGAGAGGGGAGAACGACTGTGGTGCCGCCCGCCGTGCCGTCCCCCTCTCCATTCAGGAGAGGGGGCAGGGGGTGAGGCCTCAGTGCCTCACCTTCTCCAACCTCACATCCAGCTTGAACTCGGCATCCTGGTCGGGCGTGTGGCAGCGGCGGCAGAGGGTCTCGCCGGGCGTACGGACGATGGTGTCCTTGGCGCCCTTCATCGAGGCGTGGAAGAGCCCGGCCCCGTGGCAGGCTGCGCAGTCCACACCGAACCGGTCAGCGCCTTCGGCCTCGTAGGCCAGGCCGCGTCGGTTCGCCTCCGAGTGGCACACGAGGCACTCCTGCACGACACGCTGCCGGTCCACGAGCGTCTTGAGGGCCTGGGAGTGCGGCGTGGACTGCCACTGTGTCAACTGCTCCTGATGGCAGCGCCCACACTCATCGGCCGTGAGGTAGCCGCGCGCCCGCATGGCCTTCTGCTCTTCGGCCGAGTAGATGTCGGGCAGGTCCGGCCCGTCGGCCGCCTCGACTCCGCCCACCGGCCGCCCCTCGCCGCTTCGCTCCTGGCGGTCCGCGTAGTACTTGCTCACGATCTCGGCGATCCTCGCGTCCTCCGGCAGGTCCTTGGCCAGGAGGATGACCTCGTCGTGGTACTCAGCCTGGTTGCCGGACAGCTTGACCTCCAGCACGCCCAGTTCCCGGCCCCTCCTGGAGGTGGGCAGCAGCAGCGTTTGCCCCACCGGCTCGGGCTTCGTCCCCTGAAGCGCGTCCGAGTTGCCGACAATCACGTCCGCGAGGCCCACGAAGCCCTCGACGGAGGCCAACTCCCTGTCGGCCAGCCGGCCCAGTTGGCTCAGGAGCACCACGAAGTCCGACTCCGCCCGCGCCGCCTCCAGCAACCCGCGCAATGTGTCGCGGTACTCCTTGGCCTTCGGGTCGGCGACCCAGCCCGCCGACACAACTCCGACCGTCACCTCACCGACCTTCCGGCTCGAACGGCCGGGCGCTGTCTCCCCGCTGCCCGGGCCAACGGTGCCCACCAGCGGCAGGCCCGTCTCCTTGGCGGCCTGGTCGGCACTCGTACCCATGCCTGCTTCCAGGATGCCGACGCCCGCGGCGTCATAGCCCATCAGTACCATGGACTGGTACATGATGCGCAGCACGTCCGCGCGGTTGCCGGCGTTCCCGCTATCGACGAGCAGGACGTTCTTGTACAGTTCCCGCAAGCTCTGGATGAGCGCCGCTCGGCGGGCCAGACCGCCCGCTACGTCGCCGCCTCACCCACAGCTTTCGAGATAGCCCCGGGCGTCGCCGGTGTAGAGCACGGCGAAGCTGGGCTGCTCGAGGGGCTGCTCCTGAAGCACAGGAGGCGCCGTCCTCGTGCCCGCGCCCAGCGTTGCCGCCCAAACCAGCAACGACCCCAGTACGGCGTGCATGCAAGGCCTCCCTGGCTGAGGGCGCCCCGTTGGGGCGTCAGTTCCCCCTCAGCCTCTTGTAGAACGTGCTTCGATGGCCGATGCGCCACACGTCAATTGCGCGAGACCGCACACAGATGCTCTAGGCCCGGTCACAGGCCATACCTCGCTCTGACCTCAGCCAGCGGCATCCTCCTGCCGCCCTCCGCCATTGCCTCCTCCGTCGCCTCCAGCAACCCCTGGTCCACCAGCCTCTCATACTCGATGTCCTCCCCGCCTCGCTCGACGAAGTCGTCCACCATCCTCCGCAAGAGGTCCGACCGCGTCCTCCCGGACTCCTCGGCGAGGGCATCCAGCTTCGCCAGCACCCCCGGGTCGATATTGAAGCGCACACCGATCTTCCGGGAAGCAGTGTCCACCTTCGCCATGGCGGCGCACCTCCCTCAGGCCTCGACGGCCGGTCCAGGCTGAGCCCGGGCCTCCTACGGATTCCTCGCCTCATCGACGAAGCTCTGCAGGGCCTCGTCGGCGGTCTCGTAGAACTTGATGATGTTGTCCAGGCCGACGGCGCTGGCGGCCGCCCAGACGGCGCCCTTGGCAGCCGCAGCCCGCAGGTCTCCGCCTCGGGTGCGCAGTCGGGCGAGGGCGACGAGCATCTGGCCAAAGCCGCGACTGACGATGTACGAGGCCTGAGCCAGGTCAACCACGATCCGTCGTTCGCCGGCCTCCACAAGGCCGTCAAGAACCTGGTGGAAGCGGTCCACGCCGGTCGGGCCGATGTCCATCTCCCCCAACAGCTCGACCACGGTCACCTCGGGATCGGTCGATCCCTCACGGACGGTTATCTCCATGGCGTCTCCCCCAGCAGACCATCGACGTTCGGGTCAGGGCCCGGTGACACCCGGGCCGGCGTTGCCCTCGACGATTAGCCCGATGAAAGTCAGGACGATCATCCACGCCGCGAAGGCGGCGATCGAGGCCAGAAGCGTTTTCACCCCCAGGTCCTTCCATTCCTGCGTGCGGCCGGTCGCGATCTCCCAGATCCCCAGCAGAAACCCGCCCGGCGGCATCAGCGCCGCCAGGATCAGGTTGGGCACCAACCGCTGCTTGGCGGCCGTCTCGTCCTTGCCCTCGGGAGTCGCCGCGCGGACGGCCGCCGACTCCGCCGAGCGCAGGCCCTCCAGCAACCGTTGCTCGCCCGGGTGGAACATCAACCCGGTCCGGTACTGACGCACCGCTGCCGCGGCCTCGCCCTCCTCCAGCAGGAGGTGCGCAAGCCACAGCCGCGCATCCGCAGACTCATGGTCGAGGTCGAGGGCCTCCTCCAGTTTCAGCCGCGCCGCCTTGCGCTCGCCGACCCTCAGGTCGTTGACGCCGGCCACCATCTTGTACTGCGCCCGCTGCTGCTGCGGGGTCAGCGACTCCGGTTCCGACGCCATTCCACCAACGCCTCCAGGCAGGAGTCGAGTGCGCCGCCCGCCCCGATGGCCACCGGGTCAGACCCGCCGGGGCCGTGCGAGTCCGAGCCCCCTGTCACCAGCAGCCCTCGCGCTGCGGCGCGACGGATGTAGGTCTTGACCTGCCGGTCGTCATGTTTCGGGTGGTAAGCCTCGACTCCCTCCACGCCGCGGTCGGCCATCTGCTCGATGATCTGCGGCCGGCGTGGCACGAGCCCGGGATGCGCCAGCACGGGGCACCCGCCCGCCTCCTTCACGGTTCGGATCGCCTCCGCGGTCGTCGGTCGCACCCGCGGTACGTACCCCGGTGCATCTTTGCCCAGATAACGCCGGAACGCCTCCTGCAGGTTCCGGCACACGCCCGCCCTCACGAGCGCCGTCGCGACGTGCGGACGCCCCACGCTGCCGCCCGCGGCTGCACGGAGCACGTCATCCAACGTGATCTGGTAGACGCCGATCTCGCGCAATCGGTCGATGATCCGCTCGGCTCTCAGTAGGCGCCCGTCCCGAATGGCCCTCAGTCGCTCGCCTAACTGCGCGTCGTGCGGGTCGATCCAGTAACCCAAGACGTGGACCTCGACATCCTCGTAGTCCGTGCTGATCTCTACCGCGGGGACCACGGACAGCCCCAGCCTCTCCCCCTGCCCCACGGCCTCCTGCGAACCCTCCAGCGCATCGTGGTCGGCGACGGCGATGCCGCTGAGGCCGATGCGCTGCGCCTCGCAAACGATCGCCTCGGGCGTCAGCGTCCCGTCCGACGCCGTCGAGTGGATGTGCAGGTCAACCGCCATTCATTACCTGCCACTCGTGGTTGCGGCCGCCATCTACCGTCTCAGCATCGGCAGCACATTCAGCGCGGTCTGCTTCAGCGCGGCGTCCGGCTCGCGGACGTATAGCTCCGCCGACACCACGCCGTCGTACCCGATCGATCTCAGGTGTGCGAGGTGCTCTGCGAGGGGGAAGTCGCCGTCTCCCAACGCCGTCGGCTCGGCATTGCCGGGGGTCTGTCCGAGGTTGCCCAGCGGCGCCCGCCTCAGGACGTGGTCCTTGAGGTGCACGTAGACCACGTAGTCCTTCAGCTTGTCGAGCGCGATGCGATGGTCGAGCCCCAGCACGTGGTAGTGACTGGCGTCGAAGTTCACCTTGAGGTTCGGGCTGCCGATCTCGCGGACGAGCTTCAGCGTGGATTCCCACGTCAGGCAGATGTGGCCGACGTGCGGCTCCACACACAGCGTGATGCCGAGAGACGCCGCGGCGTCCGCGGCCCTCAGGATCGCCGCCCGCAGGGCATCCCACGCCTCGAACCGGTTGCAGGCCGGCGGAAACGGCCCGGTGCTGGTGATGAGCAGCGGGGCACCCAGCCGGTCCGCGACCTCCGCGCTGCGGTTCGTGAAGTCCAATGCCTGCGCCGTCGAGCCACCCGCGGTGACCCAGTCCGTGTGCGCGCTCACGGCGCCAGTCCGCAGACCTCGCTCGGACGCCGCCCGGCGGATATCGATCGCCTTGGCGTCATCGAACCCCGCCGGGTGGCACGGATGACCCTCCCAGGTGAACACTTCCACCGCGCCGTAGCCGGCCGCAGCCAGCTTGTCGAACACCTCGACGAGCGGACGTCCGGGATACGCCGACGAGCAGAAGCCAAGGAGCATGTCGCCGCCTCCGCACCATGCTTCACCCTTGGCCCCTGCTCGTCCTTCTGCGGACCGCTAGCCCTTCAGCCTCTCCGCGATCGCGGCATCCCGTACCGTGCGCATCTCCTCGGCCGTCTTGTCCGGGGTCCAGGTCAGCACGAGCGCGTCGTCCGGCGCCTCGTACGTGAGCATCTCGTCCGGGACCTCGACCTCATCCTCCAGTGCCTCTACCGTCACCCCCACCTCCAGCTGCGCCAGCCCCGCGAACTCGAAAAACAGCGCGCGCGACATCGCGCTCTCCTTACCCAGCGCCACCTGAGCTGCCTTCAGCGTGAAGTCGTCCGGGATGCCGCCCAGCATCTGCCGTAGGCGGGGCAGGAAGTCCTCGCCCACCGTGAGGACCCAGCAGGCCTCATCCTCGATGGTGTCCTCCCCGGTGATCTTCATGGACTCCCAGCCTTGCGTCATCAGGTCCAACTGGTCGCGCGGAAGAGAGAGATCCAGCTTGCGCAGGGCCTCGGCTCGCTTGTCTCCGAGCGCCTCCAGCGTCTGCTTGGGAATGTGCACCAGGACGCGGGCCGGGCCGATGTACATCTGGATGTCGTCCGGCGTGAGGACGACTACCGTCCCGTCTGGCCGCTCCATCCGCAGGTGCTCCAGGTCTCGCATCCACAGTTCCTGGATCTGCTCCTGCTGGCGCTGTCCGTTCACCGCGACCTCGATCTTCTGGCGCATGAACACGGGCTTCGGGTTCGCGACGAAGGTCTTCATCTTCTCGAGCAGCGGTGCCAGCCTCGGGTCCACCTCGCCCGCAGCAAGAGCGCTGAGACCTACGGTCAGCCCGGCGACGACCAACGCGGCCCAGACCCCAAGTCGATTGCGACAGTACATCGTGCATCATCCTCTCGTGTGTGCTTGGCCAGGCCCTCTGCAAGGAACTGGCCACCGAAGCCGTCGCCCGCCAGGGAGGACCGACGGCACAATCCGGCGCATGGCCTTCCGGCACCGTTGTCTAACGCGCGAAACGGAGTCACCCAACATGCTGCAAGCCAGCTGGTCGAGAAGCGATATCACCCCTCCTCTGGGTGTGGACTTGTGCGGGTTCGGTGGACGCGCCGGACCAAGCGAGGACGTGCACGACCCTCTCTTCGCCAAGGCGCTCTGCCTGAGTGACAGCGAGCGGTCCGTCGCCCTCGTCACCGCCGACCTGATCGGCTTCGACGCCGGCACCGTTGCGGAGATCCGCACCCGCATCCGCGACCGCCTGGGCGACGGCGCTCCCGAGACCCTGATCGCGTGCAGCCACACCCATTCCGGCCCTTCGACGCCCTGCCTGCCGTTCCTGGGCGTCCCCGACCCCGCCTACATGGCCGCGCTGATCGATATGCTGACCGGCCTTGTCGCTGAGGCCCACGGTCGGATGCTCCCCGCCCGCTTTGGCTTCGGCGCGGGCGAGGTGCAGGTAGGGATCAACCGTCGCCAGCGCGTCGAGGACGGACGCATTGTCCTGGGCCGGAACGAAGGCGGCCTGATCGCACCCTACGTGGATGTCCTACGTGCGGAAACGGACGCCGGTTGCGCCATCTTCCTCTCCCACGCCGCCCATCCCGTGACGCTGGGCGGCGACAACCTGCTGATCTCCGCCGACTGGCCGGGCTACGCCCAACGGTTCGCTGAGGAGGCGCTAGGCGAGAACTGCCTGGCGATGTACGGCCAGGGCTGCTGCGGCGACATCAACAGCGACCCGCGCGGCAGCTTCGGCGTGGCAGAGGAGCAGGGCCGGACGGTTGCCGAGGCGGTCGTCGCCGCTCTGCCCGGTCTTCGGCTCACCTCGGAGGCAGTCATTGGCGCCGCCTCGGAGGTCCTCGAACTCCCGTTGGACGACCCTCCGTCCCTCGGAGAGGCCCAAGCCATCCTCGCCTCCGCGGAGCAGGAGCGCGACGCGAACGCTGCTACGGACAACTACGGGATGAAGCTGACGCGGGACGGCCTCGTGGCCTGGGGGCAGCGCCTCGTCGCTCTGGCGGAGGCCGGCGCGACGAAGCTCACTCAGCCCTTCGAGATCCAGGCGCTGCGCATCGGCGACGCCGCAATCGTGGGCCTGCCGGGCGAGGTTTTCGTCTCTTACCAGCACCAGATCAGGGCCTGCTCGCCCTTCGCCCACACCATCGTGCTCGCGTATACGAACGGCAACATCGGCTACGTCCCGACCGAAGACGCCTTCCCCGAGGGCGGCTACGAGGTGGACAGCGCCATCAAGTACTACGGAACCACGATGCTGACGCCCGCCTGTGAGCGCATGATCGTTGAGGCTGCCTGCGGCCTGCTGAGGCGGCTGTGAGGGGCTTCGTTTCTGGTGAGTGGCTGTGAACACCTACGGCCCGCTCTTCTCTCGCGTCTACGACCGCGAGTGGGCCTTCTGGGCCGAGCACCTCTGGCCGTTCCTGTCCGCGAAGGTGGGGGAGACCTGTCCCCGCGCCAGGACCTGGCTCGACCTGTGCTGCGGGGGAGGGCACCTACTGAAGCGCATCTGCGAGGCAGGCTACCTTGGGGTCGGCCTGGACCTCTCGCCCCACCAACTCACCTTCGCTCGCCGCAATGCCCCCGCCGCGAAGCTGGTCCACGCCGATGTTCGAGCCTTCGAGTTCCGGATGCGCTTCGATGTAATCACCTGCACCTTCGACAGCCTCAACTACCTCACGCAGCCGCAGGACCTGGCCGGCGTATTCGCGCGGGCGGCTCGACACCTCGCCGAGGGCGGCCTGTTCATCTTCGACATGAACGTCTTCGAGGGCCTGCAGGACGCGTGGAACCGCACCAGCACCATTTCATGCGGCGCCGACCGGCTGACGGTCACAACTTCGTTCGACCCGGAGACCGCAATCGGCCGCGCGCTCATCACGGGCTTCGCCGTCGAGGGGGACACGTCACCGACGTTCGTCGAGGAACACATCGAACGCGGCTATCGGGCGCATGAAGTCGAGGAGATGCTCACCGCGGAGGGCTTCGCCTTCGAGAAGCTCGACGGTCACAGCCTCGAACCGCCCGAGGAGCGGTCTGCGAGGTTGCTGTACGTGTGTGGGAGGTAGCCGTCACCGATCGGCGTACGAAGTGCTCGCGGTCGCGCCGCTGGCCCATTGGCGCGTGCCGTCCTTGCCGACGAGTTCCACTGCATCGATCTCGTTCCAGCCCGGGTGGGTCGGGCTGTCGATGTAGACCTTGACGCGCTTCGCCTGAGCGTTCCCCTCGACCGTCACGAGTAGCTCGCCCGGCGTAACCGTGGTCGGGTCATCGCCCTCCCAGAGCGGGACCTCGGTGCCGTCGTCGAGCATGGCGGTGACCTTCGTCACCGCGCCCGGGTTGTACGTCTCCCAGATGCGCACCTCGGCAATGTCCACCGGCTTGTCGTAGCCCAGCAGCAGCCACTCCGGCTGCCCGTCGGGGGTCCGGCTCGCCCAGGCGGTCTGCATGTCCCCGCCCTGGAGCGTATCGCGCGGGCCGGTGGCCTGCTCCGGGCTCCACGCGCGGCGCGTGTCGCTGACCGGCGGCATGACCTGCGGGCCGATGGGTACGGCAGCCATGGTCGTGAAATCAATGCGCGCCACGTCGGCGCGGGCGACCCTCGTCACCCGGTCGCCGTCACGCACCGAAACCGCGTCGGCATCCATAGATTCCAGTGCGCCCTCAACGATCGCCCCATTGAGCAAGAGGACCTTCGCCGTTGATGTCGCAGGGGAGGTGACGGTATGCGTATGGATGCTCGCGATTTCCTCTCGGGGCAGCGTCCCGTGGCTCGCCGTCCGCACTTCGAGCGGATCGCCCTCGGCCGACAGGATGCGATCGAAGAACGCCTCGCGGTTGTTCAGGACGATGAGGTCCCTCGCCTCCGGGTCGCCGTCCGCCGTGTTGCCCACGTACGCCCGCACCATCCAGTCCTTGTCCCACAGCCCCGCGCCCGGCGTGCCCGGCGACCAGCGGTACGAGTGGCTCTCCGGGACCTCGTAGAACCCCAGCGTGAGGTTGCCGCCCCCGCTCCAGCCCCCGAACTCCCGCAGGGCGAAGCGAATCTCGAGCCCGTCGCGCTGGAGATACTGGGTGTTGCTTCCCTGCCCCACCAACCCGATTCCGAACTCCCTCGGTACAACCATCGGCGGGATGGGGAGCTTGTGCCAGTCGTCCTGTCCGCCCTGCAAGACCACCGAGGGGAGCGTGACCTGCCGCAGGAGCTGGCCGTCCCAGTCGATGACATACAGCCGTACGTCACCCGTTCCGCCGCCCGCCTCTCTGCCGAACACCTCGACCGCGTTCAGCCAGCGGCCGTCCTGGCCCGCGTCGAACAGGATCAGCGCGCCCGGATCGCCGACCGTCTGCATCCCGTCCGGCGCCCGGTCGCCGTACTGAAGGACCTGCGCGCAGCATGGAGCAATCAACGACAGGAGGACGAAACACGACCGAATGGACAGCCCCATGGGTCATCCCTCCGCATTTGGCGCCTTATGTGAGAAAGGACGCCCGCAGGCTCCACGAGGTTACACTACGGCGGGCTGGCCCCAGCACCGATCTTGAACCTACGCCACCCGGAGGTTACCAATCCTCCGATGGCCATCGGCAGGCGATCCATGAGCGGGGGACCCGACGAGGCGCTCGTGCGTCGCTGTCGGCGTGGCGACCGCCAGGCCCTCGCCGAGCTGCTCAACCGCCACCGGCCGCTCATCTGGTCCGCTGTCAGGCGGGTTGCGGGCGAGGGGGCGCATCTCGAAGACGTGGTGCAGGATACGATGGTAGCCATCATCGAGAGCCTCGACCGGTTCCGCGGCGACGCGAAGCTCAGCACCTGGATCGCCTCGGTCGCGACGCGCACTGCGCTCAACTGGGTCAACCGGCGGCCGGAACGACGCGAGGGCCCTCTGAATGAGCAATCGGCCGGCGTCGGCCACGATCCGGCGACCGCGGTCGAGAGTCGCGATGCGATCGCGCGGCTGCAGAAGGCCATCGACCGGCTGCCCTGCGAGCACCGAGCCGTGGTCTATCTGCGGCACGTCCAGGGGCTATCCGTGCAGGAAGTCGCCCAGGCGCTCGACCTCCCGGAGGGGACCGTGAAGTCGAGACTGCACTACGCTCGGCGCCAGCTCCGTCGGTATGTCGTCGCGCGGCCCGCCGAGTCCGAGGGAGGTCGCCACTTGTGAACTGTGACCAAGCACGCGACCTGATCGAGCGCCAACCTGATGAGCCGTTCTCTGCCGCGGATGCAGAGGGGTTGGCTCGGCACCTGGCTACCTGTTCCGCGTGCTCCCGGCTCGCCGAGGAGACCGCAACGCTTCTGCAGGAGCTTCGCGAGCTGGAATGCCCCGAGGGTGACGATGCAACCTGGGACATGCGTGTGAGGCAGGCCCTTCCCGAAGGGGTGATTCGCCTTCGCGCACGGCGCGACCGCCGCGCGGTGCACCGGCTCGCGTGGGCGACCGCCGCCGTGTGGGTTCTCGCGTGGGTGGTCGGGCGCGGAGTACATGCGCCATCGATGGACGCCCCTCCGCCTGCGCCGGCCGAGGCTGCCGTGGATGCGGCCGACCTGTACGAGGGCCTGCCTATCCGCGCGACGGCGCCGTCAGCCGCGTTACCTCCGGAGCCGCGGCGGGTCGCAATAGAGCGTCTCCTGTCGGCCGAGGAGCCGGACGCTGAGCCGCTGCCAGCGGAGGCTGCGCCGGCCCCACCTGAACGAGGTTCGAGAGCGGAGGTGAGCAGCCGTGTCTGAGCCCGAACGCGACTGGCGGAGAGCCTGCTTCCCGACGTTCCTGCGTGGCCGAGACTGGCTGGCAGACTCGCCGCCAGTGCGCTGGGTGAAGCGCTCCTGGTGGCGCGCGGTGAAGTGGGCGCTGGTGATCCTGCTTGTCTTGGGCATCATCCACACCGCAGTGCTCGTGCACGCCTCCTCGCGGCTCGCAGCGAAGCTGGATGCGCTGAGGGCCGCCGGCAAGCTGGCGGACGGTCCGTTCGCTGATGCGCCCAGCGTGCCCGAGCATGAGAACGCAGCGCCCCTCTACGCGGCCGCCGCCGCCTGGGTGCGACTCCACGAGCGCGCGGGCGGGTGGGACCCTTCCGTCCCGGCCGGGTCACAGAGCGGGCTCCGCGCGGGCTACGGGGACCTCTTCACGCGAGACGGTGAACCCCGGGCGCTAAGCGCCGAGGAGTTCGAGTCCGTCAAGAGGACCGTCGCACTCGACAGGCCTGCCCTGTCGCTCATCCGACAGGGAGCCGCGAGGCCCCACTGCCGGAGCAAGGGAGACCGCGGTAGCCCGTTCCTGCCGGACCCGCACGTCCCCGACCTTCACCAACTGCGGAGGTTCCTTGCGGCAAACGTCCTGGTGGCCGCGCGCTCGGGTCAGAGCGAGTTGGCCCTCGACAGCTTACGCCTCGGGTTCGTCGTAGGCCGGCACGGGTCCGAGGCTCCGACGGTCGTTGGGGGCCTCGGGTTTGCCCGCGGCACAGCCCACACGATGATGGTCCTGACTGCCCACCTTCTGCCAAGGCTCCATCTAGCCGATGCGGACACAAAGGCCTTCGCCGAGGAGCTGGCCCGCGTGAACCTCGGGGCAACCCTTCCGGAACGATGGGACGACGAACGGGTCGCCGGGCTCCGCATGTTCGGCAGCGTGCGCGGGTCCGAGTCCGAGAGACGCGCCTTGGAACCCCAGCACGCCCCTCTGCCGAGGCTCCTCCAGCCCTGGTTCTGGCGGCACTACGGAGGGGGAGTGCTAGGGCCCTGGCTCGAGCTGGACAAGATCGAGTACCTGGAAGAGATGGACCGCTGGGAGCCGATCTTGACGGGGTCCGCCCGAGAGCGCGCAGAGGCTTGGCAAGCGATCCCGCGGTCAAACACACCGTCCGGGCCCTGGTGGGCGCCGATGACGCGCAACACAGCCTGGAGCCCGGTCGGTTGGGCACGCACGATGGACTGCTGGGACGTGTCGTGCGACCTGCTACGGATCGTGCTGGGGCTGGAGCGGTACCGACAGCAGCATGGAGGCTACCCGACGAGCCTCGGCCAACTCCGCGCGAGCGGGTGGGACGTGCCGAAGGATCGCTTCAGCGAGACGGAGTTCGCCTACCAGCAGCGAGGCACGACGTTCCTGCTCTACAGCATCGGGCCCAACCTACGGGACGACGGCGGGCAGCCCAGTGAATGGCCGTTCTTCAGCTGGCGCAAGGTCGAGCCCGGGCAGGGGCCGAAGGGCGACATCGTCTGGGAGTACCGCCCCGTCATGCGGCGCCGATCTCCTCGTCGGTGAGGTAGCAGGCGGGGTCGGCTTCCCAGAGGTCGCCGGTGACCTTCTCCGCGCGGATGCGGCAGCCGCCGCAGAGGTGGTTGAAGCCGCAGGTTCCGCAGCGGCCCTTGAGATGCTTGGGCTTCTCGCGGAGGGCCTTCAGGAAGAGGTTCGACTCGTCCCGCCAAATCTCGCTGAACGGGCGCTCGCGAACGTTGCCGAGGGTGACGTGCGGCCAGAACTGGCACGGGTGCACGTCGCCGCGCGGATCGACGTTCGAGATCTTCTCCCCCGCCGAGCAGCCGCCGTGCATCTCCAGGAGCTGCTTCACTTCCTCCGCGCGCTCGGGCTCGTCGGCCTCGACCTTCCGGTAGACGTAGACGCCGTCCGCGTGGTTATCCACCGTCAGGATCTCCAGGTTCTGGCCCGCCGCGTGCAGCTCCTTGGTCTTGCGGGTCAGGAACTCCATCACCTTGCGCTTCTCGGCGAGGTCGGTATCGAGGTCCATCATCTCCTCGCCGCGACCTGTGTACACCAGATGGTACATGCAGAAACGCGGCACCTTGTGCTCGACGACCGCGTCGATCACCGCCGGCAGGTCGTCCATGTTCGCGCGGTTCACGGTGAACCGCACGCCCGTGTTCAGCCCGGCTGCCGCGGCGTTCGCCAGGCCGGCGAGCGCATCATCGAAGCAGCCCTCGCGGCCGCGGAACTCGTCGTGCACCGCGCGGTCGCCGTCGAGGCTCACGCCCACGTACTTCACCCCCGCCGCCGCCAGCCGCGCTGCGACCTCGGGCGTGATGAGCGTCCCGTTCGTCGAGAAGACGACGCGCAGACCCGCGTTCGTGCCGAACTCCGCCAGCTCGTACACGTCGGGCCGCACCAGCGGTTCGCCGCCTGAAAACAGCACCACCGGGCAGCCCATCTGACCGATGTCGGTGAGGAAGGCCTTGGCCTCGTCGGTCGTGAGTTCGTCCTTGTAGGAGCGATCCTCCGCCGAGATGTAGCAGTGTTGGCAGCGGAGGTTACAGCGGTTCGTGGTGTTCCAGACGACCAGCGGCCTGAGGTCCGACGAGAACGCGAGCAGCCGGGCGGGCATCTTGCCCGTCTTCATGTGGTGCAGCGCCTCGGACACCGTGGCCGTGCCACACAGCAACTTCGTGCAACCGATCATCAAACGCCTCCTGCGTGTTCCGCCAGGGCCTCAACCAGCCCCGCAATCGTGTGCTCCTCCGGCATCACGTCTACCCGCAAGCCGAACTCCGCCGCCGTCTGAGCCGTCACCGGCCCGATGCACGCGATGATGATGCCCTGCAACTTCTCGCCCAAACCCTCAACACCCAGACAGCCTACGAACGCCTTCACCGCGGAGCTGCTCGCGAACGTGATCACGTCCACATTGCCCTCGGCGAGGAGGGCCGCGATCTGCTCCTGCGCGCCAGTGGCGGGCCTTGTCCGGTAGCACGGGGCAACGACGACCTCGGCGCCGGCCTCCGCCAGGACCTCAGGCAGCACCTCGCGGGCCTCTTCCGCCCGGGCGATCAGGACGCGCTTGCCCGCCACTCCCTGCGCGATCAGCGCCTCGGCCAGGCTCTCTGCGATGTACCGCTCGGGAACCAAGTCCACGCGGATGCCCGACTGCTCCAGGGGTTCGGCAGTACCTGGGCCGATGGCGGCAATGCGGGGCCCCTTCAGGTCGCGCACATCCATGCCCAGCGCCGCCAATCGCGCCCTCACCGCCGAGACGCCGTTCGCGCTGGTGAAGACCAGCCAGTCGAACTCGGCGAGGCGGCCGAGGGCGTCGTCCAGCTGACCGTAGTCCTCCAGCCCCTGGACCTGGATGAGGGGCAGCTCGATCGGCACCGCGCCGAGCCCCGCCAGGGCCTCACTCAGCGCGCTGGCCTGCTCGCGGGTCCGCGTCACCAGCACGCAGCGGCCGAAGAGCGGGCGGTTGTCGAACCACTGCAAGGACTCGCGCAGCCCAACGACGTTGCCGACCACGATCAGCGCCGGCGCCTGGATACCTGCCTGCTCCACTTGCGAGGCGATCCCGTTCAGCGGCCCCGTAACCACGCGTTGGGACGGAGTCGTCGCACGCTCGATCACTGCGGCCGGAGTGTGGGGTGCTCGACCGTGCTCGATCAGCCGCTCAGCGATCAGCGGCAGGTTGCCCACGCCCATGTAGAAGACGATCGTGTCAACGCCGGTGGCCAGGCCTGCCCAGTTGGTCCCGCTCTCGTCCTTGGTGGGGTCTTCGTGGCCGGTCACGAACGCCACACTCGTCGCCACTGCGCGATGTGTAACCGGGATTGCCGCGTAGGCCGACCCGCCGATCCCCGCCGTCACGCCCGGCACGACCTCGAACGGCAAGCCCGCCTCAACCAGCGCGAGCGCCTCCTCGCCGCCGCGGCCGAAGACGAAGGGGTCGCCGCCCTTCAGCCGGCAGACACGCTTGCCCTCGCAGGCCTTCTCGACGAGAAGCTGGTTGATCTCCTCCTGCTTCAGCGTGTGCCGGTCGGGGAGCTTGCCGACGTAGATCAGCTCGGCGTCGGGCCGCGCCCACGCGAGCGCGCCCTCGGGGATGAGCCGGTCGTAGACGATCACGTCGGCCGCGCCGATGATCTCCCGCGCCCGAAGAGTGACCAGGCCCGGATCACCGGGCCCGCTGCCGACGAGGTAGACGATGCCGTTGGCCATGTGTACTCAGAAGAACCGATGCAGGTCGTTCCCCAGCAGTCCGGCCGCGACGAAGGTCAGCACGACGCACACGAACCCGATCACGATCAGCCACGCACCGTTGCGGCCGCGCGAGTGACGGACCACGCGGTAGTGGATGTACGTTGCGAAAACGAGCCAGGTGACGAGCGAGGCGGTCTGCTTCGGGGACCAACTCCAGTAGCGGCCCCAGACATCCTGCGCCCAGAACGCTCCGGTGGCCATGCCGATGGTCAGCAGCAGGAAGCCGAAGGCCGCCACGCGATACATGGCGCTCTCGAGCCGATCCAGCGGCGGCAGCACGCCGAGGACGGCGGCGATCTTCTTGCTCTGCAGCAAGCGGGCCTCGCCCAGGTAGATCGCCGCCAGCGCGAACGCGAACGCGAACGCCACATAGGCCAGCAGGGCCGGCGGCACGTGGACGAGGAACCATGCGCTCCGCAGTTGCTCCGGCACTTCGTGGTTCGCGGGTGGGTAGACGGCGGCGAACAAGGTGCCTGCGAAGCATAGCGGGAGCACGGCCGCGCCGATGGCTTCGATCCTGAAGGGCCGGTTGGCGGCAAGGAAGGCGGCGGCGGTGAGGAAGGCCACCAGGGATGTGGCATCGGACACCGTGGCAGCAACGGCCTGCGGATCCCGCGCCATCGCGATCGCCAGGAGCGCGGCGTGGATCACCGCCCCCACGAATCCGGCAACCAGCGCCGCCGTACCGGCCGGCCGATTCCGCCGCAGCACGCGCCACGCATACAGCGCCCCTGAGATCAGGTACGCACACGCGGGCGCAACGAGGAGGAGATGGTCGGCCCTCATGCCTCCCCCTCCTCCTCATCCGTCCCCCCTTCTGAAGGAAGGGGGGCAGGGGGGTAGGGCGCCGTCCCGTCCTCCAACCCAAACAGCTCCCGCAGCACCGTCAGGTACGCCAACCCGTCGCCCTCGCAGGCTCTCCCACGCAGTCGCGCGAGGGGCTGATCGATGATCCCCTGCACCAGTCGCTTGGTGAGCAAGTGCAGTTGCTTCTGCTGCTTCGCGTTGAGCTGGCCCATGTCACGCAGGGCCTGCTCGTACTCGCGCTGCCGAATCGCCTCGGCCTTCTCGCGCAACTGCAGCATGGTCGGCACGAGGTCGAGGGAGGCCGCCCAGCTCCAGAACTCGCTCGCCGCCTCCTCGCAGATGCTCCGCACGCGCGGCAGTTGGCTCTCCCGCCCGCGCAAGGCCTCCTCGACCGCCTCCTGCAGGCTGTCGATGTTGTAGACGAACACGTTCTCCAGCTCAGCGGCCTCGGGCTCGACATCGCGCGGCACGGCCAGGTCGATGATGAACAGCGGCCGCGCCCCGCGCTTGCGCACGACCTGCCGCATCGGCCCCGCGTGGATGATCGCGTGGGGCGCGCTCGTCGAGGCGATCACGACGTCGGCATCCACCATCGCGTCGTAGACACCCTCGAACGGCACGGCGTGGCCCCCGTACGTCTCCGCCAGTATGGTCGCCCGGCCCGGCGTGCGGTTCGCGATGAATACGTGCTCCGTGCCGCCGTCGAGCAGCCGCTGCAGCGTCAGCTCGGCAGTCTCACCCGCGCCGACCAGCAGCACAGTCGCCCGCCGCGGGTCCCCACAGATCTGGCGCGTCAGGCTCACGGCCACCGAGGCCACGGATGCACAGCCCTGGTCGATGGTCGTTTCCCGGCGGGCGCGCTTGCCCGTTTGCAGCGCGGTGTCCGCCAGCCGCGACAGCGCCGTCCCCAGCGTCCCCGCCCCGCGCGCGATGTCCGCGGCCTCCTTCACCTGCCCCATGATCTCGCACTCGCCGATCACCATCGAGTCCGCGCCGCTCGCCACCTCGAACAAGTGCTGCGCGACGGCCTGCCCCTCGTAGGCGTACAGGTGGGCGCGCACTTCATGCAGGGGTACGCCGGTCACGCGGGAGACGAGCTGGTCGATCCCAACCCCCGTGCTGCAGGCCGATTCGGCGACATACAGTTCGAAGCGGTTGCAGGTGCTCAGTACGAAGGCCTCGGCAACATCGGGGAGTGCAGCGAGGTCCTGCAGCGCCTCCGTCTGACGCTGCGGGTGCAGAGCCAGCTTCTCTCGAATCTCGACCGGGGCGGACTTGTGGTTCACCCCGGCGGCCAGAAGCCTCATGGGCCAAACCGCCACCGCTAGCACACATGGCCGCGACCCGGGCCGCGGCTGGGAAGCCAATGCCTTTTCGGTATCGGGAGTCTAATACAATGCGCCGTAGGCGTCAACACGCACCACGGGGGCGCGGTTCCTTAGCGGCGGCAGCGGACGCCCGCACCGGCGGGGTCAGTCGTCGGAGCCGAACCCGGGGTATGGGAACTGCCAGTCCTCGGGCTCGTAGCCCGAGGCTGCCACTACGTCCGCCCGGATGTACCCTCTGACCGGGAGGGCGTTGGGGACCTCCGGGAACGTAAGCACCAGGCGCTCGCCCGCGCGCCCGGCGTAGCTAATGCAGATCGCCTCGGCGGCCCTGGTGTGCTTCTCCAGGCGCGTGGTCACACGACCCCTGTCGTCCACAAAGCCGACCTCGAGCCGCGCCCGTCCGTACCTCCACCGTCCGCCGCCGCCCGGCTCGAACCATACGTAGACCTCGACGGCGAGGCGGCGGTCCTTCGGAGGCACCGTGAGTGACGCCGCATCGGCCGGCGCCGCCAGCCACTTGCGCTGGATGCTGCTGACGATCACGTCGGGCTTGCCCGTCGGACCGTAGAAGGGCCAGCCGCCCGTGCCTCCGATCTGCTTGGCCTCAGGCGGGACGGCACTCCCGTCGTCGCCGAAGGTGAACGTCTGCGCGCCAACCGGAAGCCATTCG
>Ga0194113_10001813_pt1 | contig 29208 bp, 29 predicted proteins | sample TA2MahC200mmetaG_FD_146193 | JGI IMG/M metagenome (GOLD analysis project Ga0194113, IMG submission 146193) | Freshwater microbial communities from Lake Tanganyika, Tanzania - TA2015017 Mahale Deep Cast 200m | ecosystem: Environmental > Aquatic > Freshwater > Lake | place: Tanzania: Lake... | reverse complement strand
TGAACCAGAATGGCATTTATTACCTTTTGGTTTTCTCCATACTTCTTTGCTATATTTGCACCAATATCTTGATGTGCCCCTTCCACTTCATGGTCTACTGCTTTACCGATATCATGGAGAATGCCTGCCCTCTTTGCAAGCTTCACATCTACTCCAAGTTCGCTCGCCATTACACCTGCCAGATATGCTACCTCTCTTGAATGCTGAAGGACATTCTGACCATATGATGTTCGATATTTAAGCCTTCCAATAAGTTTTATCATGTCTGGATGTATACCGGAAAGCCCGAAGTCAAAGACAGCCTTTTCACCTTCTTCACGGATATATGTCTCAACCTCTTTTTTTACCTTTTCCACTATCTCTTCAATCCTTGTTGGGTGGATCCTTCCATCTGTTATCAGCCGTTCAAGTGAAAGCCTTGCGATTTCACGCCTGACCGGGTCAAAGGCAGAGAGTGTTACAATCTCTGGTGTATCGTCTATAATGAGGTCAACCCCTGTCGCAGCCTCAAGCGCCCTGATGTTCCTGCCCTCTCTCCCGATTATCCTCCCCTTCATTTCATCATTCGGAAGGGGAACAGCAGTTACAGATGCATCTACAACATAGTCACTTGAATATCTCTGTATTGCAAGGCCTATGATCTCTTTTGCCTTTTTCTCAGATAATTCCTTTGCTTCATCTTCTATTTTTTTGGCAAGTTTGGCAGCCTCAAATCGTGATTCTTCCTCCGTCCTCTTTAGCAGTTCCTGTCTTGCATCTTCTGAACTGAGTCCGGATAATTTTTCAAGTAATTGTGTCTGGTCTTTTATCAACTGTGCGTAATAGGCTTCCTTGTCCTGAATAGCACGCTCTCTTGAATTGTAATCTCTCTCTCTCTTCGATAGCTCATTCTCTCTTTTTTCTATCTGGTCAAACTTTCTTTCAAACATTTCCTCTTTCTGTCGTAATCTCTTATCAAGATGATTCAGCTCAGAACGTCTTTCTTTTATCTCTTTTTCTGCCTCTGATTTTGCCTGATACACAACATCCTTGGCCTCTATGATGGCCTCTTTTTTAATAGTCTCTGCCGACTTGGTAGCCTCTTCTATTATCTTTATTTTTTCTTTTTCGATGGCTTCTCGTTGGCCTTTAAGGGTTGCTCTATAAATGAGGCTTAAGCCTAATCCAATAAGAAGACCTGCACAAAAAGATATGAATAGATATGCTGTAGTGCCCATTCTTTATGTCCTCCTTTATTAATAAACTGTTTAGCAGTTTGCAATGACTGCTAAACATCATTGCAACGTATAATGCACAATAACCATTGGAACTTTTTAAGGCTGGTTTATCTTGTTAGGCTTGTTAGAGGAAAGATAGGGTTATTATTACTTGCTATTCACCTAACAGAACAAATAAGGCTTCTGGAGGTGATAACACTTTGAACCTGAAAATAACTTTTAAAAACCGATCTATCATAACCTGATTCCAGGGAAAGTCATCTGTGTATAAAGACCCCACCTTTTGAATCTGAGAAAATGTATAATTTATAACCCTCCTCAAAAGCATAACCTTTAGAATTTTCAGCCTTATAAAACCCGCCCTGCCGTGTAAGGGAAGAGTTAGATCCCTTGTAAAAAGGTGGGTGCCTTGAAGGAGGCTTTAGGCTTTCTCATTCTGAGAGACATGCACACCGACTCCTTACGTTAGCTCCCAAAAGATCCAATTTGCCGGATCAACTTTTTCACTTATCACAAACAGGGCAGGCGATTGCCCTCCTTCAAAAGAGTAATTTAAAAAATATCACACTTAATATAGCACAAATAGAACATTCGGGCAAGCAAAAAATACTTTGGGTATAAGTAGTTTTGTCTTGTATTGAAAGCTATTTTTTAATAAACTATTATAATATGCTAAGCTTACTAGTGTAGTGTAACAGTAATGCCTTTACATAAACTGTCATTCCTGCGAAAGCAGGAATCCAGAACTGTTGCTACTGGATTCCCGTTTACACGGGAATGACGAAAGAAAACAAATGTAAAGGTTTGTTAGAAACACTACATTAGCATGAGAGGAGATAATAACAGTGATATTATGATGGATGTTTTGATTTTGGCTGGTGGGGAAAATAAAAGGCTACCTGTGATGAAAGGATTTCTTGAGATAAATAACAATAGGATTATTGAGTCTAATATCGAGCTCCTCAGTGGAATCTTTGATAGGGTTATTATAAGCACTAATAATCCCGAACTATATTTCTACCTTGGTGTACCGATGGTAGGAGATGTAATGAAAAGCAGGGGACCTATGACAGGTATACTTTCAGGGCTTGTTGCTTCAGAAGCCCCTGAAATCTTCGTGATTGCATGTGATATGCCTTTTATCAATGCAGAACTGATAAAATATATTGTTGATAAATACAAAGCAGCGGAGCATCAGATTAATCCCTCCTTACCCCCCTTTACTGAAGGGGGGCGTGGGGGGATTAAGAGGTGGGACGTTGCAGTCCCTGTTTATGATAAAAAACCCCAACCACTATTCGGTATTTATTCAAAAAGAACTGCTCAGGCAATGGAGAAGAACATAAATCAAGGGAAAAAGAGTTTGCGAGGGTTTCTCAGTGGATTGGATGTTCTTTATATAGAAGAGGAGGAGGTGAGGGCTGTAGACCCAGCTGGTAGGTCTTTTGTAAATATCAATACGATAGAAGACTATAAAAGAGAGATCTTAGCAGTTAGTAATGAACAAATAGCATTGAGAAGTTAGTCTGTTTTTGTTAATAACTAACTGTTATTAAACGAAAGGAGGAAAAGTATGTTTGGTTTAGGAATGCAGGAATTAGTCATCATCCTGATCATAATCGTTATTCTTTTTGGTGCGACAAGACTTCCACAAATAGGAAGCGGGATAGGACAGGCAATAAGAAATTTTAAAAGGGGCATATCTGAACCTGACGAAATAGACGTTACACCAAAAAAAGACAAGTCTAAAGAAGAGATAGAGAAAAAAGAAGCAGAGAAAAAAGAAGCAGAGAAAAAAGAAGGTGCGTAGAGGAGCCGTTGCAGAGATTAACCTTTCTGCAATAGCGCACAATCTTGAGACCGTTAAAAAGATTATTCAAAACCGACCAATAATATCAGTCGTCAAGGCGGATGCCTATGGTCATGGCTCTGTAGAGGTCTCAAAAAAGTTGATTAAAGAGGGGACCTCTTATCTTGCAGTCGCATTTTCCAGTGAGGCTATTCAACTCAGGGATGCTGGTATCACTGCGCCCATAATCGTACTCTTTGACAGTGAAGATATCACAAGTTTTTTTGATTTCAATCTCATACCAGTCATACACAATATGAATACAGCGTCAGCCATATCACGTGTAGCCAGAGAAAGAAGAACCTCAATAAAGGTACACGTGAAGATAGATACGGGAATGGGGAGACTGGGGCTTAGTGGTACCTCTCTTCCTGAAGACTTGGTGAAGATTTCAAAGATGGATGGGATAGAGGTTGGCGGACTTATGAGCCATTTTTCAGATGCCGATCTTTCAGACAGATCATATGCACTTTTCCAGCTTGAGAGATTTCATACAATAAAAGCGGGCATTTTTAAGAGTATAAAAGGAACTATCCTTACCCATATTGCAAATAGTGCCGCTATCCTTACATTCGAGGCTGCCTATCTTGATGCAGTAAGACCCGGCCTTATGCTCTATGGATATTCACCTTTACAGCACCCAGCACTCAGCACTCAGCACTCAGCACTTATCAGTTTGATGCCAGCAATGAAGGTCAAGACCATAATACTTACCATAAGAAACCTGCCACCGAATTCGCCAATAAGCTATGGAAGGACATTCATAACAAGAAGGCAGAGTAAAATAGGAATACTCCCCGTGGGGTATGCAGATGGGTATAGCAGACTTTTGTCCAACAGTGCAGAAGTGCTTGTAAAGGGAAGGCGTGTTCCTGTCGTAGGAAGAATATGTATGGATTTGACCATGATAGACCTCACAGATATAGAAGATGTTAGCGAATGTGATGAAGTGGTTATTCTGGGTGAACAGGGCAATGATGCAATAACTGCATATGAACTTGCTGATAAAGCAAAGACGATACCTTATGAGATACTGACATCCCTCGGTAGCCACTCAAGAAAACAATATATAAATGTTCAAACTGATTGAACTCATAGGTCGTTCTATTACAGTCTTTGCCGAAGAACTTGGCAGGATTTTGATCCTCTTCGTTACTACTGCAAGACAGATGGTAGCGTTACCACTTGAGGTCCGGGGCATCTTTAAACAAATGCTTGAAATAGGAGTAAGGTCTACCCCTGTCGTTTTAATAACTGCAATTTTTACAGGCATGGTTTTTGCTCTTCAAACCTATACTGGATTTAAAAGATTTGGCGCTGAGACACTCGTTGGCTCTGTTGTTGCGCTCTCCATGACAAGGGAGCTTGGACCTGTGCTGACAGGGCTCATCGTTGCAGGAAGGGCTGGTGCTGCAATAGCTGCAGAGCTTGGTACCATGAGGGTAACAGAACAGATAGATGCACTTGAAACATTGGCAACAAATCCAATTAAATACCTCATTGTTCCAAGGTTTATTGCAGGTATCTTCATGATGCCTGCACTTGCTATCATTGCAGACATCATTGGTATTATCGGTGGATATATTGTAACCGTAGGGCTCTTCGAGGCCAGTTCGACTGTCTACTGGAAGCGTACATGGGATTATTTAGAGGTAAGCGACATTTATAATGGCTTGATTAAATCGGGATTTTTCGGGGCAAGCATTGCCCTGATAAGTTCCTATAAAGGCTTTTACACGAGCGGAGGGGCTGAAGGTGTCGGAAAGGCAACAACAGGCGCGGTCGTGCTGTCATCCATGACCATATTGATCTCTGATTACTTTTTATCTGCGTTGTTATTTAAATGAAGACAGCATATTATTTAAACTACAGAGATTCAGAATGAGCGCACAGAGTATTACATTAATTTTTACAACTCTGCGTTCTCATAATTCTCTCTGTCACCTCTGTGGCGAGATTTTTACATGATAGAGATTATAGATTTGCATAAATCGTTTAATACTAAGCATGTTCTCCAAGGGGTGAATCTTAAGGTTGAAAAGGGTGAGAGCATGGTTGTGATTGGAGGAAGTGGTTCAGGGAAAAGCGTTCTCATCAAACACATTATTGGTATAATAAAGCCCGATAAAGGGAAGGTGCTCATAGATGGCATTGATATTGCAACATTAAAAGAGAATGAACTCTATGAAGTTAGGAAGAAATTTGGTATGCTTTTTCAAGCAGGGGCACTCTTTGATTCTTTGAGTGTATGGGAAAATATAGGATTTGTGCTTCTGAGACAAAAACAGATGAATGAAAAAGATGTAAAGGCTTTTGCGGTTGAAAAACTCAAACTGGTGGGACTTGTAGGAGTTGAAGATCTGATGCCATCAGAGTTGTCTGGTGGTATGAAGAAACGGGTAGGACTTGCACGGGCTATTGCACATGAGCCTGAGATCTTACTTTACGATGAACCTACTACCGGTCTTGACCCTATCATGGCAGATGCAATCAATGACCTTATTGTAGAGATGAAAAAGCATCTTTCAATTACATCTGTCACAATTACCCATGATATGAACAGCGCATACAAAATTGCTGACAGGATTGCCATGCTTTACGAAGGGGAAATAATCTCAGTAGGTTCTCCAGATGAAATTAAGAATACCCAAAATCCATTTGTTCATCAGTTTATAACTGGAAGCGCGATTGGGCCAATAAAATTAGAAGGGGTTCACCATGAGAGGGCTTTCAATAGAGCTTAAGGTAGGATTCTTTGCTATTATTGTTATTGTAATTTTATCCTTTATGACATTCAAGGTTGGTGGAGTTGAATGGTTGAGAAAAAAGGAAGGATATATCGTTCACGTTTATTTTAAGAACATCGCAGGTCTTGATGAAAAGACAAAGGTTAAGGTTGCAGGTGTTGACGCAGGAGTGATAGAAAAGATAAATCTCGAAAATGCAAAAGCAAAGCTTACCCTGAGAATAGATCGTGCTGTGAAGATATATAGTGATGGATCAGCCTCGATTAAGGCTGTTGGTCTTCTTGGTGACAAATATCTCGAAATAAAGCCAGGAGCTACGCAACCTGTCCTGAATAATGGTGATACCATTAAAGATGTCATGGAGATAGTTGATCTTGACGATATGATTCGGAACCTCACAAATGTGTCAGGAAATATCAATACCCTTGCAACATCTCTGAACGAGGCATTCAGTACAAAAGAGGCAAAAAAATCATTGAAGGAATCCATCGAAAATTTACGGGAGATTACCGAAAATTTGAATCAGGCCATTTTGGTGAATGATGAGAAATTAGGTGTTGTTCTCGATAATATAGAAACACTTGTTGTTTCATTAAAGAACCTGATTGAAAAAAATAAAGAACCCATTACGACTGCTGTTGCCAACATGAAAGACTTCTCCGGATCCCTGAAGTCAGATGGCCCTGAACTTATTAAGAATCTTAACATGGCTACGAAGGAACTCAAGGCAATGGTTGAAGAGAACAAGCCAGTAATCAAGAGTACTGTCGAATCAGTAAAGACAATGGTTGAAGAAAATAGGCCAACAATAAAGAGTGTTACGCAATCTATTGACAATATTGCTAAAAAGATTGAACGTGGAGAAGGGTCTCTTGGGAAACTGGTAAAGGATGATCGCCTCTATGAATCCATAAACAAGGCAGCAGAAGGGGTTGACAGGACTATATCTGCAGTTGACAGGTTCAGGACATTTATTACCTTTCAGACTGAATACCTCACAGAGCCAAAGGATGGAAAGGGATATTTTTATGTTACACTGCAACCGAGACCTGATAAATATTATATAGTCGGTGTTGTGCAGGACCCTGTGGGAAGGGTAACTACCAAAGAGACAATAACGACAGGCCCTACCGGTACGACAAGGGTTAAAGAAGAAGAGATAAAGAAGAAGATAGAATTCACAGCCCAGTTTGCAAAGAGGTTTAAGGATCTTACATTAAGGATAGGTCTTACGGAAAACACATTTGGCGCCGGTGGAGACTATTTTTTCCATAACGACAGAGGAAGGATAACCGCAGATGTCTGGGACTTCTCCAATGATGAAGAGAATTCAAAAAAACCACATGTAAGAGCTGGTATTGATTATTTTATCTTTAAACATATCTTTCTGAATGCCGGTATAGATAATATCTTAAACAAAAAATGGCGGGGCGGGTATGCAGGTATCGGATTGAGATTTGAAGACGAGGACTTCAAATACCTCTTCGGTACAATTCCCAAGATACCGACAAATTAAAGATGACATCGTATAAAAAAATAGGACAGATACTGCTCGATATGGGTGTTATACAGAAGGCTGATATTGAAAGGACACTCAATATGCAAAAAACTGAGGACGGGAAAAGACGGTTTGGCGAGATACTCATAAGTGATGGCATTTCAGAATCTGACATACTGAAAGCACTCTCATTACAATTCAATATTCCGATCATAGAAGCTGATACCTTTCCCTCGCAGATACCCTTAGGGAAAATATCATATAGCTTTTTAACTGAGAATTGTATATTACCCTTGCAAATAACAGATACCACCATCAAGGTTGCTGTTGGAGACCCTGCAAGGACCGATGCAATTGAGAGCCTTCGTGTATCCTTTGGCTACGAACTCGACCTCTATCTTGCAAAAAAGTCAGATATCCTTGCACACCTCAACAACCTCTATGAATCAAGGGACGCTGTTATGCAGCGACTCATAGAAGATGTCACAGAAGAGGAAACCCCGATTTCTGAAATAGCAGAAGATGTCAGCCATCTGAGGGATCTTGCTCAAGAAAAGGGGATAATACAACTCGTCAATATCCTGATAGAGAATGCAGCGAAAGAGAGAGCAAGTGATATTCATATTGAGCCGAGTGAAACAAATTTCAGGGTCAGATATCGTGTTGATGGAGTCCTCTATGAGAAGGAGACGTTTCCTGTAAGGATGCAGTCTGCTGTATCATCGAGAGTCAAACTCCTTTCGCAGATGAACATTGCTGAAAGGAGATTACCGCAGGATGGAAGGATAAAGGGTATTTTTGCAGGAAAGAATATAGACATAAGGGTTTCAACACTCCCTACGATATATGGTGAAAGTATCGTTATGAGACTCCTCGACAAAGATACGTCATTTTTAACACTCGAGGAGCTTGGCCTTGACAGGATACTTCTGGATGATTATGAGGATGTTATTAAAAGACCGTATGGAATGGTTCTTATTACAGGACCAACAGGTAGTGGGAAATCAACTACCCTCTATGCATCTCTTGACAGGATAAATTCTTCTGAGAAAAAGATAATAACGATAGAAGAGCCTGTAGAATACCTTATGGCAGGTATAAACCAGATACCGGTCAGGCCAAAGATAGGACTGACCTTTGCCAGTGGGCTCAGGCATATCGTGAGGCAGGATCCTGATATCATCATGGTTGGAGAGATAAGAGACCTTGAGACAGCAGGTATATCCATACATGCTGCACTGACAGGACACTTAATCTTCAGCACCCTCCATACAAACGATGCACCCGGGGCAATAGCAAGGCTGATGGACATGGGAGTTGAAAACTATCTGGCCTCTTCAACGCTGATATGTGTTATGGCACAGAGGCTTGTGAGAAGATTATGCAATCACTGCAAGACACCTTATAAAGTAACTAATGAGATAAAAGCTGAATTTGGATCAGACATATCTGAACTCTGGAAAGAGAAAGGATGTGATTACTGCTCAGGGACAGGATACAGAGGAAGGATCGGGATATTCGAACTCCTCTTAATCACTGATAAGATAAGGGAATTAATTATGGAAAGAGCAACAGTCAGGGAATTAAAAGAGAGGGCGGTTGCATCTGGAATGAGGACACTCAGACAGGATGGGATTGAAAAGGTGAAGAAAGGTATCACAACAATAGACGAGGTCATCAGGGTAACGCAAGTAGAATTATGAACAGTTTAAAGTTTAAAGTTAAAAGTTTAAAGTTAAAGACTTTTACTCGTTACTCTGAAAAAGGGGTAGCCCTCATGATGGTGCTCTGGATACTGGTACTCCTCAGTATCGTTGCAATGAATTTCTCTTTTTCAACAAGGTGGAGTACTGCGAGTACACGCAATCTGAAGGAAGAGACAATGGCATATTATCTTTGCATGAGAGGGTATCAGGAGGCAATCAATTATCTTGTATCTGATAAAGACCCTGTGGTCGATTTATTAGACAACGAGGGAAATCTTCGAATAGATAACGAAACATCTCCTGTAACAGGGAAAAAGACCACAACCGAGGGAGAAATTGATATCAGGATAACTGATGAGGATTCCAAACTGAATATTAATTATGCCGGCGATAGACTTGAAAAATTGTTTGAATATGTTGGTATGCCTACCGGTACAGCACGTGAGCTTATTGACTCTATCCTGGACTGGATAGATCGGGATAATAAGCATCATCTTTCAGGAGCAGAGGACGAATACTATGAAGAACTTGATAATCCATATAAAGCAAAAAACAATTTTTTTGATGTCCCGGAAGAACTACTCCTTGTAAAAGGAATGAGGCCTGAGTATATGACAGGTTCTGATGAAATAAAAGCCATTGGTCCATTAATCACGACATTTGGCAAGAGGGGAGATATCATAGGTGCTATTAACATCAATACAGTGTCTAAAGAGGTTATGGAATTATTAGGTCTAACTCCACCCGCCATAGAAACTATTTTAAAACAGAGGGAATCGGGTGGATTCAAGACTATCCCGTTGACATTTCGTATTATACAACTTACCAAAACCAATTCTTCGTACTTCAGGATTGAAGTAGTCGCTCATGTACATGGAAGCAACCGGGCTTCACGGATAATCTCTGTCGTCAATAGAACGCCTACGGATAAAGGTTTCAAAATTCGGACAGTTTACTGGAAGGAAAATGCAGAGGGTTATAGGGGTTAGTTTCGATAGCAGATCAATGCAAGCCTCCCTTATTGAAAGAAGGCTTGGAGCTGTGAGGCATCTGAAGTCAGAAGACTATCAGATACCGGACATCCCGGAAAAAAGACAGGAGTTTCTTTCAGAAACCTTTACGAAATTGAAAAAAGACTATAGTCCTGACGGGGTTGTCATAGGGATCACATTCGATCACTTTTCTCATCATATTGTAGAATTGCCACTGACAAAAAAAGGTGAGATTAAAAACGCACTGTCTTATGAACTTGAAAAATATCTCCCATTGCCTGTTGATGAGTATATGTTTGACTTCACTATTCTCTCAAAGGCATCTGATAGGACAAAGGTCCTTGTCCTATCGATAAAAAAAGATACCCTGAAGTCGTTTATCGATCCTGTAAACAGTGCAGGTCTTGACATCTTATCTGTACGATGCTCTGCTATCGAGGCTTGCAATAATTTTCTCACAGAGAATAAAGCTAAAACTCTGAGATGCCTTTTCATACACGTCTCTGATAGTTTTTATGAGATTGTCGGCTTGAAGGATGCTGTCCCTGTGCTGTTGAGAAACATTCGGAAGGATAAAGATATTATTCTGGAGATTGAAGGTCTTCTCACATCTTTTCCTGACGGAGTCTTTATGTCAGGGAAAACTGAATCATCAGTCATAGAAAAGATGAATATCAAATTATTTCCAATGTCTCTTGCAAATACGATTGCCATGAGTGCATTTAAGAGTAAACCATTCTCGTTTCATTTTTTGCCGATCGAATTTTCACGGAAGAAACCAGATTACTATCCATATCTGTTGGGAGGCGCAGCAGCAGCAACAGTTGTGCTTTTCTTGCTAACTTCGCCACTCGCATATTATAAAGAACAGAGGGTGCTGAGACACATTGAGGAGAAAATCAACAGCATAAAAAAACATGGAGCAGGTCTTCTCGAATTAAAGAAAAAACTCGAATCAATACAGATGGACAGAAAGTTTTTATTCGACTTTAAGAATAAGAGAAATTTACCACTCAGGATTATGAAAGAATTAAGCATTGTCTTGCCGAAAAACACGTGGATCACAAACTTATCTGTTGATGATAGAGGAAGGGTAGAGATAGAAGGATATACAAAAAAGGCATCCGAGTTAGTTTTAGTTCTTGAAAACACAAAGTCATTCAAGAATGTTTATTTAACGGAACCCATTACCACAGAAGAAAAATTTTCTCTGAAAATGGAGTTTGAAGAATTATGAGAAAAAAGGTATATATTATGGGTTCAGCAATCTTAATCTTCAGTCTCCTTCTGTTCGAGTCCTATTTTATCGGGCCTCAATCCAGGGATTTGAAGGAATCCATTGCCCTAAAATATGAGACACTTCAAAAGTATGAACGATTTATCAGAGAGGCGGAAACGACCGAGGAAGCAATTAAAAAGGCTATCGAGCAAACTGATGAAATCAAAAAGCAGATTATAACAGAGAATTCAAGGTTTCTCGCTTCTGCAGTCCTGCAGAGAAAGGTTGAGGGCCTTGCAGAAAAGGCAGGATTGAAAATTATCTCTATACGGCCTCTGAATGTGGTAAAGTATGAAACTTATATGGGTATACCTATTTACTTTGACGGAAGCGGAGATATCAAGAAGATAAGCGAATTCCTCAGGCTTATTGAATCAGACAAGATGCTGATCAAAATAGATAAGATAAGTATGCACCCACTGAACGTTTCCAACCCGAAAGATCTCAGGGTACGGATACAGATTTCAGGATTGTCTAAGACATGATAAGAAGGTGGCTTATATTATCCGTTATGGTTTTAATATTTCTCTATGTATCATGCAACTTTTATGGAGAAGTATTACGATACAATCCATTGTCCAGTCTTTCAAAGGGAGAACAGGCAAATAAGGGTGTTATGTTGATAACAATTCCAGAGTTCAAGGCAGGCTGGTCAAGGGATATCGTAGAAAAAAATATATTTAGCCAGTCGAGGACATATGCAGAACCCAAACCTGTCATCGTTGAAGTAAAACCTCCACCACCGCCTCCTCCACCACCTCCACCAAAGAGGCCCGAGCTTGTCCTCAAAGGTGTTATCCTTGATAATTATGGTGATTATGTTGCCTATATTGAAAAAGACAGGACAAAGGCAGTACCTGTAAGAAAAGGGGATATGCTCGATAGTGTGGAAGTAGTAGATATTGCTGTCAAAAAGGTGCTATTAAAATGGAATGCAGAAACAATAGAATTAAACATGGATATGGTAAAAACAATAACGACACCGAGGTAAATAATATGATTATGAAAATGATTGTAGCTATTTTTCTATCTTTATCTCTTCTTTCATGTGCACCAAAGGCTGTTGTAAAGGGGAAAACAGAGTTACCTGTTCTTCCTCAACCTCCATCTGAGGAATTGAAACTTGCAGAACAAGTACAAAAATCTCCTGTACCGGAGGAGACAAGAAAAACAGAAGCAGTAAGGATAGAGAAGGAGGCAGAAGAAAAATTTGTAATCCTGAATTTTTATGGTGCTGATATAGAGACGGTCATTTCAACCATCGGCGAATTGCTGAATATCAACTACATTCTTCCTCAAGGTGTTACAGGCAAAATTACCATTCAGTCATATAAGAAGTTTCCTGTGAAAGAACTTTTCCATATCTTCCAGACCATCCTGGAATTGAATGGACTTACAGCAGTTCAGGACGGAAGCCTTTACAGGATTGTACCTATTGATTCTGCAAAGCAGCAGCCCGTGAAAGTCGAGACAGGAAAAGAACTCAAGATGCAGCTCGATTCAAGTTTTGTAACACAGATAATACCTCTTGAATATGTAAAGGCCGGTGATATTGCGAATATTATTCGGAACATCATGCCAAGGGGAGCAGATATTGTGGTGTACGAACCAACAAACCTGCTTATTGTTACCGCTATTCAGTCATCACTGATGAAATTTATGAAGATACTCGAGGCAATTGATATTCCACCGACTGACAGGGAAATGGTCAGAACTTTTGTGTACTACGTCGAGCATGGAGAGGCAAAGAAACTGGTTGAGCTTTTAAAGGGTTTATACGGAGATAAAAAGACGACAGGTGTAACTCCAAGACCAGCACCTCCACAACCTCCACGAACTACACCGGCAACAACATCTGCTCCGGCAACGGTTGAAGGTGATATACCTGGAGAAATCGAGGGAGGTGTTACCATTGCAGCATACGAGGATAGAAACGCACTTGTTATTAAAACAACACCAAAGGGATACCTTTCACTGCTTGAAACATTAAAGAAGCTTGATGTTCCAGCAAAACAGGTATTAATTGAGGTTTTAATAGCAGATGTGACTTTAAAAGACGAAGAAACGCTCGGAATAGAATGGCTGGCAACACGTGAGGGAAGCGCCTTTGGTGAAAGATTCAACGTGACAGGAGGATTTACCACAGGTGGCATACAAGGTATTTCGACCCCAGCTGGTGCATCTGTTGCCTTTGCAAATATCATTAACCCTGCAAAATTCAATGCACTGGTCACTGCCTTTGTCAGCACAGAAAAATTTAATGTCCTCGCAAGCCCCCATATACTTGCAATGGATAATAAAGAGGCCAATATACAGATAGGCGATGAGGTGCCAACAGCAACAGGTCTGATACAGCAGCCAGCTACTGCTGGTAGCGGAACAACACTTGTTACAACAGGACAGATTCAGTACAAGACAGTAGGAATACTTTTAACAGTGAAACCTCATATAACAGAGAAAGATCGTGTTGCCCTCGATATAACACAGGAAGTAAGCGAGCTCGGGGCGTCTATTCCGGTTGCAGGACAAAACTTTCAAGGGTTTGTAACGAGAAAGGCTAAGACCACTGCTGTTGTTCAAAGCGGGCACACACTCGTTATAGGCGGCTTGATGAGAGAAACAAAGAGTCAGGGAAGGTCAGGAATCCCTTTCCTGAGCAAGATACCTATCCTCGGTTATTTATTTTCAAAAACAACTGACACATATAGAAAAACAGAACTATTAGTTATGGTGACGCCTCATGTTATAAGCAATCAGGACGAGGCAGATGCCCTTACAAAGGATTTCCAGAACAGGATAAAAACGATTAAGAAGTTACAAGAGAAGTTTAAAGGGGAAAAATAGATTATGTATGCTTTCTGAAAGGGCAAAAAATATAAAGCCATCACCAACCCTTGCGATTGATGCAAAGGCAAAGGCAATGATTACGGCAGGGGTTGATATCGTGAATTTCGGGGTAGGGGAACCTGACTTTGATACACCGGATAATATCAAAGAAGCTGCTATCAAGGCAATAAGGGATGGCTTCACAAAGTACACCCCTGTCGGAGGAATAGACCCTCTGAAAGATGCAATAATTGAGAAGCTCAAAAAAGATAATAACCTGCATTATTCACGTGAAGAGATTATTGTCTCGTGTGGTGCAAAACATAGCCTTTATAATATTGCTCAGGCATTATTTGGTCCTGGTGATGAGGTTTTAATCCCTTCACCCTATTGGGTTTCCTATCCTGATCAGGTAGTGCTGAATGATGCAATTCCTGTTTTTGTGAAGACATTCGAATCTGATTTTTTTCTGGCGAAACCTGAAGTTATTGAATCACATATCACAAAAAAGACAAAGGCATTCATTTTGAATTCACCGTCCAATCCTACCGGACTTACATACGATAAGGAAAGCTTGGAAAGGATTGCAGAAATTGCCCTCAGACATCAACTGTATGTCATTTCTGATGAGATTTATGAAAAACTCACCTATGATGGCTTCAAACATATCAGCATTGCTTCACTCGGCAGCGAGATAAAGGCACGAACAATTGTTGTCAATGGACTTTCAAAGTCCTATGCTATGACAGGCTGGAGGATTGGTTTTGCAGCAGGTCAAAAGGAAATAATAAAGGCTATGACAAATATACAGAGTCAGTCTACATCAAATCCTACGTCGATTGCACAGAAGGCAGCGATTGAAGCACTTATAGGACCCCAAGATTTTATTCCCATAATGCTTGCTGAATTTGACAGGAGGAGAAGATTGCTTATCAGTGAATTAAATGCTATTTCTGGCATAAACTGCCTTACTCCCACAGGTGCCTTTTATGCCTTCCCCAACACCGCTCAACTCTATGGCAAATCTGCTAACACGAGGACAATATCATCTTCATCTGACCTCACCCTGTTTCTTCTTGAAGAAGCAAAGGTTGCCCTTGTTCATGGAGAGGCATTTGGCGATGACAATCACATAAGACTCTCGTATGCAACATCCATCGAGAAGATAAAAAAGGGTGTTGAGAGAATCAAAGAGGCAGTGGCTAAACTCCGGTAACGAGTAACGAGTGACGAGTGACAAGTCATTAATCCCCCCTTCCCCCCCTTTACTAAAGGGGGGGAAGGGGGGATTTGAGTTTCGTTCCGGCTTTGTATCCATCATCGGACGTCCGAATGTAGGTAAATCTACACTCCTGAACACTATCTTGGGTGAAAAGGTTGCAATCGTTACCTCAAAACCCCAGACAACAAGAAATAGAATTCTCGGAATAAAAACGCTCCCTGATACACAGATTATCTTCATCGATACCCCTGGAATTCACAAACCAAGACATAGACTGGGTGAAATAATGGTTAAAACTACTATGGAAGCCTTACAGGAAGTGGATATCATTCTTTTCATGGTCGAACCACACAAGCCATCAGACAGTGACAAAGTTATCATGGAGTTATTGAAGAAAGTTCAGTCACCTGTTTTTCTCTTGATCAACAAGATAGATACTATCAAGAAGACAGAACTGCTCCCCATTATAGACACCTACAAGGAGATGTACCAATTTCATGAAATCATTCCTCTATCTGCATTAAAACAGGATGGAATTTATCTGCTCATCAAAAAAATTTGTGAATATCTGCCATATGGCCCGAGATATTATCCTGATGATATTCATACTGATCTGCTTGAGAGGTTTATGGTTTCCGAAATAATCAGAGAGAAAGTAATAGAGATGACAGAGGAAGAAGTGCCTCATGCAGTTGCTGTTGAGATTACTGATTGGTTAGAAAGAGAAGACGGACTCATATCCATAAGCAGCAATATTTATGTTGAAAGAGAAGGCCAAAAGGGTATAATAATAGGGAAAAGAGGAGCAAAGCTAAAATCTATTGGAACTGCTGCAAGAATTGATATAGAACAACTCCTCAATACAAAGGTCTTTCTTGAGCTGTGGGTGAAGGTTAAAAAAGACTGGCGAGATAAGAAAGGCATCCTGACGGAACTGGGATATCAATAAGAGATGTTAATTGAGATGAAGGTTGAAGGTCTGCTTTTTGATCCTCGTAGCAATATGTATATCATGCTGCTCAGGGAGATTGATGGTAACAGTACACTCCCTATATGGATAGGGAAACCAGAGGCAGATTCAATAGCAATTGCTTTAGGAAAGATTGTCACCCCGCGACCCCTTACGCATGACCTGATAAAGAATATCATTGATGGTCTGAAGCTCAAAATAACAAAGGTTATTGTGACAGAGATTCTGGATAATACATATTATGCACTTATCTGTTTGAGCGATGGTAAAAAGGAGACAGTTATAGATTCAAGACCAAGCGATGCTGTAGCAATCGCGTTAAGAACAAATGCATCTATCTTCATAGAGGACAGCATTGTAGGGAAAAGGGATTCAGATGAACTCGAAGAATGGCTTAAAAACCTCAAGCCAGAAGACTTCGGGAATATCATGTAGATGGTAGATGCTCCATAGAACAGAGGGTATTGTTTTAAAAACCTTTCCTTTCGGTGAAGCAGACCTTATTGTTTCATACCTTACTCCTGATTGTGGACTCCTCAAGGTTTTTGCAAAGAGTCCACGAAAGATAAAAAGTAGATTCGGTAGCAGCCTTGAGCCATTTACACATGCAAGGATTGCTTTTTGGGGAAGAGAAGATGCTACCCTGCCACGTTTGACACAATCAGACATTCTCTACTCCTTTCAATCGCTTAGGAATGATCTGAATTATTTTCTGAAGGCATCAGAAATAGTGGAGCTCACCAGCCATTTTACCTCTGAGCGAAATACCAGTAAACATGAGTACTCCTTACTCTTATATGCATTGCATGATATAGAAAATAATATAAATAAAAAAATGAGTGTAGTACTCTATAAAATAAAATTCCTGAAACTCATAGGATATGCCCCTAAGCTTGATGTGTGCGGGAGGTGCGGAAAAGATGGGTTTAATTTCTATGTGTCTTACGGTTCCATTCTTTGCGATGTCTGCGCTCGAGTGGCTGAATCTCCTACAAAACTTCTCCCGGGAATTGTAAAGCTTTATACAGATCTGCTCACATGGAACATTACGAAGATCAAGCGAATCAGGCCTTCAGAGACGCTTCTCTCAGGACTTTCTGATGTAATAGATATGCATATACAATATTTACTCACAAAACCTCTGAAGTCGAAAGACACATTGAACAACAATTATTCACAAATGGTGGTTACAAGCAGGGCATAACATTTTCGCTCATTTGCGTTAACCGACAATTGTCCCCAATTTATTGAATTATGTCTTGACATGAAACTATACTTTGATATATAAAACTACATGGAATTTCCCTTGAATGTATATGATTTTTTCTGTCCAAATAAAGCTTGCGTTGACCACGGGAAGAGAGGACATGGAAATATCATTATCTATGACACGTATGGAAAACATCAGAGAAAGCTCCTGAAATGCAAGACATGTAATTTTACCTTCTCTGAGCGCCGCAGCACCCTCTTTTTTGGCCTGCACACAAAAGAATCCAAGATAAAGGAAGTTATTCGTTATCTTACAGAAGGAATGAGTTTCAGGGAAGCTGCAATTGCATCTGATCTGGATAAGGATACCGTGCAGAGAATATGGAAAAGATTTATGCTCTATTGTGAAGAGTCGGTAGATAATCTTTTAAAGGAATTCAACATAGGACTCGAAGATCTTATACTCCTTTTATATAAAAGGACACAAAAGGGTGAAATGAGAAGATGGGTAAAATAAGAGTTGCAATTGCTGGGGTTGGTAACTGTGCCAGCTCTTTGATTCAGGGTGTTGAATATTACAAAGCATTGGGTAAAAATCATCCTGACAGGTCTCTTGGTTTGATGCATTATGATCTCGGGGGATACCAACCAGATGACATTGAGTTTGTAGCTGCATTTGACATAGACAGGAGAAAAGTAGATAAACCACTGAAAGAAGCTATATTTGCCAAACCAAATTGTACAAAGATATTCAATAACAACCTTCCCGACTTTCCGGTTATCGTAAAGATGGGAAATGTCTTAGATGGCGTCTCACCCCATTTGGAAGATTATCCCGATGACAGGAGATTTATTATTGCCAGGAAAAAACCATGTGATGTTGTAAAGGTTCTGAAGCAGAGTGACGCCGACATACTCCTCAGTTATTTGCCGGTAGGTTCAGAAGAGGCAACAGCATTTTATGCTGAGGTATGTCTAAAGACTGGCGTCAGTTTGATTAACTGTGTTCCTGTCTTTATTGCATCCAATAAATCCTGGGCAGATCGTTTTGAGAAGAAAAAGATTCCAATCATAGGGGATGATGTAAAAAGTCAGATCGGTGCAACAATTATCCACAGAACCTTGACCAAGCTGTTTGAAGACAGAGGGGTAAAAATTAGCACTACCTATCAGTTAAACGTTGGTGGAAATACTGATTTCTTGAACATGCTGAACAGAAGCAGGGTGAAGTCCAAGAAGATATCAAAGACAGAGGCTGTACAGTCTCAGATGCATAAACCATTGGACAATGAGAATATTCACATAGGTCCTTCTGACTATGTACCTTGGCTTATGGACAATAAGATCTGTTTCCTTCGAATGGAGGGAAGAGGATTTGGAAATATACTTGTAAATCTTGAACTCAGGCTCTCAGTCGAGGATTCCCCGAACAGTGCAGGTGTTGTTATAGATGCGATAAGGTGTTGCAAAGTTGCACGTGATAGAGGGGTAGGGGGGGTACTCATATCTCCATCAGCATATTTCATGAAACACCCAATAATACAGTTTCCCGATGAAAAGGCAAGGGATATGCTTGAAGAGTTCATACAAGGAAAGCGAGAGAGGTAACAGTAAAACCAGTTAGCATTATCAAAGTTCAATGTTATGCTTAGTGCAAAATTTGGTCATTTTCTTGATACTCCACTCGGACCGATTGTAAAACGAATTCCCTTTAGTCCAAATACCATCACAATAACAGGGTTTCTCGTAACAACTGTAGCAGCGCTGGTTATTCCTCATAACATCAGACTTGGCGGCATACTAATCTTAATCGGTGGAATTTTTGATATGCTTGATGGAATTATTGCCCGAACAGGCGGAAAGACTACGAAATTTGGTGCATTTCTCGATTCTGTACTTGATAGATATTCTGATGCATTTCTTTTCCTGTCTATCGCGTGGTATCTTGCTGAAAGAGGTGACCACACAGGTGCCTTTATCAGTCTCGGGACATTAATAGGAGCGTTTTTGATCAGCTATGCAAGGGCAAGATCAGAGGGACTCGGTGAATCCTGTCACACAGGAATTATGGAGAGACCAGAGAGGATCATCCTCTTAGTATTTGCTGCAATAACAGGATGGATTATCCCCGTGCTTTGGATAATGCTTGTGCTTACACATGTTACAGTAGTTCAGAGGATATATCATGTATGGAGAGTGATGAATCGCCCTTAAAACCTATTTAGAGTCTGTTTATAAATTGTCTTTATGTCATTCCCGTGAAAACGGGAATCCAGTGATTTCAAGAGGTTCTGGATTCCTGCTTCCGCAGGAATGACGAAAAAACTGAGTTTATGGACAGACTCTATTTAGCTATCATCCTTATGAAAAGTTTTAATGCCCGCCAGGGAAAAATGTATAGCTTATCCAGACGAGGATTGCCAGCAGGCCTAAACCGATGCCTATACTCCATCCAATGAGCTTCTTCTCCACAGGAAGAAGCGGTTCATACTCCATCTTCTTTAATTCTTCTGCTAATTTTGGTTCTTCAGGCATAAATATACCTCCTTGTCTCTCTTTATCCTGTTATTATTGGCGGTTTCACACCGTGGAAGAATATCCATGAAATAATCAGTCCTATCCAGATGATGAACCCGAATAGACAGAGTATATAAACTGCTGCCAGTTTGCCAATACCCTCTTCCCAGAGTTTCTTAAAGTTGGAGACAACCCCGATGGTAAAGAAGGTCAGGACAAAGAACAATTGTCTGAATATATTGCTCTCTTCAGTTGCCAGATTAGCATTTGATATGGTCTTCCTTGGTTCTTTAATCTGTGCCTCTAATACCTTTACCTTGTCCTTTGCAGCTTTTATCTTTTCATTTAAAGCTGCCTGTGCTGCAGGATCTGCTGTTGGAAGTTTCTTTTCTGCTGCAGAGCTCTCCTGTTTTAGTGGATTAATCTGTTCTTCAACCGGACCAATAGCCCTTGAAGCAGGCAGGCAGATTAACAGCAATATAGCGAATGTGGCTGCATATCCAATGACAAATTTGGGAAATCTATTCCATATCTCTCCTGCACCAATTCTTTCTCCAGGTTTGCGCTCTATTTTCGTACACCAGATATAAGCAAGTACAAATGCCCATATCCCTATAAAGATATCTATAAATATCTTTACGGTTGTAGCGGTCATGGTAATCCAGCCTTCCGCATAGTTGATACCTTCTGTTGTCAGGGCCTTTGCCCTTATAAGGGAATCGGTAACCGCTCCACTTGCAACTGCTCCTCCATCAGTCTTGACTGCAAGACCCATCCATGCACCGGCCACAAGGGGTTCCTTCGTTAAGAATACCTGGGCTACGAACGGAAGTATCACAAGCTCGATAACTGCAAAGACAACAACCAGTGAAGATACCATAATGGGAACCACTGGCCTTGCCCTGATAGCAGCACCTGTTGCTATAGCTGCTGAAACACCACAGATTGATATACCCGAGGCAAGAGGTGCTGCCCATTCCTTGCTGAACTTGAAGTATTTCCTTGCAACGAAGTAAACAAGAGCCCAGTAGATAAGATACGCTTCCACAATGGCACAGAGTCCCCTGAACATAATCGCAGATGCCAGACCAAGGGCCCCTGCTGCCTTAACACCGAGGGCTGCTCCCATTATGACGATGGCTGTCTTGATATACAGCTCAGGTCTCGTTGCCTCCTTCAATATATTCGACAGCCATGGCATGAAGTTAGCGACTAATAAGCCAGCAATCAGAGCTATAATATACCCTGCCTCGCCTGTTAACTTCAGTGACCATGCGATACCTGCCTTCTTAGGGTCTGTTGCTGCTATGTATCCATAGTGACCGAGAGTCCAACAAATATACGCTACCCAGAAGACAATGGTAAAACCGATAATAAATTTCTTGATATCTATTCGCAGCGCTACAGCGCCAATTCCCATCACAACAAGCATGAAGAGATATGTAAAGAGTAGAGAAGCTATGCCTGATATTCCCTTTTTCTCGTACTTATCACCAACCTTCAGCCCGGCGGTATCCTTTATGGTAAGTATATCTTCTTTTCCATCTGCCTTTTTGATGGTTACCTTCTGGCCATCGATCTTTGTAATCTCGCCTTTTACAGTCTGGAAGTGTTTCGATACAGGTGACAATGCCTTGGATAAGTCTGTCCATGTGGATGTTTTTGTTCCCCACCCGAAGATATCCACTCCTGCAAATACACCGAGTGAGAGAACAAAGATTAACAAACCAAGCCACAGGGACAACCAGTCTTCACTGATACCCTTTCTTTTTTCTTCCATACTTTACCCCCATTTTAGACCTTATTATTAAAAAATTAGTTTATCTATATTGATACCTAAAGTCAATACTCAATGCCTTTCCTTGCACTGATACCACTGTAAAAAGGATGTTTAACCCCGTTCATCTCTGTTACATAATCAGCAATCTCGATAAGTCTTTTCGTTGCTCCTCTCCCTGTGAGGACGAGTTCGAGATTTGCAGGCTTATTTGAAATTAATTCTAATGCCTCATTTTCTGTAAGAAGACCTTCCTGGATGAGACAATTGAATTCATCGAGGACGATGAGGTCGAAATCATTACTTAATATTATTTTATTTATATTTTTTAATGACTTATATGTTTCAAATTTAAGCTTTTCTTTATCTATGTTAGGATAAAAATACGGAGATAAAACTCTTTGAAATCTTTTTGTCTTTATTGAGAGTTTTTTAAGTAATTCAATCTCTCCACCTTTTTTATCACCTTTCATGAATTGTGCAAATAGCACACGCAATCCTCTGCTTTTAGCCCTTATTGCAAGTCCGACAGCAGCAGTTGTTTTCCCTTTGCCTTCACCTGTGTAGATGTGCACTAAACCTTTACGCATCTATCTACTTTAAAACCACAGAGAGCACAGAGACTCTATGGACATAAAAACCATTTTATACATGATGAAATAAGTCTTGTCTCGGAAGTCATTCCGGCTTGTCCGGAATCTTTCTTTAAAAGAAGGATTCCCGACGCGCTTTGCTTGCGGGAATGACATTCGATTAATGTCGTTATGTATAAATAAAGAATAATTGAATTTTTTGAAGTGTTCTCTCTGAGTCCTCTGTGGTTTCATTGCATGAGAATTCATGGAGCGGGCGACGGGATTCGAACCCGCGACCTTCAGCTTGGGAAGCTGACACTCTACCTGCTGAGTTACGCCCGCATTATAATTTTTATAAATGAGAGAACACATAAAAGTCAAGGGAGATATATTGTATGTTAATATGTTTTATGTCATTTTCATTTCAATTGCTCAAGAATGAGATTCTGAAGGACAGGTATAACTCTGTTGTCTTTGAGAAGGGGAGGGGAAAAGATATATATCTGGTTGGTGGCTATGTCCGTGATCTATTGATGGGTGTTTATTCTCATGACAGGGATTATATTGTTTGCAATGATATTAAGCCCTTTGTAAGTGAAATAAAAGAGATTACCGGGGGGACGTTGGTAGAGCTTAGAAAAAAGCAGATGTTCAGAATCGCATTCAAAGATGGTACCACTCTCGATTTCTCAAGACCTTTAGGGACAATTGAAGAAGATCTATCAAAAAGAGATTTTACCATGAACGCAATTGCATGGTCTCCGGAAAAAGGAATCATCGATATATACCATGGTATAAAAGATATACATGAGAAAAGGATACGCTCTTTATCAGAGAAAAACTTGATTGATGATCCTTTACGAATGCTCAGGGCATATAGATTTGCCGCAGAACTTAAAGGGTTTATTGAAGTTACGACCAGAACTACTATAAAAAAAAATCATAAAAATATCAAAAAAATAACATCTGAAAGAATAACTTTAGAAATGTTCAATTTCTTAAACCAAAAGGATTCAGCTCAGTATCTCGAGATGGCAGTTTTTGATAAATTATTAACTGATCTTTTATCAATTCCTTCCAATAGATTAAACCATAATATTAAAGCAATTTATAAGCTTGAAAATAGAGTACTTGATATACTTCCCTCAACTATTAAAGTGTTACTTAAGAATATATTTTCCCAGGGTCTTTCATACAAAGGATTACTCTGTCTTGAGCTTTTATTATTCAATAATAGTAAAGTTCTTTTGACGAAAGATTTTAAAATGAAAATGAGCACTCTTATTCGTAAAAGGTTAGAATTGGCACATAAGGGTATTATGGAACTCAAGAAAAATAGGTTACATATACAAGAACAACTATTTGACATATTCTTAATTTCAAAAGAGGCAGCGATGGACATACTTATCATAACGGGTAAAATAGAATTATTAAAAGATTATATGAGATTCAAGAAGATTTTGAAGGTAGGACTTTTAAGCTCTGAAGAGATTATCAGCACTACAGGGGTAAAGCCAGGACCACAACTCGGTAGGATTGTAATTGAATTAAAAAGGGCTCAATTCGAGGGAAGGGTAAAGTCTAAGCTGTCAGCTTTACGATTTATAAGCAAAATCAAAACAGAGTCATTTTGAGCTTAATCTTTATTATTTTACATAATATATCTTATCAGACATAAAATATGAACAGACATTGTTAATAAGTTGTTATTAAGTGTGTTTAAAAATAAGGCCGTCTCCTGAAATTAGAACGTTCTAACTATAATGAGTACAACTTAGGCAAATGAAAATTTGATTGTATTCAATGTGTTATAGCTTCTCCATCAGTTCTGCTCTGATGAATTCTCCTTCGATGTCAGAAGACATTACTCTGATAAGGGTTCCTTTAGGATATCCATTGTATGGTACTTTTACCTTCAAGTAATTACTGGATGTTCCGATTACAGTATTATCATCACTCTTATCTTCAATAATAACATCAAGGGTTTTATGAACCTGTGATGACATATAATCCATCTTCTTCTTTGCACTTAAAGACTTTAGGTCATTAAGTCTTTTTTTCTTAAAGAAAGGTGTATTCTGCATGCCCATTTTAGAGGCCAGGGTATTAGATCGTGGTGAAAATGGGAATATATGCATATATGATATTGGTATAGAAGCGAGTAACTGCTTAGTTTTTAAGAATTCTTTTTCGCCTTCTCCTGGAAAACCAACAATAACATCTGTTCCAATGGCAATATCAGGTACACATTTTATTATATTTTCGATAGTCAATTCATATTCCTTAGAGGTATACATTCTATTCATCAGTTTGAGTATCGTGTCACTTCCACTTTGAAGAGGAAGATGAAGGTGTTTGCATATCCTTTTCTCACGAAGCAGCTCTATTAGCTCATTATTAAGTTCTTTAATCTCTAAAGAGCTTAACCTTATTCTGCAAAAAATTGTTTCTTTTAAAAGGGTTTTAAGAAGTTTTGAAAGCTTTGTCTTAGGGTTTAGATCATGCCCGTAGGAACCAAGGTGGATACCAGTAAGTACGATCTCTTTATAACCTGCATTCTCTAACTCTTGAGCACGTCTGATTACCTCGCGGACTTCAAGGCTCCTTGATCTACCCCTTGCCATTGGAACTGTACAATAGGTACATGATAAGTTACACCCATCCTGTACCTTAAGATAAGGTCTTGATCTACAGCTATAATCATAAGTAAAACTTTCACTTTTATTCAATAACATATTAATAATACTGTATTTTTCATTATTACCAATTATGACATCCACCCCTGTAATATTTTTGATCTCCTCAGGCCTTAGTTGAGCATAACATCCAGTAACAATCACTTTAGCACCTGTCCTTACTGCCCTTCTAATAAACTGTCTTGACTGGTAATCACTTTTTGCTGTTACTGTGCAGGTGTTGACAATGCAGTAATCAGGATGTCCTGATAAATCAACAATAGACCAGCCATTGTTGTGAAGGCTGCCTTCTATAACATTACTCTCCGACTGGTTTACCCTGCAGCCGAGAGTGAGAATTGAGACCTTCATTCTTATCTCTTTTCTCCAAACTCCTGGAACCCTTGAATCCTTGACCCATTTATTATTGCGATCATAAGTAACGCCTCCTTGATGTCATTCCCGCTTGTCGGGAATCCTTCATGAAGAAAGATGCCGGACAAGCCCCGTTAGAAGAATTGCTTCTAACGGGGCTTGTCCGGCATAACAGAAACGTGCTTTTGATGTGTTTTTACTTATGAACTCCTTAGTAATTTTGTTCAACAGGCTTTCCCTCAAGCGAATGGTGTCCGCCCCTTGTTATCTCGACATTTATTAATGCACCCTTTTCTCCTGAACTTGTTTCAGGATCAATTCCTGGAATATCAACTATTTTATTCGACCTTGTCCTTCCTGTAAGTCTCTCTTCATCTGTCTTGCTATGACCCTCAATGAGAATTTCCTGTATTGTACCTTCAAGTAATCTGTTCTTTTTTTCTGTTATCTCTTCCTGAACCTTTAATATTTCAGTTAACCTTTCAGATTTTGTATCTTCTGACAATTGACCCTCCATTTCTGCTGCTTTTGTATGTGGTCTTGGAGAAAACTTAAAGGCGAATATACCGTCAAACTCAATCTCTTTCAGTGCTTTTATGGTAAGCATATGATCCTCACCTGTCTCTCCTGGAAAACCAGCTATTATGTCAGAAGTTATTGAAATACCTGAAACCTTGGCCCTAAGAATCAAAACCTTATGCAGATAATCTTCATATGAATACCCCCTGTTCATCAGTTTCAATATTTTACTTGACCCTGATTGCAGGGGGAGATGGATATGCTCACAAACCTTTGGTAGTTCAGACATTACTTCCATAAGGTCTTCAGACAGGTCTTTTGGGTGAGAAGTAACAAAACGTATCCTCTCTATCCCCCCTACCCCATTCAGCATTCGTAAAAGACCAGGGAAATCTGTATCACTCCTGTAGGAATTTACATTCTGTCCAAGGAGTGTTATTTCCTTATAGCTTTTTTCAGCGAGTTCTTTTACTTCAGAATAAATATTCTCACTCGGCCTTGATCTTTCTCTTCCCCTTGTATAGGGGACTACACAATAACTACAGAAATTATTGCAACCGTACATGATCGTTACCCATGCCTTAATTTCATTATCTCTTTTTACAGGAAGCTCCCTTATGGCTATCTCGGGATTGTCTTCAATGGCTACTTTTGGTGCCTTTTCAGATATGAGACCATGAAGAAAATGGATATTCTGGGGACCAAATACAAAGTCCACATGGGGAGCTCTTTTGAGAATATTCACCCCTTCCTGTTGAGCGATACAACCGGCAACAGCTATCTTTATTTCGGGTTTCCTTTTCTTTAAAGATTTTGTTCTTCCGAGTTGGGTATAAAATTTCTGTTCAGCTTTCTGCCTTATACTACAGGTATTGAATATTATCAGGTCTGCCTTGCGTGGATCATCGGTTTCTGAATACCTATCTTGCTGGAGAACCCCAAGCATCTTTTCAGAATCATGGACATTCATCTGACAACCAAAAGTGTGGATATAAACAGTCTTAGCCATTGTTAAGAACCCTGTGCCAAAAGCGCAGGGATGAATTGCTGGTTTCTTAAAGCTAACATTAGATTATAGGGAGTATTTTTGATTTTCTCATGCGTTGATCCCTTGTGATTAGTGGAACATTGTGGACGAGGCTTGTAGCTGCGATGATTCCATCTGCTGGGTCACCTGCAAAGTCAAGCCTTCTGATAGCCCGGCAGACATCGAGAGTTATTGGCCAGATATGAATATTAGATAATGCAACTGTAAAATCAGGGTCGTCTAAGTTTATTTCAATCCTTTTTAGCTGAGAGAGTTTCGTTATCTCCCATAGTACAATCGCTGAGATACTCCATGACTCTCTGGTAAGAATGTCCTTTTCTTTTCTGGTTAGATTATCACTTAATGCATATATGAGGATATGTGTATCAAGATTGAGCATCCCATTTCAATCCTGTAGACATGATGTCCCCTTTGATTTTAATCTTACCTTTCATCTTCCCTATTAATTTTGAGGATTGCTCTTCAATGGGAATGAGTTTTACCAGAGGCTTACCGTGTTTAGTAATCACAATGCCCTCTGCATTGACTTTTTCAATAAGTGATAAGCATTGTTCCTTAAATTTTGTAGCACCTATTATTTTCATATAGAAATTATAACACTGACCATAAAAAATATCCACTTTAAAGGAAATCCCAAAGTAAACCTTCAGTTACAGGTGGTAGCCGCAACCTTTAGGTTGCGCCATTAACGCAGGCTAAAGCCTGCGGCTACCAAACTCCACCCGTCATTGAATGGTTACATCCCAAATCCCGATTCCGATACTGGCAACTGGAATACACGCTCAATAGATCTTGGGTATGGTTGTGGGGAGTACCAGCATTATGGAAATGTTTTTGCCTTCCTAAGGTACTGATAACAACGCTGGATCTGGCAAAATCGATTTCATAAACAATAACGGCACATGGTTCCAAATAGGGTATACCAGTCCCCACACATTCTATGTGGAAGGGTATGATGTCAATGGCAATCTGATTGCTTCTGCATCAGGTCTTGGTAATTACAATCCTCCCTTTTTGTTCTCATCTCAGAGCAGTTCCTCTCTTATATCCTCGTGGCGCTCTTCCTCTAGAGGAGAAAGCAGATTCTCTAATTTTTTGTCTCTGCCTATTCGTTTTGCAAGCTCAAAAGTTTTTGCCTTTTCATCTTCTGTCATAAGATTCATCAAGCTTACAACATCACCTGCATCCTTATAACCTGTAGATCTTAATTTCAGTGCAGCAAGATAAGGTTTAGTTATGACACGAATAGGAATGCCTTCTATAGTGATTGCGGAGCGAATTGCATCTAATTCCCATTTATATCTGGCTATCAAAAAATCTATCCTCATGAACTCACCCATTTTATCATCAATAAAGATAACATCATATTTGAAAGGATCATCTTGCATTGAACTGCCTTTTATCATCCTGGCGTCGAATCTTTCAGGCAAACATCCTGACAATAGTTTGTAAAAATTAGCGGAATCTCCTGAGGAGTGGATATCGCTGGAATAAACACAAAAATCAATATCGAGAGTTGTTCTTTCAACCCCATATAAAACAGCGGCATATCCACCGATAAGAGCAATATCTAAATCAGCCGGAAATCTTTTGATAATGTCTTGGATTATTTTTAAGGTATCTTCTATAGATCTCATATTCGGAGACGCCCTCACTTTTTGCCTTTATGGAAATTATTTCTGAAATGACTGCATGCATTGTCTTCATCCTTTCGAGGGGTGAAAACTTGAGAAATCTTTCCTGTTCATATTCCTTTCTTACATCCATAACTGTTTTCATAATTGATATTATATCATTTAAAAAGTGTAAAGTTTTCCAGAATTTTTGTCGGAGAAATTTCTCCTTCTCGCCTCCGGCCTTGCAAGGGTGGTTGCATTTAGGAAAAGGCTGCGTCGGAAAAAAACTAAGTAAGCTTCAACTGGAAATCATCTGACATTTAAGGGAGGAAAATAGGGACAGCAACGAATGGCACTGACTTAAGCAGCCATTGCATTTATCGCTCTCCATTTCACACGGGTTATTTAGGGTTCTTTCATAAAAAACCCTCATGAGCCTTTGGCTCACAAAGGAGCATGAAAATATAACACCCTCCCTAACCCCTCCCATCGAGGGAGGGGTAATAATAGAGAGTCCCCTCTCCCCTGGTGGGAGAGCTTGCTATATTAAGGGGAAGGAAGTAGTAGTCAGAAAAAGGCTATACTCTTTCT
>Ga0194113_10001804_pt1 | contig 29282 bp, 24 predicted proteins | sample TA2MahC200mmetaG_FD_146193 | JGI IMG/M metagenome (GOLD analysis project Ga0194113, IMG submission 146193) | Freshwater microbial communities from Lake Tanganyika, Tanzania - TA2015017 Mahale Deep Cast 200m | ecosystem: Environmental > Aquatic > Freshwater > Lake | place: Tanzania: Lake... | reverse complement strand
TAATTTTGCTACCGTAGTAGAAAGTCAACTCTCCACTGACTGCGTTGATGGAGCCAACGATTCGCAGACGAGTGTTACTATTACGGCTACGCAAGTTGAGTGGTTGAGTGCCCTTAAGCGCCCAACCAACCTTTACCCCTCAATGGTTGAAGGGGTAGGGATTTTTGTTTCGTTTCTATGTTGAGTGTGGGAATGAATCTGGTTACAAACTATAAACCTCCCAGCCCCTTTTAAGCGCGTTTGAAAAAGGGGGAGAACACACGAACAAAGTCTATTTACCATATATCGCACTTCGTTCTGTTACTCCAGCAGGGGAATATCTTTGCAAGGTAGAGAGATACCTGCGGGACATTGGAAGTTTTCTTTCACGCCCAGGAGCCGGTAGACCGATTCTGTCCATTGATACGCGGAGGTTAATACCTCCTGGGAAACAGGCATGCCATCTGATGAGACGCCGTTTACAATACAGGCGCGTCGTGGCGCAACCATCGCTGCTATCTGGGGCAGGTCAGCGTATTGCAAAATACCAGGGAGCATTACCCCCATTGGCTGATTTTGGAATGGGGGTTTGGCAACATAAGTGTAAAGGGCTTCCTGCGTCAGAACCAGCGCTATGCGTTCATCTAAGGCTGCGGCAAACAACGCTGCCAGTCCCGTCTCCTTGTAGCCAACACAGAAAATTGATTTTGCGTCAACATCTACTCTTGAGACAAGGTAGTCCAGCGCTCTTATCACATCCCATACCCACTGGCCCAGCACCGGTCTTCCAATCCAGATTGATGCTCGCGCGGAATCGTGGTCTTTTGCGTCCCCCATGGCATCACCTGTCCATTTTGTTTCGCCGGTGTTGCGCAGGTCAATTGCCATCAAGACCTGCCCCTGCCGTAGCAGTTCACCTGCAAGCGGCGTAGAAAGGGCAGCGGCTTTTCCTTCGGGATGCAGGAAAAGCGAAGCAGGTTTTGGGAAATCACCATCGCGTTTTCGGAGCACTACCGCAGGGATTGAAATCCCTGGTTCGGAAGTGAAAACTACTTTTTCCATGAGCAGATGTTCCTCTGAGGAGGCAAGGGGGCAAGGGGGCAAGGAGGATTGTTGATTGTTGATTGTTGATTGTTGATTTAGAGCTTGTTCCTCAATCGACAATCGACAATCATCAATCATCAATCTTTTTCGCCATCTTGCCATCTTGCCCTCTTCCCTCCTTTCTGCTTCCAACGGTGTTTTCGCCGGAAACCCGCCGAAAACTTCCTCAATTATCGCATTGCGCAACGTTTGTCTTTGGGCAAGCCACTCTTGCTGGGTATTCGGCAGCGTATATTTCGCCGTCAATTCTCGTGCCCGACGGTACGCAAACTCGACAATTGGGACAACCTTTGCCGGGCGGTTGCCCCCCTCTCTCTCCCCCCCGTCAACGGGGGGGATGGGAGGAAAACATTTTAAGTGGCCCGGGTCTTCAGGTTCGCTTGAAGGTTCAGCAACAGGACTGCCACCACCGATATCTTTGAGCCAAAAATTAAACCAGCCATACATCGCTTCCCGCATTGTTTGGTTATAGCCGTGTCCTGATTCGACAGCCACCAACTTGATATTCTTCTCCACATCCAGCAATCGGTAGACAAATTTTGCCGTTTCTACGCTTTTAAGCGCCTCACCCACACTGAACACGTGACTGTCCTGCGTAGCATTGATTACCATCAGGGCGCGAGGGGCTACCAGGGCAAGCAAGTCGCCCTCCTCGGCGTAGGTAATTCCCCGATAAAGAGTTTCGCACACACAATTGCGCGCGGCGATATAGGCGTCAAAAGTGCCAACGGAGCACACAGGTATCCCCACTTTTATGCGCTCGTCAAAGGCGGTGATATACATGGTCTGGTTGCCGCCGCCAGAAGCGCCGGTGCAGCCTATCAAAGAAGCGTTGACCTCTGGGCGGGAGCACAGATAATCAAGTGCGCGGATGTTGTCGTACACCTGAAGCCCCAATAGCGGTGTCCCAACCGGCCACAACCCTGCGCCTAACAGCGAACCATGATATTCGGCAACCCCTGGCGTCGTGCCTCTTTCCCCCGAACCAAAGGCGTCCACTGCCAGAACGACATAACCCAGTTTCACTAATCCAAGACACCGCGCTTGCACCGCCGGGTCAACTCGCGCTTGCGCCCAGTGTCCATGCACTACTAAAACGCCAGGTAGCCCCTCCCCTTTCCCCCCCGTTGACGGGGGGGAGAAAGGGGGGGTGGGCATGTATATGTTGGCTGTGACATAAACATCAGGGCGGCTCTGGAAAATAAGCCGCTCTATCCGGTAACCTTCGCGCTCAAGCACTCCCAAAAGTTCTGGCGCAAGCGGGCATTTTTCCTCTGGGAATTCCCCCAAAGATTTGCGAAAATTTTCCCGTAGTTCATGCCGCCATCTGAGCCATTCAGCTTTGTCCTGTGGCAGAGCATACTTCTGGTGATATGAGCGCCCAACATTTTTCAAGAAATCTGGAACCATCCGTTCGAATGGTTCTGGAAAGACCGAAAAGTTCATATCTTCCTCCCACTTTGGTAATCCACTAATAGAAATGCTGTCTCCTCTGATTTCAAGACAAGACGGCAAGATGGCAATTGGATTGTTGATTGTCGATTGAGGGCTGGCAGGGACGCACCGCCCCTACTTTCAATCAACAATCAACAATCATCAATCATCAATTAAGATACCCTCTTGCCCCAGTGTTTCCTTTTGCTCAACCTTTTCTTTGTTTGGTCAGCTATTTTCGCACCCTCTTCCACGCTTCGATGAAGGCTTCGACATTCGCCCATGTGCCTGGTGAGTTATCGCGGATGTTGTCAACCGGCGAGAGAATGAAACCGCCGCCAGGCGCCAATATCTCAATAGCGGTTTCTACAGCTTCTCGGACTTCAGCCTGCGTTCCTCTTTCAACCGTAATGAAGCCGTTCACTCCGCCCCAGAGGCAAATCTTGCCTGAAAGCTTCTGCTTCATCGCCCGCAAATCTGTTCCCTTCCCTTGCACTGGGTCAACGCCGATAAGCACGTCGATGTCCGCTTCCAACAGCATGTCCAGGAGCGGCATGGTACCGGTGGTCATGATGTAGCCGAATTTGGCGCCTGCCTGGTGGACCATCTCAACGTCTTTCTTGACCGATGGTAAAATAAACTGTCGATAGAGGCCTGGCGACCAGAAGTCGGCGCTTTCGTACCAGGCGCGCCGAATGAACAGGTCAACGCCTTCGTCCAACAGAACTTTCATCTGCTGGCGATTCCAATCCGCGATGAGGTCGAACAATTCCTTGACGAACTCCGGCTCGTCGATAGCTAAAAGGACGAGCTCTGTTATGCCTGAGAGCCAACAGGCAGTGTCTACAACTGAACCCCAACCACCGGTTACAAGTAGTCCGCGTTTGGCTGCGAAAGCCTTAGCATCGGCTGCAACCCGTCGAAACGCTTCGACATCCGCCTTTGATGGCGGCGTCAAAAGGTAGCGTAACGCTGCCAAATCGTCTCTTTCGGTGACGAGGAACTTCCGCGAACGTGGAATCAAGTAGTCGTCTAAAAACGGCACATGGTCGCCATGAATCCAGTCATCCGTTCGATTTACAGCCGTGCGCAGAATGCCCGCTGGGGTTATGTATTCCTTGTGCAGTATCGGATACCTTTCGTCTGGTTTGTCCTCACGCCGTTCTTTAATTTCTACGGAGGGATGAAAGCGCACTGGCAATCCGTGGAGGTCCGCGTAATCCGATTGCGCGCGCTCATGGATAGCAGCATACGCCGGCAGGTCCACGACGGCATCTAAGCCTAATTCCAACTGCCTTTCGACGAACTCAAACTGGTCACGGCACCGGTCTTGAAGCGCGCCAAAAATCATGAAACAGCAAGGCACATGGTCTGCTTCTCTATTCGCAATGGTTTCAAGCATGCGTTCACGTGAACAAATTTCCTTTCTCACGATAAGTAACCTCCTTGTGAAGAATATCTTGACTTTAGTAAATTAAAACAGAAGCCCGAACTTGCCATCCCCCGCTCCCCCTTTCCTCCCCACGTATACGGGGGGAAGGAGGGGGAGAATTACCCCAACGAGCCATGATGCGCATCAAGTTAAGCGTCTTTTTTCAATTCCCCTCCCTCGACGGGAGGGGTTAGGGGAGGGTGAACAAAAGCGAGAGTGCCGATTTCACCCCCACCTACGCCTCCCCCGTCAAGGGGGAGGGCAGGGTGGGGGTGCGTGATTGCCCTAAACTTGATGCGTATGGGGAGAATTACCCCAACGAGCATACGCATTAAGTTAAGGACAATTTCGTGAGCATTACGCTCGTTCCTCCCCCTTGACGGGGGAGGCCAGGTGGGGGTGACTAAGAGATGAATAAAGTGCACTGCAATATTACCCTCCCCTAGCCCCTCCCATCAAGGGAGGGGAATTATGGGAGACTTGCTTAACTTAATGCGCATGGGGGAGAATTACCCCAACGAGTTAAGGAGGCGGTTTTACTTATTGTCTCCCGCTTGCCTGTCTAAAATCTCGGCTTCTTCAACGTCCTGTCTGAATTGAGCTAAAGTATTGATGTATTTTTTCTCAGGGTTCAATTCTATGGCGCGCTCTAATGCTTTGATAGCTTCCAGATGCTTACTCAGCACATTATATGTAATTGCAAGGTTGTAATGAACTTTAGGGTCAGCAGGCGCCGCTTCAGCCGCTTTTTTAAAAGCTTCTTCGGCTTTGTCCCATAGACCAGCTTGAGCGTATTTAATTCCGACCTTGGTAAAAGGCGCCTTATTCGATTCAAATTCAACCGCCCTCTCTACATAGCGCGGCTGAATTTTGTTGAGAAAACGTCTCACGACCAGTGAGGATAAATCATCCAGGATAGCATCTTTGGAAGGGAGTTCGCTCGCCTCATCCTGCCACGCCTTTTTGGAAAAATTGGCGGTTTCAGTTTCGACAGCAACTATCTGGCCAGTATTGATATTTGACATTCGGAAGGTCACGCCAATCGTCCCTTCGCGAATGATATAGCCCCTGTCAACTAATACCGTTTCCTTTATCTCTTCCTGCACCTTTTCGACTTTACCATCTTTCCCTTCTTTTTCAACCGTTCTGTATTTTCCTGTTCCGATTTTCTTTTCGATTTTGGTAACGCCCGTCTGTTCGTCAATGCTATATGCGTCCACCACACCGAATATTAGCGCATCTACTCCCACAAGTTTCAATTGGCTCACCGTCGTCGGGTCAACCACATTGGATTGGCTAAATTCCCTCTCTTCAATGATACGCGATAGCTTTTCGCGCTCAAATAGCTTGTAGTAACCAGCATCCACAATGCCTTCGGCAATTTTCGCCGCCACAATCTTACCAGATTGTTCCAAACCCTCGAAATCAGCTACTGCTACTCTTTGGATACCAGCAATATCTATTTCGGCGGGCACCAGCTTATTGAATTGCGCATGCTTCGCGCAACCGATTTGAAACCACCAAATCACCAGCATTACAGCGATGATTTTGCAAAGTGAGGCAGTTCCTTGTCTGAGAAAATATCCGGATAAATTTATTTTTTTCATATTTACATTCTTCCTCTTATTTCTTTTGATCAAACTTTTCTTTGAGAAAGAAAAGTTTGGTTACCACTTGCCTTTCTGAAGTTTATTTTACCTTCTTTCCTTTTAGCATTTTTCCATCTATTTCTATGTTGAACCAATCTCTAAAATATAATAAAATAATCCAGGTGTTTATTTATTTTGACTTTGGTAAATAGAACCAAAATTGTCAATGGGAATGGCAAGGAGGCAAGGGGGCAAAACGGCAAAACGGTTAAACGGCAAAACGGCAAGGGGGCAAAGAACTATTAACCATCTTGCCATCTTGCCATCTTGCCCCTCGCCGAAATTCGCCATTCCTAATTGGGGAGAGCCCCGATTATCGGGATTTGTCCAATTTACCAAAGTCAAGTTATTATAACATGACAAAACAACAAGTTCAAGAATAAATTCATTTCGGAGATAAAAATTGGAAATTACAGGAGGGAAAATGATGATGGTTGCATTTCAACGCAATATTCCTATCCGGCATAAAGTTGACATTTTCGTTGCCGGAGGCGGCCCAGCGGGTGTGTCCGCTACAGTGGCTGCAGCACGGCAAGGACGAAGCGTGTTTCTCGCGGAACGACATACTTGCTTGGGTGGAATGGGAACAGCGGGACTGGTTCCCGTCTTCATGCAATTCTCCGACGGCGTGAACATGCTTGCCGCAGGCATCGGAGAGGAGATTCTAACGAAATTGCGTCAAGCAGGTGGGACAGGTCCAGACAACCAATTTGCTATCCGAGCCGAGGTACTTAAGAGAGTATATGATGACCTACTGATTGATGCAGGAGTAAATTTCACCTTCGAGACCCAGTTGATAGATATTGAAAAGAAATCAGATAGAGTATGCCTGGCAATTCTTGCTGCCAAAAGTGGTATGTTTGCTGTTGAAGCCAGGGTGTTCATTGACTGCACCGGCGATGGCGACCTTGCTGTTTGGGCCGGCGCCCCATTCGAGAAAGGGGATGAGGAGAGCAATCTTATGCCTGGCACTTTGTGCAGTCTGTGGGCTGACATTGATTGGGACACAGTGAAAAAGGGCGGCCGGATACGCGACGATAGCCGACTCGAAGAGGCTTTCAAAGATAATGTTTTCACCCATGAAGACAGGCATCTGCCTGGCATGTGGCGCGTTGGCAAGAACATCGGCGGGGGTAACATAGGTCACACGTTCGGAGTGGATGCCACAGATGAGCGCTCTGTGACTCAAGCACTCATCTGGGCACGCAAATCGCTTTTGGAATACGAGCATTATTACAAGAAGTATCTGAAGGGATTCGAGAATATGGAACTCGTTTCCACGGGGTCACTCCTTGGAATACGTGAGAGCCGTCGCATCATGGGAGACTATGTGCTTAATCTGGAAGATTTCAAGAAACGGGCAGTTTTCGACGATGAAATCGGACGTTATGCTTATCCCGTGGATATTCACGCATCGAAGCCTGATGCTGTCAATTACAAGAAGTTTGAAGAAGAGTTTAAAACTTTGCGCTACAACAAAGGCGAGAGTTACGGAATACCTTATCGTATCCTTGTGCCTCAAAAACTGTCGAACGTTTTGACTGCAGGTCGATGCGTAAGCTCAGACCGCTACATTCAAGGTTCTATCCGGGTTATGCCAGGCTGTTTCATCACCGGGCAAGCCGCTGGTGTAGCTGCGTCTATTGCCATTGAGAAGAACACCGACACACGCGGCTTCTCCGTCGCTGAATTGCAGAAACGGCTGAAGGAAATAGGAGCTTATCTGCCTAATTGCTAAAGAAGATACGAGTTTTTCACTTAGAGTAGTAGCGCAAGCAAAGGGGAAAGGAAGGAAAGGAAGGAAGGGGGGAAATGGTGCATTTTCCCCATGTGTATCAACTTAAGCCTGCGAATCAATTCGCAGGCTAAGATGCTAAAGTCGTCTGAAGGACGACTAAACCTGGCCGATTAGTCAACTTCTAGTTTCGCTCAGTAGTCCCCCTTAATAAAGGTGTGGCACTGGCAGCTAGCTGCCAGTGCCACAGGGGGTTGTTACTTCGTAAACCACGCGAATTCGGCGAAGCTTGCCCTTGACCCTTGAGTCCTGAGTGAAGCGAAGGAACAGAAGGGGAAGGGATAGAATCTTGGGCTACACGGAAATCTAACATTGTCAAACTAATCAAAGTATTTAAACTCTTCCACCAGCAACTGGTAAAGTTCCTCTCGCACTTTTTTCGTTTTTTCCGCAATATCCTCAAACCGCTTCAGCAGGTCCGACTTACCGTTCAAATCAGCAAACTTGCGTATTTGAATCAGCCCGCTGTTGGGTGTCAGGAAATCTTCGTAATCGAAATATTTGAAATATGGTTCATCCTTCAGGCCCACGTTTTTGATGATGCCATGCGGGCAATAGGTTTTCACCCAGTATGTGTAAAGTTCCTTGATTGCTTCCACCAGATTGTGGGCCGTTGCCGGTTGCTCCACGATATACGCGTCAAGTGTGGTGCTCCAGAACGAATCCGGGTTGTTAGTGCTCATAGGGTTGTCAACAAATACTTCGGGCGCTCCCTGCACCGGATTGTCGGCCTCAAACTTGGTGACGACACAGCGGTTTTCAGCTAAACCAAAGGCAAAGCAAAGGGAGAAAAAGTAGTTCTCTTGTCCCTTACTGATATTCGGTTTCCAGATGTCAAATTGGTTGGCCCAAATTGGATATCTACCATTAGCAGATTTCGTTATTGCGAACCATGTTAAAGTGGCTTTTGCTGATTCTAAGTCGTAAGCACAGTAACTTCTATTATCTGCAGGTCCATTAAAAATCTTTGATTTATTCACACCTTTGAAGTCTATATCTAATCTGAACCAGATTCTATCGGGTTCATTTGTTAATCTCCCAAAGCTATCCTGTTTTATACGTACCGGCGTATTATCATCGTAGAATCCCACATATTCCCCATCAACATCACCACATTTTCTTTTTAATTCCAAATGTCTTGTATTATCAGCTAAAGGGAAACCACTTACGATTTTTCCGTAATCCTCTTTTCTTTTAGCATAGCTGTAATCATATCTTGGTTGTTGTTTCAGCTTTTTCGTCTTCAGATGAGTTACTTTGGGAAGGGTAGTCCTTATATCTTTCTTTGATATATCGAACCTTACAGCTTTTGCTCCTTTGATTATCTTCGTAATCGTTGTGTCAATTTCCCCAATCCTTGCGCTCCAGTTAATCCCTGCAAGGTCATCCCGCTTCAAATAGGTGTAATCCCACAGTTTCACCTGGTTGCGGTTGCCTCCTTCACTGTGGTTGTACTGCCAGATAGTAAAAGCCAACGGCCACTTGCCCTGTAGCTTGAAAAACTCGTTGCTCGTAATAATAAACCCATTTACATACTTAAAGTGCTTATCAAATTCTTTACGGAAAGGTACATAAGTGGGCCTTGGTATCAGCCATGAGGTGGGCGTAAAGACCATCAGGATGGGGTTGAAATCCGGGTGCTGTTCATGCTGGTATTTTGCCATTTTCATAATCTGCCCCAAAAAGGCAAGGTAGCGCTCTCGCCCGGCATCGCTTCCCGTCAACTCCAAAATACTGGGGTCAATCACATATTCGGCTTCCACTTGCTCACGCGCTGCAACATTTTCATCGGTGTTCTTGTAGGGTGGGTTCAGCAGAAAGGCCAGCGGTTTGTCAATCTTTAGATTCTTTTCGGTCAGCACACGTTCCAACTCGCCAATATATTCCTCTGCGCTTTTATCAAGGAAGTTCAGTCCCTTGTTCTCCAACCTTTTCGGTACAATCGTGTACCTCCCGATGTCCTCTTCATGCACGCGCATCCGCCTTTCAATCACTTTCAATAGGTCGGGCTGCAATTCGGAGACAATTTTGTGTTTCAAATGACCCCGCCAGTCCAGGCTCGTGATGAGATTGCCCGAGCCGCCTGCTGGGTCAAAGACAATGAACCTGTCGCTCAAATTCTTTTCAAAACGCTCATGCACAAACCACATCGCAAACTTGCTCAGATTGTGGTCTGTGAAAAAGATGCCGTGTTGCCTGGCGTATTCCGGGTCAAGGCGGCTGATTACCTCGTCAAATCGGCTGAAATAGTTATCATAGGTAATCCCAGAACCTTCGTTAGTAAAGATGTAATGCGTTTCTACAAACCGTTCGAAGTCATCCTGGCGCCTGAGTTCTACTTTCATGGGTTCGCTTAAAACATTGCGACTGAGGTCTACGACGATTAATTCATTGGTTTCTTCCCGTTTCATCACCTTGCTTGCCACACTCCAGTAACCCACAATGGCATAGAAGCAATGAATAGCGTTTAACGGTTTATCAAAGAATTTCTGCAGCAAATCAATATGGTCAATAAAATTATTCAGGTTAATCTGTACTCGTGCTTCCTCAAGGTGCTTCAGCGCATACGTAAAACCTTTGATTTCTGCGTCAATATCTTTTGCGAAAAGCCCATTAAAATCACACTTTTCAAGTAAATAAGTATTCGCTCTAAGTATCTCTACTGCTTCTACCTTACTTGTTTTATTGGCATTAATTCGACTCATTTCACTCGGGCGAATCTGGGAATCTGCATCATAGGCAAGGTCCAATGCCTTCTGTGGAAGGTTACTCAACTTCCACAATCCAATAAACTGATGAGAAATAACGCAAACGTTCGGAAAGCTCAAACCAAGTTTCTGGTAATGCAATCCTTGGTATAGCCCTTTTAACCAATCTTCATTTTTTGTTTTTAGCTCAACAAGTAGTTTCCCTTCAACATATCCATCAGCCCCTTCAGCATCGGATTCTACTTTAAAATCCTGACCAAATAGCTTCTTGAAAAATGGATATACTAGTGGTCGCTTGGCATCTTCACTACTTTCACTTAATAAATATTCTTTAAGATTACTTACTTCTCTTTCCATTTTATTGAAGAGTATTTGTTCGGCGTCAGGCTCCCTTCACCTTCTCCTTGAAATTTTGAATCGCCTTTTCGAGCTCATCATCTTCCACGCTGTGGTGGACAAAGAAGGTCCAGGCGCCTTTGGTCGACTCTTCTGCGCGCGGGCATATCCCTGGCCGGTATTGGACATAGTCCGGAAGCGGTATGCCTACGGAAGTGCGCCTCATCTTTTGCATGCGTTGGTATTCGACCTCAATGTAGTTAATTTCGCCGCGACGACCCAAGTGTTCCGGCCCCCACACCGGATAAACCCAGTAGTTGGGCTGCGTGTTGGGATAGACATGCGCTAACCGCACTTCCGGCATATCCCTAAGTTCGTTCTCAATTTTCTCCACGAGCTCTCGCCGGCGGGCGTTGAATCGGTCGATTTTTTCCAGTTGGGCTAACGCTACAGCCCCTTGAAGTTCACTGAAACGGAAGTCGTGGCCAAAAGAGAAATGACCGCGCGTCGGTAGGCCATTCACCGACTCAGACTTGGGCCGTTCGAGGCCGTACATGTACCAGGGCATTCCCGAGTTGGCGAACTCCGTCGCCCGCTTGTAAAGCTCCGGGTCGTCGGTGGCGATTATCCCACCCTCCCCCGCTGTGATATGCTTCGACTGTTGCATCGAAAAGCAGGCGATGTCACCGATGGCGCCTACTTTGCGACCTTTATAGTAGGCGTCATAAGCTTGAGCGCAGTCTTCCACAACCTTCAGACCGTGCCTTCTCGCAACGGCCATAATCTCATCCATCATCGCAGGCTGCCCGTTCAGATGCACCACAACCACTGCGCGTGTCTTCGGCGTAATTTTTTCCTCAATTCCCTCCGGTGAGATGATTTGGGTCCTGGGGTCCACATCGGCGAAAACCGGAATGCAACCGATGGCGACAATCGGGAAAGAAACGAAAATCGGCGCTATGCCCGGACAGATAATCTCGTCACCCAATTCCAAACCAAGGGCGGCGTAGGCCGTCGTGTTCGCACTGGTTCCGGAGTTCACTGCGTGAACATACTTCCGGCCCAGATGCTCACCAAAAGCCTGCTCAAAGCGCGGGACGAAATTGCTCCTGCCCCAACGCCAGGCGTCCTGACTTTCAATAACTTCTTTGAGGTATGCAAGTTCCTCTTCACCAAAACAGTTTCTCGGCATGTTGCTTCTCCTTTTTATGCAGAAATCGCTTGAAAAACAATGGGCATTTTTTTAACTACTAATTCGGATAAATTCAATTTCTCAATAGCATTATCAATATCAATACCAACTAAATTGCCTAAAGAATAATTTCCTCTTCTTTTCTTTTTGATCAAACTTTTTCTTTTAGGAAAAGAAAAAGTTTGGTCTGAATCAACATCTATAACAACACCTTCAATGATTTCCTGGCTCTCTGCACTTGTTTTTTCTGACAACTTGATATATAGAGAATCTGTATCAGGGTAGGTAGCACCCAAGAAAGACTCTCAAAATCACAATCCTGATAAAGTAGGGGAACGATTCTGTTCTCGAACCGATTTTGTTGTAACGCAAAGATTAACTCTCTTTTCACCCACATTGAAGCCACAGAATTGCGAGATAAAACAAGGAGAAACCAGTCACATCTCCTTAATGCAGCGCCAATTTCGTCATGCCACTGCTGTGCGCCCATGATATTGGTTTGGCTGTACCAGACAGGAACTCCATGATGCCGCAACCGTAAGACGAAGTCGTCGGTGAGGCTTCCGAGCACATTGGCTAAATTGGTTACGAAGTCTCGATCCAAGCTTGAATGGGAGAGGAAGACTTCATTCGGTATCATAGTAAATGACCTCAGAAGTTTCTATTCAGCTTCTTTAAGTGTTTGAACAATTTTTTTCAGACCCTCTTTATCTCTCTCTTGGTCTGGCAAATGGAGCATTTGGAATTTATAAAAAACCCACGGAATGTCCTCTTTAGGAAGTTGCTCAGGGGGAACCGCAATAACAGGGATTAATCGGCCCTTATAGTCTTTTTTACCTAAGGCATAACCGACTTCGTAATTGAGGTAAGGAGAATGCAGAGAGTCCGGTGTCAATAAAACAACCATTGCATCCGACTCTTGTAGCGCTTGGGCAAGCTTCGCTCCCCAGTTATCGCCGGGAAGTATCTGTGTCTCATCCCAGACCTGAAAGCCAGCTTCCCGAAGAACATCAGCAACACGTTTGGCTAGTTTCGCATCGATTGAGGCATGGCTAATAAAGACTTTCATATTCAACCCCTTTGTTGAGGATTACCATTGATGAATTACTAATGTTACCACAACTTCCAAAACATTAAACACCGTTGCAATGGAAAAAATAGTCGTAACTTTTTATTAGACGGAAGAATTCTACCTAATATTTTTACCAAATTGTTTTTAAAATTATACCATAACAAAATAATGACATCAAGACAAAAAAGGGTTACGCAAAATCAAAACGAAAGATGATTCTTTCTCACTCAATTACTTCCGAGGTTCCTTGTCGTCCGGATACCAGCCCCCAGGCTCATATCCAAGGTTATAGTATCTCTTGAAATCGGCAACGTATTTCAGCATATCTACAAGCGGCCGACTTTTGCCATTGAGCCCCTCCTGCCACCATAAGACGAAGTCGTTGGTGAGCAAAGCGAACACTTTGGACGCTTACTGAGGCGTGTATCGGTATAAGGGTTGAGAATGAACGAATAGCGCGGGGGTAATTTGCCAATTCTTTTTCTTGCCATTACTGTTTCCTGCTGAAAATGTATAAACCATCTAACGACTTCAGCGGATGTTAGATGGCAAACTTTTTACTTCATAAAGCGATATCCATTTGCTTCCCATGAATCTCTCAGATTGCCAGGTTTTCCGAATCTGTACCAGGGAATGTTGAGCTTACCGGTTTCCTGCCAGCAACTGATGAGACATGTCGCCGTCAACTGCGACGATTGGTTAGGCATCGGTGTTTGGTTGCTGGCTCCGACGAATCCGGACCATACCCGGTGAAATGACGCTAAAAGCATTCAGCAGTTCGTTACTCTGATTTGCAAAGACCGCTAACACTATCTTTGCTTTGACTTGCGAAGACAAACCCGCCAAACGAATAAGAACGACGCCGGCATGTACCAGCCCTTGACGGAAGACCAACTCACCAAAATTCTTATCCGCTGTTATTAACAGTGCGTCATTCTGGTTTGCCTGCTGTAGTACGGCATCATCATCAATGCTTGGAGAAAGCTCCGCGATATATAGGACATTATAACCTTCCTGCCGGAGCCGCTCAACAATTAGTTTGTCAATACTTTCGTCTGCGAGTAAATTCATACGCGTTGCTCAACAATTGGGTAGATAACATCAGCACGCAATGCTTGTGCAGCAAAACTCAGCGCTGCTAAAATACCTTCTTTGGTCAAGCGGGGATGAGCTTCGAGGAGCTGTTCAACGGTTTCCCCCGCAGCGAGTTTTTCGAGAATAAGCTCAACCGTGATACGCGTTCCTGCGACGACGGGCTTACCCATCATGATAGAAGGATGGGACTGTATGAGTTGATTGGTCATATTCTTCCACCTCCCGTCAGTGCATATTCATTATAACAATGCTTCAACGAAACCGCTCGCATCTTCTTGCTAACCCTTTTACGCGCGTTAGCATAACCTCTCATGAGACCTTTGGCTCCCAAGTCCGAGGTACCGAAAAGTAGCTTGCCGATGTTTTCTATTAAGCTCACGTAATCCATTAGTTGCTCATTTCTGGCTTGATGAAACCTAACGCCCCAAGCGTGCGAGAGGAGCACGTATACTGCGAAGCCGAGATAACCGTTGCTGGCTGAGATACGCAGCGCGGAAATCTGAGATGGCCCTCCGCAGGTTTTTCGAGTTTCCCAGAGAACACATCTGCTTCAAACTGATAAAACCCGCCTAACTTTTATTCAGAAATTTCTATTGAACCAATCTTTAAATTATAATAAAATAAAAGAGTGTTATTTTTTATTTATTGTAACATGACAAAATAACAAATTCAAGAAGAAACTTTTCTTTAATGAAATCAACTTTATACCTTTTCACCGCAAAAACGTGGAGAACTGGTGATTGGTGATTGGTGATTAGAGCTTGTGGGCAATGGAGCGTTGGGGCGTTGGAGCAAGGGAGAAATGGAGCTCCATCTCTCCATCTCTCCAATGCTCCATCTCACCAGTAACCAGTAACCAAGCACCAGTAATCAGTTACCAATCAGTGGCTAAAAAGATAAAGAATCAAATTCATAGTTACTTAAGAAAGAAAAGTTTAATCAAAAGAAATAAGAGGAATCCAATATGAACCCTATTAAGATTGTTCTTATCGGCGCGGGTAGTTACTCCTTCGGCCTCATGACCGTGCGAGATCTGATGCAAGCCCCAGAGCTACATGGGAGTCATCTCGCTCTGGTGGATATCGCTGAAAATAAGTTAGAGCGCATGACAAGGTTAGTGCATCGCATGAATCACACATGGAACGCGGGATTCGAGATTACATCTACTACCGACCGGTGTGAAGCATTGCCAGACGCTGATATTGTCGTCGTATCAATAGAACGAAAACGTTATGAGATGTGGCGTCTCGACATTGAGATACCGCTCAAGCACGGTATTCAGCGCCTTTATGGCGAGAACGGCGGGCCGGGAGGAATGTTTCATACGCTTCGACAAGTTCCACCCATTCTCGAAATCGGGCGCGATATGGAACGGCTTTGTCCAAATGCCTGGTTCGTCAACATGAGTAACCCTGAGAGCCGTTTGTGTTTAGCGCTAAACCGCTATACTCAGGTGAAGAATGTGGGTGTATGTTTAGGAGCGTACATCACGCAAAACAACTTAGCGACAAGGGTGCTAGGCCTACGCCAGGAGGATATAGACATCAAGGCGGCGGGAATCAACCACTGCCACTGGGTTATGGATATCCGGCGCACAGGCACCGGGGAAGATTTGTACCCTCAAGTCCGTGAGAAGATCAAAACGTTAAACCCGAATTGGGAACCTCTGTTGAGGGAATGTCTCCGGCGTTTTGGTTACTATCCCGGACCGGCTGACTCCCATGTGGGCGAGTATCTAAGTTGGGGGTGGAAGTTCATGCCAGCCGGTTACACGGATAGGATTTTCACAGCCAGTGCAACAGAGGATGAACGGGAAGCCAAAATGGAGGCTTTGGCAAGGAGCGATGGCCCGTTGGATGAACGTGAAATGCAGGCGTTGATGCTCGAAGGTGGACTCAGATGGCAGACTTTGGATATCATCCTCTCGCTGCTGGACAACGGCAACCGGTACGTTCTGTCCCTGAATGTGCCAAATGATGGTTACATTAGCAACTTGAAGCAGGATGCCATCGTCGAGATTCCCGCTATCGTAGGCGCCGACCGCATCTATGGGCTGGGAATGGGCCCGCTTCCGACTGCCATCGCTGCAATAATGGAACTCCAACTACACATCATGGATTTGGTCGTCGAAGCGGCGGTAACTGGCAATCGGCAAACAGCCCTGGAGGCGTTGATAGTTGACCCAAATGTGCCAGACCCGGCGACAGCCGAGAACATTCTGGATGAAATGCTGCTGGTCCAAGTGGAACTATTGCCGCAGTTCCAGTAGAGGTTTTGTGTATTACCTTAACTTTGGTAGATTTCATCGTAGCCCAACTTTCTAAGTTGGTAGCCGAAGTCGCCAAGACTTCGGGCTCCCCGAAGTCTGGCGAATTCGGCTACGATAGAATCTTAGGCTCGCGCCAATCTACCAAAGTCAAATTATTGATAGGAGTGAAGATCCAAAATGACGCATGAACGTCCAAACATTATTCTGATGGTAGCAGACGACCATGGCCTGGATACCAGAAGTTACGGAAATCCAGCTATCAAGACACCCCACCTGGACGCTCTGGCTGGGGATGGGGTGATTTTCACCAACGCGTTTTGTACTACTGCCTCTTGCGCCGCGAGCCGTAGTGTAATTCTCACGGGATTTTACAATCACGCTAATGGCACTTACGGACACACTCATGGCTGCCACCATTTTGCCTGCTTCGACGACGTTGTAACTCTCCCGGCTCTGCTAAACGAAGCCGGGTATCGCACCGCGCGCGTCGGCAAAACACACTATGCGCCGGAGCACATTTTCCCATTCAAGGAGGGACATCCTGCGGGAATGTTCGGACGGGATGATGTCCGGATGTCCGAAGCATGTCGTGAGTTCGTCCGCGGCGATAAGCCGTTTTTCCTGTATTGGTGTTCACATAATCCTCACCGGGGCGGTGGAACGTTGGAAAGCCATCCCTGTAAACCAGACCGCTTCGGAAATCCCGATAGGCCTTTCCCCGGCGATGAGGAGATGATATACAATGACGAGGAGGTTTTCGTCCCGCCTTATCTGCCGGATACCCCAGAGACCCGTGCGGAACTGGCGCAATATTGCCAATCTGTGTCCCGATTAGACCGTGGCGTCGGCCGACTAATGCAGATACTCAAAGAGGAAGGCAAGTACGACAACACGGTAGTCATCTACATATCGGACAATGGCCCTCCGTTTCCTGGGGCTAAGACAACCTTGTATGAACCAGGGATGAATCTGCCTTGCATCGTGAAAAGCCCAATCCATAAGAACCGCGGAAAAGCGTGCGATGGGCTGGTAACATGGGCAGACCTAACTCCGACTATCCTTGATTTTGCGGGAGCTTATATCAACCCCAATGCGTTCCATGGTCGTTCGTTCAAAAACATAATCGACCAGGAATCACCCCAGGATTGGCGGGAAGATGCTTACGCGGCACACACGTTTCATGAGATTACGAACTACTATCCAATGAGGGTGGTAAGGACAAAGAAGTACAAATTCATCTGGAACATCGCACATCCTCTTACCTACTCGTCAGCATCTGACCTCTGGCGCGCTTCAAGCTGGCAGGGCGCTCTGCGGGATGGACTGGAAAAATATGGCAGGAGAACGGTTGACGCCTACCTCCATCGACCTCGATTTGAGCTCTACGACCTGGAGCAGGATGCGGATGAAGTTGTCAACCTGGCAGGGAAACCGGAATATGCGTCCCTCGTGGAGGATTTCTGCCGTAAGCTGCAGAGGTTTCAGCGCGAGACGAATGACCCCTGGATACACAAGTGGGAATATGAGTAACCATTGGCAAGTTATACCGTTTGGAGTTCTAAATGACACTTTTATGTCACTCTGAGCAAAGTCCTGAGTCCTGAACGTAGTGAAGGAACAGAAGGAACAGTCTCATACCAACGAGATTCTTCGCTTCGCTCAGAATGACGGGAAAGTAATCATTTCAAACTCAAAATGGTATTAGAATTAATCGAAAAAGTCCTTGTCTTCTTCGAGGAGATACTTTCTTGCAGCTTTTTCGTTGAATTCGACACCCATACCAGGTTTGTCCCAGACCTCTATAAACCCGTCCTTGACGATTGGTTCTGGAAGTCCTTCGACTATATCGTACCACCATTCAGGTCTACCCACCGGGTACTCGAAGGCTATGTAATTTTGAGGCAAGGTTGCCGATACTTGAACGAGGGCAGCAAGGCCTATCAGACCGTCGCCGATACCGTGAGGCGCCATAAGAATGCCGTGAAGGTCTGCATATTCTGCTACCCATTTAAGTTCTGCTATGCCACCTATATCGCATGGGTCCGGCCCGATTATATTCACCGCATGTTTCTCAATAAGGTCCTTGAAATTTTGCCGGAGATAGATTTGTTCTCCTGTGTGGATTGGGGTCGAGGTGCTTATGGTAACTTCCCGGTAGACATCAGCTAAAACATAAGGCACATAGTCTCCTGTGATGAGGTCCTCAAGCCACATCACGTTTAGCGGTTCCAAAGCCTTCGCTAACTTAATCGCGTCGGGTACCATCCAGCCAGGTCCGCAATCCAAAGCGAGACCAACCTCATCTCCCAGAACCTTTTTCATCGCCTCAACGCAGGCAATGACGTGTTTCAAGCCGCGTTCAGTCAAAGGACCGCGGTTCGAATGAAAGCCACCTTTTTGCAGTTCTCCGTAGAAGAAATTGGGAACATTAGCTACCATTCCGCTATGAAAGCCGATTCCCTGCTTTATAATTGTGAACCCTTCTGTAGCTGCCTTCATTTTTTCCATATTTTCGGCGAAGTGTTCTGGAGAGAACCCATTCATTGGGAACCTTACGCCGCCATTGTAGACTCTGACTTTATCGCGAACTTTACCACCAAGCAGCTTGTAGACCGGTAGGCTCGCTGCTTTGCCGGCAATGTCCCAGAGAGCCATCTCAATCGCGCTAACCGCGCTTCCCCAAGGCTTAAAACTTCCCAGCCGGCGGATTTTAAGCATCACTCTCTCGACGTTTGTGGGGTCTTCCCTTAAGATTAACTGCTTATAGAATAGAACGTGGGGTTTAAGGTAGGATTTACTGGATTCCACCTCTGCAAGCCCACTGATTCCCTCGTCGGTTGTTATGCGCACCACGGGGTTTTGTCCTAAAACGGTGCATTTTAAATCTGTAATTTTCATTTTTTACAACTCCATTATTTTGACTTTGGTAAGTAGCGGCATAGGCAACCTTGAAAAGGTTTCTGAAGTCAACTAACCTTTTCAAGGCTTTTTCGATCGCCACTTAGGTTAATCTACTGTAGCAAAAACGTTACGCTTTCGCCCCGTTTCCTAAAGAAAAAAAGGCGGCACTCTACACCAGAGCACCGCCCATATTCTGTATGTGACAAATTTTCGTTACATGAATCACGACTTCATAAAGAAGGCAAGCATACGCTTGCCCCCTTTACGATGTTTCTTAACAAAGATTTACTACTTCCTCTTACGTCGAGATCTGACGCCGATGCCTACTAACCCGATTAGTCCAAAGCTCATCAGGATGATGGTAGTGGGTTCGGGGATGGGAGTAAAACTACCAGGACCATCATCAAATAGTGCATAGCTATCAACCGCGTCATCACCTGCATTAGCAACGCGGTAAGTCAGTGTATATGTTCCGCCAACGCTTGCCGTCCAGTTCCAATAGGTCCAGGGTCCATCACCATAGTCGCCTACTATTGAAACATCAGAATACCACGGTTGAGCTATAAGTCCTCCGATAGCATCGAAAATTTGCACACTAGCATTGTCATTCCAAGGCAGATAGTCCCATGCATCAAAAGCCGCCCAACCCTCTAAGGTATCCCCAGCATTCAATGTGACGCTTTGTGAGGCGGTTGTATAGCTATCTGGGCCATCTGTCTTGAGCTCTAGGAGATAACTTCCCGCCGGTCCGTAAATGCTATAGAGGTCAGATATATGGGAAGGAACAGCTAAAGCCGACCCTCCTGAAGGAATCGTAAGCGTCCAACCCGTGGTATCACCTGTCTCAAAACCAGGATTGATTAACGAAGCGTCTGCTTCCTGGATCATTCCTATCACCATCAGGGTGGCAAACAACACAAACAACTTTTTCATCTTTACCATATCCCTAAACATAAAACTCACCTCTTTTCTTTTAGGAATTACTGTACACGCTACTATACAGCAAAAATCATGCCAACTTTTTTCATCCAGGGTTGCGAATTTCTGAATCCCGCGCCAACACTGGTTTTCGGAAATCAAAAAAAATTTTTTGCCCTTCAAAAACGCTCGCCAGTCGTTCAAAATTTCCGAAAAATACCCCCAAAAGTGTCAAGTTTACCGACACCAAATTAATTTTTTTACAAAAAAAATAGCCTTCAGCCCAGTAACCATAAGGCTTCACAAGATTGTCAAAAAGTGTCAAGTTCTCCGACACCATTTTCGGGATTTGCGCGAAAAAATAGCCTTTAGCCCAGTAACCATAAGGCTTTGCGCGATTGTCAAAAAGTGTCAAGTTGTCCGACACCACTTTTGGGGGGAAATTTTGGCATGAATTTTGCGTCAAGGAGGGAAACATAGAAAACGCACACCTTTCTGTGAACCCCGTTAGAAAGTTTGGGCGGGGTACGTTAGAAATCCTATAACCTTGACCCCGTTAGAAAACATGGACTGTATTTGTATGTTAAAGAAATACAGTAAAGTTTTCTAACGGGGTGATTATAGGATATCCAGGGCTATAAGATTTCTAACGTACCGGGGCTTCAAACCCCGCCCCCATACGCATTAAGTTAAGGCTTGCAAATGAACCTTTGACCCCGTTAGAGACTTTCAAGCTACCGCATTTATGTGTGTAGTATAATCCATTAGAGATTCAAGAAGTCTCTAACGGGGTGACATTGTGATTAATCACCATGCTGAGTCGAAAAAAGCGGACTGAAGCCCGCTGTAGCCGAATTCGCCAGAACTCGGGATATAGGACGTTTTAACGTTCTTTTTTTGATTTAGCATGGACATTGATGTCAATGTGTTCGCTTCGCTCACCAACGCCTTCGGCTTATGGTTTTTTGTTATCCTTTAAATACCCTTAAGTTGATGCGCATAGGGTATCGGCACGGAACGCCCATTCCCAACGCACGGGTCTATCAACGCCTCGGAAGCAGATATAGTTGGCAAAACGTTCACGGTCATTCATAAACATTTACCTCATAATTATTGAACTTTGGAGTGCGAAAACTTTGTTTTCGCCGGCGACGAAGTCGCCATTGCCCTTTCAAGTCTCGACCCTTCGCTTTGCTCAAGGGCAGGCCTTCGATTTCAGCGAAAATTGAATTTTCGGCAGTTTACGGAGTAACAACCCCCTAACCCATAATGATTGAAGATTGACTATTGAAGATTGTTTTTCGATTGACAATTGAAGATTGACGATTGAATATTGTCGGAAATGTTTTTCAATCTTCAATCTTCATTCTTCAATCAAAGAGGGGGACTGCTGAACGTAGCGAACACTCCAAGACGTGGTTTCAGTTCAACTTTATACCCTGCAGTCTTTCAATCATGTATCGATAATGCGAAAAGGGCATATCGGGAGACGCCATGTCGTCTAAAGCAGGCAGGAAGCCGCCTTCGCGAATCAGAGGCATAAGGCGTTCAATCTCCTTATCAATAGCATCAGGACCGGCAATGACCGCTTCCTTGGCGATATTGCCGCCCAGGCGCAGACCGCGGCCGAAGCGTTTGCGAAGAGACTGTGCATCCATTCCCGCCATCACCTCTAATGGCCAGGTACAGTTGAAGCCATGCTCCATCATTCCGGGCAGAAGGCATTCAAACTGACCCGCTGTCCATTGACAGATTAAAGGCACGCCATAATCACGCAGCATTGAAATAATCGCATCCTGGTAAAGATACCAAAATTCCTCGTAGATTCTGGGCGAAATCATGGGGCCATTTTTACCGGACAAATCCTCTGTAAACAATACTACGTCTGGTTTGACTACTTCAAGGACCGGACGGATGTTGTTAAGGGTGAAATCGCACCAATGCGAAAAAATGTCGTGCATCAGAGCTGGCTCTTCGTAAAAAGCCGACAGGAACCGCTCCATGCCCATGGCGTAGAAGCCTAACCGGAAGAAAAAAGGAAACAAACAAAGAGCGATTGGCTCCTGTGAATCGTTCAGACTCGGAATTACCGTCTGCAACCAATCTTCGGGGAGGCGTCCGGGCGTGGAAGCCCGGAAGCGGAGCTTGTACGCTTCCCAGTCGGCGCGCGTTTTCACCGGGTGGTCGATGTGGCCGTAGAACATCGTTGGATTGTCCTTACGCCGACGCACGAGCGCGCCCATATTCGTCGTTTCGACCACGTACTCCGCATCTTCCGAGACCACTTGCCTTTCAAATGCTGGGATGGGGCCAAAGCTCAAGGGAATATGCACAAGCCTCGACATACCCAGGTAATCCACCGGATGGGCGCCGTCCGGCAATCCCTCCCTCTGCCACCGCTCAATGGCCATCGTCTCAAACGGCTCCACTGCCAGCACGGGCAAGCTATCCACCGGTTCGTAGTTCATGATTCTACGGAATCTCTCTTGATTATTCATCGCATCAGTCCTTTCATGTTCATCTTAAGTACTAGAAATGAGTAACTGGCAACTTAGGTTAATTATGAAATTAATTCTTTAAGAAAAGTTTGCTTACCTACATCTTCCCCCAGAAGATTAAAATGCCGATAACAATGAACACAACCGCTGCGGCTTTTTTAATGATATTTTCCGGAACAATCCTGATTAGCGCATCGCCAAAAACAACACCGATTAAAGTTACGGTAGCCAAAGCGAGAACTGCTCCGAGAAAAACAGATACAGGAAGCCTGGTCTTGCTTGTCATTGTAATTGCCGCAAGTTGCGTCTTATCGCCTAATTCCGCGATGAATATCGCCCAAAATGTCGTCATAATAATTTTCCAATCCATAAATGTTCCTTTCGTTCCTTATTTAGCGTTCACCATCTAATACTTTGTTTATAACGTGAAGGGCAAAGGGGGCAAGAGGGCAAAACAGAAATAGCCCCCTTGCCCTCTTGCCGTCTTGCTATCTTCCTTCTTTTATTTTCTCCGCGCATGATATTCCCTGCCCGTGGCTCTCTTCCACGTCACGTTTGCTTTTGCCAACATTCGGTTGGCTTCGACCAAATTGCCCTCTTCATAATACTTGAAAGCGGCTTTTAGTTCCACATCTGCTGTCCGAAAATCCTTGATGGCGTCCGGGTCAGAAAACCAACCTTCCGCAAATCCTAATTGGGTGAGTGAATTCTCCCATTGAAGCGTGCCAAAGGTGAGGTTGTCGAAATACGGTTCCAAAGCTGTCCATGGTTTGTCCATGTAGTATAAGAACCGTTCCTCGTCGGTGAATTTTTTCCGCCCTTCCTGCGCATCGCGCAATGTTGCTTCAGCAATGCCCCTGCCCAATTGTCTTAACTGAGGTTTGCTTTTCTCAAAATGCACGTTGTGTACAGGCAAACTGCCGATATGCCGAAATTTTATCAAAAATGCCCATCGGCAAATTTCCCTATCTGCTAACCTATGGAAGCCGATATTGTACGCGCTGGTTACTGAAGCAAATGGCATGCCGTTCAATGTATCACTCCAGATGAAGGGATAGCATCGTTCGAAAAACAGATGACATAGCGCATTAGCACTCCACAAATAGGTTGGATTGGCTAACAATAATCCATTTGCGGAATTAAGTTTCAAAAACAACTCTCCCTCACCGTTTTTGCCCATCTCATCGTCCAAAACACAGGTATGCTTTGGGCTTCGGGTACAACTGTAACACGCGCGGCATGTCTGAAATTGATAATCGGGCAAAAATATCTCGTCTACTTTTATGCCGCTGACTTCTCTAACGCCATGCAGGGTTTCGCGAAGTAACGCTTCCGTGAAGCCGCCAACTTTTGGGCTGCACATTATTGATAATAAAGTTGCCATAGTTTTCCCTCCGATGCATAGAAACCGAGTTTTTGGGAAAAACTCGGTTTCTCCTTCGCAGGTTTCTTATACCCTAATAGTTCCTGATGACCATACCTACTGACGGGGTCATGTCGAACTTGGAGTAAAACTTCTGCAGCTCTGCATCACAGATGAGGTCTATTGCAGGAATCCCCTTCAACTTTTCCAGCATCCTGGATACCAGAGCAATACCTATGCCCTGCTTTCTATAAGCGGGCAATACTTCCAACAAAGGAATGAATGCAGACTGCACCTTGTCGGTAAGTGCGGTAATAAAACCAACAACCCTATGCGTGTCGGTATCGACAGCCAGAACAATATGGTCGCTGTTTTCTAAGATTTTGAGATGGTCTTCCGGAGTATATGGTTTCTTCCACCCCTGGAAAAAGTCCTTCAACATTTCAGAAGTGATATTGTTGGTCGAATCAGTATACTCAATCATATACAAATTCCATTGCAATAACATTGTTCCATCAGAGCCGCGAATTATTGTACTTTAGCAACCACAACCGTCATATCATCATCCCTTTGGGCTTTATCGCTGCTAAAAGCTATTGCATCGTTGAGAATCGCCTCAACCATTGATTCAGCAGATTGATACAATGTAAATTGGGAGATGGTTTTTTCTAAACGTCCTGAAGCTGAGTAGTAATTTTCTGCGCTATCCTGCGCTTCAATGATACCATCGGTCATCAAGATTAGAACATCACCGTTTTGCAACGGAAACTTTTCCTCACGGTATTGTGTATCCTTTACCACGCCGCGGGGAAAAAATCCTGTCACCTGAAGGTGCTGGATGTTGCCCTTGCGGAAAATCATTGGCAGGACATGATTACCAGCATTAGCAAGGGTTAAAGTTTTGGCCCTGGGATTAATCTTTCCGATGACCATTGTGACGTTCATCAAACGTTCGGTTCTGGCTTTCAGGATGCCGTTCATCCTGGTCATCAAAAGGCCAGGAGAGAATATCTCCATTTCTTCTGCTTTTGCTCGTAAGATGCCATTAGTCATTACGGCATTCATTGCGCCCTTCATGGCTTTGCCCGTGACATCAGCAATAACAATTGCTACTTCGTTATCACTCTTGCCTTCTAAGTACCCATTTTCCGCACCCCACAGTAGGGAGAAAACAAGTTTTTGAAGTAAACTTTAAAAAAATCGGCCTGTTTCAGAAAACAGTCCCCCGCACCTTTTGGGGCCAGGGGGTTGTTACACTTTATAAGGGAGTCAAGAAGCCAGGAATTTGCCAGAGATTCTCAAAGGCGAAAGTCGAAATGCGAAATGCGAAAAACCCTTATCCCATAAGGAGTTAAAGGGAACGATAAGGAGGAGATGCGCGTTTTTTCAAAAAAAGTGTAAATCGCTTAGAATCACAGGCAGCGAGCGGAATTTAGGAGTTTTAGACAAAAAATGACGAACGCGAATCTCCTAAATAAAGGGGGACTAATTTTTGAGAAAATTTGAAACATGCCTAAATTTTAATCCAAGCTATAACTTTTGTCAACCTTGAACTTTAGGTATTTTTGAAAAATAAAGTTGCGTTTTTCGGAATGTTTTCTTTAACCGCAGAGTTCGCAGAGAAGACGGCGGTTTGCGAAGCAAACTGCTGAACGAAGCGAACAGAGGACGGCGAGAAACAGGAATGTCTCTGCGTTCTCTGCGCCTCCTCCGTGTTCTCTGCGGTTAGAAAAGAATAAGTTTAATAATCAAAATTACCTAAAAGACGCGGTGCTGATTATTGCGCTCCCAATACCAAATTCAAACTCTTATGCCGATATAGTTTCAGATTTTCTGTGGAATAGATTAAGTCGTAATCTGTATGCAAACTCCTGGTTATTTCCTGCACACTCAAGCCGTGAGTTTGCTCAATGATATCACAGGTCCATGGACTATTTTCATCCATTTTCCAGGCGACGATGTAGTGAATTACTCCGGAGTATTGATTTTTCCAGTTCAAGGGGAAGTAATTGAACTTTGCTTCGTAATTGCCCAAATTGACACAGCCGTTATTCACGCAATAATAACTGACAGCCTGGACAAACGGCGCCACGTATTTGACACCGGAAGACCAATCTGAACTGAAAACCAAAACAGATTTGTTTTTCTCAATCAGCTTAGTACCCGATGTGAACTCTTTTAAACCTTTATTCAGAGGGTAATAGTAACGGCAACTTATGGAGAGATGAGCGACGGAAAGAATAACCATGATTAAAACAAGTCCACGCCTGATGTATTTATGGTAATCTTCATTGAAAAACGGCAATAGCACAAGGAAAATAAACAGATTCACCCGGTCGTTAATCCAACCACCAGGGCCTATCTCCCATGGCAAGATGAAGTAAATAGCCGTGAACATGGCAGAAATCAATAGAAAGTGGTCACCTCTGCTTATAATCTTCTTTTGACGGATTCTGTTATACAAGGTAGCTATAAATAGCAATCCTAACAAAACCAACATGGCGCGTGTGATGATTTGATGATAATCGGTATAGTAAACTAACGATTTGGTGTTGATAAAATAATTCCACAGTTGGCTTTTGTTCCAATAATTATGTGTTTGTCCAGTAGAGCTTGAAAGTAGATAGTTTGCCATGATGAAGTACAACGGCAACATGTAAAACAAAAGTCCCAAAATCCGCCTGGGCTTGCGATGAAAAGATGTGACGGATAACAAAGTTAAGGAAAGTATCAGCAGGATATAAGTGACGATATGGCAGAAGTAGATTAGGATGGATAACAGATTGAGAAGCGCTACCTTGTCTAAGCTCATCTCTTCTTTGTTTTTCATAAAATAGCCCAACGCGAAAAAAAACAACGGCACGGAAAGGGAAAAGTTGTAAAATCCCATGTGCAGTAGATAGTGATAACTGAACAAAAACCCCAGAAAACCGTATAAATTTTTCCCCTGGTGTACTGCATCAAGGAAATAAAAAATTGACAACGGGAGCAAGCTGATGATGATGCTCAACAGGATTTTTTCGGTTACCAAAGGCGGGAAAAGGTACATCAGCGCCGCCATGAAAGGATGCGAAACCCAGTTCGGAAAAAGTGTGAGGTTGAGTTTGTAGCATTCTCTCAGGAGAGTTGATTGTTCCTGCTGTAATGCCTTCAAGACATACGAATTATGGATATGGCTTGGCCCGTCTTGCGATGGGAAATATTTGAAAATCCAGATAGGTAGGATATGTAAAATGATTAGCGAAAGGATAAGGATTTTTTTCTCGCGGATTCTTGGGTCTGTTTTATTCCACAATTCAAACAGTTTTTTGATATCTTTCATTATAACTCCTTTATTTTCCTCTGCCATCGCGTCTTTTCTCCTATTAATCTGTTTTTAAAATTCATACAGGGTTTTAAAGATTCTTCGCCTTCGGCTCAGAATGACAGTGTAACACCATTCTGTCATCCCTTCACTTCGTTCGAGGGCAAGTTCTGAGCGAAGCGAATAATCTCATTTCGGGAGCCCTATACGGAATTAAAAAACAATGCACTACGCTCCGATTTACCACTCTATGATTACCGGTGAAACATAGCGGGTTACCCGCTTCATCGGTGCCCTGTCCTTTTTGTAATGTTCTCTCAGATAAATGGGATACCCTATCCCTTCATCGCGCGGAGAGATATCTACCAACGTGTTTCCTTTGAAATAGCATGTATATTCTTTCCCCAACTGAGTGTATTTCACCGTCTCCGCTTCCACTGGGAACTCGATAGTCACTTCGTCCTGTTCAGCCAATTTCTCAAAGACAACGTAGTTGCCAAGCCAAAATGGCGATAATCGCTCTCCACCTTTATGGCATTGCACCGCCTTTTTGTCAACCCAGCGCGGGATACGGACGCATAGTTTCTCCGCTTTCTTGTTCTTCAAAATCACCTTTCCCTCGTATGGCAAATAACTTGAAACATCTAGCCAGGGGGAAACTCTGTTAAGGAGGAGGTTGACCTGGGCAATTCCTGAATGGCATCTAACTATTCCCTCCCAGGCGTAATAGAGCGCTTGGGTGGCATTCCCTGTGCAACATTGCATTATCCAGGTATTGGTCAGTTTCGTTGGATTGTTATAGTCCCCCGCAAAACCGCCGAGATTTCTCTCAATTACCCTATCGGCGGTTTCTTGCGGAGGAGAAACTGCCCGCTGTGGTGAAGCTAAAGCTACCTCTTTCAAAAAGTCTTTTCTCAAAAGCTGATATTCTACCAGTTGATTGCGTACATACTGGTCTACATCCTCCCAGTAGTCGCCCACACCTGCGTCGGCAAGCTTTATTGCCATCGCCACCATATCCGCTGTGCTACAGGCTTCGCCAAACAAGCCGATTCGTGAAATCCCGAAGTTGCGAGCATATTCATAGCCATCTCTGACAAACTCTTTTATCCGCGTATTATTGGTTGCTATGGCGTATTCAAGAAGTCCGCGGAACATAGCGACATGCCCATGATGATGTCCTGTGAAATGTCCATGTTCAGCGCCGACAATCCTATTCGGCTCCGCTGTGGGGGCGCCCCAGAAATTTGGTTTTAACACGAAGTTCACTAATTTCCCCGCAAATTCCAAAGCTCTTTCATCTTCACTCATGTTATACCATCGAGACATCGCCCTTATAGGGCCGCAATGATACATGAACATTGAACCTTCCGCGCCCATTCTCTCGGCCACTGGTTCATCTGTGTTCGTCCAACCGGACTTTGGAAAACTGAAAGCCTCTCCTATTCCTGAGTCCGGGTAATAGGCATACTCTTCCTGCTTTTGGGCGATGTCTATCATCCTGTCCGCCATCTTAGAAATCCTGCTCTTCCATGCAGTATCTTGTTCTTTTTGATACCGCGCCATCATTGCCAGCATCATTCTGGAATTCCCATATACGTTAGCGAAATCCTCATTTTGCTTAGCTACCTGACCATCGGGTGTGCGATAAACGTGACCAACCCCTTCATGCCAGGGCCTCTCTTTCGACGCTTTAGCGTAATACAGCCCATCTTCCGCAATCAGAGATACCATGGAGTTTATCATCCCGTTTTCGATATCAAGGTTTTTATCGCTACCGCTCATCACCCTCATCAGCGGGAGAGACTCGGCAAATTTCGGGTTGTTTGTCGGCAAGCCCGTAGTATCGTGGTACATATAAGGTGGATTGGCAGAAAACCGGACAACAAAGTAAATCTCGTAGCTCCGTTCAGGGTCAAGCGCGCCAGTAAGAGCATTAATCGCAAGAGAAGCCCGGTCAGCTAAATCTAACGTATCGGGCACATAAGTTTCGTATCTTTCTTCTTGCATTTTACATTCTCCTTATACGATAATTTGGAAATTGTGAAAAAATGAGAAACCGAGTTTTTCCCAGAAACTCGGTTTCTATGTATTTTTATTCCGAAAGGTAACCAAACTTTTCTTTAAGAAAGAAAAGTTCTTCTCTTCCAATTATTTCTTTTTGTCAACTTTTTCTTTCTTAAAGAAAAAGTTGGAAGAAAAGTTTGATCAAAAGAAATAATTGGAATAAAAA
>Ga0194113_10001802_pt1 | contig 29284 bp, 21 predicted proteins | sample TA2MahC200mmetaG_FD_146193 | JGI IMG/M metagenome (GOLD analysis project Ga0194113, IMG submission 146193) | Freshwater microbial communities from Lake Tanganyika, Tanzania - TA2015017 Mahale Deep Cast 200m | ecosystem: Environmental > Aquatic > Freshwater > Lake | place: Tanzania: Lake... | reverse complement strand
ATATCCTGAAAGCGCGCGCGGGGAGGGCGAGAGTCGTACACGGCCGGCAGGGCGCGGTCGGGGCGAAGCCGAAGTACGAGATCGGCGTCAGTTCAATCCGGACCGGCGGAGTGGTGGGTGAGCACACAGTTGTCTTCGGTTGCGCCGGGGAGCGGCTTGAACTAACGCACAAGGCCGAAAGCCGCGCCGCCTTCGCAACCGGCGTAGTCGCAGCGGTCAGGTTTCTGAAAGGTCGCGCGCCCGGGTTCTACTCCATAGAGGACGTGCTGTCCAGGCCGCGTTGAGCGGAACCGCGAACTCGAAGACCGTACTCAGAATGACGATGCAAGCGCGGACGAACTGATACTCGAGTTCCCGACCTGAGTCGGAACTCGAGCTCCGGGTCTGAGCCAGGCTTGTGTCTGCCGAGATCTTCCGGCACGGGGTCAAGTCACCGAGCACGTCCATGCCTCTGACCGGGAGCGCCTGTTTGGACGTTCCTTCGCTCCGCGGCGTAGCGACCATGTATGACTGGGCCGGTTTCAAGAAACTACTTGACTGTTCGGAGTCCGGCACTAGCATCAACTGCGGCAAAGCAGGCACGGCCGCAATTCGGTGTCTCAGCAGCAGGGACAATCCGTAGTCCGTTGTTGAAAGCACAGTGACCGGACAGGAGGAACCTGTGAGATCGCGCATCCAGATGTCGTTGGTCTGCCTAGTGACCGCGTTCGTTTCGGTTGGCTCCAGCGGTTCCCACAAGACAGAGCAGTCGGTGCCCGGTTTCGACGCGAATGAAGTGGTCAGGAAGATCCACGCGCGGCGGGGTCAGGCAGACTTGCGCCCGGGCGATCCGGGCCGGATTCCGGGCCGACTGAGTGACCGCTTCCCCGACCCCTCGGAAACCGGCGGGGTGCAGCTTTCGGACGGCGACGAGTTCCTAATCGACACCAGCTGCGCACTCGTGCCCGCGCCGGGCAACCAGACCGACCCCGCCGTCGCCTTCGACGGGACGAACTATCTTGTCGTCTGGCAGGACCGCCGGAGTGACAGCTACTCCGATATCTGCGGTACGCGGGTGGCGCCCGACGGAATGGTGCTTGACCCTTCGGGTTTTGTTGTCTCGCAGGGCGCATACGACCAGCGGTATCCTGACGTCGCCTTCGACGGGACGAACTTCCTCGTGGTGTGGGACGACTACCGACGCGGCCATGCCTTCGACATATACGGTACGCGCGTGACGCCCGAGGGCACGGTACTCGATGGCTTCGGCATCATCATCTCGCAGGCGACAAACGACCAGCAGTGTCCGGCCGTGGCCTTCGACGGTGCGGAGTTCCTAGTGGTGTGGCAGGACCACCACTACAACGTTGAGGAGCCAGATGTCTGCGGGGCGCGGGTAGGATCCGACGGGACGGTGCTCGACTCGGCAGGCTTCGTCATATCGCAGGCGGCACACGGACAGTACAATCCGGCTCTTGGTTTCGACGGCGCGAACTTCCTGGTTGTCTGGCAGGATGCCCGCGACACGGCCAACGTCCACATCTATGGCTCGCGGGTGACGCCGCAGTCCATGGTGCTGGATACCGAGGGTATCAACATCTCGGGGACGTTCGGTACGCAGGGGTATCCGGCCCTCGCCTTTGACGGAGCGAACTTCTGTGTGGCGTGGGGAGATGTCCGGGGTAGTTTTCCCCCCACTCTGGACATCTACGGTGCGCGGGTAACGCCCGAAGGTACGGTGCAGAGGTTCACCATCTGTTCGGCGGGAGGCGCGCAGGGGTACCCGGCAGTAGGTCACGACAGCGCGAACTTCATCGTTGCGTGGCAGGACGGCCGCGGGGGCTTGGGAGAGTCCGACATCTACGCTACGCGGATTTCGCCCGCAGGCGTCGTGCTCGACGCGGGTGGATTTGTCGTCTCGCAGGCGGACGGCATGCAGACGTACCCAGCCATGGGTTTCGATGGCGTGAACTCACTCGTATTGTGGCAGGACTTCCGCAGCAACCTGAGGCAACCCGACATCTACGGGGCAAGGGTAAAGCCCGAACCGGCGGTGCTGGATTCGGAGGGGATCCTCGTCACACGGGCGGCACGGGAGCAGATGGTTCCCGCCCTCGGCTTCGACGGCGTCAACTACCTCGTCGTCTGGGAAGACCACCGGGGCGGCTATTCCGATATCTACGGGGCCAGGATTGCGCCCGGGGGCATTGTGCTGGACCCGTCCGGCTTTGTCGTTTCGCAGGCGGAAGACGACCAGTGGTACCCCGCCCTTGGTTTCGATGGGGAGAACTTCCTGGTGGTCTGGCAGGACTACCGCAACGACCCCAATGCGCCTGATATCTACGGGGCGCGGGTTACTCCGGCGGGCGTGCTGCTTGACACCAACGGCTTTGCCGTCACCCAGGCACCGGATCGGCAGTACGCCCCGGGCCTGGGCTTTGACGGCGTGAACTTCCTCGTGGTCTGGCAGGACCTGCGGAGCGGCGGCAACAACTTCAACATCTTCGGAGCCAGAGTGTCACCCGGCGGCACGGTACTTGACCCGTCCGGAATTGCCATCTCGCAGGCGGCAGGCATGCAGTGGTGTCCGGTCACCGCGTCTGACGGTGCCAACTTCCTTGTGGCGTGGCACGACGAACGCGGCGGCACCTATTCCGACATCTACGGGGCTAGGGTGTCACCCGGGGGTACGGTGCTCGACCCAGCCGGCATTGCCATCTCGCGGGCGAACAGTTCTCAGTGGTATCCCGCTCTGGGCTTTGACGGCACCAATTTCCTGGCAGTCTGGGAGGACTACCGCAGCAGCGTCTGGCCCGACATCTACGGGGCGCGGGTGACGCCCGGTGGCGTCGTCCTGGATACGTCAGGCATCGCCGTCTGCCGGGGTCCCAGGGATCAGTTTGCCCCCGTCCTTGCCTTTGAGGGTACCAACTACCTCGTGTTGTGGGAGGACTACCGCAGCAGCAACAACCCCGACATCTACGGCGCGCGCGTGTCGCCCGGAGGCTCGGTCTTCGATGAGGGATCGGTCGTCAGGCAAGCCGGGGTCCAGAGCGGACTGGCGCTGACACGCGGCCCCGGCCCCATGCTGTTCCTGGCCTATCAGGGATGGGTCGGCACCTTCGGGGACAAGATCTACAACACATATCGCGTCTGGGGTACGATCGATCCGACGCCGGGAGGCGGCGTTGAGGAAATGCCGAACGCCGAGGTGCGAGCGACGAACCTGGCCACAGTCGTCCGAGGAGTCCTGCTCCTGCCTCTGGCGTCAGGCGTCTTGCTTGACATCGGCGGGCGCAAGGTGCTGGACCTGCAGCCGGGCGTGAATGACGTGCGGGGTCTCGCACCCGGCGTCTACTTCGTCCGTTCCGGACCGCCAGCCGGGAGCCGTCAGCCAGCGGCCGTCACCAAGGTCCTGGTGACGAGGTAACTGCCAAAGCGGCCGCCGAATAGCGACTGGCGACCGGACCGGGACAGGAGCCGGGGCACACGGCTGCCTGCCTTCCAATGGCAAGACTGACGTCGGAACCTTCGCTATCACCCGCGTTGCGGGTTCCAGCTTGACAATTGCGGGTCTGGTTCTAGCATTAGAAAGAGGAAGCGGCGGATTGACGCGCCTTCCTGTTTTCGTTGCGGGTGTGTTCCCCGGTGCGACACAAAGAGCATCATGGCCGGACAGGAGGAAGCTTTGAGATCGTGCATACTGATTTCGATAGTCTGCGTACTGACCGCATTCGGTTCGACTCAGCCCATACCCGGATTCGACCCCGGGGTCGTGGTTCGCCAGGTTCACGCGACCCGGGGCATCTCCGCCCCGCCCGCGGGAGCGCAGGCGGCCGCGGGTGACCGGTTTCTGGACAACGGCGAGTTCCTTCTTGACACCAGCAGCACGCTCGTGCCGGCGCCGGGCAGCCAGACCTATCCTGCCACCGCCTTTGACGGCAGCAACTTCCTCGTGGTGTGGGCAGACTGCCGCAACGGGACATACACGGACATCTGCGGCGCGCGCGTGAACCCCGACGGCACCGTTCTCGACCCCTCCGGCTTTGTCATCTCCCTGGCGGCATACGACCAGCGATATCCCGCCGTGGCCTTTGACGGTACCAACTTCTTTGTGGTCTGGGACGACTATCGCCGCGGCCACGCCTACGACATCTACGGGGCACGGGTGACGCCAGCGGGCACGGTCCTTGACCCCGCCGGGATTATCATTACTCAGGCGACATGCGACCAGCTTCGTCCCACGATCGGATTCGACGGCGCGAACTATCTCGTGGCGTGGCAGGACTGCTACTACAGCGTGCAGGCCCCGGACATCTGCGGCCGGCGGGTGACTCCCGGGGGGGTCGTGCTTGATTCCGCCAATCTCATCATCTCCCAGGCTCCGGGCATCCAGGTGTCTCCGGCCCTGGGCTTTGACGGCGCGAACTTCCTCGTGACGTGGCAGGACGGCCGCGATTCCATCTATGCTCACATCTTCGGGGCGCGGGTGACGCCGGCCGGAGTTGTGCTTGACTCCGGTGGCATCATGATCTCCCAGGTGCTGGGCACGCAGGGGGACCCTGCCCTCGGCTTCGACGGCACGAACTTCCTGGTAGCGTGGACCGACATCCGCGGCAGTTTCCCGCCCGAACTGAGCATCTACGGAACGCGGGTGACTCCGGAGGGCACGGTGCTTGACCCCACCGGTATTGCGATTGCCCAGGCTTCAGGCGTTCAGATGATACCTGCGGTGGGGTTTGACGGCACCAACTTCCTCACGGTCTGGGAGGACTTCCGCGACGGCGGGGCCGATATCTACGGGGCACGGGTAGCGCCCGATGGTACGCTGCTTGATGGCAGCGGCATTACCATAGGGCAGGCGCCGGACCGGCAGGGAGCCCCGGCCATGGGCTTTGACGGAACCAACTCCCTCGTGGTGTGGCAGGACCGCCGCAACGACCCCGGAGCGCCGGATATCTATGGGGCGCGGGTGACGTCCGGTGGGGCGGTGCTTGATTCGGCCGGCATAGTCATCGCCCAGGCGGCCAGGGCGCAGTCCAATCCCGCCCTTGGCTTTGACGGCGCGAATTTCCTCGTAGTGTGGGAAGACTACCGCAGCGGTATCTACTCCGATATCTACGGGGCGCGGGTGACGCCAGGCGGCACCGTGCTGGACCCCACCGGCATTGCCATTACGCAGGCGGGCAATGATCAGTGGTTTCCGGCTCTCGGCTATGACGGAACGAACTTCCTCGTCGTCTGGCAGGACAGCCGTGGAGGTCTTGACAACCTCGACATCTACGGGGCGCGGGTGACGTCCGGTGGGGCGGTGCTTGATCCCAGCGGCATCGCCATCGCGCAGGCGGCGGGCAACCAGTTGGCACCCGCCCTCGACTTTGACGGCACCAACTTCCTGGTCGTGTGGGAGGATCAGCGCGGCGGTGGCCTCCCAGATATCTTCGGCGCGCGAGTGTCGCCCGACGGCACGGTGCTCGACCCCAGTGGCTTGGCTATCGCCCAGGCGCCGGACCGGCAGACCGCCTCGGCCCTGACCTTCAACGGCACAGGCTACCTGGTGGTCTGGCAGGACTACAGAGCAGTCGACGGCTACGCCGACATCTACGGGGCGCGGGTGGCGCCGGACGGCACCGTGCTTGATCCCAGCGGTTTTGTGATATCGCAGGCGACGAGCAACCAGTACGCCCCGGTTCTTGACCACGGCGGCGCGAACTCACTCGTGGTCTGGGAGGACTACCGTACAAACATCCACCCTGACATCTACGGAGCGCGGGTGTCGCCCGACGGCACGGTGCTGGATACCGCCGGCTTCGTTGTCTCCCGCGCCCCAAAGGGCCAGTATGCTCCCGCCCTCGCCTATGATGGCACGAGGTTCCTCGTGGTCTGGGAAGACCAGCAGAGCGGCAACAACCCTGACATCTATGGCGCCTGGGTTGTGCCGGGTGACACGATCTACGACGAAGGCTCGGTTGTCCGGCAGGAGGGGATTCAGTGCTGTCTCGCTCTCGCCCGAGGAACCGGCAGCCAGTTGTTCCTTGTCTACCAGGGCTGGGCGGGGACGATCGGATCCAAGACTTACAACACTGACCGGATCTGGGGGGCGATGAACCCGGCGCCGGGTGGCGGGGTGGAGGAGACTCCGAGCGCCGATGCAGGGGAGACGCATGGACTGCCCACCGTGGTTCGCGGCATGCTTTTCATTCCCGAGGCACCTGGGGGTGAGACGCGGTCTCGGAGCCTGATCGATACTGCCGGTCGCAAGGTTCTCGACCTGCACCCGGGACCGAACGATGTCCGGTCTCTCGCACCGGGTGTCTACCTCGTGCGCGAAGGGCAGGGCGGCGACGGGCCGTCAGGCCGGACGCGGAAGGTCGTCATCCAGCGGTAGCGGACACCGAGCCGCCTCGGCGTGCCTCCCGGGTCCAAGCCTGAGAGCCGCACCGGCCTGGACCAAGGGCAGTCGGGAACGACGCTGCCGGAAGCGATCGTTCCACTCTCAACCGCAGGAAGCTCGGTCGCTTTGACTTGGGTAGTACGAGCCGTATAATACTCGCCCTCATGGAAAAGCAACCACAACCAGCCTGTATCGGCATCAGGCGCGAGGATAAGAACGCCTGGGAGCGCCGGTCGCCGCTGATACCCGAACAAGTGGGCCAACTCATCGGCGAGCACGGGCTCTCGTTTGTGGTGCAGCGGTCGGACTTGCGCACGTTCAATGACGCGGAGTTCCGTGAGGTCGGGGCAGAGGTAGGCGAAGACCTGTCCGGATGCCCGGTCGTGCTGGCCATCAAGGAGATTCCCGAGGCCGCGTTCCTGCCCGGGCAGACCTACATCTTCTTCTCCCACGTCATCAAGGGTCAGCATCACAACATGCCGATGCTGCGCCGGATGATGGAGCTGGGTTGCTCGCTCATTGACTACGAGAAGATGACGGACGAGGCGGGAAGACGGCTCGTGTTCTTCGGCCGGTTCGCCGGCATCGCCGGCATGGTGGATACGCTGGCCGGGCTGGGCGAGCGGCTGGAAACGCAGGGAATGCAGACGCCGCTCAGTCGTGTCCGGCTGGCACATGAGTACGGTCGCGTGGACCTGGCGAAAGCGGCGATCGCAGAGGTTGGTCGGGACATCGTGGAGCAGGGCCTGCCTGCCGAGTTGTCTCCCTTCGTCGTCGGCGTCACCGGGTATGGACACGTGGCCAAGGGCACGTGGGAGATGCTCGACTCGCTGGGTGCGACTGAGGTCGAGCCGGTCGACCTGCCCGCACTTGCCGCCAAGGGCGACCGGCACACGGTCTACCGCGTCATGTTTCGCGAGGAGCATTTGGTCGAGCCGAAGGAGATCGGACACCGGTTCGACCTGAAGGAGTACTACGGCCAACCGGAGCTCTACCGCTCGGAGTTCGAGGACCACCTGCCGCACCTGTCGGTGCTGGTCAACTGCATCTACTGGGATGCCCGGTATCCGCGGTTGGTGACGAAAAACTGGCTGAAGCAGGCCTTCGGGGCCGGGCGCAGGCCGAAGCTCGCGGCAATCGGCGACATATCATGCGACATCGACGGCTCGATTGAGGCAACGGTCAAGGCGACCGAGCCGGGCGAGCCGTTCTTTGTTTACGAGCCCGAGACAGGCTCGGTTCGCGACGGCGTCGAGGGCGACGGCATGCTGCTGATGACCGTTGACAACCTGCCGTGTGAGTTGCCGTTCGACTCGTCGCGGGAGTTCGGCGTCGCGCTGATGCCTTTCGTACCGGCGATCGCCCGCGCCGACTTTGGTCGTTCGCTGGAGAAGCTGGACCTGCCCGGACCGATACGCCGGGCGCTGGTTCTGCATCGCGGTCGGCTCACGCCCGGGTTTGAGTACATCCGCAGCTTCGACAGCTTCAAGCAGTAAGGCATACGATGAAGCGCGTATTGCAGCTCGGCGCGGGGATGAGCGCCGGGCCGATGCCGCGATACCTGCTGGAACAACCGGATATCGGCGTGACGATTGCCGACAAGGTCGTCGGCAGCGCGCAGAAGCTGGCCGGCGGCCATGACCGCGCAAAGGGCATCGGGCTCGATGTTGAGGACGAGGCGGCGCTGGACAAGCTCGTCGCCGGTGCGGACCTTGTCGTCAGCCTGTTGCCCTATACCTATCACGTCAAGGTCGCCAATCTCTGTTTGAAGTACCGGAAGCCGTTCGTGACGGCCTCCTACGCCAGCGACGCGATGCGGGCGCTTGACGCGCAGGCGAAGGCGGCCGGCGTCATCTTCCTGAACGAGATCGGCCTCGACCCGGGCATCGACCACATGTCGGCAATGAAGATCATCCACGACGTGCAGAAGGCAGGGGGCACGGTGGCGAGCTTCATGTCCTACTGCGGCGGCTTGCCTGCTCCCGAGGCGAATGACAACCCGCTGGGCTACAAGTTCTCCTGGAGCCCGAAGGGCGTGGTGATGGCGGGCAGAAACGACGCCCGCTATCTCAAGGACGGCAAGGAAGTGTTCATCCCAGGCCCGGACCTGTTCGGCAACCGCTGGCCTTTGAAGGTCGCGGATGGGTTTGAGTTCGAGGCCTACGCTAATCGGAACTCGCTGCCGTACATCGAGACCTACGGCTTGAAGGGCGTTCGGACGATGCTGCGCGGCACCCTGCGCAATCCCGGCTGGTGCGCCACGCTCAAGGCGATTGCCGACCTCGGCGTGCTGAAGGACGATGCGGTCAAGCCGGGCATTGCCGCGCTCACGCCGGCCGGCTGGCTGCGCTCGTTTGTGCCGGGGTCAGGCGGCTTGCGGGTGGACACCGCAACCCGGCTGAATCTCCAACCCGGCGACCCGATCCTCGAGCGGTTCGCCTGGCTGGGGCTCTTCGAAGAAAAGCCCATCGGTCTCGAACAGGGCTCGAACCTCGACATCCTCGCCAAACAGATGCTCGACCGGATGGCCTACAAGCCGGTAGAGCGGGACATGATCGTCCTGCACCACGAGTTCATTGCCGAGAAGCCTCAAGCCTCAAGCCCCAAGCCGCAAGCTGAGAGGATCTACTCTACGCTCATCGCCTTCGGCGAGCCGAACGGCGACTCGTCCATGGCGCGGACGGTAAGCCTGCCGGCGGCGATCGCTGTTAGGATGATCCTACAGGGCGAGCTGAAGCTCACCGGCGTGCAGATACCGGTGCTGCCCGAAATCTACGAGCCGGTCCTCGCCGAACTGGCGCGGCTCGGTATCGAGTGCAAGGAGCGGAAGGTACCGGTCGTTTAGGATATCGTCTGGATGCGACCGGGGCGGCCACGCGCCGCCCCGGTGCTATCTTTCCGATTCGAGTGTAAACTCGAGCAGGCCGAACCAGAAGCCGTCCTGTCGGATATAGTCGATCTCGGTCTGAATCAGGGCGTGGTGGGCTGATTCCATTTCGGCCAGGCGTCTGAAAGCGTCGCGGGCCGGGCCGGCCGGCGCCCTGCCTGACTGTTCTTCGTAGAAGGCCCGGGCGGAGCGCTCGAGCTCGAGAGCGGTGAGGAGGGCATCCAGCTGGTGCTGTCCCCTGGTCCCACGAATCTGCAGTGACTTGTCGGAGAGCCTGGGGACGAGGCGCTCAATGGCTGAGGGCTCGATTGCGGGCGGCGGGCCTTTTGCGGCCTGCCAGGTTTCGAGCAGGCGCATGTGCTCGAACTCGTCGGTCGCCAGCCGGATGAACATCTGCTTGCCCGAGTTGTCGCGGGTCTCCCACGCCAGCCGGAGATATCCGTGCAGGCTCTGTTTTTCTGCTTCGAGTGCGGTGGCGAGAGCGGCGATGGTCTCAGGGTTGGTCATTTCTGACAGGTCTGTAGGAACCCGGTCAGCCTGCGGACGTGCGCCCTTTCTTCTTTGACGAGGGACTCGATCGCCGGTCGGTTCAAGGACGGCACCATGTCCGCAGCCTCAAGGTAGAACACGAGCGTCTCCTTCTCGAATGCCAGGGCGAGCTTGACGGCCTGCGAAGTGCTCTTGGCGTCCCTGGCCAGGCTCAGGGCCTTGTCCCGGCCGAGAAAGTAGCGGGAGTCGGTGACGGATTTCAGGTAGAGCGCGACTTCCTCCCAGTTGGCCGGACTCTCGTCCGCCGCGACCTTGACTGTCTTGGCGATCTCCTCGAAGGTGCGGATGTGTCTGTTCTCCTCGTCGGCCAGGTACGAGAACAAGCCCTTCAAGTTCTCATCCTGCGACTGGCCGGCCACGGTTTCATAGAAGAGCTTGCCGCCCTTCTCGGTTTCAACGGCCATTTCCATTATCTCGGTCGCTGAGTAGGTTATAGGCACATTTCCTCCAGGTTACATCAAGTCACTCTATTGGACAATTCCGAACAGGTCGCAGGTACGCTCCAGCCACGAATCGTAGTCTATCGTTCGGCCCTGTCAAACGGAACGGAGCAGGGTTTGCCCTGCTCCGTTCAAGTCACCGGAACCGGTTACTCGCCGTAGACGATGACCTTGTAGGTCGCGATGATCCCGAGGATGTTCGTGACCTGCTGGTCGATGTGATGGATCTTGGTGATGCCGCCGCGCTCCATCGCTTCCTTCAGGCTGGCGTCGCCGGTGGCCAGGATGCCGAGGATTGAAGTGAACGAGGCCTCGCCCTTCTTCGACATGGAACTGGTGCTCGGTCCCCAGTATGCGACGTCGTTCATCGGTACCTTGGTGTCCTGATACAGGGTGCCGCCGCCGCCGAACGCGATGAACGCGCCGCAGCCGGTCATCATGGTCAAGCAGAGAGCGGCCAGGACCGTCGTTACTACCAGACGCTTCATGGTACGTACCTCCTGTGTAGCGGTCGCTTTAGCTGCAGTCTCCGAGTCCCGCGATGCATCACGGGATGCGAAGCACGCGAGGAATTTAGCCATGCCCAGCCGGAAGTCAAGCACGGATTGTCGCGGACTTCTGGGATTCGACCTGGGCGCTCGGGCGAGATTGGTGTGCCCTGGGCCAGCTCTGTCCCTGCAGCGCCGGAGAGCTTGCGTCGTTGACTATGGGCGGCCAGAGAGGATAATGAGCCGAGTGCCATGGCAACTAACAAAGGAGAGAAGATGAAAACGCTCCGTCTGGTGCTGGCCGTCGCCGCCTTTTTCGTTGCTACGGCAACGGCCCTGCCGACCGGCGCGGGCAGACTGGGCGTCGGACTGATGGCTGGCGAACCCTCCGGCCTCTCCGCCAAGGCCTGGCTCGGCCCGAGCTCGGCGCTTGACGCAGGACTGGGATGGGGGTCTTGGTGGGATGAAGGTCATCTCTACTTCCATGCTGATTTCCTCTACCACCTCAAGAGTCTCGTCCCCGACTCCGAGTTCGGCTCTTTGCCTCCGTACTTCGGTATCGGCGGCCGTGTGAAGCTCGCGGACGAGACCCGCATCGGCGCGCGGATTCCGTTCGGCGTCACCATGCTCTTCGAAGACGTCCCCATCGACTTGTTCCTTGAGGCCGTCCCGGTCGTCAACCTGATACCTAGGCTGTCGGGGGACTGGAACAGCTCAATCGGCTTTCGCTACTACTTCAGCTAGCACCAAGGTTCCGGATGCTGCCGGGGATAGCATGCCTGTCCCTGGTTTTCCTGGCGTCCCTAGTGGCGGCTCGGTCACAGGCGATACGGGTCGCGGCGACGGGACGTCGCCGGCGAATCTCCAGTCGCTGTCAACTGCGGAGGACGCCCATGTGGACACCATCGCTATACCCAGACCCGCGGTGACGTCCTCAAAGCCCAGTGGCGCGATATGGGGTCTACCCGGCGGGCTGCGTAGGGCTATGGCGGAATGCGCCCCGGGCATGCCGTAGCCACGGGCCAAGCCCGACCTTCCATGGAGCTGACCGGTTCCGCGTGGCTGTCAACCGGCCCGCCCGAGCGCTGGCTCTACCCCGTTCCTTGACTTGGTGATGCCACGTCCTATGCTACTAGCCACATGGAAGAACTGACCAAGAAGTCGGCCGCAGAGGCCCTTGTCCGACAATTCCGGACGCAGTTCTGGCAGAAGCAGTATGAGGAGATGGGAACGACCTGGCTGGAGATGGTCGAGGCCGACGTGCCTTTCGAGCAGCTGGTGGAACTGGTCGATTTGACCGATCGGCAAGTCCCGAGGGAGTCCATGGCGCTGATGCTGCAGCTGCTGGCCGACATGGTGCGCGAGCAGGAACGCTATGCTGATGAGCTCGCCATGCTGCGGCGGCAGGCAGCGGTGGCAGCGGGGGATGCGAACCTGGCTCGTACCATCGCCACGTGCGTGAAGCGGCTCCACGCGGACTCCCCGGATATCGAACAGCTGCTGCACAAGTCCGGCCTGGGGTACGGCCAGTCTTTGAAGGATTCGCTGCCCAAGCTTGACCGCTACTTGGCCTTTCTGCCCGGTACGAGGGTTCTCGACGTCGAGCGCGGACCCGGACGGGTCAAGAAGCTCGATCTCCTACTCGACAAAGTCACGGTTGACTTCGACCGCGGGGCTGAACTGGTCTGGGATCTTGGCTCAGCCCAGCGGATCCTCAAGGTGTGCAGGCCGGATGGCTACTATGCCCTGCTCGACAAGAGCCGACAGAAGCTCCTGGACTTGGCTGCCACCCGGCCAGGGCGGGTCGTGGCTCTTCTGCTCCGTGATACCGGCCGGGCGATGTCGGTCCGGGAGTTGCAGGAGGGGTTGGCGCAGGTCGTGGGCAGTGAGGCCTGGGACAGCTTCTGGACCAGGGCGCGCCGCGAACTGGGCAAGGATCCTCACGTTGTCACGAGGACCGTTCCGGCCCGAACATTCCAGTGGGAGGAAACTCCGGCGGCGACGTCTGAGCCCGCGCCCGTCAAAGCAGCGAAGCGGCTCAGGCAGGAAGTCGAGGCCAGTGAGTTGTCCGGCACGGATAGGGGCGGGGTGTTGGAGTCATACTCGAAGCTCGCCACCTTCGCGGAACGGAGGCGCTTCCTGGAGATTCTGCCAGGCGCGCGTCCCGATGATTGGCAGGAGCTCTTTGCGGCTATCTTCGCTACCGGCATGGATGGCCGGGCCCGCGCCGTCATCGAGAAGGAGCTGGCCGCAAAACACCCAGGGCAGTGGCAGGCACTACTTGATGCGACGCTGACCGGATACCGCCAGAGCCCGGAGGCGTTCCTCTGGCTGGTCGGCCACTTCGAGCGGCTCGGCGTGGGCGACCCGAAGAGCATCGTCACCCGTATCCTCGACCTTCTGGAATCGGCCGGCTACAGGCCCTACTGGAGTAAGTTCCGCGCCGCTCTGATTGACGCCGGTTACGGGTTGGTGCAATCAGCGCTGGCGCGGATGGAAGAGGGAGAGGCTGAGCGTCTGCTCGGGCGCGTCGGCAGGGCGCGTATCCTCGACGGCTACGTCGCCGACGAGATCACGCAGCTTGCGGCGACCAGGTTCCCGGGTCTGCGCAAGGGAACTGACGACAACGTCGTGTACACGACAGCACAGGGGCTAGAGAAAGCCAGGGGCGAGCTGCACCATATCTCCGAGAAGGAGATACCGAAGGTCGCTGACGAGATAGCACGAGCGCGGGCCCACGGCGATCTGAGCGAGAACTACGAGTACAAGTCCGCCAAGGAGAAACAGGCCCGGCTGATGGTCAAGGCCAAGCGGCTGCGCGAGGAGATCGCCCGGGCACGGATCGTGGGTCCATCTGACGTCGACACGTCGGAAGTGTCGGTGGGTAGTCGAGTGAGGCTTGACAACGGTGCCGGGAACGTCATGGAGTTCTCCATACTCGGCCCGTGGGATGCCGACCCCGACCAGGGCGTGATTTCCTACCTTTCGCCATTTGCCCAGATTCTGGTTGGTCGCAAGGTCGGCGATGGCGTGGAGATGGATGGCCAGCCGTTCCGCATCGCTGCAATCGAGCCCGGCCTGCCGTCCTGACAGATACGACCTCGCCGAGACCGGAAGACCAGCAGAGAAACCGCCGATGAACGCCGATGGACGCAGATTCCCAAACTCCTGACTCTATGTCGCTCGTACTGAGCGTACAGCCGCCTTCGTATCCGGCTGAGTCAATCACCAGGGCAGCGCGTATACTGCGGGACGGCGGCGTCGCCGTGTTTCCGACGGAGACCGTGTATGGGATCGGGGCGGACATCAGGTGTCCCGAGGCCGTCAGTCGCGTGTTTGCGCTGAAGAAGCGGGATCTATCGCAGCCGCTGATGGCGCATTGCGCTTCGCCCCTGCAGATGCTTGAGTACGTGACTGAAGTTCCGCCATGGGTGCAGCCACTGCTGGGTCAGTTCTGGCCCGGGCCGCTGTCCCTGGTACTCCGTTGCTCCGAGAATGTCCCGCCAGTTGTGACCGGCGGCGGGCAGACCGTCGGTATCAGGATGGTGGCGCATCCGGCCACGCGCGACTTGCTCGAGGAACTCGGTGCGCCCATCGCCGGCACCAGCGCGAACCTGCACGGCGAACCTGCCACGAGTCGTTTCGGAGCGGTCAACCCGGCCCTGCTCGGACAGGTGGACGTGGCGCTGGATGCCGGCCTGTGCGGAAAGCACGTGCCGTCAACCGTTCTGGACGTGACCCAGAGGCCGCCGCGCGTTCTTCGGGTCGGGGCGGTTGGGGTTCAGGAACTCGAGCGGGTCGTCGGCCAGGTTCTTGTCGGTTCGGGGTCTACGGTCTAGTAGCGATACTCGACTTTCAGCGCCAGGTCAACACCGTTCCGGTCGACGCCCAATTCTCCCTGGTGGTTCGCGCTGCTCCAGAAGCCGACGGACAGTGAGACGAATAGGTCGCGAAGAGGCCGGATCTCCACACCCGGCGCGAGCCTCACCGTCTTGTCGACTTCCTCAGTCAGGGCGCCTGTGAGCGTATCCCAGCCCCGGGTCGGGAATTCGGTGTGCTGGCGCAGGTACCACCAGTCCAACGTATCCCGGTAGCTCTTGCGGAGGTAGTCGCCGCGGTTATGGTAGCCGCGGCGGACATAGTCGGCACCGATGTTGACCTTCAGCCAGCTATTGGGAATGACACTCACGGTGGCGAAGAGCTGGTCCGCGTCCGGGCCCAGCGGATGGCCCATCGTTGTGAGGTAGTTCTCGTACATGATGTAGTGAACCCGATGATAGTAGGTGAACGCAGTAACGCGGGTATACTCGAGTCTTGCCTCCAGCGGCAGGTTTGGTGCCCAGTAGACGCCTCCCTGCAGGCCCACCGCATTCGGCGCGTTCTTCAGAGTGTTGAACTCGAAGTTGTCGAGAAAGAGCTGGGCGTAGAACTTCGTGCGGGGAAGATAGAAGACAACGTCGCCGCCGAGCAGGGAGTTGTCAGTCATGCTCGAGTTCGCAGTGGTGAGGAGAATGGGGATGAGCGGGTTAACGAGACCTCCGAACTGCCGCGGCTGAAGCTCGTCCCACGAGGTCACACTCATGAACGCACCGCCCAGAGTGAGTCGGTTCCACAGCGAAGCCTCGATGCGTTGGGCCGCAAGCCAGCGCGGTCTGGCGCCCCAGCGGGAGAGCAGAGAAGTGAAGGTGAGGAACTTGAAGTTGCGGTAGCTGGCACAGAGCTGGACATGGTCAAGCGCCGGCGCCGTGTCGTCGAGCATCACGGAGCCGGTATAGCCGGAGCCCCACACAAACTCGTCTCGACCCAGCTCGAGGCGCAGCCAGGGGATCCTGAACGCGAGATAGGCGAGTTCGGTCTCAAGGGCGCCCAGGAAGGGATTGGGCAGAACTCGCGTGCCCGGAATGTGCGACCCGGATGAGTCGGGCGGGAGCAAGTTCACGTCAATCTTCGGGTTCCACTCGGTTAGCTCGAATCGCTCGTAGAAGACAAAGTCATCGTCCGGCCGGTTGGTGATAACGGCACCCAGAGACAGGTGCTGCGTATCCACAGTTGCGCCGATGCGGGAAAAGAAGTCGCAGCGCGCTTCAGCGTCTTCGAGGTCAGGAACCGGGACACGAATCAGGGGCCGGCGGGCAGGTGTTGCCGCTAGCTCCGAGCCAAACTCGTATTCGAGGCGTCTGAGCGCCGCGAGCTGCGCCGGGCCGCGCAGGCTCGGGTTCGCGCTGCGGGCCTCCAACAGAAGCCGCATGCACTCCGCCCGAGTCCATGGTTTGCTTGTGGCAGGCATGGAAGAGATGAGACCCGAGGTCTTGAGCAGGTCGAGGTCGTCGTATAGCCGCGAGTCGGTGGGCAGGTTCTCCAGTGACGCCGGGACGCCCTCGGGGATGGGGAAGCCACCGGGAACGACTGTCACCTGGGGTGGGGGCTCCTCCTTCTGGCCAGCGGCCGAGGCAAGGGCCACGACCGCGAGCAGCAGGAGTCCGGAACGAACCACCGCTAGCGAATCATTCCCAGCCAGTCCCGCAGGAGGAACTGGAAGCGCCCGATGAGGAGCGACATGCGGGCCATTACCGTGTAGCCAAACGAGGCGCCGAAGCCGACCATCAGGAAGACGATGCCGGTTTCGGAGGCGAGCTTGAGCGCTCCCTTGTGCTCGCGCGAGAAGAAGAAGTAGAAGACGGAGCAGATAACTCCCACGAAGGAGACAATCGCCCAGAGGAAGACGTCCCAGCGAGCGAAGATGCCCGGAGTGAGGAACGTGCCCTGCATCTGTTTGATGATGCTGGTCTGGAATACGGCCGGGATCGTGACGCCGGCGCCCCAGCCGAGAACGAAGGCCATGGGGAAGCGGACCAGCCAGGATACGCGCGGTATGAAGCGGCAGAAGTAGCAGAGGCCGAGGAGGAGCGGGATGATGAGCAGGAGCTTGTTGCCGAGCGAGACCTCGGACAGGGGCTGGACAAAGAGTGGCCGGAACAGGTCGGGGTAGACGGCGTTGTACCAGGTGAGAGAGATGAAGTAGCCGAGCGATACCCCGACGAAGAGGTGCTCGCAGAACTTGTAGAAGGGATTGTCCTTCCAGAGGAAGGAGAAGATACCGAGAGTCAGTATGACCGCAGTCCAGGTGAGGATGTCAGTCGAGACGTGCATCAGGCACCCCGCTTTCGCGTCGCGAAGTAGGCGACGTTGCCTATGATAACCAGCAGCAGAATCACTACGTGGGCGAGCGACTGCGAGTCCATCGCCGCCACTGCCGGCATGTAGGCCTTGGAATACTCGTTCTTCTGGATCAGCACTTCGTACTCGGCCCCGCCTTTCATCCCCGCGAGCAGGCCGGTGAGCTGTCCGGTCTGGAGGTAGGGGTAGGCATCGGCAGCCGATACCGCAGTCACCCCGGCGCCGAGTTTGAGTCCGTACCGCGACTGGGCGAAGTTCAGCCAGTCGGTGTACCCGGGAGTGCCGGCGGAGATCGCCACCGCCATCGGGATGTCGCGCAGGCGCTGCACGCTCTGCATCATCGCCAGCGATTCGAGCGGGTGCCCGTAGTAGTCGGTAGGGAAGACGTTCCTGATGTTCTCTCCCATCCCAAGGATGACTGCGTCGATGCCCGCCTTCCAGCCGAGATAGACGACATCGTCGCCGTACTTCTTGCCGTACTCGGGCGGTATCTCGGTGACCGCCTTGTCGGCGAGCCCGGCACCGGTGACCCAGAGTCCACAGAGCAATACCTTGACGTCTTTGGCAAAGGCATGACGCATGAGCGCGGCCAGCATCGGGTAGAGCTCGGGCATGGAGCTCGGGTCGAAGTCCACCGAGAGGAGAAGAGTCTTGCCCGCCGGGATGGAATCTACCGCGTCAAAGAGCGTTTTGGCTCGCGGCCCGGAGCTGACGCCGAGCCCGAGCGGTTTGACAAGCGGGATGATTACCAGGACGCCCATCACGATGTAGATGATGCGGCGATCGATCTTGAGGAGGTATTCGAAGAACTTCATTGCTTCCCTCCGCCCAGCCAGCCGCGCTCAATGCCGAGGATGACCTTGAGCGAGGTGGCGATGCCACCGAGGGCGACGCCGAAGATGATTGCCCGCTTGGCTGCCATATTCGGTACCGACAGCACCCACTCCGCGAGTTCGGGAAGCTTGCCCCAGATGGCGGCCCCGACCGGAACCATCCCGAGCATCACGACGAAGGCAGCGACGAGCAGCAGGGCGGCTTCCCTGGTCCGGGCGCGGAAGGCGCGGTACGCCGCCGAGGCCATGTAGAACGCGAGGATGGCGAACATCGTGGCATTGAGAGGGACCAGGACGCTGGCGTAGATAACGTTCTGGAGAATCGAGCCGGGCCGGATTCCCCAGCCGAGCCCGATGACTGCCGTCACGACCAGGGCGATCAGCGAGACTATCGAGTAGTACCAGCCCTGCCGGCGGCGCCGCACCTTGTCGGAATGGAACATGATGAAGCTGCCCGTGCCCAGCACCAGAGCGAAGGCACCGACGATGCGGATCCATTTGGTGGTCAGGTCGTAGAAGCCGACGGAAACCGGATGGGGCACGAAGAACTGGACCATCATCGTGATGCCCATAATCAGGACGATGGCGAGCGGGATGGTTCGTTTCATCTCTTCCTCCTAGCGGGTACTGAAGAAGCCGAGGACGTGGCTGAAGAAGCCCAGGGCCGGCAGCCTACTCAGAAGCAGCAGGGCCGAGCCGATGACGAGGGTCAGGAGAATCACCATCTTGCCGTAGTCCTGGCCTTTAAGCGAGCCCAGCAGCAGCGGCTCGCGTGACAAATAGGCAGAGGCGGCGTAGAGTTCCTCGCCGATGAGCGTGTAGTCGCAGGCGGTAATGAAGAACGGGAGCTGGAAGACCGAGTCGGTGCCGGCAATCTGGATGGCACCGGTCTGGGCGCCGGTCTCGGCCAGAACCAGGGACTCGGCCCAGAACATCCCGAGGAAGAAGTTGGTCGCCGGTTTCTCGCGTACCATCAGCCCGTCCACGGCCGCGGCAAAGGCGAACTGCTCGGAAGTGACGAAGAAGACGCTGTCCGGTTTGAACGCGTCGGGCCGGCCCGCCTTGGTGTACGACTCCTTGACTATCTCCCGCGCTACCGTGTAGACAATCGGGTCCCGGTTGGGCACGAGCAGGGCCGAGTCGTACTGCGCCGTTTTCTTCGCCACCTCACCCAGGATGTTGAGCGAGGCGATGGTGGCGATGTCAGCAACCGAACCGAGCCCGGGTACGTAGACGATGGGTTTTCCCATCTCGGTGGCGCGTCCGACCGCTTCTTCGACCGCATCGAGCCCGGCGATGCGCCGCACGAAGAGGTTCTTCCCCTTCTTGGCCGTTTCGATGTAGTAGATGACCAGCACGAAGAAGATGGCCATCGCGATGAGGATGTTGATCCGGCTCAGGTTGAAGAACTGAGGCGAGCTCGTGACCGCGGGTGACGGCTCAGACCAGACCGTGTCCGCAGCGGTGACTGCGGCGACGCGGTACGCATAGGGTATGCCGTCCCGAACATCCTCGTCCAGGTAGCTCATCTCACCGGGCTTGTTGGATGCGATGACCTTGACGCTGTCCGGTTCGGTTCGCTCAACCAGCCAGGTCTCGGCCAGTTTGTCAGCTGCCGACCACCTGACGTTGATCGACTTGCCGGCGTCGTTGGGCGTGTCGAACGCCCGGACAGCGCCTGGCGGTGCCGGCGGCGGGGCCAAGGCCGGGACGCCTGAATCGAGAGGCGCGACCTGGCCCGCTGCCAGCAGCAGGATGAGAAGTGCTATCATAGACTGAATGCCTCCTTGATCGAGTAACAAAGGACGACTGTCAGAGTACGAACTGGACGAGGAATCCCGAACCCGAAGGCCATGGTATCCTGGCAGTTCATTCTCGGGCTGGTTCGGGACATCCACACGGCGTCATGTGGCACTTGGGACAGCCCTTCGCGTACTTAGCACAGGCAGCCTCGATATCTATGCCTTCGAGGGTGGCCAGGCTGGCAAGCCACGCGAAGACGTCGGCGAACTCCTCCTCAAGATTGAGTCGGTCACCCTTGCGCAGGGCTCGTGCGAGTTCGCCGGTTTCTTCGACCAGCCAGCGAAACGTGCCGTCCCTCCCACGCCGGCTATCTTTGTCGAAGTATATGTCACGAATGCGCCGCTGGAACTCGGTGATTGTCAATGCGTGAGTATCGTCAAAAAGGGGGTGGAGTCAAGGACGCAACCGGCTACCGTCCCGACCGCGGCGGCGACCGGCGCCGCAGCCCGAGATCGCGGCGGGTTGCGACAGATTGAGGCCGCGGTTGCTCAGTCCAACCTTGTCCCGTTCCTACCAGGGCCAAGCCGGGATTTCGGATTCGATGCGTTCCTGCGTCGCGCGGTCGAGACGCACGAAGAAGTCGAATCCGGTCAACTCCTCCAGGCGATCCACCGATACTCGGTAGGCCACGGTGGGGTTGGGATTCCTGGCCGACTGGTTCGGAACCAGGAACGCGTACGCGCACCAGCGACCCGCGGCGTCCTTCGCCAGGATGGCGTCGAACAGGTGGGTGGGGACGGCCACGCGATTCCGCCCGCGGCGCGTGATCCAAAGTCGCGGGTCCGCAGGTTGGCTGTCCCGGCTCATGAACAGGTTGCCGGTGACCACCCAGGTGGAGTCCATGCCGCGGGCCAGGCTGCGTATCTGGTTCTCGAGGTCCCGCCAGATTCCCTGGTTCGTGTTCGGATACTGCGGGCTGATGTTTGACAGCAGGAAGGTCGTACTCATCGCTTCTCGGCTGCGCGTGAAATCCGCAGCCGGAGCGAGGTGCCCTCGGTCGAAGATACTACCTTTGTAGTCGTCTAGCGTGGAGCGAGTACCCTCCGGGACCTCGGGATCCGGCCGGAAGCGGTTCCGGCGTGGTGCGGTGCCCTCGAGCAGCCCGGGAGTCAGGAGGTACGCAGACCAATACGCGATTCGCCATCGATCTTCATAGTTGATGATGAAGTGGCGTTTATCGAGCACGCGACACCTGGGACCGGCAACGCCGTATCGCAGGTGCAAGTTGTCGCGGATGGTGTCGGATTCGGAACGGGTAGCCGCGATGCTGCAGAGCCCGGCCGCGAAGGCGGCAACGAGACATGCGGAATCCGGGAAGCGTCTCAAGGACGAATGCTCTTGCCTCAAGGAACGATGCAAGAGTAACAGTCCGAAGGCCGAGCTGTCAAGCGCAGCAGGCTCGGGAGTCGACGTGGAGTCCAGCCGAGTTCATGGACCGCAGGAGTGGTTGACTTGGGGTATCCGCGGCGTAAGCTGAAGCAGGCTAGAAGTGTCCCATCACATGTTCTCCGAAGACGAACTGGTTCGCGTGATTCAGCGGACGGTGAAGAGCCGTGGCAGAGTCAGGCTCGGGATCGGCGACGACGCGGCCGTGTTGAGGGACGGGACCGTGATCACGACGGACGCGTACGCCGAAGGCGTACACTTCGACCTTTCGTACATGACCTTGCGCCAGGTCGGCGAGAGATGCGCGTGCGGGGCGATCTCGGACGTGGTGGCCATGGCGGCGGAACCCGAGGCGGTGTTTGTTTCTCTCTCTCTGCCGCGACGCGCGCGCAGTCACGCGTCTCGCGCGCTGCGACAGTCCCGGGTCTTGAGCGTGAAGGAACAGGTTATCCAGCTGTACTCCGGCATCGAGAGCGTCTGTGCGAAGCTGGGATGCGAGGTGGCCGGGGGCGACACAATCGTTGCAGACCAGTTGTTGCTGGCTCTGACTGTGACCGGGAGGACACGCGCGCCCAGGCTGCGATCGGGTGCCAGGCCGGGAGATCGCCTTTACGTAACGGGTCACGTGGGAAGCGCGGAGGCGGGGAGGTTAGTCCTGGCGGACGAACTCAGATGTCAGAAGCCAGAAACCAGAAGCCAGAATCCCGAAGGCGGAAGGCGGATGGCGGATGGCAGATGGCGAGCGGCCAAGGGTGACTGGCGTCTACCCTTGGTCAATCGGCACCTCTGTCCGCTGCCCCGACTGACAGTGGCCAGAGCGTTGAAGTCGCGCCTTCACGGGTTGATTGACACGTCGGATGGGCTTGCCACCGACGCGCGGCACTTGAGCGACACGAGCAAGGTGCGCATTGTGTTGGATGCGGACGCCCTGCCGGTTCTTCCCGCCGTGAAGAGGTACTGCGCCGAGCGAGCATGGGACCCTCTGGATTTTGTACTGGGGGCTGGGGAGGACTACGAACTGCTTTTCAGCGGCCGCCGTCCCATGCCCAGCACAGAAAGTGGCGTCAAGATTACGGAGATCGGCAGCGTCGATAGGGGGCAGGGATTGTGGATAAGGCGCGACGGTGGAATCCTGCCTGTAACGGCCACCGGGTACGATCACCTGAGTGTTGATCACACCGGGAAAACCTGTTGATAAGGTGTGGATAACATGGTGGATACTCCCGCCATGCCGTGGTCTTGACGCGGTCCTAACGAAGGGCAAATGCGGATCGGTGTCAGAGGCGGAAAGCTGGCTAGACAGGTCCGCAGTTCGTAAGTGACTTATTAGCAATCATTTATGTGATTGCAGGGATGGTATTAGAGAGTATTGACTACCAGCTATTGTATGCTAAGATGCTGTGAGAATACCATATGAAGTGTCCACTCTGCGGAGCCGATGATGACCGGGTGCTGGATTCGCGGCCTACACGAGAGGGGTCTGCGGTCAGGAGAAGGCGCGAGTGCCTGAAGTGCAGCAACCGGTTCACGACCTACGAGTACGTCGAGAAGACGCCATTAATGGTCGTCAAGCGCAACGGAAGCAGGGAGCCGTTCGATCGAGGGAAGCTGCTGGCCGGCGTCGTTCTGGCCTGCCGCAAAAGGCCCATCGGCCGCGATGAGATGGACAAGCTGGTGGATGCAGTCGAGACAAAACTGGGGGAGGACTATCGCCTCGAGGTCCCTTCCCAGGAGCTCGGAGATCTGGTGCTGGAGCGTCTGGCTGAGCTCGACCCGGTTGCCTATGTGCGCTTCGCCTCGGTCTACCGCCAGTTCGACAGCCCGGAGCATTTCGTCGAGGAACTGAAGAACCTTAGGAAGTGAAGCACGGACGCGCGGTATCGGTTGAGAGATGGGTTGAAGAGGCGTTCTATCCTCCCGCCGGCGGGATCGCGCGCTTGAGTGCAATGCTGAAGAGCCGCAGTAGAACCTAGAGGAGGAAGAGTGCCAGAACTGGAAGTGAAGTCGGGGCAGGCGCAGGATGCAATTGAGCCGGCTCTGCCGGCGATAGAGTACTTCCGCCACGTTGAGAAGCGGACGGGCGAGAAGGTCGACTTCGACCTGAGCAAGATCAGGAGCGCCATCTTCCTGGCCGCCCGTTCGGTCGGCGGCGAGGACCGGGGTTTGGCCGAGGAGCTTGCGCACAAGGTCTGCCGACACTTGCGCGAGCTGCGCGGTGAGCACGTGCCCAAGGTGGAAGAGGTGCAGGATGCGGTCGAGAAGACGCTGATAGAGAACGGTCACGCGCGTACCGCCAAGGCCTTCATTCTCTACCGCGAGAAGCGCGCCCGGCAGCGCCGCGGCACCAATCGCGACGGTATCAAGAAGCTGCTCTCCGGCAAGAAGGAAGCGACGGACCTCGCCTTGTTCGTACAGACAACCGACGCAACGATTGCCGGGTGGGACCGGAACCGGATTGCCCGGGCGCTGGTGCGCGAGACGAACCTGGATGCGGCCGAGGCCGACAAAATCGCGCTCGAGGTCGAAGGCATCGTGGTCAATTCCGGAGTGAAAGAGGTAACGTCGTCGCTGATCCGGGAGTTGGTGAACTCGAAACTGATCGAGCGTGGCCTGGTTGAGCACTACAAACGCCACGCCCGTCTCGGTGTGCCGGCATACGACGTGGAGCGGATGATGCTGTTCAAGAATCGCGAGAACGCCAACGTGCCGCACAACCCCGAAGCGACGAATATGACCATCGCCGAGTGGACGCTCAAGCAGTTCGCGCTCTCGATGGTCTTCGACCAGGACGTGGCCGACGCGCACACCTGCGGCGATATCCACCTGCACGACCTCGGGTTCGTGAACCGGCCGTACTGCTCCGGCCAGTCGCTCGAGTACGTTAAGAAGTTCGGCCTGTCGCTGCCCAACGCGCTGTCGATGGCGCGCCCGGCCAGGCACCCGGAGACGCTGCTCGCGCACATGGTGAAGTTCTCGGCTGCCCTGCAGGGCCACTTCGCGGGCGCCATCGGCTGGGATGCCGTCAACCTCTTCTTCGCTCCGTTCACCGAGGGGATGAACGACCACGACCTGCACCAGCTCGCCCAGATGCTGATATTCGAGTACTCCCAGCAGAACGTGGCCCGCGGCGGGCAGGCCATCTTCTCCGACATTAACCTGTACTGGGAAGTACCGGCTCATTTCCAGGACGTCGAGGCCATCGGCCCGGGAGGCGAGTATACCGGCCGGAAGTACGGCAGCTACATGAAGGAGGCGCAGCGCTTCGTCTGGGCGATTTTCGACGTGTACAAGGAAGGCGACGCCAAGGGCAGGCCGTTCTTCTTCCCGAAGCCGCTCGTGCACATCACCGATCGCTTCTTCGCCACACCGGGCTGGCAGGACTTCCTGTGGCACATAGCGGACGTGGCCGCGGAGAAGGGCAATACCTACTTCGTCTTCGACCGGGGCAACACCGCGAAGATCAGCGAGTGCTGCCGCTTGTCGTTCAAGCTCGAGAAGTCGGATCTGTGCGACGCGCTGACGCCCTGGAAGATGCGCTACTGCGCCTTGCAGAACGTCACCCTGAACCTGCCGCGCGCGGCCTACGTCGCGAACCACAACGACACCAAGTTGTTCGAGCGGCTGCGCCGCGACCTCGAGCTCGCGGTCAAGGCCCACGTGCAGAAGAAGGTGTTCATCGAGAAACTGCTCGCGCTCAAGGACGACGGGCCGCTCGCGCTGCTGACCATGAAGCAGGACGGTGAGGAGTACCTGCGCATGCACCGGGTGACCTATCTCGTGGGCGTGCTGGGACTGAACGAACTCGTGCAGTACCACGTGGGTCACGAGCTGCACGGAGACGATGCGGCGTTCCGGTTCGGCCTGAAGGTAATGGCCTTCCTGAACCTCGAATGCCGGCGACTCTCCGAGCAGCACGGGATGCGGTTTGTGATCGAGCAGACTCCGGCCGAGTCAACCGCGTACCGGATGGCGAAGCTCGATGTCCGCAACTACCGGGACAGCGCCCTGCAGACCGTCAAAGGCAGCATCGAAGACGGTTCGGCCTACTACACGAACTCGACCTACCTCAATGTCGGCCACCAGCTGGACCCGATCGACCGCGTGTACCGCGAGGGCAAGTTCCACGACATGATCGAGGCCGGGGCCCTGACCCACGTCTGGCTGGCAGACGCGCGGCCGCCCAAAGAGGCGATTGCCAACTTCGTGCTCAAGACCTTCCACCATACGCGCAACGCCCAGGTCGCGTTCTCTCCCGAGTTCACGTCCTGCAAGAAATGCCAGCGGACCAGCCGGGGCCTGAACGACGTCTGTCCGTACTGCGGCAAGACGGACGTTGATTTCATCACCCGCGTGACCGGCTACTTCTCGCGGGTCTCGAGCTGGAACCAGGGCAAGCGGGCGGAACTCCTCGACCGGTACAAGGACGGATTCAGACCGGTTGGATAGTGGTCAAGCCGGAAAGTGGTCCAGAGGTCAAGTGAGGAACCGGAAATCCGGCACTTGATCACTAGGCCACTGGATCACTAGGCCACCTCCTGATGCGCCTCCGCATCAGAGTCAAACCGGGCGCGCGCGAAGAGAAAGTGAGCAGGGAGCCGGACGGCTCCCTGCTCGTTTCAGTAACCGCCCGGGCTCAGGAAGGCAAGGCCAACGAGGCGGTGGTGAAGGCCGTGGCTTCGTTCCTCAGGATCCCGAAGTCACAGGTCAGGATTCGTTCCGGTCTTGCCAGCCGTGCCAAACTGCTCGAAGTCCCGGACCCGCCCGGCCCGACGCTGCCAAACATCGGCTAGTCCTCGGGTCTACGACACGATCCCGCGCGAAAGCGCCGTTTTCGCCCTTTGTGCCTTGGTGACTTGGTGGTCAGAATCCGCTTCCGGACTTCTGCCTTCTAGCTTCTGGTTTCTGACTTCTGAATTCGTCTGACCGCCATCACAGCGCTTCGGTCAGCAGCTTGAAGTCAGTCGGCTGGAGCTGGTAGTCGATCTTCACGTCAATCGCCAATTCGTAGCGCTTGGCGAACTCGCTCAGGCGGTCGTACCAGTCGGTGGTGAGGAAGTCGGTCAGGGCCGGGGCTGCGACAATCCGCAGCTTGCGGCCGCGCAGCTTGGGCAGCTTTGAGACGATGGCGCGCTCGATCTTCATCGCAATCTCGGCGCGGGAACGGACCCGGCCCGAACCCTTGCAGGTTGGGCAGGTTTCCTGCATCGAGTACATCATGCCCGGGCGCGTGCGCTCGCGCGTCATCTCCAGCAGACCGAACCGGCTCATCTTCGAGTAGTCGGCCTTGGCCCGGTCGTTGGAGAGCTGGAGTTTGAGTTCGGCGATCACCTTCTCGGTGTTCTTCACCTCCTCCATGTCGATGAAGTCCAGCACGAGCAGGCCGGCGAGGTCGCGCAGGCGTATCTGCCGCGCGATTTCAGCTGCGGCTTCGAGGTTGGTGGCGAAGATCAGCTTCTCCGGGTCCTCCTCCTTGGCCGAGCGTCCGGTGTTCACGTCGATAGCGACCATCGCCTCGGTCTGGTCAATGGTGATGAAACCGCCGGACTTGAGCCAGATCCGTTTCTGGAACACGCGTTCGAGTTCGGCCTCGACACCGGTCTGTTCCAGCAGCGGCACCTCCCCGTTGTAGAGCTCGACCTTCCTCTTCAGGTGCGGGGCGATGCGGTTCATGTAGTCGAGGATTTCCCGGTAGCGTTCCTCGGAGTCGACGGTCATCTTCTCGACGTTGGGACCGAGCAGGTCCCGGACGAGTTTCACCCCGATCTGCGGCTCCTCGTAGAGCAGGGAAGGGGATCGGGCGATTTCGGCCTTGCGGCGGACTTCCTCCCAGGTCGCCTCCAGGGCCCGGAACTCGGCCGCCAGGTCCTCGTTGGTCGCCTCTCCCGCGGCGGTGCGGAGGATAAGGCCCGCGTGCGGCGACTTGAACCGGCGCGCGGCATCGCGCAGCCGATTGCGGTCGCGGCGTTCGCTGATGCGGCGCGAAATGCCCACGCGCTGGGCATTGGGGAAATAGACCAGGTTCCGGCCGGGAACGGACACGAACGACGTCAGGCGCGCGCCCTTTTCGGCGAACGCGTCTTTGACGACCTGTACCAGGATCTCCTCGCCTTCGCGCAGGGTGATGGTGCGGGGCTCAGGCCGGGCCCCGTTCTTGCCGCCTTCCTCATCATCGAGCTCGTCGAACTCGGGGATTTCCACCAGCGGCAGGAAACCGTTCTTGCGCAGCCCGATGTTGACGAACGCGCCTCTCAGGCCCTTGACCACGTTCTCGACCCGGCCCTTGTAGATGCGTCCGACCAGGGCCTGGGATTCGGCCCGCTCGATGTAGAACTCGACCAGCCGGTCGTCTTCAATGATGGCGACCCGGGTCTCCCATTCATTGCCGGTGAGCACGATCTTTGTCTTAACCTTCATCAATCCTCCATCGGTGCTGGCGAAAGCGGGGACAGTCCCTCGGAGCGCGCGGACGCGCGGTACAGTCCCCGTTTTCGCCCATCAATCTTCCATTGGTGTCCGGATGCGGCCATTTTGCGCAACCAGACAGTCCCGGCGCCGTATCAACAGGCACCGGGCTTCAGTGTCACTTATCTTGAATATCGCGGCCAGGGCGTCAAAGAGCTTGACGCCGGCCTCAATCCCGAGGTCGAGGACAACGGTCCCCGATGCCGAAACGGCTGGGCCGGAATGGGTACAGGCACTGTTTTCCTCGGCGGAAAGCAGTGCCAGTCCCTTGCCAGGCAGAATCTCTTTCACTCCGGTCAGGCCTTTGGCGCGTTCGGCCAGGGCGGAGAAGTCGCCGTCGAACGCCCTGGGCATTGATACGTCATAGCGGGCCAGGTTGATGATCCGGCCCAGCGAGGGATGTTCCCGGGCAATCGGCTGCGCCGCCACGATGCGCAGGCCCTTGGGCAGAAACGTGCCCAGGTCGCGCAGGATGTTGCCGGTGTAGTGGTACGCGGTGTACACGTCGAGGTATTCACCGCCTGAGGTCAGCCCGACCGGCAGGGGCGGGCCGAACGAGAGCATCGGCTTCGGGGCAAAACCCTTGGTGTAGGCAATGGGCAATTCGCTCCTTCGCAGCGAGCGGTAGAACGCGCGCACCCGGTCGAGGTGGGCGGCGAACTGGTACGCTTCCTCGACCGCGTACCTGATGCGGAAGCGCGTGCGGAGTTCCTGGAAGCTCTGCAGCGGTCTCGGCCTCCGTCCGTAGTCCGGTTCGGTCTTCTCCGCCGGGCTCGGGACACGATCCGAAACTCCACGAGAGTTTCGGTCATGTCCCTCGCATGCCCCGCAATCCGTGCACGCGCCCGACGCGCAATCCGGTGTCATTTCGCCCGCCTTCGCCTTCTCGTACTCCCGGGCCAGGAACTCACGGCTCACACCCATGTTGATGAAATCCCAGGGCAGACGCTCGTCGGTGCGGCGTTCCCGGTGGTACTCCTGCGGGTCAATTCCCTGCGCTCTGCAGCTGTCGGTCCAGACCTGGAACCTGAAGAACTCGGTCCACTCCTGGAACACGCCGCCTTCGCGGTAGACCCGCTCGATGACCGGCCCCAGTCTCTCGTCCCCGCGCGCCAGCAAGGCCTCCACGTACGAGCACTCCGGGTTCGCCCACTTGGCCTTGACGTTCCGGCGGTTGATTGCACTTCGGACCCGGTCGATCCTGGCCCCGGTTTCGGCTATGTCTGCGAAGGGCGCCCACTGCAGCGGCGTGTGGGGCTTGGGCACGAACGGGCTCAGATTGAACCGGACCGGCCGGCCCTTGCAGAGACGGCCCACTTCGGTCACGAACCTGCCGATTTCGTCTACATCGGTATCGCTCTCACCCGGCAGCCCGACCATGAAATAGAGCTTCACCCCGTTCCAGCCGGCGTCGAGTGCGTTGCGCACCGATTCCAGGATGCGCAGTTCCGAGATGTCCTTGTTCACGAATCCCCGCAGCTTCGCCGAAGCGGTCTCCGGCGCAAACGTCAGGCCGGACTTCTTCACTTCCTGCAGGCTCAGGGCCAGCTCGCTGGAGAAGTCCTCGCCCCGGGTCGAAGGGAGTGAAATCGAGACGCGGCGGTCCTTCAGGCGGGAGTTGAGCTTGCCGACGAGTCCGGGCAGGTCAGGATAGTCGAGGGCGGAGAGGGAGAGCAGAGAGACCTCCTCCCAGCCCGAAGCGCGGATGCCGCGTTCGGCCAGCCGCACCACCGATTCCTGCGAGCGGAGCCGGATCGGCCGGTTCATCATCCCGGCCTGGCAGAAACGGCAGCCCCGGGTGCAGCCGCGGGCCATCTCGATGGTCAGACGGTCGTGGGTGATCTCGCAGATCGGTACCAGCGGCGGGAATGGAAAATCCTCTTCCT
>Ga0194113_10001801_pt1 | contig 29288 bp, 31 predicted proteins | sample TA2MahC200mmetaG_FD_146193 | JGI IMG/M metagenome (GOLD analysis project Ga0194113, IMG submission 146193) | Freshwater microbial communities from Lake Tanganyika, Tanzania - TA2015017 Mahale Deep Cast 200m | ecosystem: Environmental > Aquatic > Freshwater > Lake | place: Tanzania: Lake... | reverse complement strand
CAGGGCAAACGCATCTAATTTCTGAACCTTTGTCAGTTTCTGGTTCAGGGATTGCTTCATTGCCTTTTTCCGAAGGCCGGTCGGGTTCTCTGACCATCCACTGCGCGTTCCGGCGGGAAAGCAGGTCGATGGGCCCGGTTTCGTCCAAAGCGGCGGCCGGGGCGAGGCCTCGCGCCGTCGCTCGGGCATGCGCCTTGAGCCGTCACGCGGGGTCGATGCCGAGGAGAGCGAGCAGGTAGTCGTTGCTCCATCCGGCCTTTTTGACCTTCAGGCGCGTGCTGAGCTTGGTGTTCTCGCGCTTGGCCGCGTTGAGGGCGAGGCGCCGCAGGGTGGCGAGGTTCTGCGCGGCATGGCCGTGGCGGGCGCGGCTCTGGTCCTCCCTGAACGTGACGTCCAGAAGCCAATGGACTTTGTTTTCGATGCCCCAGTGGAGGCGGGCGGCCCTGGCGAACGTCCAGACGCCGCGCCCCAGGCTGAGCAGGAAGTAGCGGCGCTCGATCGTCACGGCACCCGCGACCTCGCGGACGGACTCGACCGCGCCGAAGCTCTTCAGGCCCTCCCACTTGCTGCGGTCCGCGAACCAGCCCGTGTCGCAGCTCTGCCAGAAGCGACGGGTCTCGATCCGCCCGTGGTCCTTCTCCACAGTCTCGCAATGGCCGAGTTCTTGGTCGGAGCCGGGGTTCTCCTGCCACCGGGCGATCGCGTCGTCCATGTAGCTCCTGACCTCGTCGTGGACGGTCTCCTGGTTGCCCTTCAGGGCGAGGACGTAGTCGGCGTCGGCGTCCACGATCTCGCGGGCTATCTTCCTCTGGCACCCCATCGCGTCGATCGTCACGATGCAGCCCTTCAGCTCGAGCGCCCGCAGCAGCTGCGGGATCGCCGTGATTTCGTTGCTCTTCTCGTCCACCTTCATCTGGCCGAGCACCAGCCCGTTATCCGAGGCCCAGGCGCTCACGACGTACGGCAGCGCATCCCCCTTGCCCTTCCCCAGCGCCCGGCGCAGCGCCTTGCCGTCGATGGCCACGATCTCGCCGGAGACCGCGGCCCGCAGCCCCTGTGTCCAGCGCACGAAGCGTTCACCGAACGCCGCAGGGTCGAGCGCTTGGAACACCCGGTTGAAGGTGTCGTGCGACGGGATGCCGTTGGGCAGTTCGAGGAAGCCGCGGAACCACGCCTCCTTGGACAGCCCGAACTGCTCCATGTCGCTGAAGCCCTCGCCGCCGGCGAGGGTGGCGCAGAAGCCGATGACCAGGATGTCGATCAGCTTGTGGCATCGGGTCCGATCGAGGCGCGGATCCGGCATCGTCCCGAAGCAGTCGATCAGGCTGACGGGGACGCTTCCAGGTGTGACTGAAGGATCGGTTGACATAATGTATAGTATTCTATATACTTCGGCCATGAAGTCAACACGCGAATCGATTATCGGGAAGATGGCCGCCATCGGGCGGATGGAGAGGGGCAAGCTCTGCCCGATGCGGGGCGGCCGCTACTACAACCTCCAGTCTTGGGAGGGCGGCCGCAACGTGGTGCGCTATGTGCCCGCCTCCGAGGTGAGGGCCGTCGCACAGGCGGTCGAGGGGTACAAAAAGTTCATGGGGCTGGCGGAACGCTACGCCGATCTGGTGGTCCTGGACACGCGGAAGACCGCATTGGCAGCAAGAAATGAACCAAAAAAAGTCAAAAAGAAGGAAATTTAGATGCGTTTGCCCTGGACTTTTTGACGCCCGGCATTGACGGGCGGGGCCGAAAGCCGTATGATAACGCCGTTTTTTGGTCGGCAAATAACGCGAACAGCATGGTTTTCGGTTTGTTTCGGATGTTCTCTGGGCTGATAGCGTCACGTGCGAATTCAAGCGGCATGGGTTACGACGACATGAACGCGAACAGTGGACACAAGCCGGCGCACAGCCGATGCGCGATGCAGTCCCGCCAGCGGGAACTGGAACGCCTGCGGCGGATGACTATCGAAGACAGAGTCCGTTCGGCTCTAACGATGGGCAGCAGGTTTGCGTGGATTCGACCTGTCGCCGCGGGGCAGCGCCCATGAACGACGCCGACGCGATCCTTCACGCCGCCGAGGATGTCGTCACCATCCTGAGACAACATCGCGTGGATGCCGTCGTGATCGGCGCGGTCGCGCTGGCGGCCTTCCACTACGTTCGATACACCGAGGACGTTGACTTGGGAGTCAATGCCGATCTTCCGACGCTACGCGCCGTCGCGGACGCGTTACGTCGCGGCGGCTACGCGGTGGAACTTCGCGAACCTGACGCAACAGACCCGCTGGGGGGCGTGATGGACGTGAGCGGTCCCTTCGGCCTCATTCAGGTGGTCAGTTTCGCAGGCCGTTTCCCTGCCGTCGTTGACGATGCGGTGCGCCTGTCCAGCGCGGTGGTGAGGGTTGGTAGTCCACTTCGACTCGTTCCGTTTCCCCAGCTCATCGCGTTGAAGCTCTACGCCGGCGGGTTCAAATCCAAGGCCGACATTGTCGAGTTGCTGGCGCGCAACCCGGATTTCGACTTGGACGAAGTTCGCAGGACTTGCGCCCGTTATCGCCTTGCGGGCCTCGACGAGCTGATCGAGGAATCCGGCATCTCCATCCAGTAATCCAACGGGTAGGGCTGCGGCGTCCCGCCGCGCCGCAGGTGAAAGGGAATGAAACCAACACCCAACACCCAATACCCAACGACGCCGAACAAAGCCTTGCACGTCCGGTGTGGAACGCGGTATCTTCTTCCTGAACCCTGAACCCTGAACCCTGAACCCTTTCCGTGCCCAGGCTGGAGCCGTACGATGATCAAAATAGTCCTGCTGTTTCTGAAGCTCCTGCGCGGGCTGGCCGTTCTGTGCGCCCTCTACTTTATCTGGCAGGCCGTGGTGTTCCTGCGGCAGCGGCCGGAGCCGTACACCGAGGCCGAGTCGCGGGCCGTGGCGGCCGCCTGCGACGAGGCGGCGCGGCGTATCGCGTCCTCCGAGCCGGGCGCACTCCGCATCGGGGTCGCCCATTTCATTGGTGACCGCCGCGACGCCGTGACCGTCGCGATGCGCCGGGCGCTGGCGGCGCGCGACGGCTTGAGCGTCGTCGATGGTTCGCCGATCCGGAAGTTTCTGGCGGATATGGCGCAGGCGCTGGGCGCGGCCGTCAGCCTCGACGAGGCGCTGCACGCCGGGGGCCGGGTGGAGCTGGATGCCGTGGTTGCGGGCCGCGTGCGCACTGAGGCGGCCGGTTTTCGCGGCCGCGCCGTGCTCGATGTGCGGGCTTACGACGTGCGCGCCGGGCGCTGGCTGCTGCGTGAGGAGGTTGTCGGCGTCTGGTGTCCCGGACCGCTGACCCGCCTCGCGCTGCGCGCGCAGCGGCTGGGCTGGGGGCTGCGGCTGGCGCTGTGGCTGGGGTTCGTGGCGGCTTTGCCGTGGCTGACCCCCTTCGGCACGCGCTGGGCGATGGCGCGCCGCTCCAATGCGGCGAGTTTCGCGCTGCTGGCGGCCACCGTGGCCGTGGATCTGGCGGCCGGGGTGACGCTGTTCCGCTTCACGGCCGATGGCTTTGCGGCCTGGGCGCTTTTTTTTGTGGCGGCGGCGGCCTGTGCAGGTTACACTTTCTGGGCATGCGAGCGGGTGGCGGAGTGGTGAAGGCTTCGCGGTGTGAACGATCGTTTCTCGGATGATCCCATGTCCTCCAAATCCACCGATACCATTAAGACCGTGATCGGCACGATCGGACTCATAGCTGGCGCGGTGCTGAGCCTGAACGAGCTGGGCCGTCGGCATCTGCCGATCTATGTGACGGCCGGCATTGTCGTGGTCACGCTGGCCGTGATCGCCGGCGAGATCCTCTCGGCGCGGCGCAAGAGCGTTCGCGCCACGGCGGAGAAGGCCGCCGATGCCGCCGCGGAGGCCGCCTGCGTGAGCACGACGGCCCGGCGTGTGCGGCAGGCTTCGGGTCCCGGCGAGGCGGCGATCGCGTGCGATCCCGACGGCCGGATCGTGATCCGAGTTGGGCGGCCGCGTCAGGGAGGGGCGCGCCCATGAGCCGGACCGAAGCGGAATTGCTGGCCGAGTTCAACGCGGGTCATGCCAGTGAGGAGCGGGCAGTTTTGGCCCGCGCGCTGCTGGCCGAAGCGTTGTGGGAGGCGCCATGCGCCTGCTGCGGACGAACGGCGTTTGCCGCCGAGCGCGCCGCGGGTTGGTCGCGCTTCGAATGTCCCGAGTGCCACGGGGTCACGTGGGTCGGGCGCCACGACGGCGCGCTGGCGGTTCTTTCCGGCAGCCGTCGCCGCGAGCTGCTGCGCGAAGCCCGCCGCCGCGCGTGGTATTGTCCCGAACACGACGGCACGCGCGTCCGGGTGGTCGCCGTCGAGAGCGATCCTCTCGACCCCTCGGCCGCGGTCGTCCGCTACGTCTGCCGCCGGTCCCGCGGCTGGTTTCGTTCCGCCCGCGCGCACACCGGCGTGATCCGGGTGAGCCTGTTGGCGATGGAGTAGCAAAGTATGAACTGGACGTTGTTCACGAGCACCTTTGTGATGATCTTTCTGGCCGAGCTGGGCGACAAGACGCAACTGGCGGTGATGAGCCAGTCGGGCGCCAACGCCTCGTTCAAGCTCACCGTCTTTGCCGCCGGCGCGCTGGCGCTCACGGCGTCCACGGCCATCGGCGTGCTGGCCGGCGGGCTGCTGCAGAAGCTCGTCCCCGACGAGCGCTACATCAAGCTGGCGGGCGGCGCGCTGTTTCTGGTCTTCGGCGCGCTGATGCTGCGCGAGGGGATTGCGCCGCGGGCGGCCGCAGCCCGGGCGGAGCGGGTTGCGGCGCCGGGCGTGCTGGCCCGGCTCGTGCTGCGGCAGGCCGCAGCCTTCGAGCGCGCGGCCCTGGATGATTATCGCGCGCTGGCGGCCCGGGCCTCCACCGCCCGCGTGCGCGAGGTGTTTGAGCGGATCGCCGCCGAAGAGGCGGCGCACGGCGCGCTGATGGAGCAGATGGACGCCACGGTGCATGAGGTCGAACTCCAGGCCGCGCTGCCGGCCGCCGAAGGGCTGATGCACGACGTGGCGGCCGATGCCGTAGCGGGCGGCCCCGGCCCGGACCGCGATTTGCTGACGCATGCGATCGAGCACGAGCGCGCCACGGCGGCCTTCTACCGGGCGATGGAGGCGGGCTGCATGATTCCGTCGCTGCGCGGCGCGTTTGCCCGCTCGGCGGCCGACGAGGAGCGCCATGCCGCGTGGATGCAGGCGATGCTGGAGGCGTGAACCATGGCCGATTGGATCGACATACGGAAGGATCCGGCGCATGTGGCGCGCGAGCGCGAAAAGGCCCGCGGGCTGCGTCAGACCGTCTGGTGGCGCCGGCAAATCGACGGCGGAGTCTGCCACTATTGCGGCAAACAGTTCCCGGCCTCTGAGTTGACGATGGATCATGTCGTGCCCGTCGCCCGCGGCGGCCGGAGCGTGAAGGGCAACGTCGTACCCGCCTGCGCCGCCTGCAACCGATCCAAGTCGTTCCTGACGCCGGCCGAGCGGATTCTGGATGAACTGGGAGAGGTGCCATGAGCGAGCCGCGCATTACGCTCTCGCCCCGGATAGCGGATCGCGTATGCGATGTCCGGATGGAGGGGGATTGGCGTGGGGGGACGCCGGCGCTCGCGCCTGCGGATGTGGTGCGCGAGGCGGCGGGCTGCGGCGCGGTCGTGTGCGACGCGACCGCAGTTACGGACTGGCACAGCGGCTTGCCGGTATTCTGTCTGCAGCTCCAGCGGCGGTGCCAGGCGGCCGGGATCGCCTGCCGCTGGACCGGCCTGCCCGAGGGCGTGCGACGGCTGCTGGCGCTGGCGGAGGCCGCGCCTGTGCGGAGTGTGGCGCACCGGGAGCCGGGGCCCTGGCTCGCGCGGGTCGCGGACCACGCGCAGGAAGCTTGGGCGGCGGGTGTCGACGGACTGGCGTTTGTGGGCGAGGTGGTGGCGGGGTTCGGCCGCCTGTTTACGGGCCGCTCGGCCTGCCGCCGCACCGACGTCACGGCGTTCATGGCGGCCTGCGGCGCGGAGGCGCTGCCGATTATCTCCCTCATCAGCATCCTGGTCGGGCTGATTTTCGCGTTTGTCGGCGCGGCGCAACTGGTGATGTTTGGTGCCCAGATCTACGTCGCCGGATTGGTCGGCATCGCGGTGGTGCGGGTCATGGGCGCGGTCATGACGGGGGTTGTTCTGGCCGGGCGGACCGGCGCGGCGTTTGCCGCGCAACTGGGGACGATGCAGGTGAACGAGGAGGTGGACGCCCTGGCCACGCTCGGGGTCGAACCGATCGACTTTCTGGTGCTGCCGCGGCTGATCGCCCTCGCGCTCATGATGCCGCTGCTGTGTCTCTACGCCAGCGCGATGGGCATTCTGGGCGGCCTGGCGGTCGGGGTGTGGCTGTTCGAGATCACGCCGCTGGAATACATCCAGATGACGCGGGATGTGGTGCGCGTCCAGGATTTATGGGTGGGGCTGCTGCACGGGGCCTTTTTCGGCGTTCTGGTTGCGCTCACCGGGTGCTACAAGGGATTGCGATGCGGTCGCAACGCCGCCGCTGTGGGGGAGGCGGCGACCGGGGCGGTCGTCAACGGGATCATCAGCATCATTGTGGCGACGGCCCTTGTCACGGTCATGTGCAACGCATTGGGGATTTGAGACGGACACCGGATGAACGAGCAGCCCACAACAGATTCGGAGCACGCGAACGCTGGCACGGCGCCGGCGATCCGCGTCTGCGGACTGACGCTGGCCTACGGGGCGCGGGTGATCCAGCGGGATCTCGCCTTTACGGTGAATCGGGGGGATATCTTCGTCATCATGGGCGGCAGCGGTTGTGGCAAGAGCACGTTGCTGCGCCATCTGATCGGGTTGCAGCGGCCGGTGGCGGGCGAGGTGTTTTACGGGACGGTGCCGTTCTGGAAGCGTTCGACCGCCGAGCGGCGGGAGGTGATGCGCGGCTTTGGCGTGTTGTATCAGGGCGGGGCGCTGTGGAGCTCCCTGACTGTGGCGGAGAACGTGGCGCTGCCCCTCCAGCTTTACTCCGATCTGTCGCCCGCAGCCATTCGCGAGCGGGTGGCGTTCAAGCTGGCGCTGGTCGGTCTGGCCGGGTGCGAAGCCTGTCATCCCGGGGAGCTCAGCGGCGGGATGAAGAAGCGCGCGGGGCTGGCTCGGGCGTTGGCGCTGGATCCCGAAATCGTCTTTTTTGACGAACCGTCTGCGGGGCTTGACCCCGTGAGCGCAAAACGGCTGGATGACCTCATTCTGGAGCTGCGCGAGAGCCTGGGCACGACGGTCGTGGTGGTCACGCACGAGCTGGCCAGCCTCTTCGCGATCAGCACGAACGGTGTGTTTCTCGATGCCGAGGCGCAGACCCAGCTGGCGCTGGGATCGCCGCGGGAGTTGCTTGCCCGGTCGGATGATCCGCGGGTGATCCGTTTTCTGACGCGCGACGGGGACCGCCCGCCGCAGCCGGCGAATCTTCCGGCGGCAAAGGAGTGAGACACCATGAGTGAAGAGGCAAAGAAGACGCTGATCGGGGCGTTCGTCGTCGGCGGTCTGGCGTTGGCGGTTCTGGGCGTGATAGCCTTTGGATCGGGGCGGATGTTCACCCAGACCCAGCGCTACATCCAGTATTTTGACGAGTCGGTGAAAGGTTTGAGCGTCGGCGCGCCGGTGATGTTCCGCGGCGTCAAGGTTGGGACGGTGGTGGCTGTCACGCTCGAGGGCGATCTGGCCAGCATGAAATTTCTGGTGCCCGTCGTCACCGAGATCGACACCCGTGCCTTTGCGCTCGATGGTGCGGGCATGCAGAATCTGGAATATCATCAGATGCTGATCACGAGAGGGTTGCGCGCCCAGTTGCAGATGCAGAGTTTTGTCACCGGTCAGTTACTGATCAATCTCGATTTCCATCCCGGAAAGGCGGCGCGGATGTTGCCTGAGCGCACCGGGCATTTGCAGATTCCGACCATCGCGTCGGCCACGCAGGAGCTGACCCGGAGGCTGGATGAATTGCCGCTGGCTGAGCTGCTGGACCGCGCGAACCAGGTGCTGGTCGGTCTGAACCAGTTGCTCCAGAATCCGGCCCTGCAGCATTTGCCGGGTGCCGTCACGGGTTGGGTGGCCGAGACCCGGGCCGTGATCCATTCGGCGGGTGATGAGGTGAAAACGATTTCGGCAGAGGCGCAACAGACGCTGGCGGCGGCGACAGCGGCGTTTGCGGCGCTGGAGCGGGTGCTGGCGCTCGAAGAAGGGCCGGCGGCCGATCTCGCGGAGACGGCGGGCGACGCGCTGCGGGAGGCGCAGCGCGCATTTGGGCAGATCAGCAAGACGGGTCAGACGTTGGATGTGGCGCTGCGTGATGACCGGCCGGTTGAAGAGCTGCGCGAGGCGTTGCGCGAGCTGGGGCTGGCGGCGCAGGCCGTGCGGACCTTGGCCGACACGTTGGAGCGGAACCCGGAGGCGTTGCTGCGGGGCAAAAAGCCGAACACAGGAGGTCAGGAATGAAAATCCAGAGGAGTGCCCGTGTCGGCGGGATGGCCGCCGCTCTATTCGTGGCCGGGTGCGCGAGTTCGCCTGCGGTCCGGTATTATGCCCTTTCGGCGCGGTTGCGGCCGGAGGCGACAGTGCCGAATGTGCCGCCGCCCCGTGTGATCACGGTCGGTCCGGTTGCGCTGGCCGACTACCTGAACCACCCGAATGTGACGGTGCGCCGCGTCAGCGGGGGCGCGCAGACGCTGGTCCATCTGGAACTCGACCGCTGGGGCGGCTCGTTCCGCGATGCGGTGACCCGCGCGGTCAGTGACAATCTCGCGGCCGAGCTCTCGCCGCAAAACGTCCTCGTCGTGCCGCGGAGTGATACGGCTGCGGGCGACCTCGGCGTGAGCCTCTCGATCAACCGCTTTGAACGCAACGGCGCCCGCGTTGAGCTGCAGGGCGCGTGGTTTCTGACCGACACGGCCACGCGGCAGGTCCGCGCCGCCGGCGCGTTGCAGGCGTCGGCGCCGGTGGCCGATGGCGGCGCCGCCGCAACGGTCGCGGCCATGAGCCGGGCGCTGGAATCGGCGTGCGGCGAGCTGGCCGGGCGCGTGCGGGAGACATGCATGCAGCCCGCCGCCGGAGGCGATGGCGGCACGCCAGCCCCTTGACCCCTGAGCCGATCCATTCCTGCGGCGCGGCGGGGACGCCGCTGCTCCGCCTCGTGCGCCGCGTCTCCACGAGCCCCTACAACAACGACGTCGGACCTCGCGCGCGCGTCGAGAGCAGAAAAGGCTCGCAGAGACGCGCCTGGTCACGGTCCTTTACAGGCATCCGTCACGGGCGGACTGTGGCGCAGATTTTCAGCGATGGCCGCGAGCAGCGCGTCGAGCGTGATCGGCTTGGCGAGGAAGATGTCTCCGCCGCTGCGGTAACCGTGCTCGCCTGCTTCGCTTTGCGCCACGGCCGCCGTGACAAACATGACCGGCACATTCTTGAGGCCGGGGTTCCGCCTGAGCTGGGCGGCGACATCGCCGCCGTCCATTCCGGGCATCATCACGTCCAGCAGAACCAGATCGGGCTTGAATCGGGTGGCCGCTTCCAGCGCCTGCTTCGGATGGTTCACCTCCATCACTTCGTAAGCCCCCGTTTTCTCCAGATTGAACCGCACCATTTGCGTGAACTTGGGTTCGTCATCAACAATCAGGATGCGTTTCTTGAACATGGCTTATTCTCCTGTTTGAGTGTGGAGCGTGATCGTCACCCGCGTGCCGCCTTCGGGGCGGTTGCCGATCCTGATCGTGCCACCGTGCAACTCGATGATCTGCCTGGCCACCGAGAGGCCGAGTCCGGTTCCTTTCCCTATTTGTTTCTTGGTGAAGAACGGGTCGAAGACTTTCTGCAGATTGCCTTCGGGAATCCCGGGGCCGGTGTCTTCCACGTCCGCGATGACCTCCGCGCCCCCGGTTTCAAGCGGATGGACGCGGGTCTTCAGGATCAGTGTCCCGCCCTCGGGCATGGATTCGATGGCGTTCATGCAGAGATTCAGAAACACCTGCTCGATCTTGATTCTGTCCAAGGGCAGGTGCGGCAGGTTCTGCCCCAGATCGACGCAGACGGCGATCTGCCGGTTCCGCGCCTCCAAGCGAGCCAGGCGCAGCGCATGTTCAACCACCCCGTTCAGATCTTGAAGCTTCATCTCCAGTTTTGCCGGCGCCGCGAAGTTCAGCAGTTCGCGCACGATGTAATCGGCCTGCAGGAGGGCATCCTTCGTGTCCTGGATGGCCGTCGCCACCTGATCATCGTTTGTGGCGACCGTGTTCGATAGAAATTCCAAGCCCATCAGCGCGATCGCCAGAGGATTCTTGACCTCGTGGGCGACACCGGCTGCCAACTGGCCCACGGATTCCATCTTGGCCGCCTCAATCAGGCGCATTTGGGCGGCGGCCAATGCCTCGTGCGCCTTGATGAGTTCCGCGTGAGCCTGCTTCAACTGGTCGTCGGCCCGCGTGCGCATCAGCGCGGCGCCGATGAGCGAGGCGATGCCTTCAAACTGTTCGACCGTGTCGAGCGAGAAGCACCCTGTGCGGCGGTCATTGAATTGCAGCAGCCCGACGATGCGGTCCTTCACGTGGATGGGCACCAGCGCCACGGAGGCGAAACCCTGATGGATGCAGGTGTTGCGCGGCCGATACCGCGGATCCGCGCCGGGCGGAAGATCCAGCAGCGGGAAGGAATGGTTCGTCCAGCAGCTTCCCCCTCGCGTGAAGAGCGGGTTGGCGGGATCGGTCTTTCCGGAAATGACCAGGCCACAGGTGCACTCCAAGCTGACATGGCCATCCGGGTTCCGGCACACCCCGCCATCCGAGGTGCGTCCGATCAGCGTGTTTTCCGTCAGCAAAAAATCCGGAGAGAAACCCATCTGGGCGACATAAGGGTAGTCCTCGCCATCCTGCAGACGGATGCCCACGGCATCGAACCCCGTCCGCGTCTTCAAGACGGCAAGCACGCGCTGGATCATGATCGGCAGGTCTCCCGGCTCGTTCAGCATTTGCAGAATCTCCCGGGCCATTTCCCTGTAGGCCTCGGCCCGCTTGAGGTCGGTAATGTCGCGGTTGATGCCCAGCAGGCTCTGGAACGCGCCCGCGTGATCGCGCAGAAGCACCTTGGTGGTCAACAGCCACCGCGGCTGGCCCGCAGCGTCCGTCAAGGCCGCCTCGCGGTTCATGCACGGCTGGTCGCGCTGCAAAAGATCCAATTCTTCGGACTGGAACCGGGCGGCGAGTTCGGACGGGAAAAAATCACGATCACTCTTGCCGATGATGTCGCTGGCGGCGGATGCGCCCAGAAAACGGAGGGTCGCGGGGTTAGCGGCCACGAATCGGCCCACTTTGTCCTTCAGGTAGATTTGATCCGGCAGGTTGTCTAGGATATTGCGCAGCAGATCGTGCTCGTCGGCCAGCGCCTGCTGCGCGCGGGACCGTTCAATGGCGTAGCGGATGGCGCGCACGAGGGATGCGTTCAGTTCCGGCGCCTGTCCCTTGATGATATAGTCCTGAGCGCCCTGCTGAACCGTCGCGGTGCCCAGCGTCTCATCGTCCAGACCGGACAGCACAATGATCGGCACCCGTCCTGCGGCGGCCTGCATGCGAACGAACGTGTCGAGACCCCGGCTGTCAGGCAGCCCAAGGTCCAAAAGCACGAGGTCTATCCCCCCCTGGACCACCTCCCTCAGCGCCGCCGCCAGACAGTCGGCTCGCCGGATGCTGAAGGCGTCGCGCCGCCACTGCGTCAACAGGTTCTGAATCAGCAGGGCGCACGCCGCGTCGTCCTCCACCAAGAGGATACTGACGGGTCCGGTCTTCACGGGGTCACCGGTGAACACGTCACGCATACCCAATCCCTCATTGCAGAAATGATTGTCGGATCTCTGCGGGCAAGCCCCGCAGCGGCCGACCGGGGAACGCACAGGGCTACTTTCGGGGCAAGTGTGGCAGAGGCGGATGACAGATGTCAAGTTCATTGTACGGCGGAAGCGCGATAGCGCGATAGTTCACCAAAAAAAGTGCTTGCATCTTTCGGCGCAAATCAGTTATAGTACACGCCACTCACGAAGAAGTCGACGGTTTACAGCCTCTTCCGGCTTGTCGACACGAGTGGGCGGGAGGTCCGCTGCGGCGGACGATTCAAGGTAAGCGTTTGAGAGATATGACCGAGTTTGAAACTATTTTACGCGTCAGTTCTGACGTGCCGGTCCTCTTTTGCTCCCAATCATCCAGATTTGACCGGCCGTGCGGTTCGCGGGGGTGCGCCTTCTTTTCCGGGTTTTCATTTTTGGGTGTTCCGATGTTTCATTCCCGCCTGGTGCGGGGGAGACGCGGCGCATAGGCACGGACAAGCCTGGGAATTCGGATTGTGCCATGCGATCCCGATTCGCCCATTCAGACAAGACGCGACATGGCGGCAGAGAAGAAGAAGAGAGAAGGATAGCATGGATATCTATGTTGGCAACCTCGCCTATTCGATGACCGATGATGAGCTCCGCGAGCTTTTCTCGGCACACGGCGCCGTGAGTTCGGCGCGCGTTTGCATTGACCGCATGACCAGCCGGAGCAAGGGTTTCGGATTCGTCGAGATGCCAAACAGCGAAGAAGCTCAGGCGGCGATCGCCGCGCTCAACGGCCGCACCATTGGGGAGCGGGCGCTGCGCGTGAATGAGTCGCAGCCCAAGCCTCGCAGCGACGCACCCCGCTCCGGCGGGTTCGGCGGCGGCGGACGTCGTGAAGGCGGCGGCGATCGTCGCGAACGCGGCGGCGGATCCTCTCGCTGGTAAGCGACAGGGACAGCAACGATTCGAACAAACGGGCGACCCTCGCGGGCCGCCCGTTTGTTTTTGTATTGAGGCGCGCGACAAAGTTCTGTCGGTTCAGCGAAGATTCTGGTATCATTACAACATGCACATTGCACTTCCCAAAATCATTCAGGGTGGCATGGGTGTCGGCGTGTCCAATTGGCACCTGGCGCAAGCCGTTTCAAAGCTCGGGCACCTCGGTGTCGTGTCGGGGACCGCACTCGATCTGGTGATGGCGCGCCGACTCCAGACCGGCGACCCCGGCGGCCATGTCCGGCGTGCCCTGAGGCATTTCGTGTGGCCCCAGATGGCCCAGCGGGTTCTGGACGCGCTGTTCGTGCCGGGCGGCATCAAGCCGGATGAACACTACACGTTTCTGGGCCTGCCGACCATCAAGGAAAATCACGCGCGTAATGAATTGTGCATTGTGTCGAACTTCGTGGAGGTCTTCCTTGCGCGCGAGGGGCATTCCAATCCCGTGGGCATCAATTATCTCGAGAAGATCCAACTGCCGCACCTGCCCTCCCTTTACGGGGCGATGCTGGCGGGCGTGGCGGTGGTGATCGTGGGCGCGGGCATTGCCGTTGAATTTCCCGGCGTCTTGGATGTGTTGGCGCAGCACCAGCCCGCCACCTATTCCATTCGCGTGCATGGCGCGCAGGCCGACACGGAATGCACGTCCCGATTTGATCCGGGCGATTATCTGGAGGCGGGCGCGGCGCTGCCGGCGCTATCCAGACCCGACTTCCTGCCGATCATCTCGTCGGACGCGCTGGCCTCAATCTTCATTCGCAAGGCCAGCGGGCGCGTGGACGGCTTTGTGGTCGAGTCGCCCCAGGCGGGCGGACATAATGCGCCGCCGCGCGGCACCTTGCATCTGACCGATGACGGCCAGCCGATTTACGGGCCGCGCGACACGGTCAATTTTGCGGCGATACGCAAATTGGGCCTGCCGTTCTGGGTGGGAGGCTCGTACGACTCGCCCGAGCAGTTGAAGGTGGCGGAGGCGGAGGGCGCCGCCGGCATACAGGTCGGCACCGCCTTTGCCTTGTGCACCGATTCGGGGCTGCCCTCCGAGATCCGGCGCACGCTGGTAGCCAAGGCGCTCGCTGGCGAGGCGCACGTGTTTACCGATCCGGTAGCCTCGCCGACAGGCTTCCCCTTCAAGGTGGCTCAGTTGGAAGGCACGCTTTCCGAGCGCGCGGTTTATCTGAAGCGGCAGCGGATCTGTGATCTGGGCTATCTGCGAGAGCCTTACCGGCGGGAGGATGGGACCGTGGGGTACCGCTGTGCAGCCGAACCGGAATTGAACTTTCTGGCCAAGGGCGGGAAGGCCGATGAGATGGCCGGACGCATCTGCGTGTGCAACGGGCTGCTGGCCAATATCGGACTGGCCCAGCGGCTGCCCGGCCGGGTCGAACCCTGCCTGCTGACGCTGGGCGATTCATTCGCCAGCATCGGCCGGTTCTGCCGGGCGGACAGTCTCGATTTCAGCGCCGAAGATGTGGTGCGCACGCTTCTGGGGTAGCGTCACGGGATGCGGTGGGCGGCATGGCCAGATATGAGTTTGCGGGCAAAGTGGCGGTGGTGACCGGCGGCGCGCAGGGCATTGGCGACGGCATCGTGCGCAAGTTGCTCGAGGACGGCATGTCGGTGGCCGTCGGCGACGTTGATGCCGAGGCGCTGGATGAGGCGTCGGGGACGTTTTCAGCATCGGGCCGCTGGTTGGGCGTGCGGGCCGACGTGGCGCGCGAAGCCGACGTGCGGGCCTTGATGCGGGCGGCCGTCGCGCGCTTCGGCCGAATTGATGCGCTCATCAACAACGCCGGAATCGGCAGCGGCCTGACGCCTCTGGAGGAGACGACGCTGGAGGCCTGGGAGCGCGTGATGGCCGTCAATCTCACCGGATCGTTCCTGTGCGCGCGCGAAGCGGCTCAGGAACTGCGCCGACACAACGGCGCGATGGTGAACATCGCCTCGACACGCGCCCTGCAATCCGAACCCAACACCTTCGCCTACTCCGCCAGCAAAGGCGGCCTCGTCGCGCTGACGCACGCGCTGGCGGTGAGCCTTGGGCCGGCGGTGCGGGTCAATGCGATCTGCCCCGGCTGGATCGAGGTCGGAGCGTGTCGGAAGGCATCGGCGCGCCGCCCGGTGGCGCATCGCGCGGCCGATCAGGCCCAGCATCCGGCCGGACGTGTCGGAACCCCCGCAGACATTGCCGAACTGGTCGCCTATCTGATCGCCCCCGAATCGGGGTTTGTGACCGGACAGGCCTTTGCCGTCGATGGTGGCATGACCATCAAGATGATTTACGAGCCGGAAGCGTGAGGCGAACAGACGTGGCAACGGCTTATTCTTAAGGTTTGTAAAGATGATGGAGGGAAGCCCAGCTCGGTGTCGGTAGCGTCGTAGGAGGGAAGGCAAGCGGCATGCTAAAAAATGTTATTTACAAGCATGCAGACTATAAGTAACATTCTAAACGCTTTAGGTAACAAAGGGATCATGAATAATCTTGCTGTAAATTACCTGCTGTTGGATGACTCGCCGCGTGCGAAAACTGGCGTATTTCATCCAGTCTCGCTTTGTTCATGGGATGTTGCCAACCTTCAAGCGTACCGGACCCCTCTTGGTGTTGTGTTCAATGCTGACTGTCTGAAGGTTTTGCCCCGCATAGAGGACGCATCTGTGGACACGGTCTTTGCCGACCCGCCTTTTAACCTGGACAAGCAATATGGCGCGAAGGTCAATGACAATCTGTCCGAGAAGGCCTATTTGGTGTGGAGCAAGGCGTGGCTCAAGGAGTGCATGCGGATACTGAAGCCTGGCGGCGCACTCTTTGTTTACAACCTGCCGAAGTGGAACATCTTGTTGGGTGCTTATCTGGCAGAAGAAGAAATGTTGTTCCGCCACTGGATCGCAGTGAACATCAAATTGAGCCTGCCAATTCAAGGGCGCCTTTATCCGTCGCATTACAGTTTGCTCTACTATACGAAGGGAAAACCAAAAACGTTCCGGAAAATCCGCACGCCGATCAAAGTCTGTCGGCACTGTGCGAAGGAGCTGAAAGACTATGGCGGACACCGTGATGCCATGAATCCCAAAGGCGTTAACTTGACCGATGTTTGGGATGACATCCCGCCTGTCAGGCACCGTAAGTTCAAGAGCGAAAAGCGGACAGAGAATCAACTTTCTACAAAGTTGATCAACCGCGTGGTTCAGATGTCCACGTGCGAAGGGGACATCGTGCTCGATCCGTTCGGCGGTAGCGGAACGACCTTTGATGTGTGCGAGCGAAGCAATCGTTACTGGATCGGCATCGAGAAAGAGAGTTGCGACGCGATTGTCGAGAGGCTTTCAACGCCGCAAATATGCCCGCATGCGGACGATGATTTCATTGAAGGGTAAATGACACCATGAAACCTCCTGCCGATATTCTTTCACGAGGGTTGGCAGAGCACTTGTTTTCCCCGAGTCGTGAGTTAATTCCTGACATTGACGACTATTATGAGATGGAATTGGCGTTCTATGAGAACCAGATCCTTGATGAACAGGAGTTGGTCCGGAACGCGGCCTACTTCGCCAAAATCGGCGACAGCGTAACCCGACATTTCCAGATGTGCGCGGGTGAATCTCTGAGGTTGCCAGGGCACTCTTCTTCCCGCCTGAAATCATTTTTTGAAAAAAACATTTTCCGTACCGGCTATGCTACTCACGGGCTTTTTCCATATCGAGGGAAGTTTCACCCGCAGATGGTCAAAGGTATCTTAAATGTCATGGGTCTGAAGCCGGGCGAAACTGTCATTGACCCGATGATGGGTTCTGGAACAGTTGCGGTTGAGGCAACGCTGATGGGCATCAACTCCCTCGGTGTCGATGCCAGCCCTTTCTGCCGGTTCATGGCGCAAACCAAATTGGACGCGCTGACCATGCCGTTGAATCGGGCACGCAAGGCTGTGGATAACGCCGAAGCCGTATTCGAGTATTTCGGAAAACGCGGCAGGCCGATTGGCGGGCGCAAGCCGGTTCGTTCTGCGCAATTGCATTATGCCGATGAAGTGATGGAAGAACCGATCGAGTATTTGACACGCGGATTGCAGCTTCCAAAGGGCAGCGACCGCGAGACCGCCGAAACCTATGGTTTCCTGCTCCTGGCCTATCTGGATGCCGCCGGATATTCCGAGCGCAGTACACGGAGGACACCTATCGACCAGTTTCGCGCAATCCTTGACCGCTACGTGTTTGTTGCGGACAAGATCCAGAGGTTTCTCCGACAGGATCAAGCGGCGCTCGGACTGGCTCGCGTTTCACAGGGCGACGCTCGTTCCATGCCCGTCGGGGATGCGAGTGCTGACGGCATCTTGTTTTCGCCGCCCTACAGTTTCGCAATTGATTATTTGGATAATGATGCGTTCCACCTGAATTATCTGGGTGTCGATGTCGAACAGCTTCAGGGATCGATGGTGGGCCTTCGTGGTAAATCGTTGCCGGAGAAATTCGCGTTCTATCAGAATGATATGAAGCGCGTGATAGCGGAGTGTTCACGTGTGCTGAAACACGGAAAGTTTTGCACGATCATCGTTGGGACGAACAACAATCAGATTGGAAAAATCCTGAAACAGGCCCCCGGGGAAGTTGAGGGACTGGATGAAATGCTTATGCGAATGGGTCAAGAAACAGGACTGTCCTTGATACGGACGATGAATCGCAGCATTGTCGGCATGTCCAATACCATGCGGCGTGAGCAGATCCTGCTGCTGCAAAAACAGTGAGGTCAGCGCAATGCACGGCCGTCCGTGCCTTTCGTGATGTGGGGAACGTCCACGCTGAGTGCGTCATGTTCGATTTCGATCACGGCCAGCACGCCTTCTTTGATGCTCAGTGCCTGCCACACCGGAAAGTAGGGCTGGATCTCCGCGTAGTTTCCAATCCGGTCTGTCAGATAGAAATACATGGCGCGGGACGGGATGATCAAAACACCACCGACAAACGCTCCGGTGATAAGCCCCAGCGCAATCTTATTCAGGGCTCGATGACTTGAGGAGATGTTGCCGGTCTCCCATTCGAGGCACAGCAGTTTGCCCTTTTCAACGCATGTGGCGTCGATAGGCCCTGGCTTTTTCTCCTGGGTGGGGCTGAACCGCGTTTCCAAGTTCCACCCGAGATTCTTGAGGTCGGCCATGCACGATTTTTTGATTGGCACAACGCCGTTGGACTGCTTTTTTGCGTGCAAGGTAAATGTCCCGCTTCCTTCCGGCCATTCAACGTCGGTAATCGCTTTGCAGATCTGGGCGTGACGGGCATTCCATTCAGGGCTCACTCCGAAAGATCCCGCCTTGATCAGGTACGTCGTTCTCAGGACCTTCATTTCCGGCCCTTCCCAATGTCAGCAAAGAGTGCTTCAAGAGAACAACCCAATGCGAGTGCCAACTTCTCGATGTTTTGCAGCGATACATTGCGGGTTCCCCGTTCAATGTCAGCAATGTAAGTTCGGTGCAGTTCGGCTTTTTCAGCCAACACCTCTTGCGTCAGGTCGAGAGCGATTCGCTTAGATCGGACGGTTTGCCCGAAGCGAACCAAAACATCACTTTTTGAAGCAACCATAGTGATGAATTATTAATTAATGCTGACTTTGCGTCTACAGACGATAAGTGACATATTGAAAGTAAGCGACCGATCAAACCTTCCTGCATCTCCGTCGGCTTCCGTCGCACGTGATGTCGCGCGTGATTGACACGCCGGCGACGGCGCTTCCTGGCAGGGCATCGGGCTTTTCGAGCCGCACGGTCACCGCCGTCACGCCCGGCTGCTTCAGGCAATGGGCGGCCAGGAGGGCGGCGAGCCGTTCAAGCAGGTGGCAGCGGCTCGTGCGCGCAATGGCTGTCGCCTCCTGTGCCAGCGTGGCATAATCCACGGTGTCTGTGATCGTATCGCTGACGCCGGCCCGGGCGAGGTCGCAGGTCAGCTCCAGGCCCATGATCAGGCGCTGCGGCTCGATCCGCTCTCGTGGCAGCGTGCCGATGATGCAGACCGTTTCGAGATCGCGGATGATGATGGTGTCGTGCATGCTCATCGGCTCCTTTCACCCTCCCGCGAGGTGCTGGCCGCCGTCCACAAACAGGATCTGCCCGGTCACGGCCTGGGCGCGGATCAGGTAGAGCGCGGCGTCGGCGACATCCTGTTCTGTGGGGCGGCGGCCGAGGGGGATCGCCCCGGCCGGCTCGCGGGGCGCGCCGGCGGGCGGCGGCAGAACGGGACCGGGGGCGATCGCGTTGACCCGGATCTGCGGGGCGAGTTCGGCGGCGGCCAGACGGGTGAAGCCGGCGAGCGCCTGCTTGCTCAGCGTGTACGCGAGGGTTCCGGTCGGGCGGCCGACGATCCGCTGATCGAGGAGATTGATCACGACGCCACGCGTTTCGGGACCGCGCTCGCGGATGTGCGAGGCGAAGGCCTGCGTCAGGAGGATCGGCGCGAGGGCGTTGACCCGCCAGGCGGCATCACAGGCGGCCGCCGTGGTTTCGGCGAGCGTGCCCTGCGAAAACACGGCGGCGTTGTTCAGCAGCACGTCGATCCGGCCCGCCTGTGCAATCGCCTCGCGCAAGACGGCTTCGGCCGCGTCGGGGCCGTCGAGCGCGCCGCTGACCGTCCAGGCCCGCCGGCCCAGGTCGCGGATCCGCTGCGCCGTCTCCCCGGCCGCTGCGCGGTTGTGATGGCAGTGGATCACGACATTCAGGCCGTCGCCCGCCAGCGCCAGCGCCAGCGCGCGTCCGATGCGCACGGCGCCGCCCGTGACCAGGGCGATGGGGGTGGAGCGATCATTCCGAGCATTCATTCGGACTCCGCTTTCGTAGGGGCCTGTCCCACATCCAGATCCCGTTCCGCCAGCGCGCACCACTGCGCGAGGGTGAGTTCCTCGGCGCGGGCTGTCGGAGGGATGCCGCAGGCGTCGAAACAGGCGGTGATGTGCGTCGCCGCCTCTTCCGTCTCCGCACAGGCGCGGCGGAGGACCGACGCCAATTGCTTGCGGCGGTGCATGAAGGCCAGCTTGGTGAGGGTGATGAATCGTTTCTCCGCTGCGGAGGAGAGCGGAAAGCGGTCGTGGCGGGTGAGGCGGACCACGGTGGAGCCGACGTCCGGTTTCGGCCAGAAGCAGGTGGGCTTGACCCCCCGGACGAGCGCCACGTCATAGAGCCGCTGCAGCCAGACACCCGACAAGCCGCGGAGTGCGCCGCGGGGAGGGGCCGCAAACCGCTCGGCTACTTCGGTCTGCACAAGAATGGTCAGCAGCCGAGGCGCGTCGGGATGCATGGCCACATCGAGGAGAATGCGGGTGCCGACGGAGTAGGGGAGGTTGGAGACAAACGCATCGCAGCCATCGCGCAGCAGGTCGCCGAGGTCGGTCTCCAGCATGTCCGCTTCGATCAGCGTCAGACCGGGGCGCTCGCCGAGTGACTCCCGCAGCCAGGCGCAGAGGCGGTAGTCCTTCTCGACCGCCGTGACGCGGATGTCCCGGTCGAGCAGTGCTTCGGTGAGCACGCCGAGACCAGGGCCCGCCTCCAGCACGCGCTGGCCCGAACGGACGCCCGCAGCGTCGAGGATGGCGTCGAGCACATTGCGATCAATCAGGAAATTCTGGCCAAGGGTCCGGTTCGGGTGGAACCCCCGTTCGATGCACCAGCTTTTGACCTGCGTGGGGCTTGTGAGATTCACCGGGCCCGTCCGTGTGTTACTTCGTGAGCGGCAGCTCGAAGACCTTGATGTAGGCCTTTTTACGCAGGCGGTTGACCCACTCGATGTACTTCTTCTCGGCCTCGATCATCTTGAGACGCCCCTCGATCCTCGCCCACGCCTGATCCAGCGTCAGCGTCTGCGGCGCCACCTCGCTATTTTTACGGACGATATAACCGTGGTCCTCCAGCAGCAGCAGTGGCGAGTGTGCGCCCACGCTCAGACCGGAGAGGGCGTCAGCGAGTTCCGGGCGGAAGGTCTCCGCAGGATTGATCACGCCCCAGTCGCCGCCTTTCGCGGCCTTACCGTCCGCAGAATAGGCCTTGGCGACTTCGGCAAACGGCTTGCCAGACTCCAGGTCTTTCACGGCCTGCCCACCGCGATCGGCGACGCTGGAGCCATCAACCGGCGCGATCACGATGACGCTGACGCCGACGCCTTTCGACTCGGAAAATTGCCCGGGATTGGCCGCATAGAAGTCGCGCACGGCCTGCGCGGAGACGGTCACGTGTTTCTCGACGTGAGTATAGCGCATCGACTGGACGATGAGCTCCTCTTCGATGGTCTTGCGCCATTCGTCGAGGGTCGTCCGTTGCGCGGCGAGGGCGGTGGTCAGCTTCGCCCGGTCGCCGCCGAACTGCCTGTTCACCACCTCCTGCACCCGCTCGTCCACGGCCCAGGGGGCGATCGAGGCGCCCGAAGCCTTCGCCGAATCGAGGATGAGTCGACGGTTGATCATGGCGTCGAGTGTCGCCTTGTAGAGCTGATGAAGCTGCTGCTCGCGGTCTGCGGCGGGGAGATCAGCCCACACGCTGCCGCGCACCTCGGCCATGACTTCGGCGATAGTGATCACCGCCTCGTTGACGTAGGCCGCCACGCCATCAATCAGCAGCGCGCGCGGCTCAGCTTTTTCGGCTGCGGTCGCTCCAGCGGCAAAAGCCCCGGCCACGGCCACAATCAGTAACAACCGTTTCATGCTGTGTGATCCTTTCCGATCCGCCATCCGTTCGCGCGCCAACCTGTTTTCGCGCGTCATGTTTCATAGCATACCCGACTCGGCCGTGAAGCGAAAGCATTAGTTGATTGCACTTGAAGAGTGCGGAGCGCTCCACCATACTAGCCACCGAGGGGGCGGGAGTCGTCAGGCCCCCGGATGACGCGGATGAACATCGATGGAGAGGCTGCATGAACGCTGGTCGCCGCGACGGGCAGACAGACGCGAACCGCGCGCTGAAGCCCAGAAGAAACGCTTTACGCCTGCTCTTTCTGCAGGTGCCGCGAGCCGACGCCGACGTTTCGGATCCGGGCGAGAACGTGATGCTGGCGGCCGCCTGCCTCGAGGCGGCTCTCGCTCGCTCGGTGGAGTCGCGCCAGTGGACGGTGGTGACTGCCGGCGACGCCCAAGACCGGCTTTCGGACGGCGGGTTGCTCGAGCATCTGACCGTCTGTGCGCCCGATTGCATCGCCGCCACCTGTTATCTGTGGAACGTCGAGCGCACCCTTCATCTGCTTCGTCTGCTCAAACGCCGCCTCCCCCGTCTCCGCGTGGCGCTTGGCGGCCCGGAGGCGGCGCGCGATCACCCGCTGTTGTTCGCGCGTCGCTCGCCCGCCGATGTGATTGCCGTCGGCGAGGGCGAGGCGGTCTTTCCCCGTATCTTGGGCCTGTTCCGCGCCGGAGTGGATCCCGATGTTGAGGGGGTCGCCTGCCGCGCGCCGCCAGACGGCTCAGGTTCCGTCCGCTGGCGCTGGGGCACTCAGCCCCGTCCGCAGCTCCCGCTGGCCGACGTGCTCCCGGCCGCCGATGCGCCCGTGAATCGCCCCGATGTTCACGGCATGGCCTATCTGGAGACCAGCCGCGGCTGCCCGTTGCGGTGCGCGTTCTGCTGCTACAACCTTCGCCGATCCGGCTGGAGCGCGATCTCACCCGAGGCCGTTTATGCGCGTGTTCAAATCCTTCGCCGGCGAGGTGCCTGTGAAATCCGGCTGGTGGATCCCACCTTCAATGCCCACCCGCAATTCGATGCGGTGGTTGACGCTCTGGCTCGGGCCAATCCCGGCCGCCAAATCGCGTTTTTTATCGAGATCCGGGCCGATACCCTGACCGATGCGCAGGCGGCCGCGCTCGCGGCCGCAGGAGTCGCCGAGGCCGAGGTCGGCGTGCAGAGCACCGACCCAGCCGTTCTGCGGATCATCCGTCGCGGTGCTCACACCACCCGGACGCTCAGGGGAATCGGACTCTTGCGCAAGCACGGCATCCGCCCGACCGTGGACTTCATGTATGCGCTGCCCGGGCAGGGCCGTGATGACATCGTCCGCTCGCTCGCCTGGCTGGAGCGCTTTCCCGGCGCGCACCCCCAGTTTCTTCCCCTGTTGCTGCTGCCGGGAACCGAGTTGCGCGACCGCGCCGCTGAACTCGGTCTTGTGGCCCAGCGACTGCCGCCCTATCGGGTGGTGGCGACAAACGAGCTGCGGGCGTGCGACCTGCGCGCGGTCGAACTGGAGGCGGCCCGCCGCCTGGGCGGCTTCGATTCACCCACGCGCCGCTTTGCCGGCCGTGCCCTTCCCGATCTCTTCGCCGACCGCCAAGTGATGATTGCGGATCACGCGGACGCAGCCATTCGCCCCCCGCCTGCGGTGTCCAGTCGCCAGGCGCTGATCCTCCGCGGCGGCACGCTGTTCGAGCAACGCGAGCGTCTGGCCCGCATCATCCGCGACGCCGTGCGCGCCGAGCCCCACATTCTGTGGCAGTTCGTCCTCGAGCCCCGCCAGGAAGAACCGCTGGATCTACTGGATCGGCTGGTGGCCGAGCTGCGCAGCATCCCCTCGCATTGGCTCGACCGGCTGGTTGCGCCCCCCGGGCGCCGAATCCTCGCGGCGCGCCGCCTGTTCGTGAGGCCCGCGCGCGGCGCCCGCCTCTCGATGGAATGGCTCACGGCCTGCGATGACCTTCTGGCAAGCGCCTCTCACTAGCCCGAGGATGCAAGCCAGATGAAGGCATGGGTGTCCAGCAGGATCATCGCAGCGCCTCCGGCCAGTCATCCTTCTCCAGCGGCGCCGTTGGATCACAGAGGTATTTCGCCCCGACCAGCGACTCGCGAACACGGAATGGATTGCGCGCGGCTTGATGCGGGACAAGATCTGCCACCGGCACACCATGACGACAGATCACGATGGTGCACTTCTTCTCCCTGACCTCATTCAACAAACTCGAGAAGCGGGCCTTCGCCTCATAAACGCTTTGGAGTGCTTTCATGCGCCCACGGTTCTAAATCTGGTCAGACTAGTCAACCTCAATAGCACTCACGGTCACTTGTTTTCCCCGGCTGCTTCCTCGGCTGCTTCCAGGGCCGCGTTCTTCAGGAACGCCTCGATGGTCTTCGGGATGTCGGCCAGGGACTCGATCGGGGTGTCAGGCATGGCGCGGTTATTCACGGCATCGATGATCTTCTCGATTAGTTCCGGGGACTCCGTTTGCGCCGAATAGCCCTGCAGCAGTTTCAAGGCATCCGCATCGGGCATGTCAAACATGGCGTCGAGGACATTTTGGAACGCATCGGACCCCAACCCCATTGCAACGGGGCCGACCTCCGCGAGTAGCTTCGCCTTGGTTTGGGTTGACTCAAAGCCCTGCACCTGGAGCGCCCACGCCTCGAGTGCGGCCTGGGCGACATCGGCATCGTTGTCCAAGAGCATCTTGCTGAGATCGGCGAATCCGTCGCTTTCCGCCCACGCCAGCGATTCGACCGCCTGGAGCCGCACCTTCGCGTTCGCATGGCCCATGAGCTTCTGCGCCGCCGCCGCGACCACCTTCAGGTCGCCCGAGTCCAGGTCTTCCTGCAGCGGCGCGATCACCTTCCGGGCCTCCGCCTCGGCAGCGGCTTCGGCCTCGTCAGCGGGGCTGGTCGCGGGCGCCCCAACGGAATTGGTTCTTGTACCTGTAATCGGTACAGTCCCAGCCACCTGCGGCACATCGCCGGTGGTGTGCGTATGCGCCTGCAGCGCGTTCATCGTGCAGGCATCGTCGTCGGGACAGCACTCATCCTCCTCGGGGATGTCAACCTCAATCGAGATCGGTTTCGGTTCCTTGCGCAGCCACAGTGCGGCACCCACCGCCACAGCCAGGCCCAGTACGATCCACACGGTCACACGATTCCTGAGACGCATCTTGCAGCCCCTTTCGTAAAAAACTTCCTCTGTCCGATGTTTCTGATTGTCGCACATCCCGGGCGTGCGGTCAAATGAAACGGCAGGGCAAATGGTAAAGCACACCCAATCAATACCATAACATATGGATGCGCCCTTTGAATGGCCAATCATCAGCCTGAGCTACCAATCCCGCCCGAACCGGATTGTTTTGAACGTAAGCCCATTTTTCGGAATACGATTCGCCGCTGCGCAAGAAGCGATCAAAGTAATCGGGTTGCCAGACCGCCATTTCAGAATCCTTGTCCAACGCGCGCGCAGACACAGACTTCCACATCTTGACCCATTCGGCCATCGATTTGCTGTCTCTTCCGAACCTCGCGAAAAAATGCACATGGTCAGGCATTAACAGATAATCGCCGACGAACCAACCGTCGTGTACCCTGGAACGGGTCCAGAGATTCAAGAGCACATCGTGGGCTGCTTGGCAGTTGAGCAGTCGGCGCCGTCGATAGGTCGTGACCGTTAAGAAGACTATCGGCGCATCGGCATGGGGTTCGAGATGAGCCAAATGCCCGTGGAGTTTCGAGTCGCTATTCGTCAAAGCCTTCACGAATGGCACTCTCAGTTGCAAACCCAGCGGCCTTGCCGGGGTGGGGGCACCCCGGCTCCAGAGAGGCTGCCGCCGGTTTCTGCTGTCCGTCCCTCGCGTCAGCGCTCGTCGCTCGCGTCAGCGCTGGAGCCGGTTTCGGGGCGCTCCGGCTCCAGAGCAGCTACCGCACGCCTACTCCGCCACTTTCTCTTTCTTTTGCCCATGCACGTGTTTCACGCCGGCGGCCGGCTGCTTCATCAACATGCCGGGCGCGGGCTGGGCGGCGGGTTTCTGGGCCTGGGCGAAAAGCTGCACGCCGTTGGGGTAGAGCACGCCATGCTTGGTCATCAGATCACGCACCCACGGCGCCTGCCGCTCATTGCGCCGACGGCGCGCGATGTCCTTCTTCAACTGCTCGATATCGGGGACTTCCCAGCCGATGTCGCGCAAGACGGAGAATTTTACGAACGTGTAGACGGTCAGATCCGGATCTGCGTTCGTCTCGACCGCACGCAACTGGTAGATCTCGAACGCCTCGTCCACCTCGACAAGCGGCGACCATTCACCCGGCTTCAGTCGCGCCAGCGCCTCGCGCGTCTGGGGAAAGTCGAAATCAAACGCCTGGAGGGTGTTAATGCCCTCAAACGTGACATCCTCGGGGAGCGCCGCCTGCAGGGATTCCTGATCGTCCGTCACCTGAAGCTCGCCCGAGACGAGCCGTTCACGCACCTGCGCCAAGCACGCGGCAAAGACCCGGTTGGTCGCTTGGGCGCGGTCACGCAGCCGCTCCAAATCGCGCTTCAGGTTTGCCGCATCCTCATCCGAGACATTGAAGAGTGAACCGAACTCGTCGCGGAGCACGGCCTTGAGCGTGGCTTCGTCTCGGATTCGTTGCGTGATCGCCGCCTCGCCCCCTTCAAATCGTTGCGCGAATGCCGCGCGTTTGACCCGCAACCGCTTGCAGATCTGGTTGATGTAATCCTCGGCCGCCTGCAGATCAGCCGCATCGGGTGCGACCCTTCGGCGGGCCGCCTCATTCAGCATCGCTGCCCGCGCCATAAAGTTGGCGAACACATACTGGTTAGCCGCCTGCTCCAAACGCGCCTCTCCCGCCGGGTCACGAGCGGTTGCTCCGGTCTTCTGCAGGTCCATCCATTCCTGCACGCGCTCCTGAAGGGCGCTGCGCGTCAATGCATGGCTTCCGACCTGGACCAGCACATCGCCCGGCTGCAGATCCTTGTACGAACGGACAACCGTATTGGTGAGATGAACGCCGGGCGTGAGCGACAACTGCTGCTTCTCAGGCACTCCCTCTTTTCTGCCGCATCCGACCGCACCGGAAACAAGCGCGACAGCCGCAAGTGTGCGGGCGGTCGCTTTTGTCATCATCATACTCCGATCTCCTTCCCGCAGTCTCAACAAATGAGAACGGGGGCGGATTATCCATCCGCCCCCGTTATGAAACACCGGACTGTGTTCAGCCGTTAAGGCGTCACGCTCCGGTTCGCGACGTTACCCAGCATTAGTCCTGGTCATCGTCTTCCTGGTCGTCGTCTTCGCAGGCGCAGTCCTCGGAGACCTCCGGGGCGTCCGCCTTCGTCCCAAACACTTTGTCAACCAGCGCTTCAACGGTATCCTGAACATCGCACTCGTCGATGTCCTTGATGGCCGTGGCGAGGGTCTTGTTGTACTTCAGGCTGAACGTGCCATAAGCGACGCCGCCATTGAGGTGCCCCTCATCGCAATCGTCCATCGTGCAGGGATCGAAAGCGATGGCGCGTGCGCAATCCTTACCACCCTCGTCGCAGCGCGGGCAGTTGCCTGCCTCGGCGCTGCAGACAGGCGCGCTGGCATAGCCGACGACCGACCCGGCGATCGAGACAATGTCCATGCCCTCACCCGATGCAACCGTCGATGCGGCCGTGCCGAAACCGGCGTGTCCGAGTGCAAACCAGCGGCCGCAATCATCATCGGCACCGGTCCGGAAGCCCAAACCGAAGAGGAGTTCTGCAACCTTCGCCTTGCTCGACTGGGGAGCGCCCAGACGGTTGGCCAGCATCACGTCGCCTTCCGCAAAGACAATCTGGCTGTACTTGTCAGCCGACGTCCCGACCAGGAGAAGCGGATAGCAGTCGTCCAAGCGGTCGAGGGCGCCCTCGTCCACGCATTCGCAGCCGAAGACCACCACGCCCTTGAGCGAGACCTTGCCCTTGACGCGGTAGCAGACGTCCTCATCGGTGCCTTCGCAGTCGCCGACGTATTTGACCTTGGCGGCGTTCTTGGCGACCGCCGTGTTCAGGCTGGCCGAATACTGGTAGACGCGGGGCCATCCGCCGCGATCCGTAGCGAGAGATGCCGAAGCGCCAATCATGGCGACTACAGCAAACAACATGAGTTTCTTCATTTGAACCCTTTCTTCTGTTTGTACAAACATGGGCGTCTGGCGCCCAAGGCCGGACCGGGATACCCTCCCTGTCCGACCGGTTTCGAACTGCCCTGCTTAACCGCACCCGCGGCTCGTCGGGCAACCCACTCAGCCCACCGTCACTCGACGGGCGGCCGTCTCTCAAGCCGCCTTCTGATTATTACCGGTAACAACCTGAAGCGCCTGAAAACGAGTTCACTTTATCGGAACAACAGATGATAAGCAAGCATAAAAAACATTATTTATCTGATTGGGCAACCCGGTCGATGGACCTACGGATGCGGGAAATTCCGACGTCATCCTCACGGTCAGAATCTGAATTTTTTCTTGCCGTCTGGATCTGTTGACCTAAAGATCGAGGGTAGCCGACTGGGCCGCGAGCCGGACTTTTCCTCCGTCTCGGCCTCATTCGCAAACGTGACCGTTGCTGGCCTGTGGCCGGGGTATCCCAAAAGCAGCGAGGCATCCGGGCTCAGGTAGAGCGCCTCGGCGCCTTTCGGCGAGACCTCGATGCGCACCAGCAGATCGTTGGGGCGGCGTCCCTTGACTGCGGTGACACTCACACCCTCGAGGGCCGGAGCGCAGGTGAAGGCGGCGGGATCCATTTCGGCCGTTTTGCCCCTGAGGATAACCCGGTAGGTTTGCGGCTCGTTGTCAAGTGAAAAATCGAATCGGTTGGGGATGGCCGCAAGTTCCAACCCGCTGACGACGCTGAAGCGAATCACCAGCGGCTCGGCCGTCGGGCGTCCGATGACCGGCAGCGTGATCTCCGCCGTTTGCCGTCCGAGCTCCAGCGACGTGGCGACGGTCGTGATCGCATAGGTGGCTGTCTCGGCCGTGTTCGTGGCGATCATCACCTCCATCCGAAGGGCACCGTTGGTCACAATCGTCGGCGAACCAAGCAGAACGCCCGCGCCTGCGGCGACCAGGGTGATGTGGTTGGTGACCGGAGCGCCGGCTTCCTTGGCGACGATGCTGATGGGTTTCTCGGACAAGCCGCTGAACAGGGGTGTCACAGTGCCGGTGAGCATGAGCCTGAGATACGGCGTCTCGGCGTCATCCGTCACCACCCAGACACCGCGGTCAAAGACGCCATTGATCGTGTTCGGATCAAACCGCAGCGTGATGACCGCTTCCCCGCCCGGCGCGACCTGATTGGTGGAGGCCGTTCCCGTGGTGCAGGTGCACGTCGGCTTCAGCCGCTCGATCACGACCGGAACCTTCCCCCGGTTGACCACGCGGAAGGAGACGTTGGTGATGTCGCAGCTGTAAAGCGCCCCGATGGCCACGCTGTTGGTGCCAATCGCTTGGAGGGGGTCATTCATCGTCTCCTCCGCCCGCGTCGTGACCACGCCAGCCGTCGCAAGCGCGACCGCCACAGCCCCAACGGTGCGTGAGAAGGACTTTAGGGAACGAACCGAACCTGTCTGTTTGTTATTCATAGTTCCATTGAGTTTACGGGTATGGGGCGGAAAGCGCAAGGGGAATTGAGGGGTCCTTTTTTGTTAACCGGTCAGGAATCGGTTACTCCCTGCCTTTAGTCTGTCCGCCTTTCAGAACTTCGTACACC